>Ga0129311_1000361_pt1 | contig 41789 bp, 46 predicted proteins | sample Go1ome_FD_94435 | JGI IMG/M metagenome (GOLD analysis project Ga0129311, IMG submission 94435) | Western lowland gorrila individual fecal microbial communities from Wisconsin, USA - Go1022B metagenome | ecosystem: Host-associated > Mammals > Digestive system > Large intestine > Fecal | place...
GGCGGCCGCCGCCGCTGCGGCAGGGACGGAAATATCCGCCGCCGGAGCCGTCACCACGGGCACCGCCGGGGCGGAAGCAGCCGAGGAAGCGGCGGCCACCGCCTCCCCGTACTCCGCCACCCGCTCCAGGGGCCGCAGGTTAAAAATGCTCCAGGGCCGCACCCGCCACTTCACGGGACACACCAGCCGCAGCCACACCGCGCACCACAATACCAGGCTGTATTTTTTCGGGGCGTTCAGCTTTGCCAACAGCCACCGGACCCCCAGCACCACCGCTATCACCGGCAGGGCCGTCACCGCCAGGGACACCAGCTGGCGAAAAACCGCCGTCAGCAGCTCCATTCTCACCCCTCCTTGTGGGCGTCAATGAGACGCTTCAGCTCCTCCGCCTCCTGCTCCGACAGCCGGCGTCCGCTCATGAACGCCGCCAAAAAGCCCGGCAGGGAGCCGTCGAAGGTCCTGTCCACGAACTCCCCCGCCGCCTCCGCCGTCACAGCCTCCCGGGGGACCAGAACGGTGACGGTGCTGTTTTCATTTTGCAGCAGCCTCCGGCCGCACAGCTTTTTCAAAACGGTGTAGGTGGTGGACTTTTTCCACCCCAACTGCTCCCGGCACAGCTCCACCAGCCGCCCCGAGGCCACCGGTGCCGCCGCCCACACCACCTGCATGAAGCGGTACTCACTGTCGCAGAGATGATAGTGTTCCATGGTCTGTCCTCCTTGGTCTATTTTTATCGACCCGCCCGTTTCAGTTTATAACAATAGACCTCCTGTGTCAAGGGCCCCTTTCATTGTAGTTTGCAAAAAAAGAAACATTCCCCGTTTGGGGAATGTTTCAAATCGTTGACAAAGTCAAAGGGACTTTGCCAACGAGAAGGCATACACTTCGCTCTGCCAAACTTTTTCGCCAGCCTGGTTCTTCAAAGGTCATCGATGCGGGTCTTATCCAGTTCGGCGCGCCGGCGGAATTTCTCCCGGCAGGCGGCGTAGATGACCAGCAGCACCGCCGTGGGGATGTTGCCCAGCACAAAGGAAGCCAGAAGCGGCCCCCAGGGGATGCCGCCCTCGTAGGCCGCGACGCTGCATACCATCACCAGGGAATAGAGAAACGTCAGCAGCGGCAGCAGCAGTCCCGGCCATCTGCTCTCCCGTCTGGAGAGAAAAACCTGCAAAACCGGCACGCCTGCCAGCAGCGCCAGCATCAAAATCAGCGTTTTGGATGCGATCAGCATTTCACGGTTCCTCCTTCGTTTTTCGGTACTCTGTAATGAGCAGCTTCGCCGTGTCGAAGTCCAGCTTGTCGTCCACCGCCAGGCGCTTCACCAGCGACACATAGGGGTCCGCCTCCACGGTCTCGCTGAGCTTGATCTTCTGAATGAGCCGGTCCAGCCGAAGCCGCACCGTGGGATAGCTGACGCCGTACACCGACGCCACCTCCTTCAGCGATCCGGATGCCAGGATAAATTTTTTGACGAAAGCCAGGTCCTCGTCCTCCAGCTCCGCCATCCAGCCGGGAATCGTGGTCATGCCATCGCGCCCCTTTCATAAAATTAATATAAACTTTAATTTTATGAAAGTCAAGATTTATTTTTATAATAAATAAAATGAAACTCCTCCCAAAGGAGAGGTTTCATTCCGCTCACTCCGCCGTCAGGGTGTCCCGGATGGCACTGTCGAAATAGGCAACGGGGTTTTGGGCCTGGCCGTCCTGGCGGACCTCAAAGTGGAGGTGGGGCCCGGTGGACATGCCGGTGGAGCCCACGGCGGCGATCATCCCTCCGGCCTTCACCGTGTCGCCCTCCTCCACGGTGACATCCCGGCAGGCGGCGTAGACTGTCTCCAGTCCGTCTCCATGGTCCAGTACCAGGTAGTTGCCCCGCTCGGCGTCAATGCCCACCTCCGTCACGGTGCCGTCCGCCGCCGCCAGGATAACAGCCCCCTGGACGGCGGGGATGTCGATGCCGCTGTGGGTTCTGCCGTTGACGGTGCCGTAGGGGTTGCCGAGGCTGACGGTGCGGCTGTCCTGTACCGGCCACCGGAGCCAGCGGCTCTCGGTTTCAGAAGCAGCGTAAATGCCATAGACAAAGGATTCCTTATCCCCCGCCAGCTGGGGCAGCATGGTCCGCCTCCCATCCTCGCTGTATTCCACCCGCAGGCGGCCGGTGGAGAGGGTATAGGTCTTGCTCTGCTCCCTGCCGTCCGCAAAGGTGACGGTCACGGTCAGTTTGGCACCGTCAAAGGTGTCGATGCTGTCCCAGGCCGCCTGCTTCAGGTCTTCATCCGGACCCGCTTCATACTCCGGCACCCAGAAGCCGTAGCGTACCTCTGGGTCAAAGTGCTCCGTGACACTGGCGCCCAGCGCTGTCATGACCTCGGCGTTCATGGGGGAGTCCTCGTCTTCGCCGTAGACATCGCAAACCAGCTCGCCCCGCTCCTGCTGTTGGAACAATCTCCGCACTTCCTCGTCGGTCAATCCTGTGCGGGTCTCGCTGCGGTACAAACCGCCCCGGTCAACGGAGAGGGAAACGGTCTCGATCCCCTCTCCCGTCACCTGAAACAGGCAGCCGGTGTAGTGGCCGGCCTCCTCACTGGCGATGCCGGTCCCGGAAGTCAGGGCCAGGGCGCCGTTGGCGTTTGGCAGGACGGTCTCCCCGGTCTCCGCCGCATAGGCCGTCAGGCCAAAAGTATACTCCAGCGCGGCCCCCTTCCGGGGCGCCAGATGCACGGTGCCCAGCACCAGGGCCAGTGCGCAGGCGGCGCACACCGCCCCCCGCAGCAGCCGTCCGCTGCGCTTGGACGCCGTTCGGGGCGCTGCCTGCCGCCGGGCTGCCGACAGTACCCGGCTCTCCAGTTCCTTGGGAACACCAATCTGTTCCATCAGCTTGCAGTAATCATTCATCGTCGATCCCTCCCAACAGGTCTTTCAGCTTCAACCGCCCCCGGCGGAGCCGGGTGCGGACGGTGGCGGCGGGGACAGCCAGCAAAGCGGCGATCTCCTCCGTGGAGTACCCCTCGGCGTAGTGGAGGTGCACCACGGTCCGGAGCTTTTCCGGCAGACGGGCCACCGCGTCCCAGAGCTCTTCCGCTCTGCCGTCCACAGGCCGTGCCAGGTCCGGCACCGCCTCCAGGGACAGAACCGGCCGCCGCAGGCGGAAGCGGTGGAGGTCGGCGCAGCGGTTCATGGCGGTCCGCAGCAGCCACGCCTTCAGCCGCTCGTTGTCCCAGTGCTCCGCCTCCTGGTCCAGCAGACGCAAAAATACGTCCTGGTACACATCCTCGGCGTCCGGCACCGACTGGGTCCGGCACAGGGCCAGCCGGTACACGGCGCCGCCGTAAACCGCCATGGCATTGCAGAGAAATCCCTCGGTCATGCAATGCCTCCTTTCCTTCGTTTGAAAAGCGCTTTCACATTTAACACGCCTGTGGAGGGGAAAATGTTCCCCGGGTAAAAATTTTTTTGTCCGGCGGCTGCCGGACGGCACATTTCCGGGAAATGGCCTTGTGCCGCCGGGTGATTTCATTTAGAATAATAGCAGCACCTGGCAAAGCCAGACGGAAAGGAACGTGTATCCCGATGAAAGACCTGAATCCCATCTGCAAGATTGCCGTGGTCCAGGCGGCGCCCGTCATGTTTGACAAGGATGCCTGCGTGGAAAAGGCCGTGTCCCTCATCCGCGAAGCAGCGGCCCACCAGGCGGAGCTCATCGTATTCCCGGAGCTGTTCATCCCCTGCTATCCCTACGGCATGACCTTCGGTTTCACCGTCGGCAGCCGCAGCGCCGGCGGCCGCAAGGACTGGAAGCGCTATTACGACAACTCCATCCTCGTTCCCGGACCGGAGACGGAACGCCTGGGCCAGGCCGCCAAAGACGCCGGTGCCTGGGTCAGCATCGGCGTATCCGAGCGGGACTCCCTCTCCGCCACACTGTACAACACGAATCTGGTGTTCTCCCCCGACGGCGCCCTTTCCACTGTCCACCGCAAGCTGAAGCCCACCGGAGCCGAGCGGGTGGTGTGGGGCGATGCCGACAAGGCGTATTTCCCCATTGCGGAAACGCCCTGGGGCCCCATGGGCAGCATGATCTGCTGGGAGAGCTACATGCCCCTGGCCCGGGTGGCCCTGTACGAAAAAGGCGTGACACTGTACCTCTCCCCCAACACCAACGACAATGAGGAGTGGCAGGCCACCATCCGCCACATCGCCATTGAGGGCCACTGCTACTTCATCAACTGCGACATGTTCTTCACCCGGGACATGTATCCCAAGGACCTCCACTGCCCGGAGGAGATCGCCCGCCTGAACGACACCGTCTGCCGGGGCGGCAGCTGCGTGGTGGACCCCTACGGGCACTATGTGACCGAGCCGGTGTGGGACCGGGAGGCCATCATCTACGCGGACCTGGACATGGAGCAGGTCTCCGCCAGCCGCATGGAATTCGACGTCTGCGGCCACTATTCCCGGCCGGATGTTCTGGAGCTGACCATTCACGAATAAACGTAAAACAGCGGACGGACGCATGGCGTCCGCCCGCTGTTTTTTTATGGTTCTTTGATACCGTAGAGTTCGAACCGGCCAATGAGGTTCTGGACCGTCAGCTTCTGGGCCAGCAGCTGCTGATAGGTGGCGCCCCGTTCTTTCCCGCGGCGCGGAGCCTGTCCATATCGGCAAGCACCTTGTCCCGCTCCTTCAGAAGGTCGGCGTACATGCGGTCGTAGGCCGCCAAACGCTCTGCCTCAGACATTGAAGCGGAAATAGATCATGTCGCCGTCCTGGACGACATAGTCCTTGCCCTCGCTGCGGAGCAATCCCTTTTCCCTGGCGGCGGCCACGCTGCCGCACTTGATCATGTCATCATAGGCGATGACCTCCGCCCGGATGAAGCCCCGCTCGATGTCCGTGTGGATCTTGCCGGCGGCCTTGGGGGCCTTGGTGCCCTTCTTGATGGTCCAGGCCCGGCACTCGTCCTTGCCGTAGGTCAGGAAGGAGATGAGGCCCAGCAGGGCGTAGGAGCACTTGATGAGCCGGTCCAGGCCGGACTCCTCCACCCCCAGCTCCTCCAGGAACATCTGCTTCTCCTCGCCCTCCAGCTCGGCGATATCCTGCTCCATGCGGGCGCAGATTGGCAGCACCTGGGCGCCCTCCTTGTCCGCCAGGTCCTTCACCTGCTGGTAGTACTGGTTGTGCTCCAGGTCGGTGAAGCCGGCCTCGTCGGTATTGGCGGCGTAGATGATGGGCTTGAGACTCAGGAGGTCGGAGGTGGCGATGAGGGCCATGTCCTCCGGGTCGCACTCATAGGTCCGGGCGGACTTTCCGGCATTCAGGTGCTCTGCCAGGGCCTTGAACACCTCCACCTCGTGGAGGAACTTCTTGTCGCCCTTGGCGGCCTTGGCGGCCTTGTCGATGCGGCGGTTCACCATCTCCAGGTCCGCCATGATGAGCTCCAGGTCGATGGTCTCAATGTCGCCCAGGGGGTCCACGGGCACGTTGGTGCCGGCATCGGCCACCACGTGCATGATGTTCTCGTCGTCAAAACAGCGGACCACGTGGACGATGGCGTCGGTCTCCCGGATGTTGGCCAGGAACTTGTTGCCCAGGCCCGCGCCCTGGCTGGCACCCTTCACCAGGCCCGCGATGTCCACGAACTCGATAACGGCGGGGGTCTTCTTGTCCGGCTCGTACATCTCCGCCAGCTTGTCCAGCCGCTCGTCGGGCACGGCCACCATGCCCACGTTGGGGTCGATGGTGCAGAAGGGGTAGTTGGCGCTCTCGGCGCCGGCGTTGGTGATGGCGTTGAACAGGGTGCTCTTGCCCACGTTGGGCAGGCCCACGATACCTAATTTCATAATTGTTTATACCTATCCGAAAAGCCTTGATTTATAAGGCTTTTCGCCTTTCCTTAAATTTCTTGTACGCCCTTTTTACGCCCTTTTTTTGAAATTGGCGGCGTAGCCTGTTGAAATTGGCGTATGGCGTTTACCAGTGATTCGTCCGTAACATGAACATATCTGTCCATTGTTGTTTTAATGCTTGCGTGTCCTAAAAGCTGTTGCAGCACTTTAGGCTGTACGCCGCGCTCAATGGCGCGTGTGGCATAAGTATGCCGCAAGGCGTGCATACAAAAGCGTTTAATACCTGCTTCATCACACAATTTGTATAAGTGTGTGTCATAGGAACTGTTTTTTGCGGGTTCTCCTGTTCTCCAGTTGACAAAAACCAAATCTCGCATAACAAGGCATTTATTTTCGCCTGTCCTGCTGTCGATATACTCTAAAACCTGTGACAATGTTTCAGACTGTTTTCGTTGGTCTTTTTCATCATAGCAGCTTTTGAGAATGGAATATGCCTTATCTGTGAGAGGAATGGTACGATAACTTTTTTGCGTCTTAGGTGGTCCCGCACGCCAATATCCCTGGCTGTGTCGATACTCTAAACTTTTGTTTACTGTCAATGTCCGCTTTTTCCAATCAATAGCGTCCCAAGTCAGACCAATCAATTCAGCCGTTCTCAATCCTGTTTCCAGTAACAAGGCGTATTGCCTGTAATTATGAGAGCGTTCCGCTGCTTCCAAGAACTTCTCCTGTTCCTCAACGGTTAAGTATTTAATATCATCTACCGCACGAACGGGTTTTGTGTAGCGGACACCATTCATCGGGTGCTTTGCGATAATATCATTCATAACTGCTGATTTCAGCATGGTTCCCATTGTGATATAAGCCTGTCGAATGGTCGAGCCTGCATAGGTAGTTTCCATTCGGTTCAGAACAGCTTTACAGTGCATGGGCTTTACATCAGCTATGCACATGGCTCCAATTACGGGTTGGATATTCCATTTGTAACGCTCTTTATAATTTCTTATGGTATTCGGAGCAAGGTCACAAACGATATTTTCAATCCAGTAAGTAAACCACTTGTCTACCGTCATATCGGGAGAAGTGACGATAAGGTTATGCCGTTCCTCATATCTTGCGTCAGCAAGCCAGTTTTTCGCTTCCGGCAATGTTTCAAAATACTTCTCTTTGCGTTTGCCGTCTTTTGCGTAGTATCTTGCGGAGAATAAACCGTCCTTTCTTTGGTAAATGCCTTTGCCGCACTCTTTACCTTTTAGATTTTTTCCCATATATCGGACTCCTTTCGTATCTCAAAAGAGAGTCCAATGCAAGCATATATTATAGCATAAAGACTCTGTTTTTTCAATCTCAATAACAAGAATTGTCGATTAGATATTCATATTGTCAGCTCACGCCGGATATATTCTTCAAATTCACGACGTTTGACTAATTTTCTTGTCCCCACATATAGTACAAATGGACAATTAGGTTGCTTTAGCATGGTGTCAATCTTGTTAATTCCAATATTGCTATATTCGGCAGCTTCTTTTATGGTCAATGTCAGTTTAAGATGTATCGGTACTCTTTGTTCGCTGCCAGTTGTAACTGCTCCTTTAGTGCCTATCGCACAAGGGGCGTTCATTTTTTCTTCATTCATAAGAACATTTCCCCTTTCAATGGTTGAAACAATTAAAAACATCAGTAAAGGGGCTTTAATCAGACGATCGATTCGCTTCTCAACCTCACGGGAATTGCACCCCTGCGCGGTTCTCGCGCAGCCCTACCCATTGCCTGCGACGCTTTGAACGCTCGGACTATGGCGATAAGGGAGTATCATTATGTATTTTGCGCTTCGTCGCCGACAGGCTGCTATGCCTGTTTTCCGGCGTCGGTGTTGGTCGCTCGGTTATCCCGGGCGGGAAAGTCCCGCCGGGATAACGTCATGGCGCACCCGCCGCATGGCTCGGCACAAAAGGAACGTATCTGATTTGCCCTATGCTGCGCCGCCGTTATCTTGCGTCGCTTTCTTTGTCAAGGTACAAAAGACAGGAATACGCAAAGCGGAAAGGGGTGGAACACTTCGCGTTTTTACTTATCTGTCTTAAAGGATAGGACAGCCCGCATGAGCTTTGCTTGCAGCCGTTCCCGCAAGTCCTCGTCTACGCCGTAATAGGTATTGCCGCTTTCGTCGCGGATTTTCTTCATAGACAAATGGGCTATGTAGCTTTGGTAGTGCTGCATTACAATTTTCATGGCGTCGGGGTCGCCCTTTGTCGCGGCTAAAATGACCGGGTAGGGTAACAAGCCGCGCTCATTTTCATTACAATTCGTTCCATTCATCAGCGCGTTCCTCCAAATATCGTTTTAGCAGTTCAAAAGAGCTTGTCCGTCTATACTGTACTGTGCTGCGGGGGACTTTCATAAGCTCCGCGATTTCAGTGTCGGTCATGCTGAAAAAGTAGTACAGTAAAACGGCTTGCCGCTTTTCTTCCGGCAGGGAGCGCATTGCTTCGGCAAGCAGCTTCGCCGTAATCTTCAAACCGCCTGCACAAAAAGCGTCCTCGTCCTCATTGACAAAATATCTGTCAACGGTATAAAGCTGCTTTTCCTCATGCGGGGCAAGGTCTGAAAAGTTGACTTCGTGCTTTTGCCGACTTCTGCTTTCCCGGCAGGCGTCAATCAGTTCGTTGCGTAGCGTGCGTTTGCAGTACGCATTAAACTCACATCTTGTCTGCCATTCCAACCGATTAGGGTAATCCATGTTCTCACCCCCTTTCGTCCCGGGGGCGGGTTATTTATCCCCTTTCGGCTGCCTTCCACGGACGCACCGCAGATTTGCCAAACGGAATAGAAAAGTTTTTCAAAAAAGTTTTGAAAAACACAAAATGCGCCCGTCCGCAAGACGCGGACGGGCGCAAAGGAAATGTATGCAGTATTTAGGTGATTTGACAGTTCATATTCGTAGCCGGAATACCCCGACGGCGGGTGATAGCTTTTTTTGACCGTAGATTATTCGGTGGGTTAGTGTAAATAAAAATGGACACGACGCTACCTCCATAGATACCGCCGTATCCTAAAAAAGGGCGACTTTAATACCCCCTCCGTAACTCAATTTTTCAAAAAAGGAAACGGCGGTCTTGTTTGTTATTTCAAAACCGCCGTACTGCTGCCCTTAATGTTCGGCAGTTTCGCTTTCGTTTTCAAAACGCATTTTCAATTTTTGATAATAGTTCTTAACACTTTTATCACCGTCATTATCGAGAAACAGGCAATAAGGCAAGCTGTCTGTTTCTCTATGCTTAATCACGCAAGCACAACATCGCCCATTATTCGGGCAAGTTTTTTTAGGACAAGCGCACTCTTTTACATTCGGACAACTCATGCCGGGAACCTCCCCTTTGTTTTGTTTGCAATCCTTACAAGCAAGAGCATAACGGGTACTTCCGTTAATACTCCTACCGTTGTTGCAAGGGCGGTGGGCGAAGTCGTACCAAATAGCGCGATTGCAACCGCTACGGCTAACTCAAAGAAGTTTGACGCACCTATCATTCCTGCGGGAGCCGCGATTTTATAGGGTAGCTTTAAGACCCGGCAAGCGACATAGGCGATTGCAAAAATCAAGAAAGTTTGTAGAATAAGCGGTATAGCTATCAAAACAATGTGCAAGGGATTTTCCAAAATGACATTGCCTTGAAAAGAGAAAATCATAACAAGTGTCAACAGCAACCCGATTGTCGTAATACTGTCAAACTTGTGAATAAAGACGTTTTCAAAATAGTCTTTTCCCTTAGATACTTTTGAAATACGTTTATTGCACTTTTCTCTTTGCTCATGAGAGCCACCCCCTTTAGAACCCCAATTTGTGCAGCAGCTTTTCAACATCAGCAGCTTTAAGTACCTTACCCATTGCAACTACTTTTTCATTAACGACGAGGGCGGGCATACTCATTGCACCGTACCCCACGACCTTTTGCAAATCAGTTATATACTCCACTTCTACATCAAGTCCCATGCTTTTAACCGCCGCCTTTGCCTGTTCGTATTGTTCATGGCAGGAAGCGCAACCCACGCCAAGAACTTTGACGCTCATTGCCCCATCCTCAATTTTTACCTTGTTTGCGTCCTCTTCTGTCGCTTCAAAAGTCGCACAATCACTTTGACAAGCGCAAGCGGGAATGTTTTTTTCTTCGTCTTTCTTCTTACCAAAACCAAATAATGCCATTTTCTTTACCTCCAAATATTATTTTTGTTAAAATGCAAGCCAAAACATATAAAATCCAATGAGTAAAATAGCCGTACCCATTATCACTTTTAAGACCGTCTCCCTCACACAATTAGATATTGTATTGCATTAAAGAAATATCCCACAATGATAATGCCAACGGTACATATTGCAATGAAGATACCGAGCAACTTCGGCTTAACTGCCTTTCGCAACATGATTACGGACGGGAGCGAAAGCGTGGTAACGCCCATCATAAAGGACAGGGCAACGCCAAGCTGTGCGCCCTTTGCAAGTAGGGCTTCTGCAATCGGAATTGTGCCGAAAATATCCGCATACATGGGAACGCCCGCAATCGTCGCAAGGATTACGCCAAAGGGATTACCCGTACCAAGCACTTTGACAATAAAATCTTCGGGTATCCAATCATGGATAAATGCACCGATACCTACGCCAATCAGTACATAGGGGGCAACCTTTTTTGCTGTTGCTAAAACCTGCTCCCATGCGTATTTGATACGGTCTTTGAAGTGTAGTTCTTCCTGCGGAACATCAAGGGTATTTGCATTGCGGATAAAACCCTCAACGTAGTTTTCAAGATGTAATTTCTCAATCAACGTGCCGCCCACAACGGCAATCACTAATCCAAGCACTACATAAAGGACAGCGACTTTCCAACCGAAAATGCTCATAAGAAGCACAAGAGAGCCGAAGTCTACCATAGGGGAAGAAATCAGAAATGAGAACGTAACCCCAAGCGGCAATCCCGCGCTTGTAAATCCGATAAATAGCGGAATGGAAGAACAGGAACAAAACGGCGTTACTGTTCCGAGCAGCGCGGCGATACAGTTTGCACCCACACCATGAAATCTACCAAGTATCTTTTTTGTTCTTTCCGGCGGGAAGTAGCTTTGTATGTAGGATATAATCAAAATCACCACGCCGAGCAGCACCATGATTTTGATTGTGTCGTAGATGAAAAACTGAACGCTGCCGCCGACTTTCCCGGCGGTATCTAATCCGCAAGCATTCAATAAATCACCTATCAAACGATTGAGCCAACTCATACCCAAAAGTTCGGTTTGGAAGAAATCCCAAATTGACTTTACAGTTTGCATAAACATAGACCTCCTTAAAATTGACACATTGCAATTTGTCGATATATTAGTTTTTGTATAAGCCGCTTGCTGCCTACAAGCGGCTTATTGTTTACAGGAACAATTATCCGAACAACCGGGAGAGAACTCCGTTATTTCGTCCAACAACTCTTTTGCTTTTTGTACTCCTTGCGGGTCAAAGGAATAATGCGTCCATTTGCCCTCTTTACGTCCCCGGACAATTCCTGCGTCGCAAAGTATTTTCATGTGATGTGATAGCGTCGGCTGCCCTATATGCAACTCGTCAAGCAATTCGCAAGCGCATTTTTCCCCGCCTTTGAGTAGCCCTAAAATCGTTAATCTATTCGCATCGCAAAAGGACTTGAAAATCCTTGCGCGTTTCTCATTCTCTGTCAAGCAATTCACCTCCTTGCTCTTGTATTATACCAATCATATCGAAGTTTGTCAATGCGTTTTTGGAAAGTTTACAACCGCTTTTGTATAATCGGCATTATTTAAGCTAACACTATGAACTGTGTAGACATATTCAAAAAGAAAGGGGAACAGTAAAATGTAAGAGGGTGAATGAAAATGGCTAAACGACCAGTACCACTATATGACTTTAAGGCGTTCGGGGCAGCCATAAAAGCCGCGAGAAAAGAATACGGAGAGAGCCGCAAAACGGTAAGCGACGCGCTCTATATATCCCCGCGCTATCTTGCGAATATCGAGAACAAGGGACAACAGCCGAGCCTGCAAGTTTTCTATGACCTTGTTACTCGTTATCATATTTCGGTAGACCAGTTTTTCTTTCCGAATGATAACGCCGAGAAGTCCACGCAGCGGCGGCAGCTTGATACTCTGCTTGACAGCATGAGCGATAACGGTTTGCGTATCGTTGCGGCTACGGCAAAGGAAATAACGGAAGTCGAAAAAGACAATGACTAAAACTGAATATGCACTAAGAACGCTATGGAAACGCTGTGTTTCTATGGCGTTTTTCTTTTCCTGCGGGTGTCTTTGGCAAAATCCCGTCTTTATCGTGGAAGAAAGCGAAAAGATGAATAGCAAGCATAGGAAGCGGGTACCCACTTCCGTATTTTGCCTGCCCTGCTCTGCGGCAGCGTCGGCAAAATTGCTTGTTGGGAAGTGTCCCAAACCCTCGGAATGGAAAGGAGCGTCAAAGCATGGACGGACGAAAAAGAACAGTAAGGAAAGCTCCTTATTGCGTAAGTGGTGGTTGCTCATTACGGTGTAGCCTGTGTTGCGCTCCACGCGGAATACTGCCATAGCTTCATCACTCCTTTGCTTTGGATTTGTTACGCAGTAGAACGGCGATTTTGAGGGAAAAGGTATAAACCCCTTGCCCTGTCAAAATTGCTTCCGCAAAGCCGCTTGTAGCAAGGCTTTTTCTGCCCCTACTGCGTAACAAAGGGCATGAAAAAAGCGGCGTTCCTGTTCTTCCGTGTGGAAGTGGGAAACGCCGCTTGTGCGGTGCAATATAAAATTTTCGGTTTGTTCTGTTATGCCGTATGGTCTTATCCGTAGAAACTTATAAGCGTACTATTTATCAGTAAAAATTGCATTGGACTCCGATTTTGAACTATCAATCTACGCCCATTTCTACGCCCAAATGGCATTAAATTATGTGATTTTACATGGAGCTTTATGCTTTTGCTTTTTTAAGAAACCTTGCAACCATGCGGTTTTACGGACTTTTATGGAGGTACATGGATTTATGAAAAAAGGCTAATTTATTACGATACCTAATTTCATAAAAGCAAAATCTCCTTTGCCGTATTTTCGACATAGTATTGTATCAGACCCCGCAGGAAAGTGCAAGGAATTTCCGCCGTTTCCCGGCCCAGCGGGAAAAAAGCCGCCCAAAAGGGCGGCTTTTACTCGGTATCGAATTGTTCCAGGTCTCCCAGCAGCTCCCGCTCTGTCACATGCAGGACCTTGCAGAAGCAGGCCAGCTCGTAATCTGTTACGATGCGGTTATTCTTTTCAATTTTGCTCAGCGCCTGCTGGTCAATATTCACATTCATCGTCTGCAATTTTGCTGCCAAATCATTTTGTGTCAGCCCACGCAGCTTCCGGTAATAACGCAGGCGGTCATGAATGATATTCTTGTTGTCAAAATAAGAAACCTTCCTCATAGCCTCTCCTACGTGAATATAACGTATTTTTCTTGACTCTATCATAAGGATGGTCACAAAATACGTTACATAAACGTAAATGGAGGAAGTTATATGACGAATGATACATCCGCCGACTGGAAAGCCATGTACATGCTCCTGTTCCACGGCATCACCGACGCGCTGGAGCTGCTGCCGGCGCGGCTGGAGAACGCCCCCGCCTGCGAGGTGCTGTCCAAGGCCCTGCGGGACGCGGAGGAGCAGTACATTTCCGGTCAAATCAAATAAACAGCGGCCGTCCAAAAGGACGGCCGCTTCCCTTTGCCGTATTCACCGCGTTTCCAGATACCAGGCCACCAGCTCCGCCGCCTCCGCCCGGGTGGCGGGGTCCTGAGGGCGGAACACCTCCCGGTCGTTTTGGGAGGTGAAACCCAGCGCCCCGATCTGCTCCACCGCCTCCTTCGCCCAACCGCTGATGCGGAAGCTGTCCTCAAACGCCCGGGCTTCCCCGGCGGAGGCGGACAATCTCCCCTGGCCCAGCAGGCGGTCCATCATGACGTACAGCTGCTGCCGGGTCACTGGAGACGACGGGCTGAAGCGCCCGGCGCCGGTGCCCTGGATGACGCCGGCCTCCTCTGCCCAGGCCACCGCTGAAGCGTACCAGGCGTCCCTGGGCACATCCAGAAAATCCGCCCGCCCGCGGGCCCGGGGCTCTCCCGCCGCCCGCCACAGCACCTCCGCCGCCGCGGCCCGGGTCAGGTAACGGTTGGGATGCCAGCCCTCCCCGTCGCCGGTCATAATGCCCGTTTCCTCCATGACGGAGATGGCGGGCCAGGCCCAGTGGTCCTCCAGCCGGCTCTCGTCATAGGCCTGGGGGGCGGCGGTGGGGGGCACGCTCTTGTAGATGACACCCTTTTGGGGCGTGACACCCCGGAGGCGGAACAGCTCATCCACCGTCACAAAGTCGTAGCCCCGGGCCTGGAGAGTGTCGATGATGCGGCAGGCGGCGTCCAGATTTTCCTGGGTGCTGTCGTGGAGAAGGATGATATCCCCGTCCTTGATATTGCGGATAACGGACCGGGCCATTTTCTCACCGGACACCTGCTTTCCCGCCGCCGGGTCCTGGCTCCACAGAATGAGGGGTGAATCGATGCTGTTCAGCACCGTCTGTGTGCGGACGCCGAAGGGCGTGCGCACCAAAAAGTCCTGCTGCCCGGTGACCTCCTCCAGCCTGGCCCGGCTCTGTTCCGCCTGGAGCCGCACTTCCTGTTGGTCCAGGCCCGTCAGGTTCAGATGCTCCCAGGTGTGGTTGGCGATCTGGTGACCCTGCTGGGCCATGCTGCGCACCAGGTCCTCCTTGGTAGCCACCCAGCTGCCCACCATGAAAAACGTGCCCTTCACCCCCCGCTGGTTCAGGGCCTCCACCACCTGGGGCGTCCAGGTCTGGTTGGGGCCGTCGTCAAAGGTGATGGCCACCAGCCTGGCGGCTCCCGCGTCCACCGTCAAAAGCGGTATCAAAAGCAAAACAAGGATGGCTGCCGCCGCCCATCTACGTACGTGTTTCATGCTGTGTTCCTCTCTTTTTTCTTTTAGCTTGCCCGGCATCCGGCAGCTTCCTCCTGGAAATTGCGTCCATTTGGGTACCATAATTTTTCTTTACATGTATTATGTAACCAATATGATTATGTGGGACATCTCTCAAAAATTTTGTGCCGGCAAGTGGCCCTCCGCTGTGTTTACATAACATAAGACGAGACAGCCTCCAAAAATGTTTCAGCAAAAACGCGCCGGCGAAATATTTTTTTAACGCGCCAGAGCCCGCGGCGCTTGTGCGCCGCGGGCTCTGGCATAGAGAGGGTAGAAAGCTTATTTTGAGAAAACATGAGAGGAATTTGGTTGATAGCTGCTATATTCAACACTTTCCGCACCTGTCGCACCGGCGGTGTTTGGCCTTGCCGCGGCTGCTGCCGCGAGACCGCCTTCAGATGCCGGAAAGAGGGTCCCTTTGTCAGCCGTTCTGGCGGTAGCTGTTGCCGCTGTACCGGTTGCCGAAGAAGTAGTTGAACAGATCATCGGGGTTCACATAGCCGTTGCCGGGCTGGCTGTTGTTCTGGGTCTGCTCCTCGCTGGAGACATTGCTCTGCTGGTCCGCCGGCACGGCGCCCCAGGTCAGCTCCACGGTGGTCTCCTGTCCCTCCCGGTAAATGGTGAGGGTGCAGGTATCCCCGGCGGAGTACTGTTTTTTCACCACGGTCAAATCCTCCATGGATGTGATGGCCGTATCGTCCACCTTGGTGATGACATCGCCCATTTTCAGTCCCGCCTGGTCGGCGGCGCTGTCCGCCTCCACGGAGTAAATGAACACGCCGCTGGTGATATCATAGCGGTACTGGGCCGCCATCTGCTCCGTCATAGTGCCGGCGGTGACACCCAGATAGGGCTTGTTGGTGACATAGCCGTTGGTCATGATATCCTGGATCATGGCGAACACGTCGTTGATGGGGATGGCGAAGCCCAGGCCCTCCACGGACTCATTGCCGGTGCTGGAGTACTTGGCGGACACGATGCCCACCACCTCGCCATACTGGTTGAACAGAGGTCCGCCGGAGTTACCGGGGTTGATGGAGGCATCCGTCTGGATCATGTTGAAGGGGGTGCCGTCCACGTTGATGGCCCGGTTCACGCAGGAGACCATGCCGCCGCTCATGGAGAAGGTCAGCTCACCCAGGGGGTTGCCGATGGCCAGCACGTGGTCGCCCACGTTCAAATTGCTGCTGTCGCCTAAGGTAACGGGCTGCAGGTCCGTGGCTTCCACCTTGATGACGGCGATATCGTAATCCTCATCGCCGCCCACGTACTTGGCCTCATACTCATCGCCGTTGTACAGCGTGACCTTCACGGTCTCACCGTCCTTGACCACGTGGTAGTTCGTGACGATATAGCCGTCCTTCGTCAGGATAAAGCCGCTGCCGGCGGAGGCCGTCTGCACCGTCTGGCCGAAGAAGTTGGTGCCGGAGGAGCCGGTAACGTTGATGGACACCACGCTGTTGACATTGGCGGCGTACACCTCCGCGTCGCTCATGGCGGTCTTGCCGTCCACGGTGTTGACGGACACGCTGGTGGCGGGCCGGCTGGAGACATTAACACTGGTCTCCCCGGGCTGGTTGTCGGCATAGTAGGCCACGCCGCCGCCCACAGCGCCGCCCAGCAGGGCGCAGCACAGGGCCAGGACGGTGACCCGCAGGCCTATGCGGTTCTTTTTCACAGGCTTCATCTCCTGCACGGGCTGCTGGGGCCCGCTGTGATTCCCAGAGCTGCTCAGCTGGTCGTCAACGGAGGAGCCGCTGGTGCCCTGCTGGCCGCTGTCCTTTTGATAGCTGTAATGATACAGGTTTTCTTCATCGTTATACATGACTGATACCTCCTACATGGTATCCTGTTTCTTCTGTTGTTAGAACAGAGGATATCAGGGTTTTATGTCCAATTCATGAAGAATGTTTGCACGGTTTTTGAACTTTCGTTCTCTCTCAACTTTTGGCCTCAGTATAGGGCAGATACCTTAAAAATGCCTGAAAGATTTTTTAACCAATTGTAAACCCGTCCAAAATCTGAAAAGTCTATTCTCCTGGTGGGAGTTCCGTGATAAAATAAGCGGTATCAACAAGGAAGGAGCCGGTATGGTTTGCTGAAGATCGAAAACATCAAGCTTGCTCTCGGCGGCGGGATGTCCGCCCTGACGGCGGAGACGGCCCGCATCCTGAAGGTGCGGGAAAAGGACCTCCAGTCGGTGCGGCTGCTTCGCCGCAGCGTGGACGCCCGGGAGGAGGTAAAGCTGGTCTATACCGTGGAGGTGGCTGTAAAGGACGAGGCCGCCGTTTTGAAACGCTGCCACAGCAAAAAGGTCTCCCGGCCGGAGCCTGCCCCGGAATACCAGCCCCCCGCTCCCGTTCCGGCCCCGGTGGTGCCGCCGGTGGTGGTGGGTGCCGGCCCCGCCGGACTGTTCGCCGCCCTGGTGCTGGCCCGGGCGGGCGCGCGGCCCATCCTGCTGGAGCGGGGCCGCAGAGTGGAGGACCGGAAGGCCGACGTGGAGCGGTTCTGGTCCACCGGCGTGCTGGACCCACGGTCCAACGTCCAGTTCGGCGAGGGCGGTGCCGGGGCCTTCTCTGACGGGAAGCTGAACACCGGTACCAAGGACCGCCGCCACCGCTTCATTCTGGAGCAGCTGGTATCCTGCGGCGCCCCCGAGGACATTCTCATCGACGCCAAGCCCCACGTGGGCACGGATTACCTGCACATTGCCCTGGTGAACCTGCGGCGCCAGCTGCTGGAGCTGGGAGCGGACATCCGCTTTGAAAGCCGCCTGGCAGATGTAACGCTGCAAAACGGCGCCGTGGCGGGCATCACTGTGGAGGGGCCGGATGGCCCCTATGCTCTGCCCTGCCGCCAGCTTCTGCTGTGCCCCGGCCATTCCGCCCGGGACACTTTTGAAATGCTCCACCAGCGGGGTGTGCCCATGGAGGCCAAGCCCTTCGCCGTGGGTGTGCGCATCGAGCACCGGCAGTCCGACTGCGACGCCGCCCAGTATAAGCGCTATGCCGGCCATCCGGGCCTGCCGGCGTCCACCTACAAGCTCTCCTGCCATCTGCCCTCCGGACGGGCAGCTTATTCCTTCTGCGTCTGCCCCGGCGGCCAGGTGGTGGCCGCCGCCAGCGAGGAGGGGCGGCTGGTGACCAACGGCATGAGCGAGTTCGCCCGGGACAAGGAGAACATCAACGGCGGCTTTCTGGTGAATGTGACGCCGGAGGACTTCGGCGGTGAAAACGACCCGCTGGCCGGCGTGGCCTTCCAGCGGCGGCTGGAGGAGGCCGCCTACGACCTGGGAGGCGGAACTTATCACGCTCCCGCCCAGCGGGTGGGGGATTTTCTGGCGGGACGGCCCTCCACGGGCCCCGGCCGGGTACAGCCCAGCTACCGCCCCGGCGTCACCTGGACGGATCTCCGCCAGTGCCTGCCGGACTTTGTGGCGGACACCCTGGCAGGCGCCCTGCCTATCCTGGGCCGGAAGCTCCAGGGCTATGACGACCCGGACGCCGTGCTGACGGCGGTGGAGAGCCGCTCGTCCTCCCCCGTCCGCATTCCCCGGGACGAAACGTATCAATCCGCCGTCCGGGGCCTGTATCCCTGCGGTGAGGGCGCCGGCTACGCCGGGGGTATTCTCTCCGCTGCGGCGGACGGCATGCGGGCGGCGGAGCACATCTGCCGGGAACTTTCCAAGGAGGTATGAATCATCATGAGCCGTGACATCTGTGTATATCTGGAATTTCTGACGCCGGCCCACAAGGCGCAGATCGAGAAAGCCGCCCAGGAGACAGGCTTTTCCGTCCACTTCTTCGACCTGGACCAGTTCGAGGAGGCCCGGGCCTGCCTCCAGCACTGCGAAGTGCTCTACGCCCACGACATGGCGCTTTTGAAGGCCGCTCCCCCCTCCTTGCAGTGGTACTGCTGCTCCTTCGCCGGGGTGGACATCTACTGCAAGGACCCCTCCGTGTTCGCCAACCCCCAATGCCTGCTGACCAACTCCAGCGGCTACGGCGTCACCATTGCCGAGCATGTGGTCATGGTGACCCTCATGCTGCTGCGGCGGATGCCGGAGTACGAGGAGGTGGTCCGCCAACACGGCTGGTCCCGCCAGCTGCCCATCCGCTCCATCCGGGACAATGCGTTCACCATCCTGGGCACCGGCAATATCGGCACCAACGTGGCCCAGCGCCTGCGGGGCATGGGCGCCGCCAAGATCACCGGTCTCAGCCGCAGCGGACGCCCCTCGGCGGACTTTGACCGGGTGCTGCCCATCTCCCGGCTGGACGAAGTGCTGCCGGAGACGAAAATTCTGGTGATGGCCCTGCCCAGCACGCCGGAGACGGAGAACATCCTCTCCTGGGAGCGTATCGCCCTGCTGCCGCCGGAGGCCTACGTCATCAACGTGGGCCGGGGCACCGCCCTGGACCAGGACGCCCTGACAGAGGCCCTGAACAGCCGGCGGCTGGCGGGCGCCGCCTTGGATGTCATGGTCCCGGAGCCCCTGCCGCCGGACCATCCCCTGTGGAACGCCCGGAACCTCATCCTGACGCCCCATGTCTCCGGCAATATGACCCTGGGCTACACCTGCGACGTAAACGTGGACATGTTCTGCCGGGACCTTGCCAACTACGCCGCGGGCCGTCCCCTGGTGAACCTGGTGGACCGAGCGCTGGGATACTGAAACAAAACAGGCATATCACAAGGAAAGGACCTTTTTATTATGAACAACTTTACCTTTTACTCCCCCACCCTGTTCGCCTTCGGCGACGGAGAAGAAAAAAACACCGGCGCCCTGGTGCGCCGCTTCGGCGGTACGAAGGTGCTGATGGTATACGGCGGCGGCAGCATCAGGCGCAACGGCGCCTATGACGACGCGGCCGCCTCCCTGCGGGCGGCCGGCATCCCCTGGGTGGAGCTGGGAGGCGTCCAGCCCAATCCCCGCAGCGGCAAGGTGTACGAGGGCATCGACCTGTGCCGCCGGGAGGGCGTGGACTTCATTCTGGCGGTGGGCGGCGGAAGCGCCATCGACACCGCCAAGGCCATCGGCGTGGGCGTGCCCTACGACGGGGACTTCTGGGACTTCTTCTCCAAAAAGGCGGCGGAAAAGACCGTGCCCGTGGGCGTGGTGCTGACCCTGTCCGCCACCGGCAGTGAAGCCTCCGATTCCTCCGTCATCACCCTGGAGGGGGAGAATCTGAAATGGGGCAACATCAAAAGCGACATCTACCGCCCCGTGTTCGCCGTCATGAATCCCCGGTACACCTGCTCCCTCCCCGCCTACCAGACCGCCAGCGGCGCCACGGATATGCTCTCCCACATCATGGAGCGGTACTTCACCCCCACGGAGCACGTGGATGTGACGGACCGTCTGTGCGAGGGTCTCATGAAGGCCATCCTTACCGCCGCGCCCAAGGCCCTGGCAGATCCCAACGACTATAATGCCCGGGCGGACCTCATGTGGGCGGGTATGCTGGCCCACAACAACCTCTGCGGCGTGGGCCGTCAGCAGGACTGGGCCAGCCACCAGATGGAGCATGAACTCTCCGCCCTGTACAACTGCGCCCACGGCGCGGGTCTGGCGGTGGTGACTCCCGCCTGGATGACCTACGTCATGGACCGGGATATCTCCCGCTTCGCCCAGTTCGCCGTGCGGGTGTTCGGCTGCGAGATGGATTTCCACCAGCCGGAGAACACCGCCCGGGCCGGCGTGGAGCGCCTGGTGGCCTGGCTGCGCTCCATCGGCATGCCCACCACCTTCGCCGAGATCGGCGCCAAGGCCGAGGACATCCCCGCTTTGGTGGCCCACCGGGCCAAAAAGCCGGGCGGCTTCCCCTTCGGCGGCTTCACGCCCATCCACGAATCCGACATGGCCGCTATTTTGGAGCTGGCCGCCCGCTGAGCGCAAAAAAACAGGCGGCTCTCTCTCGAGAGCCGCCTGGAATGTTCAGAAACCGGCTGGCAAATCAGCCGTTCAGGGCCATGGCACCGCCCAGAGCCAGGATGCAAACCACAGTGTACAGCATTTCAGGCACCTCCTTGTTTCGTTCTCCTTGATGTTGTCTGTATGATACCACAGCGCTTCCAAATTTACATTCAACTTCTTGCCGAGTTTGAAAAAATCGTTTGCCTGCTTATTTCGTCAAAAATCGTCCTTGTTTTTTAGTCACTATTACAACGTTTGCAATTTTTTGCGCGGGCCGGCCCATTTCCCGCTTCCGCCCGCGGCCGCCGCTTTCCCGGAAATTTATAAAATCTTGCTGTCCGCTCCGCGGGCACGCCAAAGGAGGACCGCCCATGCCGGACTTACAGGTCCAGTGTCTCGTGAAACGGGACTTTCAGCCGGTGTTCACGCCGGACAATATGCCCCGCCTGCTCTACATCAGCCGGCGGGCCCCCTCTGACAACGCCCATCCCCGCCTGCTCCATGCCCATCCGGATTTCGCCGAGGCCATGCTGGTCCACAGCGGCCAGGCCCGCTTCCTCATTGGGGAAAAGACCTACGACATCCAAAGCGGCGACCTGATGCTGTTCAACAGCGGCGTGGTCCACGACGAGCTCACCGGCGGCGCCGACGGCGCCATCGACAGCTGCTGTGTGGCCTTCGCGGGCCTGCACCTGCCGGGCCTGCGGGAAAACGCCCTCATCCCCGACGACGCCCCCGCCGTGTACCACGTAGGGGCCGAGCTGGAGGACCTGTGGACCCTGTACGACATGATGTACCGCTATCTCTCCGCCGACCAGCCCGGCTGCGAGGCCTTCTGCCACCACCTGCTGCTGTCCCTGCTGGGCCGCATTCTGTACCTGACCGGCGCCGCGCCCCAGCGGCTGCCGGCGGAGACGGAGCAGGGTGCCCTGGGCCTGCGGGTGAAGGAGTATATCGACCAGCATTACAGCGAGGCCCTGACGCTCCAGCAGATCGGGCAGGTCCTCCACGTGAGCCCCTACTATCTGGCCCACGCCTTCAAGGAGACCTGCGGCTACTCCCCCCGGCAGTACCTGCTGCGCCGCCGCATCGGCGAGGCCCAGAACCTGCTCATTTCCACGGACCTGCCCATCTCCCGCATCGCGGAGCTGGTGGGCTATGACACCCAGAACTATTTCGACCTGCAATTTTCCAAGCACACCGGAATGCCGCCCCGGAAGTTCCGCCAATCCTTCCAGGTGAAGCCAGAGCAGGGAAAAGACGAATAACACATAAGCCCTCCGGCATGGCCGGAGGGCTTATGTTTTGATGTTTGCGCTGTTCAGTCCCGCAGGCCCATGGTCTCCCACCTGTGGCCGTGGAACCGGGGTACGAAAAATGCCACCCGCACCATCCAGTCGATGAACATGGCCATCCAGATGCCCACGACGCCGAAGCCCCAATACCGGCCCAGCAGGATGCCGAAGCCCACCCGCATGGTCCACATGGAGACGGTGGATACCAGCATGGTGAAGCGGGTGTCACCGGCGGCCCGGAGGGCCTGGGGCAGTGTGAAGGAGGCGGGCCAGAGGAGCATGCCGAAGAAGCCGTGCATGAGGATGATCGTCCTGGCGCAGGATGACGCCTCGGGGGACACGTTGTACAGCTTCATGATGAGGGGCAGCAGGGCGGTGATGAACAGAATATCCCCGCACATGAACAGGTACGTGTATTTCATGAGCTTTTTTGTGTAGAACCGGGCCCGCTCATAGCTGCCGGCGCCAATGCACCGGGACACCACCGTGACGATGGCAAGGCCCAGGGCGTTGCCCGCCACGCACTGGAAGGTGCAGATGGTGTTGCCGATGGCATTGGCAGCCACGGAGGCAGTGCCCAGCACAGACACCGTGGACAGCAGCAGGATCTTGCCCAGCTGGAACATGCTGCTCTCCAGGCCATTGGGCACGCCGAAGCGCAGGATGTTTTTCACCACGTAGCGGTCATGGTGCAGAGTGAACTTCTCCACCTGCATAGGAAGGCCCGGCCGCTTCAGCAGCACCACCATGGCCGCCGCAGCCGCCGCCCGGGATACCAGGGTGGGGATGGCCACACCCTCCACGCCCATGTGGAGACCGAAGATCAAAAGGGCGTTGCCCGCCACATTGATGGCGTTCATGGCCAGGGACACCCACATGGAGATCTTGGAATTGCCCATGACCCGGAACAGCGCCGCACCGGCGCTGTAAATGGCCAGGAATGGCGTGGACGCCTCCACGATCATATAATACGTATTGGCGTAGGCCGCCACATCCGGCTCCACCTGGCCGAACACCACGTTCAGCACAAAGCCCTTGCCCAGGTAAAAAAACAGCATGATGAGCAAGGACGCCTCGCCCATGAACAGCAGCAGCTGCTGGCCGGAGTGGCCTGCTTTCCGGGGCTCCCGCCGGCCCAGGTACTGGCCGGCGATGACGGCGCCGCCGGTGGCAAGGGCGGAAAAGGCGTTCACCAGCAGCACATTGACGGTGTCCACCAACGACACGGCGGAGATGGCCGCCTCCCCCACGTGGGACACCATAACGGAGTCAAACAGGCCCACGGTGATGGCCAACAGCTGCTCCACCACCAGGGGGATGATAAGCCGCCGAAGGTCCTGGCGGCTGAATTCCACAGTCAGTTGTTTCGTTTCCATTGATTGCTCTTCTCTCTCCTATCGTTGCTCACCGAAACTCCCGGGGACTCATGTGGAAGGTATTCTGGAAGGCCCTCAGGAACGTGGAGTACTCCGCGAAGCCCGCCTGCTCCGCCGCCTTCATCACCGGCACGCCAGCGCGGATAAGCTCCCCCGCCCGCAGCAGCCGCTTCTGGTTGATGTACTGGTGCAGGGTGTAGCCGGTGACAGCCTTGAACCGGTGCATCAGATAGTACCGGCTCAGGTAAAAGCGGTTTGCCAGGGCGTCCACGGAAAGATCCTCCTCCAGATGCTCCCCGATGTAGCGGAGGACCTCCTCCATTTTGGGGTCCACCCGGTAGCTGTCCCGCTGCTCCTGGGCGGTACGGTCCCGGAGGATGTCCCGGTTCACGCCGATGAGCACCTGCTGGCACAGGGTGTCCGCCAGCCGGGCGGCGCCGAACTCCCGGGACACCAGAGCCTCCTCCAGCCGCTGGATGGTCTGCATGTACTGAAGCCGCCGCTCCGCTCCGAACCGCAGCAGGTGGAAGCCCCGCTGCCGGGCGGTTTCAAAGCAGGTGTCCAGGGCCTCGCCGGGGTCACTGCGCTTTTCCAGCCATTCCCGCCCCAGCCAAATGACCACCCGTTCATAGGGCTCCGCCGGGTCGATGACAGGGCGGTGGATCATGTTGTGCTGCACCAGCAGCAGGTCCCAGGGCTGGAGAAAATAGGTGACGCCCTCCACCACGTAGGACACCTTGCCTCCCAACACCAGGATGAGCTTGTCAAATTCGTGATAATGGTAGTCCAACTTCTGGGCGCGGCTGTCTTTCAGGTGGAACAGGCGGAAATCCTCGTCCAGATATCCCCGCTTGCCCACTTCGATGCAGTCCAGCATAGGAGCACCCCCTCTTTCATTTCAGCGGCCCTTATCTTATCGCACTTTTTACCATTTCTCAACCAGGATTTCATACAAATGATACAAAACTTTTGTGGGGCCTTTGGTGGTTCAGTCGAAAATGGAATCGAATTCCGTCAAATTTTTGGCTATACACCGCCGGTTGGATTTGGTATACTATGAGAAATGCGACAAATAGGAGGGCTGTGCCATGAGCCGCGCCGACGAACTCTTTATCCAAAACTGCCGGGACATTCTGGACAACGGCGTCTGGGACACGGATCGGAAGGTCCGCCCCCACTGGGAGGACGGCACGCCCGCCCACACCGTGAAGAAATTCGGTATCGTGAACCGCTACGACCTGCAAGCGGAGTTCCCCATCCTGACCATCCGCCGGACCTACTGGAAAACAGCGGTGAAGGAGCTTTTGTGGATCTGGCAGAAAAAGTCCAACAACATCCACGACCTGGACGCCAAGATCTGGGACCAGTGGGCGGATGAGACCGGCTCCATCGGCAAGGCCTACGGCTACCAGCTGGCGGTAAAGCACCACTATCCCGAGGGGGATATGGACCAGGTGGACCGGGTGCTGTACGATCTGAAGCACAATCCCGCCTCCCGGCGCATCCTCACCAATATCTACAATTTCCAGGACCTCCACGAGATGAACCTGTACCCCTGCGCCTACTCCATGACGTTCAACGTCTCCGGCAACGTGCTCAACGCCATTTTGAACCAGCGGAGCCAGGATATGCTGGCCGCCAACAGCTGGAACGTGGTGCAGTACGCGGTGCTGGTCCACATGTTCGCCCAGGTCAGCGGCCTGGTGCCCGGCCAACTGGTCCATGTCATTGCCGATGCCCACATCTATGACCGCCATGTGCCCATTGTGGAAAAAATGCTGGCCCAGACTCCCGCTCCCGCCCCGAAATTCACGGTGGACCCCAGCGTCACCGACTTTTACGACTTCACCCCCGCCAGCTTCTCCCTGGAGGGGTACACTCCCGCCCCCTTTGAAGACAAGATTCCCATTGCCATTTGAGGTGAATACCATATGAATTGTATCGTTGTCGCTGACCAAAACTGGGCCATCGGCTGTGAGGGCGGTCTGCTGTTCTCCCTGCCCACGGACATGAAACGCTTTCGTTCCCTGACCATTGACGGCACCGTCATCCTGGGCCGCAAGACCCTGGACTCCTTCCCCGGCGGCAGGCCCCTGCCCCGCCGGCGGAACATCGTCATCACCCATAAGGTGGATTTCAACCGGGAGGGCTGCGAGATCGTCCCCAGTCCCCAGGCAGCCCTGGAGACCGCGGCCGGCACGGAGGAGGAAGCGCTCTGGGTCATCGGCGGCGGCAGCGTCTATACCGCCCTGCTGCCCAAGTGCAAGCGGGCCTTCGTCACCCGGGTGGGCACCGCCGCGCCGGAGGCGGACACCTTCTTCCCCAACCTGGATAAGCTGCCGGGCTGGGAGGTGGAGGCCGTCAGCGACCCCATTACGGAAAACGGCGTCACGTACCGCTTTGTGGACTATGTGAATACGAAGCTGTGAAAAACAGCCCGCCGGGGAGTTTCCCGGCGGGCTGCTTGTACGTTACTGGCTGCTCTTTTCCCACAGGAGGACGGCGTCCTTCCCCCGGCCCAGGTAAATGCGGGTCACCTCCGGGGCCCCCCGCTCCGCCGCTGTTTCGTTGCAGGCGCTGATATCGAAGTCATAATCCCAATCCCACAGGCCGCCGGTGGTGCTGCGTTTCCCGATGAGCAGCGGCCGCCGGGGCACGATATACATGTTTCCGCCCTCATCGTACTCATAGCGCACCTCCCGCAGGTCCTTCTCATCGTTTACAAACAGGTGAAAGGACAGCTGCCCATCCGTCCAGGCCAGCTCTGTCACTTCCAGCACAGCCGTGGGGACCTTGACGCAGTTCCAGTTGGTCAGCGTGTAAAAGCCGCCATACAGCAGCAGGCACACCGCCGCGGCCACGGCGGCACCCTTGAGACGGGCCTTCCACTTCTCTTTTTTCCACGCCTCGGAAATGCCCTTGACCGCCGCCCCGTCGGCGGTGTTTTTTTGTTCCTCCTCCGCCGGCAGCGGCGCGTCCATCTCCAAAAGCGCCTCCCGGCAGGTCCCGCACTCCTTCAAGTGCGCCTCCACCGCCGCCCGGCTGGCCGCCGAGCACACGCCGTCGTGGTACAGGGGCAGCAGGTCAAAGATGATATCATGCTCCATGGTATGCCTCCTTCAATTTCTGGCGGGCCCGGAAGTAGGTCACCCGGGCCCAGCTCTCCGTTTTGCCGAACAGCTCACCGATCTGGGAAAAGGGCAGCTCCCCGAAGGTCCGCAGGGAGAACACCTCCTTGTAGGGCTCCGGCAGCTGGTGGAGCAGCCGGTGGAGGGTCCTGGCCTCCTCCCGGCGGGCAAAGCCCTCCTCGATGCCGCCGTCTGCCGCCTCCGGCGGTTCGGGCGTGAATCTGCCCCGCTCCCGGCACAGCGTCAGGTACTGGTTCCGGGCAATCTGGCACAGCCACACCCGCAGCTGGCACTGGCCCCGGAAGCCGTCGATGGCGGTGAGGGCCTTGAAAAAGGTCTCCTGGGTCACCTCCTCCGCCACGGCCTCGTCCCGGCTGAGGGCCAGGACGTATTTGTAAACATCGGCGAAATACCACCGGTAGACCTCCTCGAAATCAGCCACTTTCTCACCGCCTTTCACACATAGGACGCAAAACCATGGGATTCGTTACAAAGCCCGGGGCGGAAATGTTCTGCCCCGGGCCGCTTCGTATGCTTACGCCGCCGGCTGCAAGGGGACCTGGTGGTCTCCCACCCGGACGGCCGCCACCCGGCTGATGTCCTGAGGCTCCAGGAACTGGGCGGACATGCTGGTCCGACAGCATGTCTCCCCATCCGCCTGGTAGCTGCTCTCGCTGCCGCTGTACCCCCGGGTCATTTCAGTCAGCGGTGTCTCTCCGCCATCCTCCCAGACAAGGCACACCGCCTGCCACAGAGCGCCGCAGTCCGCAAGGTCCGTGCTGCCGCAGGACACGGTGATGGACAGGGATGAGAGAATGACCTCCGCGGAAAACTGGGCCTCCGGGTCCCGCGTCTGACCCTGCTGGGCCCGGGCGGTGTATCCCGGCTGGAAGGTGACGATGGCGGGGTGGTCCGCCAGCGCCTGCTCCCCGCCCGCCGCGGTGACGGTGGGCGGCAGAACCAGCAGCGTCAGGGGCCGGTCCGTCAGGTTCTGGGTCTGGGACTGGGTGGTAAAGCGCACCAGGTACGTCAAGGTCCCGGTGTCCGGGTCGTAGCTCTGGGCCGATACGGAGGAGCCGGAGCCGCCGGTAAACCGGTAGGCCGTCAGGGCATTGTTCGCGCTGTACCGGCTGTAGGCCGCGTAATTTGTCCAGTCCAGGGCCGGCCACCGTTCCCCGTCCCCGGCCTGGAGGTCCTCCCAGGTCACCTCGCCCGTGGCATAGAACTGCACATCCGGGCAGCCCACCCGGTCCGTCTCGCTGTCCCACGCCGCCTGGACCGCCGCCCGGTCCGCAGGATCCGGCAGCCGGTAATCCAGAATGAGGTAGATGCTCTTGCTGTCCCCCACGGCCTCCCGGACCGTCACAGTCACATCACCGCATACAGAGGTAACGTCCACTTTCTGAAACAAGCTCTCCGCCACCGGGGAGGCGGACGCCTCCGGACCGAACCGCTTTGTGAAAATGGCGTCCCACTCCACCAGCACCGCCGCCCCCACGGACACCGTCAGCGCCAGCGCCAGCGCCGCCGCCAGAGCGGCCTTCCGGGCCAGGCTCCAGGGCCGCAGGACATAGCCTTTGGGGCGTTCCGCCGCCAGCACCCTTTCCCGCAGCCGCGTCTCCAGCTCCGCCGGAGGGGTACAGGCTTTCATGGCTTTTGCATACCGGTTCATTCCGCTCCCTCCCAACTGCTCCGCAGGGCTTCCCGGCCCCGCTTCATCCGCATTTTCACCGCCGACACCGTGATACCCAGCAGCGAGGCGATCTCCTGCTGGGAGTAGCCCTCGCAGTAGTGGAGGTGGAGGACGGTCCGCAGCTTTTCCGGCAGGGCCGCCACCTGCTCCAAAAGCGCCCGCTCCGGCTCCGGCACGGCCACCAGGGCCGCCGCCTCCAGGGGCAGCTCTGTCCGGCGGCTGCGCTTCCACTCGTCCCGGCACTGGTTCAGCGCCACCCGGAACAGCCACCGCCGCTCGTGCTCCGGCGTCTGGAAGGGCGGTGCCTGGTACAGCCGCTTCACGAACACCTCCTGCATCACGTCCTCCGCGTCGGCGGCATTTTTCATCTGCATCAGGCAGAAGCGGTACAGCGCCGGGCCATATTCCCGGTACACCCGGTCAAATACCTGTTCCCGCTGTTCCACGGCTGTCACCTCCCTCTGTTGCTTTTACGACCGGGGCGCACCAAAGGTCACATTTTTTTGCCGCCGGTTCCCTGTTTTTGCGATAGGGGGGATTCCTTGTGTTTTCTCCGGAGGTATTATATAATAAATCATGTATTTTTGCACACGCTTGCGGAAAGGTGGTGGAATATGGCGGAGTTGAACACGGATGTGCGGATGATCCGCGGCATCGGCGAGCAGCGTGCCAAGGCCCTGGGGAAGCTTGACATCTTTACCCTGCGGGACCTCATCAGCTGGTTTCCCCGGAAATACGAGGACCGCACCCAGGTCAAGCGCATCGCGGACCTGGTTTCCGGCGAGAGCGCCTGCGTGGCCGCCATGATCGCCTCGCCGCCCACCATTGCCCACATCCGAAAGGGCATGGACCTCATCAAAGTCCGGGCCGTGGACGAGTCCGGCGTGCTGGACGTGACCTTTTTCAACCAGACCTGGCTGAAAAACAGCCTCCGCCAGGGGGAGACCTATTTCTTTTACGGAAAGGCGGAGGGGAACCTTCTGCGCAAGACCATGGCCTCCCCGGTGGTGGAGGCGGAGGGCCGCCGGGAGGTAACGGGCCGCATCGTGCCCATCTATCCCCTGACGGCGGGGGTGAGCCAGCTGGTGCTGTCCCGGTCCATCCGCCAGGGGCTGGACGAGTGCGCCGACATTCTGCCGGACGCCCTGCCGGACGAGGTCCGGCGGGAGCACCACCTGTGCCGCATCGGCTACGCCTACGAGAACATTCACTTTCCGGAAAGTGCCGAGGCCTTGGACCTGGCCCGGCGGCGGCTGGCCTTTGAGGAGCTGTTTTTGTTCACCATCGGGTTGAAGCGGCTGCGCCGGCGGCGGGAGGTGGTCCGGGTGGAGCCCTGCCGCGCCGTGGACATGGCCGGATTTTACAGTGCTCTCCCCTTCACCCTGACGGATGCCCAGCACCGCTGCGTGGACGAGGCCCTGGCCGATATGAAGCGGGGCATCCCCATGAACCGCCTGTGTCAGGGGGATGTGGGCTCCGGCAAGACCATGGTGGCCGCCGCCTGCGTGTACTTTATGGTGAAAAACGGCCGCCAGACGGCGCTGATGGCTCCCACGGAGATTCTGGCCCAGCAGCATTACCAAGGACTGTCCGTGCTGATGGAGTCCCTGGGCATCCGGTGCGCCCTGCTGACCGGTTCCACCCCCGCCCGGGAAAAGCGGGCCATTGCCGCCCGCCTGGCGGCGGGAGAGGCGGACTTCGTCATCGGCACCCACGCCCTTTTGTCGGCGGGAGTGGATTTCCGGGACCTGGGTCTTGTGGTCACCGACGAACAGCACCGCTTCGGCGTGGCCCAGCGGGCGGCCCTGGCAGCCAAGGGCTGCCACCCCCACACCCTGGTCATGTCCGCCACCCCCATTCCCAGGACCCTGGCCCTCATTTTGTACGGGGACCTGGATGTGTCCGTCATCGACCAGCTGCCCCCCGGCCGCAAGCCCATCGAGACTTACGCCGTCCCCGGCAGCTACCACCCCCGGGTGTACCAGTTTATCCGTAAGCTGGCGGCGGAGGGGCGGCAGGCCTACATCGTCTGCCCAATGGTGGAGGAAAACGATGAGCTGCCCGACGAACGGAAGGCCGTCACCGCCTACGCCAAAAAGCTCCAGGCGGAGGTGTTTCCGGACCTGCGGGTGTCCTTCGTCCACGGCAAAATGAAGCCTAAGGAGAAGGACGCCGTCATGGCCTCCTTCGCCGCCGGGGAGGCGGACATTCTGGTGTCCACCACCGTCATCGAGGTGGGCGTGGACGTGCCCAACGCCGCCGTTATGGTCATTGAAAACGCGGAGCGATTCGGTCTGAGCCAGCTCCATCAGCTGCGGGGCCGGGTGGGCCGGGGCGCCCACCAGTCCTACTGCATTCTCATCTCCGACAACCAAAACGACGAGACCCGCCAGCGGCTGAAGGTCATGACCAAGACCTGCGACGGCTTCAAGATCGCCGAGGAGGACCTGCGGCTCCGGGGTCCCGGCGACTTTTTCGGCCAGCGGCAGCATGGCCTGCCGGGCCTGCGGGTGGCGGACATCGGCTGCGACACCCGGCTGCTCCAGGAGGCCCAGGCAGCGGCGGAAGCCCTGCTGGTCCGGGACCCGGAGCTTGCCTCCTGTCCTGCCACGGCGGAGCGGGTGGCGGAGCTGTTCACCCAGAACGCAGACACTTTGAACTGAAAGGAAACGAGGTAACGCTTCATGGATCGAAAACTCACCGCCAGGGAATATGTGTTCCTGTCCTCCATGCTGTTCGGTCTGTTTTTCGGGGCCGGCAACCTGATCTTCCCCGTCCACATGGGCCAGCAGGCCGGCGCCGCCGTCTGGCCGGCAGTGGCTGGCTTCTGCCTCACCGGCGTGGGACTGCCCCTGCTGGGCATTGCCGCCATGGGCATCTCCCGCAGCGACGGCATGTTTGAGCTGGGGTGCCTGGTGGGCAAAAAATACAGCTACTTTTTCACCTGCCTGCTGTACCTCACCATCGGCCCCCTGTTTGCCATTCCCCGCACCGCCACCGTGTCCTTCAGCGTGGGGCTGCTGCCCCTGCTGCCCCAGGAGCACGCCAAGCTGGCCCTGTGCGTGTTCTCGGCCCTCTTTTTCCTGGTGGTGCTGTACTTCTCCCTGCGGCCCTCCGGCATTCTCACCTAGGTGGGCAAAATTCTCAATCCCCTGTTTTTGCTGTTTCTGGGCATCCTCACCGTCACGGCCCTGCTTCGGCCCATGGGCGCCGCCGACGCCTCGGAGCCGGTGGGGACTTACGCCGGCATGAGCTTTTTCCAGGGCTTTCTGGACGGCTACAACACCCTGGACGCTCTGGCCTCTCTGGCTTTCGGCATCGTGCTCATCAACGCCATCCGGGAGCTGGGCGTCCGCTCTCCCAAGGCCATCTCCGCCAGCACCATCAAGTCCGGCGTGTTCAGCTGCCTGCTGATGGCGGGCATTTACTGTATGCTGGCGGTGGTGGGCGCCCAGTCCCGGGCGGTGTACGGCATCTGCGCCGACGGCGGCGAGGGCCTGTACCGCATCGGCACCCACTATTTCGGCACCTTCGGCGGCGTGCTGCTGGGTGTCACTGTCACCTTCGCCTGCCTGAAGACCGCCATCGGCCTCATTACCTCCTGCGCCTCCACCTTTGTGGAGCTGTTCCCCAAATCCCTCAGCTACAAGGCCTACACCGTCGTGTTCTGCCTGTTCTCCTTCGGCGTGGCCAACTTCGGCCTCAGCCGCATCATCCAGCTGTCCCTGCCGGTCTTGATGTTCCTGTACCCCCTGACCATCACGCTCATCCTGCTGAGCCTGGCGGGAGGATGGTTCGGCTATGACCGGCGGGTGTTCATCGCGGTGACGGTGCCCACGATCCTGGCCGCCGCTCTGGACTTTTTGAACAGCCTGCCGGAGGGGGCCAAGGCCTTCCTCCACGCCGACGCCCTGCTGGCGCCCGCGGGCCGGGCCCTGCCCTTCTTCTCCATCGGTATGGGCTGGGTGGTACCCGCCTGCCTGGGATTGGCGGTGGGCCTTGTGTGGCACTTTACCGCCAAAAAGCGCGCCTGATATAAAAACTCCCCCGCGCCCTGTGGGCGCGGGGGCCTTTTATGTTTTTTACAGGTGTCCCCGGTCCAGCTCCCGGGAGTACAGCCGGGTCACATACTGCATGTGGGACCGCATGGCCTGCTCCGCCCGGTCCGGATCGTTGGCCAGGATGGCCACCATGATGTTCCAGTGCTGGGAGGCGGACTGGTCGTCCACCTCCGGCAGCAGGGCACGGTTCCGGCTGAGATACTCCGTGATCTGCACCATGAGGCTCTGGAGGCTGCGGCGGAGATAGTCGTTGTCGGCGATGTCCGCGATGGCCAGGTGGAAGTCGAAATCCCGCTCCAGCTGATAGTCGATGTCCCGGGCGATGGCGTAGCTGAGGGGTTGGCGCAGCTTGTCGCCGTCGGCGGGGCCGGCCTTCTGGGCGGCCAAGTATACCAGGGCGCACTCCAGGGCCGCCCGGGTCTCCAGCAGTTTTTCAAAATATTGCTCCATATGTCTCTCCTCGCGCTACTTCAGCTCATCCAGGCTCAGGGAAAAGCTGTCCATGAACGTGTCCAGGAAATACGCCACCTCCGGCAGGCCATAGCCCTCCAGCGCCGCCCGGGTCTGGGCGGCGGCCTCCCGGAACTCCAGATTGCCGGCCTTCAGCTCCTCCACGCACTTGATGTAGGCGGAGAGCTTGTCCGCCGCCTTCACCAGCCGCTCCGTCTCCGGGTCCGCCGGGGTGAGAATAGGGGCGTAGACCCCTTGCAGCTCCGGCGGCAGCATGTGCAACAGGCGGTTCTCCGCCACAGCCTCCACATCCTTGTAGGCCCGACGGATGGCGGGGTTGTCGTATTTAATGGGGGTAGGCATGTCTCCGGTAAGGATCTCGCTGGCGTCGTGGTACAGCGCCGTCACGGCCACGGCCCCCGGGTCAGTGCGGCCGCCGAACTTCTCATTGCGGATGACGGCCAGGGCGTGGGCCAGCACGGCCACCTGGTGGCTGTGCTCCTGGACGTTCTCCGGAGCGGTGTTGCGCATGAGGGCCCACCGCTGGATGAAGCGCATCCGGGAGATATAGGCAAAAAAGTGGCTTTTCATACGCTCACGCCTCCAACTCTCCAAACAGTACCTGGCCATCGGTGCCGGTGATACGGACCGGCTTTACCTGGTTGTGCAGGTCCTCTCCCTCCGCCAGCACCTCCATGTAGTTGGGGGCGTGACCGAAGAACTTTCCGTCCCGGGGCTGTTCGAACAGCACGGGGTACGTCTTCCCCACGCAGCCGTCCAGATACGCCCAGTGCATGTCCGCCGCCACAGCGGCGGCCCGGCGGGCCCGGTCCTCCTTCACGGCCTTGGGCACCTGCTCCATGTCCGCCGCCGGGGTTCCGGGACGGATGGAGTAGGGGAAGATGTGCATCTGGGCGAAGCCGCAGCGGCGGATGAAGTCCAGGGTCTTCGCAAATTCTTCCTCCGTCTCCTCCGGAAAGCCCACGATCATGTCCGTGGTGACGGCTGGCCGGTCAAAAAAGCGGTTCAGCAGCTCCACGGACTCCAGGTAGCGTGCCGTGTCGTACTTGCGGTTCATGCGCTTTAAGGTGGCGTCACAGCCGCTCTGCATGGACAGGTGGAACTGGGGGCAAAGGTCCGGCAGCGCCGCTGCCCGGCGGCAGAATTCCTCCGTCACAGTGCGGGGCTCCAAACTGCCCAGGCGGATGCGGACGCCGGGAGCCGCTGCGGAGATGGCCTCCATCAAATCGATGAGGCCCTGGCCGTTTTTCAGATCCCGGCCCCAGGAGGAGATCTCGATGCCGGTGATGACGATCTCCCGGTAGCCCTCCGCCTTCAGCTGGGCCGCCTGAGCCGCCACCGTCTCCAGCGGCGCCGAACGCACGGGGCCCCGGGCGTAGGGAATAATGCAGTAGGAGCAGAAGTTCACGCAGCCGTCCTCCACCTTTAGCATGGCACGGGTACGGTTTTCCATGCCGCCGGCGGGCAGTACCTCAAAGCTCCGCCGGTCAAAGGAGCGGTCCACCAGTTCCAGGGGCCGCCGCTCCTCCACCGCCTGCTCCAAAAGGTCCACAAAGCCCGCCCGGTCGCCGGTGCCGGCGATGAGGTCCACATCCAGCTTCCGCACATCCTCCACATGGGTCTGGGGATAGCAGCCGCACACCGCCAGCACGGCGCCGGGCCGCTCCCGGCGGACCCGGTGGAGGACCTTCCGGGACTTCTGGTCGCTGACGGCGGTGACGGAGCAGGTGTTCACCACGTAGGCGTCCGCCTCCCGGGAAAAGTCCACCACCTGGTGGCCCTTCTGCCGCAGCAGCTGCTCCATGGCCTGGGTCTCGTATTGATTCATTTTGCACCCGAGGGTGTAAATGGCAACTCTCATGGAATCTCCTTGCACTTTCCTTGAAATCTCTATATAATAGGTTGGCTATCATTATACTTTTTATTTTTCCAATGAGCAAGACCTAATGAGAGGAGTTTCTCCGATGATCTATCTGGACCACGCCGCCACCACGCCGGTGCCCCGGGAGGTGGCGGACGCTATGTACGCCGTTTTGACGGAGCGTTTCGGCAACCCCAGCTCCCAGTACCCCATGGGACTGGACATGAAAAAGCAGGTGGAGGCCTGGCGAAAAACCGTGGCGGACGCCCTGGGCTGCGACGCCGGGCGCCTGTTTTTCACCTCCTGCGGCACGGAGGGGGACAACTGGGCCATCCAGGCGGCCTGCTGGCAAAACCGCCATCTGGGACGCCACATCGTCACCACCGCCGTGGAGCACAGCGCCATTCTGGAAGCCTGCAAGTGGATGGAGCAGCAGGGCTATGAAGTGACCCGCGTGGTCCCGGACGGCAAGGGAAACATTACGGCGGAGCTGGTGCTCGCCGCCGTCCGGCCGGACACGGCCCTGGTATCCGTCATGATGGTGAACAACGAGCTGGGGAACGTCTACCCCATCGCTGACATTGCCCGGGGCCTGGCGGCAAAGAACCCCAAAACGCTGCTGCACACTGACGCCGTCCAGGGCTTTTTGAAGGTGCCCTTCACCGCCAGGGCGCTGGGCGCCGACTTCATCACCATCTCCGGCCACAAGATCGGCGGCCCCAAAGGCGTGGGCGCGCTGTACATCGGCCCGCGGGTGCGGAACCCCCGCCCCCTGCTGGCCGGCGGCGGCCAGGAATCCGCCCTGCGCTCCGGCACGGAGGCCACGGCCCAGATCGCGGGCTTTGCCAAGGCCGTGGAGCTGCGGACGGAAAACCTCACGGACAAGCTGGCCCATATGGCGGACATCAAAGCCTATGCCGCGGAGCAGCTGGCCGCCATTCCCGACTGCCAGCGCATCTCCGACGGCACGGCCCCTCACATTCTGGCGGTGTCTCTGGCAGGCTGGCCCAGTCAGAACATCGTCAACGACCTGGGCGGTCGGGGCATCTGCATCTCCGCCGGCTCCGCCTGCCACCAGGGCAAGCCCAGCCACGTGGTGGCGGCGCTGAAGCTGCCCAAGCGGGTGGCCGGCGGCGTCATCCGCCTGAGCTTCGGCCCGGAGACCACCCGGGCGGATATCGACGGGTGCGTCCAGGCCCTGCGGGAGCATCACGACACCCGGATGCCCATGCTGTAAGTTCATTTTTCGAGAGGTAATTTATGTTTCGCCATCTGCGGCGGGGCGCCGGCTTTTACCAAAACCTTTTCAAGCTGGCGTTCCCTCTGATCCTGCAAAATCTCATCACCACTTCCCTGGGCTTTGTGGACACCTTCATGGTGGGCCTTCTGGGCAGCAGTGAGCTCTCCGCCGTCACCGCCGCCAACACGCCTATTTTCCTGGTCCAGGTCATCATCTTCGGCCTGCTCAGCGGCCAGTCCGTCCTGGTGAGCCAGTACTGGGGCAAGGGCGACCAGGGCGCCATCAACCGCTGCTCCGGCGTTGCCCTGTACTTCGGCCTGTCCATCACCGCCCTGGTGGCGCTGACGCTGCTGCTGTTCCCCCGGGGCGTCATGTCCCTGGTGACGGACAACGCCCTGCTGGTGGAGCTGGGCGCCCCCTACGTGCGCATCGTGGGCGTCAGCTACGTGTTCAACGCCGCCAGCTCCGTCTATATCGGTATGCAGCGCAGCACGGAAAATCCCCTCATGGGCATGGTGGTGTTCGCCATCTCCATGCTGTTGAACACGTTTTTGAACTACGTCTTCATTTTCGGCAAGCTGGGTGCCCCCGCCCTGGGGGTCACCGGCGCCGCTTTGGCCACGCTGCTGTCCCGCATCGCGGAATTCGCCATCGTGGCGGTCTACGCCCTGCGGGACCGGCGGGTACCCTTGCAGCCAAAGCTCCTGCTGCGGCCCGGCACCGTCATCGCCCGGGACTTTTTCAAGTACGCCTCCCCCGTGCTCCTCAACGAGAGCCTGTGGGGCCTGGGCGTGTCCGTGCTGACGGCCATCATGGGCCACATGGCCATCAGCGCGGAGATCCTGGCGGCCCACGCCATTATGGGCAACATCGAAAAATTCTCCACCGTGGCCTGCTTCGGTGTGGCCGGTGCCACCTCCGTCATCGTGGGCAAGCGCATCGGCGAGGACGCCTCCAAGGAGGAGGTCTACTCCCTGGGCTGCTGCCTGCTGGAGGTATCCCTGCTGGTGGGTCTGGCGGTGGCGGTGTGTCTGGCGGCGCTGCTGCCCACGGTGTTCATCCCCCATGTGTTTCCCCTGTTCCACCTGGAGGGTCTCTCCCAGGAGATTGCCGCCGTCATGTGCGCCATTCTGGCGTTGATGATGCCCGCCAAGGCCTTTGACATCACCAACATCACCGGCCTTCTGCGGGCCGGCGGCGACGCCCGGATGGCCTCCGTCATCGACCTCGGCTGCCAGTGGGGCATCGCCGTGTCGCTGTCTTTCCTGACGGCCCTGGTGCTGAACGCCCCGGTAGCGGTGGTGTGCTTCGCCATCCAGTCGGAAAACTTCTGCAAAATGCCCTGGGGCATCGTCCGGTTGCGGAGCCGGAAATGGATCAACAGCGTCACCAGAGGAGGTACGGACCTATGAGCCTGTTCCGCTGTCCCGTCTGCGCCGCCCCCCTGACCCGGGAGGCCCATGCCTACCGCTGCGGCGCCGGACACAGCTACGACATCGCCAAGGAGGGCTACACCTACCTGCTGCCCCCCAACCAAAAGCACTCCGCCGCCCCCGGCGACGACAAGGGCATGGCTGCCGCCCGGCGGGAGTTCCTGTCCAAAGGGTATTATGCCCCGCTGCTGAATACGCTCTGTAATGAGATCGCGGCCCGTTCCGGCCCGGCGCCGGTCATTCTGGACGCCGGCTGCGGGGAGGGCTATTACACCAGCGGCATTTACCGCGGATTGTTGGCGGAGGGAAAGCAGCCCCAAATGGCCGGCATTGACATCTCCAAATTCATCCTCCGCGCCGCCGCCAAGCGGGACAGGGCCATTGAGTTCGCCGTGGCCTCCTCCTACCACCTGCCGGCGGCGGACGGCTGCGCCGATATCCTGCTGGACTGCTTTTCTCCCCTGGCCCTGGAGGAGTTCCGCCGGGTGCTGAAACCCGGAGGCCTCTTTTTCTACGTGGTGCCGGCGGCGGACCACCTGTGGGAGCTGAAGCAGGTGCTCTACGACCGGCCCTATCCCAACGAGGAGAAGGAGACCCCCTATGAGGGCTTTACCTACGAGGCCATCGTCCCCGTGGAGGACACCGTCACCCTGGAAAGCCAAAGGGTCATCCACGCCCTGTTCCAGATGACCCCCTACTACTGGAAAACCCCCAGGGCGGGGTCGGAGCGGCTGGCAGCGCTGGAAACCCTCACCACCCGCATCTCCTTCCGTGTTCATATTTTCCGGAAGCTGTGAAAAAACCGGCCCCTTTCGGGGCCGGTTTTCCTTTACTCTTGCTGGTCCTCTTTTTTGCCAAGCTTGGGCAGAGCGGGCTTTTTCTTTTTCAGCTTCCGCACCGCCAGCACCACCAGCACCACCGCCGCCAGTACCCACATCCACCCGTAGGCCAGGGCGACGGCCAGGTCCTGGACGCCGGAGACGAAGTGCTTCCACCCGGAGGAGAAGGCCGCCGCCAGCTGGGCGCCGAAGCCTGTGGCGGGCTCCTCCACGTTGGAAAGGCGTCCCACCTCCCGCAAACTCACATACACGGTGGCGTAGTCCACCTTGGCGTCATAATGCTGCAAGGTGCCGGACAGGTCGTCGATCTGCTGCTCCGTTTCGGAGATGGCGGACTCGATGGTGATGATGTCCTCCATGTTCTCCGCCTGCTCCAGTAGGGCCTGGAGCCGCTCCAGCTTCACCTGCTGGGTCTTCAGGCGACCGGCGGTGTCGTAGTAGGCCTCGCTGACATCCTCCACATACTCGTCCTGGTACAGCAGGTGGCACAGCTCCTCCGCCTGGCCCAAAAAGGTCCGGTACTGCTCCGCCGGCACCCGGACGGTGTAGTCGGCGTAGCGGTAGCCGCTGCCCCGGCTGGAGAGGCTGCTGGACTCGTACCAGCCGCCGCAGCGCTCCGTCAGGGCCGTGAAGGCCTCCGTGGCCTTGTCGAACTCCGTGGTCTCCAGGTCCAGGTTGGCGGTGTAGATCCGCTTGGTGCCGGCGGTGGTGCCGGCAGATGTCCCCCTGTCCGCCGTGCCGCCGTAGCCCATCTCCGCCGACTCCGCCTCTGCGGTGTCCATGGCCATGGGCGCCTCCATAGGGGCGGACGACGCGGATTCCGACTTGCTGCCGCAGCCGCCCAACAGGCCCAGCACCAGCACCAGGGCCAACAGCCAGGCCCAGCTTCTTCTTTTCATCCAAAACGCCTCCTTCGCGCCGCCGTCTTCCTCCGGCGGTCATTTATCCTTTTAGACGAGGCTTTTTTGAAAAAGTTCCGCCGTTAGCAAAAAATGCGCCAACTTTTTTGCCGGCGGTTGCCTTTTTCCTCCTGCCGCTGTAAAATAGTGGTGTTGTGAACCACCCGCAAGGGACATTACAAATTTCGGAGGGAACTACATATGACGTATCAGGAAGTTCTGGCAAACGCCCGCACCTGCATGGGCCCCTACTGCAAGTCCTGCCCCACCTGCAACGGCCTTGCCTGCAAGAATACCGTGCCCGGCCCCGGCGCCAAGGGCATCGGCACCAGCTTCATCCGCAACTATCAGAAGTGGCAGGAGCTGTGTGTCAACATGGACACCATCTGTGAGAACAAGGATGTGGACACCTCCTTTGAGCTGTTCGGCCAGAAGGTGACCATCCCTGTGTTCGCCGCCCCCGTGGGCGCCGTCACCAAGCACTACGGCGACAAGTACAACGACCTGGAGTACAATGCCATTCTAGTGCCCGCCTGTGCCGAGGCCGGCATCGCCGCCTTCACCGGCGACGGCACGGACCCCGCCGTCATGGAGGGTACCGCCAAGGCCATCACCCTGACCCACGGCTGCGGCGTCCCCACCATCAAGCCCTGGAACATGGAGACCGTGAAGGAGAAGCTGGACCTGGTGAAGACCGCCGATCCCTTCGCCATCGCCATGGACATCGATGCCGCCGGCCTGCCCTTCCTGAAGAACATGACCCCGCCCGCCGGCAGCAAGACGGTGGACGAGCTGAAGCAGATCGTGGAATGGGCGGAGAAGCCCTTCATCTTCAAGGGCATCATGACCGTGGCCGGCGCCAAGAAGGCCCTGGAGGCCGGCGCCAGCGCCATCGTGGTGTCCAACCACGGCGGCCGTGTGCTGGACCAGTGCCCCGCCACCGCCGAGGTGCTGCCTGCCATCGTGGACGCCGTGGGCGACAAGATGACCATCCTGGTGGACGGCGGCATCCGCACCGGCATGGACGTATTCAAGGCCCTGGCCCTTGGCGCCGACGCGGTGCTCATCGCCCGTCCCTTCGTGAACATGGTCTACGGCGGCGGCGCCGAGGGCGTGAAGGTATACGTGGAGAAGCTGAAGGCCGAGCTGGCCGACACCATGGCCATGTGCGGCGCCCACTCCCTGGCGGAGATCAACCGCTCCATGATCTACGGCTATTGATGTTTTCCCGTATAAAAGAGGAAGGACTGCTTCGCAGTCCTTCCTCTTTTATGCAAACACACACATGGCGGTGAAGCAGGTGCCCTCGGGGCCCAGGCCCTCCATCCGGTAGGTGTCCCCCTCCCGGAAGCCCAGGAGATGCAATTCCTGGCCCAGGGTGGCTTCCTTGCTGTAATCGATGAAGAAGTCCCGGGGCGTCCGCTCCTGCAGGTCCGGCGGCAGGTAGTCCCATACGATGTCGCCGTAATTGCCGCTGTACAGGTGGCCGTTGCCGTCCAGGTCGGACCAGACCACCTTCCGCGTCCCCAGGTCCTCCAGCCCCTCCCGGGGCAGCAGGATCTTCCGGGTGTCCGGGCAGTCCAGCTCCTTGCCGCCCTCTCCGATCCTCCGGGCGGTGAAGGACCCCGGCCGCAGGATGCGCCGGGTCTCCGGGTCCACCAAGATCCAGTCACTCTTGATGGATACCCGCAGCTGCCCCGCCTGATCCCGCATCTCGTAGACCCGCTGCATGTGGGCGCCCTTGGTGCCGTTTTCCCAGGTGGTGATGTCCATGACCTCCCGGTAGCGGGGGCAGTCGTGGATGCGTAGGGCCATGCGGGACAGGAGGAACACCTCCCGCATATCGTAGAGCTTTTCATAGGTCAGGCCCCGGGCGTCGTAGTCGTAGCCGGCGTAGGCCGCGGCCTTGCTCAGCAGGGCCGCCACCCGGACCTGCTTGTTCCGGTCACAGTCCGCAAACACAAATTCCTCTTGGCGGAAATAGCCGTTTTCCATCAATTTTTGCTGAAAATCCTTCAACTTCAAGTTCCTTTCTGCAAAACCGCAGCACTTATTTTTCCAATTATCACCCAAGATGATACCACGTTTTTGTACATTTCTCAAGCCACACTCATTGACTTTTTGTCCACCTGTGATATGATGATACTATCAGATTTGATTAAAGGAGGATCCTTCCAATGGACAAGAAAGTTATTGCCACTACCAACGCTCCCGGCGCCATCGGCCCCTATTCTCAGGCTTGGGCTGTGGGCGATTTCGTGTTCGCCTCCGGCCAGATCCCCGTGAATCCCGCCACCGGTGAGATCCCCGCCGGCATCGCCGCCCAGACCGAGCAGAGCTGCAAGAACGTGGCCGCCATCATGGAGGCTGCCGGCGTCACTATGGAGAACGTGGTCAAGACCACCTGCTTCCTGGCCGACATTGCCGACTTCACCGCCTTCAACGAGGTCTATGCCAAGTACTTCACCTCCAAGCCCGCCCGCTCCTGCGTGGCCGTGAAGGACCTGCCCAAGGGCGTCCTGTGCGAGGTCGAAGCCATCGCCGTGAAGTAAGAGAGCCTTACGAAAAAAGACTGGCCGTTTCCCTCGCCTCCTAATAAGAAAACATAAGAAAGTCAGTAAAATCAATGTTTTCAAAGGCAGGGAACACGGTACGAAGTCAAAAAATCTCATACTGACAGGCACGAAGGGCGCTGATTTTCACA
>Ga0129311_1000362_pt1 | contig 41758 bp, 48 predicted proteins | sample Go1ome_FD_94435 | JGI IMG/M metagenome (GOLD analysis project Ga0129311, IMG submission 94435) | Western lowland gorrila individual fecal microbial communities from Wisconsin, USA - Go1022B metagenome | ecosystem: Host-associated > Mammals > Digestive system > Large intestine > Fecal | place...
AAAATTTTATAAAATCTTTATAAAAGCTTTATAAAATCTTGTTTGACAATGCTTTTTTCAAATGGTACAATATTATCATCAAAAATTGTCAAGAGAGGAAGAACTGCAAAGTTCTTCTTTTTTGACTTTTTTATTTTAGAAAGGAAGGTTTTTATGGAAAAAGAAAAATTAACAAAAAAAATTCAAAATAAGAAGGACAAACTTTTAGGATTATTACTAACAGGAACAGCTACAATAGGTATATCTAATGTATCAATGGCTGTAGAAGAAATTTCAGGTGGAGGAGATATACAAAATAGTAAAATTGCTCAAGGCTTTCAAAGAATGGTAAAGGACGCGTCAGGAACAATGATGTGGATTATTCCACTTGTAGGAGTTCTTTTTATAGCATTTTATATTTTTAAAATAATGACAGGAGATGAACAAGAAAGTCAAAGATATAAAAAATCAATTGTAAAAGTTTTAATTTGCGTAATAGCAGGTGTTTTAGCTGTTACTATTATTAACTTAATAATGGGATATTTTAGTAATTAATCATATTGAAAGGAGCAAAAAATGGTTAATGCAATTGTAGATTTAATTCAAAGCTTTATAGGTGGCTCATTTGATACTCTAAAAGGATTATTACAAAATATGGCAAATATGGTTTTTTACATAGAAAAAGAATTAGCCCTTGCAAGTGATGGACTTCAAGGGTTTGATTTTAATAATATTTTTAGGGTAGTATATATATTTGCTTCACTTTTATTGATAATGGTTTTTATAAAAAAATTAATTGAAACATACTTCTTTTGGCAATCAGGAGATCCTGACACAAATCCAGTACAAGTAGTTGTTAGATTCATAAAAGCAATTGTAATAATGATATGTTTTGGTTGGTGTTATGATATATTTATTAAAATAATGAATGAATTTTTAACAGCTTTATCAAATGGAATTGTTGCACCAAATCAAGATATTGGTACTTTGTTACAAAGTCAAATGCAAGGTGGAATTTTTACTGCAATAGCTTGTTTATTTATGTTGATATTATTACTTTCAATAATATTTCAGTTTATTACCAGGGGATTGGAAATGTTGATATTAAGAATAGCTATACCATTAGCTTGTATAGGCTTAATTAATAGTGATGGTGGAGCTTTTACAGGATATATCAAAAAATTTATGCAAAATACATTTACCGTTATAATTCAAGTAATTTTAGTTCAACTTGCTATATTGCTTATGGCTAATGGTCAGATGATTTATGCAATAGCAACAGGTTTAGTTGCTACTAGAACTCCTGCAATGTTAAACGAATTTATGATATCTTCAAGTGCAGGAAAAATAATGCCAAAAGTAAGCTCAGGTGCAAGAACTATAACACATTTTATAAGAAGGCATAAATAATGAAAGGAGTTAAGTTAAATGTTTCCAACTTTAAATAATGTAATTAATGTGCTTATGGGAATATCAGGAGTTGCGTGTTTATTAATATTTCTTGTTTGTATATATAAAGCTATTGTAGGAGATGAAAGCGAAACATTTTCAGCTAGAAAAAGAGCTAAAAACAGCATTATAGCATTAATACTAATAACACTTATTTTTCCAATTAAAGGACTTATATTAAATTATTTCCCTGATGACAATTTAACAATAGGAAATCCTGAAACTCAAGGAGAAAATGGAAAACCTATTTTTGATGGGTTAAAAGATGTAGATTGTCAAAAGAGAGAAGTTGTTAATTATGAAGGCATACAATATGTAGTAACAGATACCTTTAAAGAAGGAGATCTTTTTAATAAATCTGATTGGAGTTATGCATTTCTTAAGGCTATTGTTCCAGTAAAAAGAGGAGCAGAGGTTAAAATATAATGTATTTTTGGAACAATTAAAAATATGTTTAAATTTATGAAAAATCAAAAATATTTTAAATATCAAAGAAAGGAGAGATGTTATGCACTTGTTCAGAAAGATATTCGAAAACAATAAAGATGATATACCTCAAGAACTAAAAACAGCAAATGAATTTATTAATATTAAAGATATACAAGGAAATTTCTTATATACAAATTCTGGGGAAATAATAGTATATGTTAAGGTATTTGCTAAAAATACAAAATTAATGAATAAAGAAGAACAATCAGAACACGCTAAAAGACTTACAAGCGAATTTGTTTCAGAAAATAAGCCTTTTAAAATATATTTTACAAATAGACCTGTTGATACATCTAAAAATATAGATTATCAAAATACATTACTAGATTATGAAAGAGACAATAATAAAATATATTTTTTAACTGAAAGAATGAGTTCTTTTTATAGATTATCCTCATCAGGAGAGGCACTTGAAGGGGAAACTTTTATAGTATTATGGGAAAAAAATGTTGATTATGCTGAAGAAGAATTATTAAAAAGAGCAAATGATATGGAAACAAGATTTAGAAATTGTAACTATAAAACAAAAATATTAGAAGAAAAAGAAATAATACAATTAGTTAATAGCTATACTAATCCAACGACTGCTTATGACGAAAATCAAGAATATCTTGAATTGCCTATGCAAATAACAAATTAAAGGGGGATAGTTTAAATGAAACAAAAAGAATTTCAAAAAATGTCAAATAATACAGAATTACTTGAGTTAATTACACCTCAAGGAATTAAAGTTAAAAACACAAGTATTCAAACTGGAGAAACTTTATCAAAAATTTTCTATGTTAGTGGTTATCCTTCTAGTACAAATCTAGGTTGGTTAAGTGCAATTCAAAATATAAGAGCTGTCGAAATATCAATTGGTGTATCTCCTATTGACCCACAAGTTTTCATTGAAGGTATTTCAAAGGGAATGAATACAGATTTAAATATAATAAATACAACAAGAAATGAGGCAGAAAGAACTCGTGCAGAAATGAAAGTAGCAAGTGGAAAAAGAATTATACAAGAGATTGAATCAAATAGTACTTCATATACTTATGTTAGTTTTACAGCTAAAATTAATGGTAAAGATGAAGTTGATTTAGAAAGAAATGTAAAACATTTTAAAAATAGAATTGCAGGAATGGGATTTAAAATAAGAACAACACCATTTTTGGTTAAAAATGCTTATATGCAAACTTCTCCATTTGCTCCATTAGATGATGAAATAACAACAATGGCTAATAAAAATATGAGTTTATATACATTAATGGGGGGAATGCCTTTTTCAGGAAGTGGTTTTATAGATGAAAAAGGCTATTATCTAGGAACAGATGAAACTGGAAGAATGATTGCATTAGATCCATTTTATTCAGGGGAAGATAGAACTAATTTCAGTATAACAATACTTGGAACTTCAGGTTCAGGAAAATCTTTTGCCACAAAGAAGATTTTATTAAATGAGTGGATGCAAGGAAGATTAACAAAAGTAGAAGATAGAATAGAATATATACCTGAAAAAGTGTTAATTATTGACCCTGAAAATGAATATGAAGATATGTGTAGAGCATTAGATGGAGATTGGATTGATTGCTCAGGTGGAACAGGAGAAAGTGTTGGGAGAATAAATCCCTTACAAATAAATCCAATACCAAAAGATGAAGAAGGCGAAAAAATAACAAAATCAGCTACTTCACTACATTATTATAATTTACATACATTTTTTAAATTGTTATTTCCTGAAATAACATCTTTCCACCAAGCAAAATTAGATGTTGTCCTAGAAGAATTATATAAAAATTTTGACATAGATTGGGATACAGATATAAATGCAAAAGAGCCTAAAGATTTCCCTATTATGAAAGATTTATATGATTTATTATTAAAAAAATCAAAGGATTCAAAAACTGAAGAAGATGATAAAAAAATCTACAAAGAACTATCATCTTTAATTAGGAGTTTAGCAATTGGAGCAGAGGCAGAATTGTTTAATGGATATACAACAATTGATGGAAAGAGCAACTTCATTGTATTAGATGTTTCTAATTTGCAGGGAGCAGATCCAAAATTAAAAACAGCTCAATATTTTAACATTTTAAGATGGTGTGAGGAAGTAGTTTTTAGAAACAGAAATGAAAGATGTGTACTTGCTTGTGATGAAGCCCATTTATTAATAGACAAAAAAGTTCCACAAGCACTAGATTTCTTGAAAGGATTATCAAAGAGAGCAAGAAAATATGAAACATCTTTGATAATAATAACTCAATCTGTTGTTGATTTTACAGCTGAAGGAATTAAAGAATACGGTCAAGCAATACTAGATAACTCAACTAATAAATTATTTTTTGGAATGGACGGAAAGAATTTACAACAAGCAAAAACTATATGGAATTTTAACAAGGAAGAATCTCATATATTATCAAGCTTAATTAAAGGTCAAGGACTTTTACAAGTTGGAACAGCAAGAACATTAGTTAGAATTAAAGGTTTGCCTTATGAAACAAAAGTCTTTGGTAATAAAGGTGGAAGATAATATGGAGTTTGATTTAGTAAAAAACTTATTTAAAATAAAATTTAAAATAGCATTAGCAATTGGGATAACAATATTTCTTGTAATAATTTGTGCTTGGTATTATATAACTTATTTATTTAAGGATAATTCATCTTCAGATAAAGTTAGTTCGGAAAATGCTGAAGAAAGCACATATATAGAAGGTGGTAGTGGATTTTTACAAAAACCAGTAAAAGAAGGAGAAATTACAGCTAGAATGTATTATCCTAGTGGGGGATATCACGGAGCAATTGATTATGGTGTAGGGGTTGGAACGCCAGTTTATGCGGGGGCAGATGGAGTCGTTGTAAAAACTGCAAATTTACAGACAAGCTATGGTACTTTTGTTGTAATACAACACGAAAACGGTATTCAAACTTGGTATGCTCACGGAACGCCTAATTCTATTTTGGTTACTAAAGGTCAAAAAGTAAATAGAGGACAACAAATAATGCTGTCAGGAAATTCAGGTCATTCAACAGGTCCTCATTTACATTTTGAAGTTAGAAAAAGTCCGTATGATTACAATACTTGTAGAGTTGATCCACAATTATATATGTAACATTAAATTGGAGGTAAGGAATGAAAGATAAAAAGAATATGAACGAACTTGCATTATGGATAATAATTTTAATTGTAGTTGTTGCAATGGCTATGGTAGGAACTATGTTCTTAAATTCTATGAAAAAAGAAAATACTTCAGCTGAATCATCAAATGTAGTTGATAAAGATATGCAAAAATATTTAGGAAACCAAACAGTAGATGAAATTGAGAAAAAGATTGATGAAGAACTTAAAGATATGGAAAATAAAGAAGGAGTAGATTAATGGAAATTCAAAGAAGAAAGCAAATTATATATATAGGCAATGAAATTAATGATGTTCTAGAAAATATTATAAATGAATCCAATAATTTAAGAATAACAGCAAGATATATAAATGAATATAACTTAAATTCTATAATAACAGACCAAATACATTCTTTTAATGGAATTAATATACTTATTATTGATAACAAATCAGTTGCTAAAAGTACGAGTGAAAGCGAAATTATTAAGGCTTTAACTAAAATAAGGGATTTATACGACTTAAGAATTATTTACATTGCAGAAGGTTATAAAAGAGGAAGTCAATTATTATCAAATATTTTTGATTTAGGAATTTATAATATTATCACGGCTGAAAATAGTAAAATTCTAGAAGAAGAATTAAGAAAAGCATTATCTGAAGAAGGTATGACTTTTAGAAACAGTAAAAAATTTAAATTAGAAAATGTACTGTTAAATATAAATTCAACTAACAAAGTTGTAGAGAAAAAATTTATAAAAGCTAAACAATATGTTTCCGTTGGAGTTGCAGGAACTCAAACTCATATAGGAACAACAACACAAGCAATAATGATGACAAAATTTTTAGTTGATTCTTGTAATACTTCTGCTTGTTATGTTGAATATAATAATCATAAATTTGTAGATAATTTTATTGAATGGGCTGATGAATATTTTGAGAACATAGGAAAAGTTTCATACCAAAATATAGATATGTTCCAATATAAAGACAATATAAAGGATATAGTAAAAAATGATTATAGTATAAATATATACGATTATGGTAATTTTCAAGAAATGAGCGATGAACAAATTGCTTCATTTCTTGAAAAGGATATTAAATTTGTTATATCAGGTACAAAGAAATGGGAAGAAGATCAATTATTTGAAGTTTTTTCTAAAGTAGGGGAATCAGCAGATATTAATTATATATTTAATTTTGTTCCTGAAGAAGAAAAAGAATTATTTAGAAAAAGTATGCAAGAATTTAATAGTTATTTTTCAGAATATTCGGTAAATCCTTTTGTTGTGAAAAACAAAACATATTATGAAGAGATGTTTAAGAATTATATATGTGATTCTGAAATAGAGAAGAAAAAACAACCTTCTAAAATCAATTTTAAGCGACTTTTTAAGAAAGGAAGTTAAATTATATGTCTAAATCTCAAAAAAGATTATATGAAGCATATAAAGAGAAAAAAGAACAAGAAATTAAAAAGAATAAATATAAAACTAATGAAGATGATAAAATTGTTGTAGAATTAAATAAAAATACAGGAATAAAAATATTGTCATTAATTTTTAATGTAATAGAGAAAATTATAAAGACAATAATTGTTATTGCAATATTTGTTTTTATAACAATAGGATTTACGATGTTGATAAATCCTAATTTAAATATTCAAGATATATATAATGCAATTTGTAATAATTTTCATTTATAAAGTTTTATAAAATCTTTATAAAAGCTTTATAAAATCTTGTTTGACAATGCTTTTTTCAAATGGTACAATATTATCATCAAAAATTGTCAAGAGAGGAAGAACTGCAAAGTTCTTCTTTTTTTGACTCTTTTTTATTTAAGAAAGGAAGGTTAAAATGAAAAATAACAAAACAATCAAATTATTATTAATTGCTATTCTTGTATTCTGTTCTTCAGGTTATGTTTTGGCCAATAACTATAAGACCAAAACATATGTAATTAGTGAAAGCGAAGTACAAGAATTTGAAAAAAACAAGCTTAAAAATAATTTAACTGAAGATGGAATTGAATATCAATTTAGCACATACGAAAAAGAAGAAGTAAAAGATTCTAAAACTGAAACTAAAGTTGTAGAGAAACAAAATTTAAGAAATAACACAGAAGAGTACTTGAAAAATAATTTCCCTCAAGAAGTTAATTTTAATGAAAATGGATATGAAGGAACATTAATTTTACAAAACTTTGATGTTCAAGTTGTAGATCAAGGTACATATGAAATACTAGACACAAAGACAATTACAATAAGTAATGTTGATGAAAATGATTTAGATAAAGTAGAAAAAGAAAGAATAATAAACGGAACTAGATATTATTTAATTAGAACTGATTGGAGTGTAAGTAATAACATAACTATTGATAATACAGAAGTTCCAACTAAATATAATGGTGTTTCAACATATCAAGCAGTTTTAACAAGAGAATATCCAGATTTATATAATGTTAAAGCTAACTATACAGGTTCAGTTGAAAAAGTTAATAAAGATGTCAAATATAAAGTATCTTATAACAAAATAGAAATTGCTGAAGAGAAAGAAAATAATTATATTCCAGTAATTATTGGTGGAATGTCTATAATTGTACTAATTGCAATGTATTTTATTTTCAGAGGAAATGCAACAATTTACAATAATGTAGAGGGACAGTTTGTTAAATTAGCAAAAATAAGAATTAGAAAAAATAAAAAAATATATTTAAATAAATACGCATATAAAATAAAAAGTAATAATTATAAGTTAAAAATAAATGAAAAATCTTTCAATAAATTAAAAGATACAACAATTAAATTTGTTAAAGATAATAAAGAAGTAGAGGCAACAATAAAAGTAGAAGAATTTAAATTTAATATTTAAACAAGGAGTTTCTAATATGAAAACTATAAAAGAAATAATTGAAGAAGAAGGTATTATCCTTTGTAGTAAAAAAGAACTTGAGGAATTAAAAAAATATGATGAAAGTAATAAAGAAGAAGTAAGGGAGATAATAAATGAGTAATCAATCATTAAATAAAGCAAGAGAATTGCTTATTCAAAAATATATAGAATCACTTAAACAAAAACAATTACCTTGGGAGCAAGGGTGGAAATTAGATATACCACGAAATGGAATAACAAATACAAAATATAATGGTGTAAATGCTTTATTATTATCTTTTATTGCTTTTGAACGCAATTATAGTGGAAACAGATGGTGTACTTTTAATCAAATTGCAGACAAGGATAAAAAATACCACCCAAACCAAAAATGGCATTTAAAAAAGGATAGTAAAAGCGTTCCTATAGAATTTTGGTTTGTATACAATATTAAAGATAAGCAGAAATATACATTTGAAGAATATGAAAAAATAGTAAAAAGCCAACCTGAAAGAGAAGAAGAGTTTAGATTAACTTCAAAAATATATTATGTTTTTAATGAAGATTGCATTGAAGGAATGGAAAAAGAAAAAGCAGTTAAATATGATATAAATAGTGAAAAAGTAATCGAAAATATTATTAATAATATTAATGTTAAATATATAGAAAAAGGAACTAATGCTTATTATTCTCCAATTGATGATACTGTTGTTGTACCACCAAAAGAATTATTTAAAAATCAATATTCTTATTATTCTACACAATTACACGAATTGTGTCATTCAACAGGACATAGTTCTAGACTAAATAGAGATTTAAATAACAAGTTTGGTAGCAAGGAATATGCAAAAGAAGAATTAAGAGCAGAAATAAGTTCATCTTTTTTAATGCAGGAACTAAATTTAGAATATGATGAAAATCATATTATGAATCATATTGCTTATGTGCAATCATGGATAGATATTTTAGAAGAAAAACCTAATGAATTATTTAAAGCAATTAAAGATTCTAATAAAATTGTCGAATATATAAAAGAAAATAGCGAATTAGAAAAATTAAGAGAATTAGAAGAAAACAAAAATGAACAAGTTGAAGAAATTATAGAAATATATACTGAAGAGCCTGAAGATGAAGAAGATTTTGAAATGTAAAGGGGGGAATTGGTTTAATGGAAAAAAAACAAGAACTTGAAGAAAAAATAAATAATGTATTAGAAAAAGCAATGTCTGAAACATCAAATGGTTCAGCTATTATAGGTACAGATGAAATTGATTTAAATAATGAAGAAATTAAAATGATAATTCAGAACGATCCTAGAATTTCAGATGTGGAATTTTATAAAGAAAATGGTAAAGATGTTGCAGATATTGTATTCTATTTAGAAAATTGCCCTAATTTAGATTTAGGACAAGATGAAATGGAACAACAACAAGAAAACAGACTTGATAAAATTAAGAGCTTTTTAGAACAAATTAAAGATTTAGATTATAAGGATTATTTTTGTGCTGTTATATTAAATGAAGTTATCGATAATAAACAAGATATAACTGATTTAACAGATAAAGATCTAAAAGTTTGTGATAAATTTTATAATGAATATAAAGAAAATGATTCAATGCAACTTTTGGGAAATGAATTGGTTGATATGATTAATGGGACATATTCTTTCCAAAATGAAAATGAATATGAAGAAGACATTTAAAAAGGAGAAAGTTATGGGAAAAAGAGAATATTTTGTATACTCAGTTAGTGGTAAATACACAGCTGAAGATATTATAAATAAATTATCAGAAAAATTTACGATAAATAATACTGATAATTTTGAACCTACAGTTTTATTATATTGTAAATCTAAAGTTTTAAAAGATTTTACACATTTAGATACTGAATTTAAGAAAGATACAGAAGGAATAATAATTAGTCCTGAAAATATTGAAATAGGAGAAGTTAAAGAAATTTTATCTAAAGAAATGGATAATGATGTTAAAATAAATATGACAAGCTTTTTAGAGGAAGATTACAATAAATGTTTTAAAGATTATGGTTTTTCAAATGAAAATACTTTATCTGAAGAGGCTGAAGATGATTTTGAGATGTAATATAGGAGTTTTTTATGGATAATAGAGAAAAATTAAATAAAAAGAAATATATAACTATAAGTATAATTATTTTAATTCTTATTGCTGTTTCGATAACTTTTAATATTATTTGTCTTATGGAAAGTGTTTCTCCTGAAGAAATCAAAAATCTAGAAGTAAACACTGAAATATCTCATAGCTTTGAGTTTGAAGATGGTATAATTGGATATATACAAATAGAAAAAATTGGTTTAAAAGCTCCAATAAAAGAGGGAACAGAAGAAGAAACATTAAATAAATATGTTGGGCATTTTACTGAAACTGCTTTACTAGATGGTAATGTATGTTTTGCAGCACACAATAGAGGATATGAAAATAACTATTTTGAAAATTTGCATAAGTTAGAAAATGGCGATAAAATAAACTATATTACAAAATTTCAAGAAAAATGTTATAAAGTAGTCGATATTAAAGAAATAAAAGATACAGATGTATCAGTTTTGGAAGGAACTGAAGATAATAGAATAACACTTATAACTTGTATAGCAAACAAAGGAGATAAAAGACTTTGTGTACAAGCAATAGAAGAAAATCATAATAAGTAAATATTATGATGATTAAAACATATAATATATATGTATTAATTATTAGATAATACTTGACAAAATAGGCTTAAAAAGTATATAATTAATATAAGCTAAAAGAAGGGTGATTCCATACCGTAGTTGGAAACGATTTAAAGAGTGGTGATTCCATACCGTAAGTTGGAAACGATTTAAAGATGGGTGATTCCATACCGTAGTTGGAAACGATAAAAAGGGCAGGAATTATTTATAATTCTTGCTCAATTTTTATGGAAGGACTTAAAAAATGAAAGAAAAAAATTATAAGAAAGAAAGATTTAAAATAATAAGAGTCGAACCTAATTATATTAAATATTTAAGAAAATATGACAATAAAGTTCAAATGAATGATGAATTACTAAAAAAGGACACAAAACCTTTTATAGGTATTGTTTTTAATATTAACAATTGTGATTATTTTGTTCCAATATCTTCTTATACAGCAGATAAAACAAAATATTTAAAAATGTTTAATCATTATAAAGAAACAGGTTTTAAATCATTAGATATGGTTTTCATTGAAGATAATAAAAAGAAGTTATTAGCTGTTCTTAATTTAAACAATATGATACCAATTGCCGAAAATTCAAAAATTGATTTTAATATTAATTTAGATAAAGATAAATCTTTATTAATCAAAGAATTAAAATATTGCAATAATAATAAAGAAGAAATTATTAGAAGTTGTAATAGAATATATAATGCTGTAATACATAATGAAGGTAGCAAATTAATAGAAAGATGTTGTAATTTTTCATTATTAGAAGAAAAATGCAAAGAGTGGGAAAAATTAAAAGAAATAGAAAAAAATATAGATGAACAAGTTGAAGAAATTATAGAAGTAATTACTGAAGAACTTGAAGATGAAGATGATGAAGATCTTGATATGTAATATTGATTGATTTAGGAAGGGAAACCCTTCCTCCTACAATCGTTGCAATAACAAATTCTAAATTTATAAGAATTTGTAAATTTCACTAATTGTACCCAACCCGAAGAATTCTCAAAAGAAGACTACTCAACAATTCACTAAACAAAAATAATATTAACATATAAAATTAGTAAAAAATATTGACAAAATACGATGAAAAATCACTAAAAAACAACAAAAAAACAATAAAATAAAAACTATGTAACCTTACAGCTGCAACGGTTTTAAGGTTCACATAATTTGACTTTTTTGCTAAAATATGGTATAATTAATATATAAAATACAAAGGAGGTAATACTATGAAATTAACTAAAAAGAAATTAACTATAATATTAAGTTGTATAGTTGTAATTGCTATAATTATTTCTGTAGTATTAATTATAATTAATAAAAATAAAACAACAAATAATGTTTCATCTGCAGAAAATACAGATAAATTGGAAATACAAGAAGAAATAATTGAAGAACCTGAAATTGAAGAGGTTGAGATAGGAGAAGTAGAAACAGAACCTAAAGCTGAAGAACCTAAAAACGAGGAAGTTAAGCAAGAAGAAACTAAAACAGAAGAAAATTCTAAAATAGTAAAACAGGAAAATAAATCTTCAAATAGTTCTCAAAATAATCAAAATACTAAAACTCAAACGACAACTCCTGTTCCAACTTCAACTCCTACGCCTACTCCTGAACCAACACCAACACCAGCACCTACTCCTACGCCAAAACCTGCACCAACCCCAACAGGAGAGTTAAGATATATTCACAATGCAGGTCTAGAAAATCAAATTATAAATGCTATTAATTCTAAATTAAAGAATACTCTTGTGGATAATTCAGACCCATCTTTTGGAACATTAGCAGATTGTGGAGGAAAGGCAATACATGGTGGAGCTGGAAATGGATTAGGGTTTACTTATAGAAGTTTAAGCCAATGTCAAAATGTATGTAATACTCCAAGTACATATTATGTATATGTAGAAGATGAATATTGTGTATATTCAGATGGTTCAACAACTAAAACTTCTAATACTCTTGTACATATATATAATTAAAAATAGAATGCCTGTGTCTAGGCATTTTTTTTTAAACATTGACAATAATTATATAAGAGAACAATAAGAATATTTAATAATAAAATTTTATAAAAACTTTATAAAAGCTTTATAAAATCTTGTTTGACAATGCTTTTTTCAAATGGTACAATATTATCATCAAAAATTGTCAAGAGAGGAAGAACTGCAAAGTTCTTCTTTTTTTGACTCTTTTTATTTTAGAAAGGAAGGTTAAAAATGAAAAAGAAATTTAACAATTTGAACAAAAGATTAATTGCAGTAGTTTTAAGCATAGTTATGCTATTTGCAACAATGGGAAATTGTTTTGCAAGTTATTCAATATCTAATGCTTATATATATAATAAAGGGACAGTACCATATCATTTACAAGCAAATTTTGGTGGAAGTAGTTATAGTTATGTTATAACACATTATACAGTTTATTCTTTTAATGGTATAGAATACCCAGCTTATTGTTTGAATAGGGAATTGTCAGGAGCTGAAACAGTAGGTGCTTATTCTGTTTCTGTAGATGAGGCTGTAACAAATGCTCAAGTATATAGAGTTATAACAAATGGATTTCCTTACAAATCTGCAGCACAATTAGGGGTTTCAAATGATTACTATGCTTTTCAAGCGACAAAACAAGCTGTTTATTGTGTTTTGTATAATTTTGATCCTTATACATATTTTAGAGGTATAGATAGCGAAGGAAATGCTATAAAAAATGCAATATGTAGATTAGTAGAAATAGGAAGAAGTGGAGGAACAGGATATGTAACACCACAAGCCCAAATAAATAAACAAGGAGAATTAACTGAAGAAGAAATAAATGGAATAAAATATCAAGTACAATATTGCAATGTAACTGGAAATTGTGAATTTACAACTTATGATATTAATATATCTAATTTCCCTGAAGGAACAAAAGTTGTAAATATATCTAATATTGAACAATATTCATATTCAGGAAATGAAAGATTTAAATTAATTATACCAAATTCTAATTTAAGAAACGATGTAAGAGGAATTATTTACATTAATAATGTAAAAATGAAATCATTTCCTATTTTATATGGTAAAACTCCAAATTCTGCTTGGCAAAACTATGCGTTAGCTTCAGATCCTTGGGAAACAAGGGAATCAACTACTACATTAAGAATTAATATGCCAAATATAGTTGTACATAAAACAGAAAGAGGTACTACAAAAGGATTACCTGGAGCAGAATATGATATTTATGAAGATACTAATAAAAATGGAAAGTATGATGAAGGAGAGAATAAGGTAACACATACACAAGCAACAGATAATTCAGGAAATATAACTATAACAGGACTTAAAATTGGTTCTTATGTAGCAGTTGAAACAAAAGCTCCTGAAGGTTATAATTTAGATGATGTTCATCAAGCTTTTGAAGTAAAAGCTAATAATGGTACAACAACAGTTACTTCAACAGATACTCCAAATGTTAAAATAATAAAAACAGAAAGAGGAACAACTACAAAATTAGCAGGAGCAGAATATGATATTTATGAAGATATTAATAAAAACGGCAAAGTAGATAGCGAAGATGTTTTAGTTTATACTACTGAACCAACTAATAATGAAGGAACAACTACAATAAAATCGCTTTCAATCGGTTCATTTGTAACAAAAGAAAAGAAAGCTCCAAAAGGTTATAATTTAGATGATGTTGAACACGCATTTGAAATTACTGGAACAAATAATGCAATTACTATTAATTCTGATGATACTATAATAACATCAAAAATTAAAATTTCAAAATTATCTTTAGATGATTCTGAAATAACAGGACATAAAGCAGGAGATGGGTTAAAAGGAGCTAAATTCAATATTTCAGACATAAATCATAAATTGATATATGAAAATCTTGAAACTAATGAAAATGGAGATATTGTTATTGATTTAAGGTATGGTAAATATTATATTGAAGAAGTAAAAGCACCAGAGTATTACTTGTTATATCCAAATAAAGAAGATAATATTAAAATAATTGAAGTAAAAAAACAAGGAGAGACTATTTCAGTTGAATTCAAAAATGAATCAATTAAAGTAAGATTAGATATTGAAAAAGATGGAATAGTACAAGCTCAACCTAATGATGAAATTAAATACACATTTCCAACTTTAGAAAATACTTCAAATGTTTCATTAGATAATTTTACTTGGCAAGATGTATTACCTACAGATTACATTAGATTGACAAAAATATTTACTGGAGTATATAATGAAGATCTACAATATTCTGTTTCAGTAAAAACTAATAAGAGAGATTATTTTGTTGCAAAAGAAGGATTATCAACTTTAACTAATAATTATATAGATATATCAACAATAGGACTTGAAGAAGATGAATATGTGACAGAATATAAATTTAATTTTGGAACAGTAAAAAAAGATTTTAAAGCTGTAGAAACTCCGTTTATCTTTACTAAAGTAAATTCAACAGTAAAACCAACAGATAAATGGACTAATACAACAAAACTATCAGGAAATTATAAAGGCGTTTATTTAGAAGATAACGATGAACACACCGTAAAAAGTTACGGGAAAAAACTAAGTATAAGAAAATTACCAAAGACAGGTTTTTAGATTGAAAGGAGAATCTTATGGCTAAAAAAATTACAATTATAACTATTAGAAATAATAATAATGAATTTAATTATATTCCATATAATATAGATTATGATAATTTTCATTACAGAAATTTTAAGAAAAAAACAGGATTAGAAAATAATTATATAAATAAAATAGTTATAACTTCTAAACAAAAGGATTCAACAGAAAATCAATATCTTTTTAGAACAGATGAAAACGGAGATATTAAATCTTTAAGCGAAAATGAAATTGCTGAACTTATAGATAGTGTTAAAAGAAATGATGAAAATATTATTGTAGTATAAAAATGAGGTTATTAATAACCTCATTTTTTTGAAAGGAGTTTTTTATGTTTTCAAATTTTGCTTTTTACAAAACTGAAGATAAACTACTAATTATTTTATTTTTAATAATAATGTTATTAATTTCTATTACATTATATGTTATAGAACAGAAATATAAAGAAAAAATTAATAAAAGTAATAATAAACTTATAAAACTAATCTTTTGTGATAGAAATAAAGCTTCAAAATAAAAAATAAGCTAATTTCATAAATTATTAATATAGTTATATACCTTTGGTTTTAAATTGTATTGCAGTACTATTGCAGTACAATTTTTTTAAAAGAATTTAAAATACTAATAAATAGTATAGTCTAGTAATTAGTATGAAAAAAATATCAAACCAGTCCAGCCAAAAAATAGCAAAAATTAAAAATTCTTGCTATTTTTTTTGTATGTTCGCTTTTATTTCAGTATAAAAAGATGTATAATAAGAACATCCTTTTTACAAAGGAAATCTTTTGTGAGGGGGTGAAGCCAAATGAATTATGCTGACATCATCTGGAAGTTGGTTGAAAGATTACTTGATGAAAAAGACATTAATAAACCAGCTGAAGACAAAGACAACAAGGCTGAGGCAGAAGATTAGTACATAGGCTAATCATGGGGATAGTAACTTGCCATTGCTATCTCTCTCTTTTTTATAAAAACAAAAAAGATACAATCTTGCCATTGCATCTTTTTCTAACCATTTGAATTATGCTGACTAATTCTTAATCTATGTATATTGTACTACTAAAAAATTAATTTGTCAAACGATTTTTCAAGAATATTGAAAAATATAAAATTATAAATTAATAGTTATTAAAATTTTCATTGACTTATTAATTGGTTAATATTAAAATTTTATGTGAGGAGATATAGATATGATAAAAGTATTATTTGTATGTTTAGGAAATATTTGTAGATCACCAATGGCAGAATTTATATTTAAAGATATGGTAAATAAAAAAGGAATTGCTGATGAGTTTTACATTGATTCAGCAGCAACAAGTAATTATAATGAATTAGATGGTGCTGGTATATATGCAGATGCTAAAAAGATGTTAAAACAAATGAACATACCTTTTACTGAGCACAAATCAAGGCAAATAAGGAAAAAGGATTATGATAAATTTGACTATATATTAGCAATGGAAGATAAAAATATTTCGAATATATTAAAAATTGTAGGAACAGATTCTCAAAATAAGATACATAGATTATTAGACTTTACTCAAAATCCTAGAAATATTTCAGACCCATGGTATACTGGAGATTTTGTAACAACATATTATGATATAGTATACGGTTGTGAAGAATTTTTGAACCATATTTATAAAGAACAATAAAAGAATCAGCTACTCCTAATAAGAGTATTGTAAATAATCAAATTTATGATATAATTGAGCTGATTAATAATTTTTAAAGGAATTAAGGAGTTTTATAATGAAAGCGTTAATTCAAAGAGTTAAACAAGCAAGTGTTACAGTAGATGGAAAAGAAATAAGCAAAATAGAAAAAGGATTTCTAGTGTTAGTTGGAATAACACATACAGACACAGAAAAAGAAGCGGACTTTATTGCTAAAAAGGTAATAAATTTAAGAGTTTTTGAAGATGAAAATGAAAAGATGAATTTAAGCCTAAAAGATGTAGACGGAGAGCTTTTAATTGTTTCTCAATTTACATTATATGGTGATTGCACAAGCGGCAATAGACCATCTTTTACAGAAGCAGCAAAACCAGACATAGCAAATCCACTATATGAATATTTTTGTACCAAATGTGAAGAAACAGGAATTGAAGTTAAAAAAGGCATTTTTGGAGCTGATATGAAGGTTAGTTTAATAAATGATGGACCAGTTACATTAATGATAGAAAAAAATTTCTAAAACAATCTTGCAGAAAACTTGACAAATTTTAAAAATGCTTGTATAATCTATTAGTGATTAAAAAGTAAAAAAGAAAAGATATATAATGTATCTGTTGCGAGGAGGGATAAAGATGGCACAACCAAAAAGAAGATGGTCAAAAGCTAGAACACATTTAAAAAGATCAACATGGAAAAAAGATGCTCCAAAATATGGAACATGTCCAAAATGTCATGAACCAGTTTTACCACACAGAGTATGTGATAATTGCGGTTACTATGACGGAAAAGAAATAATTGCAAAAAAAGAAAATGAAGAATAATAAAGAAACGGCAAATTTAAAGCCGTTTTTTATATTATAGTAAAGTTCTTTGAACTTTACTATAATATAAAAAGCTTCGCAAACAGATGCACAGAAATTTTCTACGAAAATTTCGCGCGCGAACAATGACGCGTACATTTGCATTATATTATGACTTTTGCAATTATCATAATGTCCGCTATTGTTCTTATTATACTATCAGGTCAGTTTTATGACATTTTTTATAAAATATGATATAAATTATATGTTGAAATAAAAAGGGGATAAATACATATTAAATAAGAAAGAGAGAAATATATGAGTGAGAAACTTTATAAAACAATAAAAATAGACAATTTAAAGGATATGTTGGAAAAAACAGGAGAGCTTTATGCTGATAATATTGCATATAAGATAAAAATTGAAGCAGGAAAATATATTACATATACGCACAAAGAAGTTAGAGACATGATAAATGCATTAGGAACTGCACTGATAGATATAGATTTAAAAGATAAAAGAATTGCTATAATTGGAGAAAACAGATATGAATGGGAAATAGCATATTTATCAGTAGTTTGCGGAGCAGGCATAGTTGTTCCTCTTGATAAATCTCTTCCAGCAAATGAACTTGAATCTGTAATAGAAAGGTCTGAAGTAGAAGCTATTTTCTATTCTGAAAAATATGAAGAAGCATTAACAAAAATAAAATACAAAGAAAGCAACAAATTAAAACACTTGATTTCTATGGATAAATTACAAAGTGAACATGGAATTTATTCAATGAAAGAGTTAATTGTAAAAGGAAAGCAATTAGTCCAAAGTGGAGATACTGAATTTATAAATGAAAAAATTGATAGTGAAAAAATGAGTATAATGCTATTTACATCTGGTACAACATCTCGTTCAAAGGTAGTAATGCTTTCACATAAAAATATTTGCTCAAACTTAATGGACATTGCAAGTATACTAGATGTTACAAGTGAAGATGTACTTTTATCAGTATTACCAATTCACCATGTTTTTGAATGCACTGTTGGATTTCTATTTTCATTATATAAAGGAGCTCAAACAGTATTTTGTGACGGATTAAGACATATTACGGATAACTTAAAGGAATACAAAGTAAGTGTTATGGCTTGTGTTCCAGGTATTTATGAAAAAATCTTTTTAATGGTTAGAAAACAAATGGAAAAGCAAGGTAAACTTGATGAGATTCTTGAAAAAGAAGAAAAATATAGAACCGCTTCTTTAGAAGAAAGAAAACAAGCATTCAAAGAAATTCATGATATGTTTGGTGGAAACATAAAGCTATTTATATCAGGAGCTGCTGCATTAGATTACAACATAGAGGAAAGATATAGACTTTTAGGCTTCAATTTAGTACAAGGATATGGACTTACAGAAACATCTCCAGTTGTGGCTGTTGGAACAAATAAAGAATATAGAACAGGTTCAATAGGAAAATGTGTGCCAAGTGATGAAGTAAAACTTTTAGATGTCAATTCAGAAGGAATAGGAGAACTTGTTGTTAAAGGACCTAATATTGCGCTTGGTTATTATAATGATGATACTGCAACAAAAGAATCTTTTGAAGATGGATGGTTTAAAACAGGGGATTTAGCAAAAATAGATGAAGATGGATATATATTCATCTGTGGAAGAAAGAAAAGTGTTATAGTATTAAAAAATGGTAAAAATATCTTTCCTGAAGAGATGGAGAATCTTGTAAACAAAATTGAAGGTGTAAAAGAGTCATTTATATTTGGTAAACAATTATCTGACGACAATGAAAATGTAAAGATACATGTAAAAATTGTTTATGATAAACAAATAGTAAAAGAAACATACAAAGTAGAAACGGAAGAAAAAATTTACGATGCATTAGCAAGTAAAGTGAAGGAAATAAACTCTCACATGCCTAAATACAAGGCAATTCGTGGCATTATTATTACTGAAGAGCCTTTAATAAAAACTACTACAAATAAAATTAAAAGGCAGGCAAATTTAGATGAAATTAACAAAGTTAAAAACTAATTATATTGCAAGACATTTTATATATTATGATGAAATAGACTCAACACAAAGCGAAATATGGCGTCTTATAGAAAATAATAAAATAGTAAATGGAACAATGGTTGCATGTGATATCCAAACAGCAGGAAAAGGAACTCATGGGAGAAATTGGATTACAGATGAACATGGGAATATTGCCTTTTCTATTTATATTGAAACCAATTGCTTAATTGAAAAACTAAATGGCTTAACACTTGATATTGCAAAGATTATAGTTAGTTTATTAAAAGAAGATTATTCTATAAAGATTGATATAAAAGAGCCAAATGACTTAATGATAAATAATAAGAAAATTGGTGGAATACTTACAGAAAGCAAAATCTTAGGTGAGAATGTTAAATTTCTAGTTATAGGAATTGGAATAAACACATGTAAAACGAACTTCATACACGAGCTTGAAGATATTGCTACATCAATAAAAAAAGAATATGACGTTAATATTGATAGAGAAGATTTTATATCTAAATTTTGCAATGAATTAGAAAAAAATATTGATAGGAGAATTGTCGGATGAAAATTGCATTACTATTCCCCGGCCAAGGAACACAAACAATTGGCATGGGAAAAGATTTATATGAAAAATATGATGAAGTAAAAGAAATATATAACAAAGTAAAAGAAATAACAGGAATAGATATTGCCAAAATATCTTTTGAAGGACCAGAAGAAGAATTAAATAAAACTCAAAATACTCAATTAGCTGTTTTGACTGAAAGTTTGGCTATTTTAGAAATATTAAAGAAAAACGGAATAAAAGCTGAAATGTCTGCAGGACTAAGTTTAGGAGAATATACTGCTTTAATTGAAGATGGAGTATTTAACCTAGAAGATGGTGTTAAGCTAGTTCAAAAAAGAGGAGAAATAATGCAAAAGTATACTCCAAGTGGTAACTGGAAAATGGCAGCTATTATTGGGCTAGATGAAAAAACAGTAGAAGATGTATGTAAAAAAGTTGATACCGGTTTTGTGGTTCCAGCAAATTATAATACAATTGGTCAAATAGTAATTTCAGGAGAAGAAGAAGCGGTAATAAAAGCAGGAGAACTTGCAAAAGAAGCGGGTGCAAAAAAGGTTGCTATTCTTAATACAGCAGGTCCATTCCATACAAGTAAATTATCAGAATGTTCTGCAAAGCTAAAAGAAGTATTAGATAATACAACAATCAATTGTAAAAATTCTAAAGTTGTTAAAAATATAGATGGTAAATTATATAACGAAAATGACAATGTAGCAGAAGTTCTTGCAAACCACATTATGAATCCTGTTAAGTTTACGTCATGTTTACAAACAATGAATGATAATGGAATAGATACTTTTGTAGAAGTAGGACCAGGAAAAACACTAAGTGCTTTTGTTAAAAGAATGAAATTTGATGGAGAAATAAACATTTATAGTATAAATAGCTGTGAAAGTTTAGAAAACTTTTTAAGTGTTAATAATTAGATACTAAACAAAAAACTTTTCAATAGTTTTAATTAAATTATTGAAAAGTTTTTTCCATAAAATATATTAAAATAGGTTATTGACTTTTGATTTATTTTAAGATAAACTAATTTTGTAAGGATAAATTAGAGGTGATATACAAATGCTAAAATTAAAAGAGAATAAAGGAATAACATTAGTTGCTTTAATTGTAACTATAATAGTTTTATTGATTTTATCTGGTATAACTATTGCGAATATTACTGGGGGAGATACCACAATTGATAAAGCTCAAAATGCAAAAACAAATCATGAAAAATCAGATATAATGGAAAGAATACATGCGGCAGTTTTAAGTAGTGCAACACCTACAGGAGATTTTATTTTAGAAGATGTTAAAAGCGCTATAACGAAAAATGTAAGCAATGCGACATTTTTAAATAATCAATTTCCTTTAAATGTTGTAGTAAATAATGTTGGTGAATGGTATGTACTAGAAGATGGTTCAATTTATGAAGCTAAAGAATATTTAAAAAGTACAGGAACATAATAATATTGTAAAACCAATCAATAAAAATCTCAATTTCTATTGAGATTTTTTTCTTATTCTAGCGCATATAATGATTTCTAAGCGACGAAGTCGCTAAGACAATCATTTATACCAAAAGGTCAGTTACGTGCATTTTCTTTTAAAATATGATATATTTTAAAAGATAGATACTTTTTTGAGAACGGACAAAATATTAAAAAATAACGAAAGGATGAATATATATGGGAAATGTAGCTTTTATTACAGGAGCAACTAGGGGGATTGGAAGACAAATTGCAATTACATTGGCAAAAAATGGCTTTGATATTGCTTTAAATTATAGAGCTGAAAATGATGATTTAGCACAAACTAAAAAAGAAATAGAAAATGAAAATGTAAAATGCTTTGCAGTTCAAGGAGATATTTCTAGCTTTGAAAGCGCTGAAGATATGGTAAATAAAATTATAGAGGAATTTGGAAAAATTGATGTTTTAGTTAATAATGCTGGAATAACTAAAGATATGCTTCTTATGAGAATGAAAAAAGAAGATTTTGAAAGTGTTATTGATGTAAATTTAGTAGGAACTTTTAATATTACAAAAAATGTAATTCCATTTATGATGAAACAAAGAAGTGGAAGAATTATAAATATATCTTCTGTTGTTGGAATAAGTGGAAATGCAGGGCAAACAAACTATTCCGCTTCTAAAGCAGGAATAATAGGTTTCACAAAAAGCCTAGCAAAAGAGGTTGGTAGCAGAAATATACTTGTTAATGCAGTTGCACCAGGATTTATACAAACTCAAATGACAGATGTATTAAAAGACGAAGTTAAAGATGAAATTGCAAAACAAATTCCATTAAAAAGAATGGGAACAACACAAGATGTTGCAAATGTTGTTAAATTTTTAGCATCAGAAGAAAGCTCATATGTTACGGGGCAAGTTTTGCAAGTTGATGGCGGAATGTTAATGTAAATTCGAATTGAATCGCGTTTTGGCTGTGTTAAACGGCGCTTCGAAAATCCTCAACGTACCCTAGTACGCCTCCGGTTTTCTTGCTTGTTTGCCTTACCAAAAGCACGATTGAATCCAAATTTATAATAAAAAATGAAAGGAAAATATTAAATATGAAGAGAGTAGTAATAACAGGAATGGGAGCAATTACTCCTATAGGTAAAAATATAGAAGAAATGTGGGATGCTATCCAAAACAAAGTATGTGGAATAAATGAGATAACTTTATTTGATACAACAAACTTTAAAACAAAAGTAGGTGCAGAGGTTAAAAATTATGACCCATTAGAGTATTTTGATGCAAAACAAGCAAAACGTCTTGATAGATCATCTCAAATGGCAATTATAGCAGCAAGAGAAGCTGTTAAAGATGCGGGAATAACAAAAGAAAATACAGATTATGATAGAGTAGGAATTTTCGTAAGTTCTGGTATAGGCGGATTAAAAACAATAGAAGAACAATGCAAAATTAATTTTGAAAAGGGAAATAAAAGAATTTCACCATTATTTATCCCAAACTCAATAGTTAATATGCCAGCAGGAAATGTTGCAATCGAATTTGGTTTTAAAGGTGAATCTATAAGTGTTGTTACAGCATGTGCATCTTCAACTCATAGTATAGGAGAAGCATACAAAACATTATTATTAGGAGAAGAAGATGTTATTTTAGCAGGTGGAACAGAAGCTTCAATTTGTGAAATTGGTATTGCAGGATTTGAAAATATGAAAGCATTATCTGGAAGTACAGATGTAAATAGAGCAAGTATTCCTTTTGATAAGGAAAGAGATGGATTCGTAATGGGTGAAGGTGCTGGAATGTTGGTTTTAGAAGAATTAGAACATGCTAAAGCAAGAAATGCTAAAATTTATGCTGAGGTAATTGGGTTTGGTTCAACAACAGATGCATACCATATTACATCACCTTGCCCAGATGGAGAATGTGGAGCAAAAGCAATGACAAGAGCTTTAAAAAATGCAGGAATTGAGCCATCTGATGTAGATTATATAAATGCACATGGTACATCAACACATTTAAATGACTCAACAGAAACAATGGCTATAAAAACAGCTTTTGGTGAACATAGTAAAAAAGTAATGGTAAGCTCTACAAAAGGAAATACAGGACATTTATTAGGTGCTGCAGGTGCAGTTGAAGCTGCAATTTGTGTAAAAGCTTTAGAAAAACAAATTGTACCACCAACAATTAATTATAAAGTTGCAGATGAAGAATGTGATTTGGATATAGTTCCAAATGAACCTAGAAATGCTAAGCTAAATATTGTAATGTCAAATTCATTAGGATTTGGTGGACACAATGCAAGTATTGTAATAAAAAAATGGGAGGAATAGAATATGGAATATGATAAAATAAAACAATTAATGGAAGATATGGGAAAATCAAAATTAGATTCTTTGGAAATTGAATTTCCAGATGGTACAAAAATATGCATGACTAAAAACAATGGTAAAAAACAGAATGCTAAAAATATTAATAATGGAAGTGTAATTGAAGCAAGTGCACCTATGACTGTTCCTGTTGTTCAAAATAATGTTGGAAATAGTTTAGTAGTTACAGAAAAAGAAACTACTGGCAATGTTGTAAAATCTCCAATGGTTGGAACATTTTATTCAAAACCATCTCCAGATGCTGAGTCATTTGTAGAAGTAGGTCAGGTTGTAAAAAAAGGACAAACACTTTGTATAATAGAAGCCATGAAGTTAATGAATGAAATAGAATCAGAATTTGATGGAAAAGTTAAAGAAATTCTTCTAAATGATGGAGATTCTGTAGAATATGGTAAACCTCTTTTTATAATTGAATAATTTTTATTGCTAATGTGAAATATATATATTTTGAATTTCTCTCGGCTACCCGACGACGACGTTAAGAAATTGTAATAAAAGCTCTTAACAAACCCCGAATTCAGGACCCTTTAAGAGCTTTTCTAACAATTTCTAGAACTGCTCTGGTCGCATTCGAGAAATTCACAATTTATATATTTCACTTATAAAAATAAAATAATTGTAACAGAACTAGGTAATGTTTCATAAATAGGAAGGAATTAAAAATGTTAAATAAAGAAGAAATAAAAAATATCATACCTCAACGCGAGCCATTTTTAATGATAGATGAGGTAGAAGAATTTGTGCCAGGTGAAATGGCAGTTGCATATAAAAATGTTGATGAAAGCGAATGGTATTTTAAAGGACATTTTCCAGGTAATCCAATAATGCCAGGTGTTTTAATTGCAGAAAGTTTAGCTCAAACAGGAGCTGTTGCAATTCTTTCATTAGAAGAAAATAAAGGTAAAAATGCATTATTTGGTGGAATTGATAAAATGAAATTCAAAAAAATGGTTGTGCCTGGAGATAGATTAAAATTAGAAGTTAAAATTATTAAGAAAAAAGGCCCAATTGGTGTTGGAGAAGGTATTGCAACTGTGAATGATTGCATTGCTGCTAAGGGCGAATTCACTTTCGCGGTTGTTTAATTTATAAACTAAGTACAATATATTTATTTTGAAAACCGCGTAAGCGATCAACCGAAGCGAAGCGCAGGGCGACTGGAGCAACTTACAGACTAGCAATATTATAATCTGGAAGTTGCGACACCAAGGTTTTAAAAATAAATATATTTGTACTAATAGCAATAAGTATAAAATTGAAAGAAAGGAATGCAAGAAATGAACAAAATTTTAATTGCAAATCGTGGAGAAATTGCAGTAAGAATTATTAGAGCATGTAAAGAAATGAATATAAAAACAGTAGCAGTATATTCAGAAGCAGATAAAGATGCCCTTCATACTCGTTTAGCAGACGAAGCAATATGCATAGGACCAGCAAATTCTAAACAAAGTTATTTGAATATAAAAAATATTATAGAAGCAGCATACTTAACAAAAGCAGATAGTATTCATCCGGGTTTTGGATTTTTATCTGAAAATGCTCAATTTGCCAAAATATGTGAAGAATCAAATATCAAATTTATTGGTCCAAAATCAAATGTAATAAATTTGTTAGGAAACAAATCTAATAGTAAAGAATTAATGAAAAAGGTCGGAGTACCTGTAATACCAGGTTCAGAAGGTTCAGTTAATAATATAGAAGATGCAATAATAGTATGTAAAGAAATTGGATATCCTGTGCTTTTAAAAGCTGCAAGTGGCGGTGGAGGAAAAGGTATAAGAATTGTAAATTCTCCAGACGAACTTGCTCAAAATCTTAACATAGTAAAGCAAGAAGCTAAAAATGCTTTTAATGATGATGAAATTTACATAGAAAAATTTATTAAAGAGCCTAGACATGTTGAAATTCAAATTCTTGCCGATGAATATGGAAATGTTGTGCATCTTGGCGAAAGAGATTGTACAATTCAAAGAAATCATCAAAAAATAATAGAAGAAACACCATCAACTATTATAGACGAGAAATTAAGAAACAAAATGGGTGAAGCTGCAATAAAAGCTGCAAAAGCTGCTGGTTATACAAGCTGTGGCACAGTTGAATTTTTGGTTGATAGTGATAAAAATTTCTATTTTATGGAAATGAACACAAGAATCCAAGTAGAGCATCCAATTACAGAAATGGTTACAGGAATTGATCTTGTAAAAGAACAAATAAGAATAGCTGCAGGAGAAGAATTAAAAATAACTCAAAAAGATATTGGGTTTAAAGGTCATTCAATAGAATGTAGAATAAATGCTGAAAATCCAAGTAAAAACTTTATGCCATCACCTGGAAAAATAAATGAATTAAACTTACCAGGTGGAAATGGAATTAGAGTAGATACTGCAATATATAGTGGGTATGTAATTCCACCAAACTATGATTCTATGATTGCTAAAATAATAGTACATGGTGTAAATAGGAATGAAGCAATAAGCAAAATGAAAAGAGCTTTAGAAGAACTTGTAATTGATGGAATAGATACAAATAGAGACTTCTTGTTTGATATTATCAGAAATCCTGATTTTATAAGAGGAAACTATGATACATCTTTTATCGAAAAGAAAATATTAAACTAAATTAAAAATCTGATATAAAAAGGGACAGGTTTGAAAAAGATACTTTACAAGTATCTTTTTTTGATATAAAATCTAAAAAAAGGAGGAAAATTATGGAACAAGTAAATTTTCAAGCAACAGATGGAGTGCAATTAAATGGATTTTTATATAAATCAAATACTAAAACAAAAACTGTAATTGTTTCAGTACATGGAATGGGGAGTAATTGCTTTAAAAATAGGGAAGTAGCAATTGCAAAAACTTCAATACAAAATGGAATAGACTATTTTTGTTTTAATAATAGAGGGAGCGAACTTGCAAGATATTTAAAGAAAACAGTTAATGGTAAAACTGAGAAAATATTAGCTGGAACATGCTATGGAGATGCTTTGGATGGCTATTATGATGTGCTTGGTGCGATTTTAAAAGCTAAAGAACTTGGCTATGAAAATATCTTTGTACAAGGTCATAGTTTAGGAAGCACTAAGGTTTTATATACATATAAAAAACTAAAGCAAGATAACCATGAAATTCTAAAAAACATAAAGGGACTTATATTACTATCACTAGTTGATATAAATGCAGTAATGAAGGCTTATTTAGGAGATAAGCTTCCATATTACCTTGAATTTGCTGAAAAGAAAGAAGCGGAAGGACATTTAAAATATCTTATGCCATCTGAAAGTTTTATACATCCAATTAGTGTTAAAACATATCTAAGATATTTAAGAGATTATAAAGAAATAGATATAGATGATTACAATATGGTTTCAATTATAGATATTCCTGTATTCATGCGTTGGGGTACAGATAATGAAATGACAATATATCAGCCAGAAGAACTAAATCAGCTTGTTTCTGAAAAAATAAACCATAATAATAAGGATATTAACTGCATATATGGTGCAAATCATAGTTATGATAATTATGAAGAAGAATTGGCAAAACAAATAGACGAATTTGTAAAATTGTATAATGTATAGAAGGTGTCCTAAAAGGGACACTTTTGCTTTTTGATTTTAGGGACACTCTTGATTTTTGGGACACTCTTAAAAAGTCAGGGGACCTTGAATTTTAAGAGTGTCCCAAAAAGTTTAATTTTTATAATTTTATCAAACAGCTGTTTACAAACAAGAAATTGTGTGCTATAATACAAATATAAGTTTGTAGATGGGGGTGTAAGAGTGAATAACAAATATGAAAAAGTGTATATAGCAATTGATTTAAAAAGCTTTTATGCCTCTGTTGAGTGTAAAGAAAGAGGTTTGAATCCGCTTACAACAAATCTTGTTGTAGCAGATAATAGTAGAACTGAAAAAACGATTTGTTTAGCAGTAACACCATCTTTAAAAGCGTATGGAATACCTGGTAGAGCAAGGCTTTTTGAAGTTATACAAAAAGTGGAGGAAGTAAATAAACAAAGAAAACTGAATGCACCAGGTCATAGATTTACATGTGCTTCTTATGATGATATTGCTTTAAAGAAAAATAAGGATTTAGAATTGTCATATATAATAGCACCACCTAGAATGAAGTATTATATGGAATATAGTGCAAAAATTTTTAACATTTACTTAAAATGGTTTTCGCAAGAAGACATATTTTCATATTCAATAGATGAAGTATTTATAGATATAACACATTATTTACAAACATATAAAATGACTCCAAGGCAACTTGTTACAGCTGTTATAAAAAATGTATATGAAGAAACGGGAATAACAGCAACGGCAGGTATAGGAACAAATATGTATCTATGTAAAATTGCGATGGACATAGTTGCAAAACATGTAGATGCTGACGAAAATGGAGTAAGAATTGCAGGATTAGATGAAAAAACATATAGAAAATATTTATGGAGTCATAGACCTTTAACAGATTTTTGGCGTGTAGGTAAAGGAATATCAAAAAAATTAGAACAAAATGGCATGTTTACAATGGGCGATGTTGCAAGGATGTCTGAAAAAAATGAGGAATTATTATATAAACTATTTGGAATAAATGCAGAATTATTGATAGATCATGCTTGGGGGTATGAACCTTGTACAATAAAGAGTGTAAAAGCATATAAGCCTATATCAAATAGTTTAAGCTTGGGGCAAGTTTTACATCGTCCATATAATTATGAAGAAACTAGATTGATAGTAAAAGAAATGACAGAATTGCTTACATTAGATTTAGTCAAAAAAGAGCTTATAACAAGTAAATTGGTATTAACTATAGGTTATGATGTAGATAACCTAAAAGACGAAGAGATTAGCAAAAGATATTATGGAGAAATAACACTAGATAGATATGGTAGAGAAGTACCAAAACATGCTCATGGAACGATAAATATAGACCATAAAACTTCATCAACTAAAATAATTACAAAGGCTGTAATGGAACTTTATGAAAGAATAATGAACAAAAATTTATTGGCTCGTAGAATAAATGTTTCAGCTGAAGAAGTTATTAGTGAGAATGAATATAAAAGTTTGAAAAATTATGAGCAAATGGATTTGTTTGTTGATTATAATAAAATAGAAAAACAAAGAAAAAAGGAAAAGTCAGAAAAGGAATTACAAAAAGCAGTTTTGAATATTAAGGAAAAGTATGGTAAAAATGCAGTGCTTAAGGGGATGAACTTTATGGAAGCGGGGACTACTATTGATAGAAATGGTCAGATTGGAGGTCATCACGGCTAAAAAATTTAAGGAGGTAGTAATGAATTTTAAAATTGATAAAAGTTATGATGATATTATAAATTTGCCACATCATGTGTCAAAAAAACATCCTCAAATGTCTTTGTATGCTCGTTCTGCACAATTTGCACCATTTGCTGCATTAACTGGCTTTGAAGATGTAATAAAAGAAACAGCAGAAAAGCATGAGGAAGAGGAAAATAAGAATTAAAAATCTCAATTTATATTGAGATTTTTTTCTTATACCGCAAGGTCAGTTTAATTCATTTTTATGCAAAAATATGATATAAATTATATATGTGTGTTGTGGCAATATTGTGCTTAAAAACAAGTACAGGTAAGACAAACACACCAATAAATTTAAGGAGGCACTTTCATGATTGTTGACAAAATCAAGAAAAGGGAACCAGGTATAAAAAAGATTAAGTCTAATATCGATATTCCAATTGGTCAATGGATTAAATGTGATAATTGTAAAGATATTTTATATAAAGATGATGTTAGAAAAAATTACAATATTTGTCCTAATTGTGGTCATTATTTTAGAATGCATATTGGTAAAAGACTTGATTTAATTGTAGATGAAGGGACATATAAAAGATTTGATTTGAATTTAGATACCACAAATCCTTTGGGGTTGGAAGATTATCCTAAAAAGCTTAAAACCTTAAGAGAGAAGACTGATTTGGAAGAAGCGGTTGCCTGTGGTACTGGTAAAATTAAAGGAGAAGATGTTGTTATTTGTATAATGGATAGTGGCTTTTTAATGGGAAGTATGGGAGCTGTTGTTGGAGAGAAGATAACATATAGCATTGAGCAAGCTATTAAATTAAAATTACCACTTATTATTTTTGCAGTGTCTGGTGGTGCTAGAATGCAAGAAGGAATCGTATCTCTTATGCAAATGGCTAAAACTACTGCTGCTTTAACTAAGTTAGATGAAGCGGGACTATTATATATTTCTGTTTTAACAGACCCAACTTATGGAGGCGTTACAGCTTCTTTTGCAAGTTTGGGAGATATTATTTTAGCTGAACCAGGTGCAATGATAGGATTTGCTGGTCCAAGAGTAATTGAACAAACAATTGGAGAAAGCTTGCCAGAGGGATTTCAAACAGCTGAATTCCTACTAGACCATGGATTTATAGATAAAATAGTTGAAAGAAAAGATATGAAAGAAACTTTATATAAATTAATTCAATATCACAAAGGAGGCGAAGCATAATGGGAAAAGAAATATCAGCATGGGAAAGAGTAGAAATTGCTAGAAACCCAAAAAGAAAAACTTCTTTGGATTATATAAATTCAATATTTGATGATTTTATTGAATTACATGGAGACAGAAATTTTAAAGATGATAAAGCAATTGTATGTGGTCTAGGTAAAATTGGAAAGCAAAATTTTACAATAATAGCAGAACAAAAGGGGAGAACAACAAAGGAAAATATTGAAAGAAACTTTGGTATGCCAAACCCAGAAAGCTATAGAAAAGCAATTAGATTTATGAAACAAGCTGAAAAGTTTAATAGACCAGTAATTACTTTTATTGATACAAAAGGAGCTTATCCAGGTTTAGGCGCAGAGGAAAGAGGACAAGGAGAGGCTATTGCTAAATCTATGTTTGAGATGGCAAAATTGAAAGTTCCAGTTATATCAATAGTAATTGGAGAAGGCTCATCTGGTGGAGCTCTTGCAATAGGAGTTGCTAATAAGGTGTTTATGTTAGAAAATGCAATCTATTCTATACTTTCTCCAGAAGGTTATAGCTCAATTTTGTGGAAAGATTCAAGTAGATTTAAAGAAGCAGCAGAAAAAATGAAGTTAACTGCAAAAGACTTGTATTCTTTAAAGGTTATAGATAAGATAATTAAAGAGCCTATAGAAATGCAAGAAGAGGATTTTGCAAAGGTTTCAGATGATATAAAGAAAGAAATTAAAAAAGAAATTTCTAGAATGAAAAAGCTTTCAAAAGATGATGTTATCGAAGAAAGATATTCAAAATTTAGAAATATAAAAGAATTAATAGAAAAGTAATTAAGATATTTGTAAAAGTATATGGGATAACTATATGCTACATAAAAAATGTTTTACATTATCCAAAGAGAAAGGAGAATAGAATGGGATTAATATTAAAAAATGTTTCAAAGTCATTTGCAGGAAAAAAAGCAGTTGACAATATTTCATTCAGCTTAAATGAGCCAGGTGTTTATGGATTACTTGGAACAAATGGTGCAGGAAAAACAACAACAATTAGAATGTTGCTTGGAATTTTAAATAAAGATGCTGGAGAAATTACATGGAATGGTAAAACAGTAGATAGGAAAAATGTAAATTTTGGTTACTTACCAGAAGAAAGAGGAGTATACCAAAAAACACTAATAATTGATCAATTGATGTATTTTGCAGAACTTAAAGGTATGAATAAAAGAGATGCTGAAAAATCAATAAAAGAATGGGCAAAAAAATTAAAAGTTGAAGAATATTTGAACAAAACAGCTGAAAAACTTTCAAAAGGAAATCAACAAAAAATTCAGTTAATGACAGCATTAATACATAATCCAGAACTTGTTGTATTAGATGAACCATTTAGTGGTCTTGATCCAGTTAATACAGATTTAATAAAAAATATTATTATCGAATTAGTTAGAAATGGTAAATATGTAATAATGTCAGCTCACCAAATGGCTACAATTGAAGAATTTTGTAGTAACATATTGATTTTAGATAAAGGTATAACAGTGCTACAAGGAAATTTAAAGCAAATAAAAGATTCTTACCCTGCTAATAGAGCGAAAGTTGAAGTAAACCAAAATATTGATAATTTCATAAAAGAATGTAATTTGGAAATCGAAAACGAAGTTGACAATAATTATATTTTAAAATTAGATAATGAGGAAAAAGCTCATAATTTATTGAAAATATTAGTGCAAAACAATGTTGTTGTTAATAGGTTTGAGATTATGAAGCCAACACTTAATGATATTTTCGTAGAAAAGGTAGGTGAAGAATAATGAAAAATCTATTTACAGTAATGAAATTTACAATGAGAGAAATGGTTAGAAAAAAATCATTTATAATCTCAATAATTATAATTCTAGCATTGATTGTGGTAGGATTTAGTATTCCTAAAATAGTAAGTGCTATACAGGAAGAAAAGGGAAATAAAAAGGTTCTAATATCAGATGAATCAAATGTATTTGAAGGAAGTTTAGAGTCTTTAAAAACTATGGATTTACCATACGATATTACAATTAGTAAAACTTCTTATGATGATATTAAAAAGAAAATAGAGAATGAAGAAATAAAAACAGCTATAATAATTGAAAAAGAAAATGAACAAATTAAAATGAGATATGTTGTTGAGAATTTAAGATGGGAAAATGAAGTACCACAAGACTTATTTGGTGCAATAAACTCAATTTACTCAAATTTACAAATAACAAAATTGGGAATTACACCAGAACAATTACAAGCACTAACACCAAATTTTGAAACAAGTGTTGAACAAACACAGGAAGATGAGGTTGAATTCCAAAATGTATTTGTAATGATGATTGTAAGTTTTGCACTTTCTATGGCTATTATATTATTTACAGCTCAAGTTTCTCAATCAATAACAACAGAAAAAACATCAAAAATAATGGAAACATTAGTAACTTCTACAAGCCCAAGAACAATAGTGCTTGGAAAAACAATAGGAATAGGCTTAATAGGTTTAATGCAAGTTATATTATTTATAACAACTGCAATTGTTTGTGCAAATGTGTTTTTAGATTCAGAAATGATAAATGCATTATTAGATGTTTCTAAAATAACACCAGGATTTATAATAATTACATTAGTTTATTTTATTTTAGGATATTTTGCTTATGCATTGTTATATGCTTTAACTGGTTCATTAGTAACAAAACCAGAAGATATACAATCAGCAAATACACCAGTATCAATGATTGCAATGATAGGCTTCTATTTAGGATATTTTTCAATATCAATAGATCCTACAAGCTCAATTGCATCATTTGCTGGAATATTTCCAATTTCGTCAGCATTTTGTATGCCATCAAGAATAATGATGGGATTAGCAAGTGCACAAGATATAATTATTTCAATAGTTTTATTGATTGCAATGGTTGCACTAATTGCTAAAGTTGCTATTAGCGTATATTCAAACGCAATATTAAACTATGGTTCAAAAATGAGCTTAAAAGAAGCTTTAAAACAATATAGAGAAAGAAAGTAAGGAGAAGATTATGATTTTAGAAAATAAACAAATTTTAATAATGGGAATTAGAAACAAATGGAGCATTGCTTATGGAATAGCAAAATCAGCTTATGAAAATGGAGCAAAACTAATATTTACATACATGGGAGAGGAAAATAAAGACAAAATTGAAGCTTTAATTTCAGAATTTGAGGGAAGTAAAGCTTATGTTTTAAATGATGCTTCTGTAGATGAGAATGTAAAAAGTGTTTTTACAAAAATTAAAGAAGAAAATGGAAAAATCGATGGTTTAGTTCATGCGATCGCTCATGCAAACACAGATGACCTACACAATGATTTTATATACACAAGCAAAGAAGGATATTCACATGCAGTTGATGTAAGTGCATATTCATTTGTACTTGCTGCCAAAACTGCAAAAGAATTAGACTTTTTAAATGAAAATGCTAGTTTATTAACATTAACATATCATGGTTCAACAAAAGTGATTGAAGGTTATAACATAATGGGCGTTGCAAAAGCTGCACTAGAAGCAAGTGTAAGATATTTGGCAGAAAATTTAGGAAAAGAAGGAAAAAGAGTTAATGCTGTTTCCGCTGGACCTATTAAAACACTTTCAGCTAAAGGAATTAAAGACTTTTCTTCAATATTGACTGTTGTTGAAGAAAAAGCACCACTTCATAGAAATGTTACGACTACTCAAGTTGGTAATGTTGCAGCATTTTTACTAAGTGATATGTCAGAGGCTGTTACAGGTCAAGTAATTTATGCGGATTCTGGTTATAACATTATGGGAGTTTAATATATTTTACTAATAGAAAAAAAGAAAGAAGGAAATAAAATGAATAAAGAAGAAATTTTTGAAAAATTAAAAGAAATAATAGTAAATCAATTAGGAGTAGAAGCAGAACAAGTAAAAATGAAATCAACATTTGTAGATGACTTATCAGCTGATTCATTAGATATTGTAGAACTTGTAATGAATATAGAAGAAGAATTTGAAATGGAAATTCCAGATGAAGCAGCAGAAAAAATTGTTACAGTTGAAGATGTTGTAAATTATATTGAAGAAAATAAATAAAACAGAAAAATACGAAAATAGAATAAGTAATAAAAATAAGAGCCAGAATAAATATCTGGCTCTATTTTGGGTTTACATATCTTTTTTTGTTATGTTCCGACTTTTACGATTAGCAATGTCTTTGTAAAACTCTCTCTTATCATTCAGCATTCTTTTTTCTGCTTCATCAATCAAGCTTTCTAAAGAAATATGCCTTATTGGGGAAACTTTGTAGCCTACTGCAATATGATAATTTTCTTTTTCTATTATCTCATTCATATTATGCAGTAAAGCTTCAATATCTTCTTCACTTTTGTCTGGTACAAAACATATGAACTCATCGCCTCCGATTCGATAAGTGAGTTCTGATGAAAATGTACTTTTGATCGCTGAGGCGATAAACTTTAACATTTTATCGCCAAAATCGTGGCCTTTTTCGTTATTAACTTCGTGCAGTCCGTTTACATCAATATAGATAATTGCAAGTGTATGCCTACATATATCTAAAATAGAGTTGTGCTCGAGTTCATACGCATTTCGATTTCTCATTTGTGTTAGTTGATCTATGCGACTGATCTCTTGCAACTGCTGTTCTAAAATATAACCTCGAATTTTAATGTTATTAACAACAAAACCACTGGCTAAACCAAGAATAGCAAAGGATATTGCATCGATTATATCTACTGAAAGTACAGCACCAGTCTTATTGTGATAACATAGCACAACGAAGATGGCTACAAATATACTTGTTATAGACACAACACGCATAGGCCAATCTACAAAGAGCGTTGGTATGAATACAAGCAAAACCATAAATGTAACAGTTTTGCTATTTGGGTCTGTAACGGTTCCAATTAAGATACCATACAAATAATAAACGGCATACGATAAATAAACTAATACTTTGACAACTTTTGAATTCATTCTAGCAACTGTTAAAGATAAAATCATAATTGTTACTGAGGAAATCAATCCAAAAATATACACAATTCTATTCTGTTCTATTCCTTTGGAGAAAAAAGACAATATAAGAATTGTTGCTATCAGAAATGTTGCAAATGTTGACAGTATAGTTGTCATTGTCAAATTTGCTTCAATGATTTTGGATTTGATCCGCTCCAAACTTACACGTTCGATTTTTGAATACGCGAACACACTTTTTAGCTTTCTAAGCATAGAATAACCTCCTTAAATCTGATAAAGACAACTTAATACTTCTACATATGTAAACCCTATCTATAATAAATTCTCATTTAAGAGAATGTATTTAAATTATAACATAATAGTTACATAAAAAAAAGATTTTTTAGTAAACTTTTTGGGACACTTATAAAAAGTAGTGCAAAAAACTTAATTTCTATTGAGTTTTTTTCGCATTTAATATAAAATATCTTTGAAAATTAAGTAAAGGATTAAAAAAATGAAACAACAATTACCAGATTTTTTTGTTAAAAAATTAGAGCAACAATATGGAAATGAACTTTGTGAAAAAATTAAAGAAAGCTTTGAGAAATCAAGATTTACTACGTTTAGAGTTAACACTTTAAAATCAAATAATGAAGAAATTGAGAAAGCTTTAAAAGATAATAGTATAGAATTTGAAAAGGCAAGCATTTCAGATAATGCATATATTGTAAAAAATGCTAATGAAGCTAAAATACAGGAATTAGAGGCATTCAAAGAAGGAAAAATCTATTTACAGAGTCTATCTTCTATGTTACCACCTATTATTTTAGAGCCCAAAGAGAATAGCGACATTTTAGATATGGCTGCAGCTCCGGGTGGCAAAACAACTCAAATGGCTGCTATTTCAAATAACAAATCGCACATTACTGCATGTGAACGAAACGCAATTCGTGCCGAAAAACTAAAATACAATATAGAAAAGCAAGGAGCAAGTTGTGTATTTTGCATGGTTAAAGATTCAAGAGAAATTGATGATTTCTTTTCGTTTGACCAAATTCTGTTAGATGCTCCATGTAGTGGTAGTGGAACTTTAGATTTACAAAATGAAAAACTTAATAAATACTTTACCGAAACTTTAATAGAAAAGTCAGTAAAAACTCAAAAACAATTGTTAAATAAAGCAATTAAAATTTTAAAAAAAGGTTCAGAAATGGTATATTCAACCTGTTCAATCTTGCAAGAGGAGAATGAAGAGGTAATTCAAAGCTTTTTAAAAACAGGAAAAGTTGAAATTGTTCCAATTGAAATAGAAAAACTAGGCAATCTACCAGTATTACCTACTAGTATTAAAGGAACATTATGCTTGATGCCAAATGAATATTTTGAAGGATTTTTTGTTGCAAAATTAAAGAAAAAAGAATAAATTAGTTACAAACAAATTAGAAAGGATATGATAATATGTATATTGATAATAAAATTTTGGTTGGAAAAAGTGATGATAAAGAGCTATCTATTTTGTTAAATAAAGCAAATAGACATGGTTTAATTACAGGAGCTTCAGGAAGTGGTAAAACTATTACTTTAAAAGTAATGGCAGAAAGTTTTAGTGCAAGCGGTGTGCCGGTATTTTTAGCAGATATCAAAGGAGATTTGGCAGCAACATGTCTTCCAGGAGAATCAAATGAAAATATTCAAAAAAGATTAGATAAAATGGGAATAACAAATTTCCCTTTTAAAGGTTTTCCAACAATATTTTGGGATGTATTTGCAAAAAATGGTCATCCTATAAGAACAACTCTTCAAAGCATAGGTTCAACTATTTTAGCTAGAATGCTAGGATTAAATGAAACACAAGAAGGCGTTTTGGCTATTATATTCAAAATTGCTAAAGAAAACAATTATCCAATTATAGATTTAAAAGACTTAAGACTATTGTTGCAATATGTAGCTGACAATAGTAAGGAATATACTGTAAATTATGGAAATGTTGCAAGCCAAAGTATTGGTTCAATTCAAAGAAATTTAATAATGATTGAAGAACAAGGAGGAGATTTCTTTTTTGGAGAACCAGCAATCGAATTAAATGACTTATTTAAAACAAATGATGCTGGACTTGGAAACATCAATATTTTACATGCTGTTGATTTATATAAGCAACCAAAATTATATGCTAGTTTCTTATTATGGCTTTTAACAAATATGAATAATAACCTTCCAGAGGTAGGGGACTTGGATAAACCTAAAATGATATTCTTTTTTGACGAAGCACATTTATTATTTGATGATTTACCTTCATATATTCAAACTAGTGTAGTTCAAATTGTTAAACTTATAAGGTCAAAAGGAGTTGGAATTTACTTTATTTCCCAATCTCCAAACGACATTCCAGACGAAATATTAGCACAATTAGGAAATAGAGTTCAACACAATTTAAGAGCTTACACACCAGCAGAGCAAAAGGTTGTAAAAGCTGTGGCTAATTCATATAGAGCAAATCCAAGTTTTAATACTGAAGAGGCAATTTTGAATCTAGGAACAGGTGAGGCTTTAATATCATTTGTAAACGAAAATGGAGAACCAAGTGTGGTTGAAAAAGCAACTATATTGCCACCACAAAGTCAGATGGGAAGTTTAGATGATTCTATGAGACTAATGATTATAGCAAGAAGTCAATTCAATGGAAAATATGATACCATAGTAGATAATATTTCAGCTTATGAAATTTTAAGTGAGGAAATAAACAAGAAAAAGGAAGAAGAAGAGGCGATTAAACAAGCTAAAGAGGAAGAAAAACGCCAAATTCAAGAACAAAAGGATTTAGAAAGACAACAAAAAGCTGAAGAAAAAGCTAAAAGGGAAGAGGAGAGAGAAAAGAAAGCAAAAGAAAAGGAAAAAGAAATTGCAAGAAAAAATTCAGCATCATATAAAGTTGGAAAAGCTGTTGAAAAAACTGCAAATTCTGCATTGAGTTCAATGGGAAGAAAGATTGGAAATCAAATTATAAAAAGCTTGTTTAAATTTTAGTTTATATGGAGTAAGAATATGAAAGATATTTTAAAAAATGTTGCTACAACCGAAAACAATCCAAAATGGAACAATATTATAAAAAGAGAAAATGAATTGTACACAAGAGGAAATGACATCCGTTCAAATTTTGAAAGAGATTATACAAGAATAATACATAGTCTAGCTTTTAGAAGAATGAAACACAAAACACAAGTATTTTTCTCTCCAACAAATGACCATATTTGTACAAGAATAGAGCATGTAATATTAGTAGAATCAATAGGTGATACAATTGCAAGTTATTTAGGCTTAAATACAAAACTTACAAGAGCTATTGCTATGGCGCATGATATTGGGCATAGTCCATTTGGACATCAAGGAGAAAAAATATTATCTGAAATATCACAAAAAGAAATTGGAAAAACTTTTTGGCATGAACGAAATGGTATGGAAATGGTCGACAAAATAGTTATTTTAGAAGATGATAAACAAAATTTGCAAAATCTTAATCTTACATATGCAGTAAGAGATGGAATAATATCTCATTGCGGAGAAATAGACGAAAATAGTTTAAAACCTAGAGAAGAATACATAGATTTATATGATTATAATTATCCTAATCAATTTAAACCATATACATGGGAAGGTTGTGTGGTTAAAATTGCAGACAAAATTGCCTATTTAGGTAGAGACATTCAAGATGCAATTACTTTAGGAATTTTAGATGAGCATTTAGAAGAATTATATGAATTATTAAATATTGATAAAAATGAAAAAATAAATAATACAATAATAATCAATTATTTAATATATGATTTGTGTGAAAATAGTAATGAAATTGATGGTTTAAAATTTTCGGATAAAGCTTTTAATTTCATGAATAAATTGAAAGAGTTTAATTATAAATATATTTACATGGACGAAAGATTAAAACCAAGTACAGATTATTTTAAATTAGTTATAAATACAATATATGATACTTTAAAAAGATATTATGATGAAAGAAATCATATAAAAAATATATATCCAGAAATAATAGATGATTTTGAAAAATGGTTAAGTATGTTCTGGAATAAGGAACGCAAAGATATATACCAAAATAAGGTTATTTTTAATATAGATGATAAAAAAGAGCTTTACCAAGCTGTAATTTACTACATCTCTGGAATGACTGATAATTTCGCTATGGATATGTATAATAAAATAATTAAATTTTAGAATTTAAAAAATACAATTATCTGTCGTTAAATGCGTAAAATAATATTTGATAGTACATTTTAAGAAAACTTGAAAAAATTGACATAATGTGCTATAATATAAGATATAAATGGGAATTCGCCCATTTTATGGAACATTGAAAACCTAATATAACAGGAGGTAATAGCCATGAAAATTGCAGAGATTAAGAAGCTTAACAAGGAAATGTTGATGCAAAGTGAAAATTTTGAGTTCTTTAGAACCCTTTATATTCATTGCATCAAAGCATTGGAAATGGTTCCAGAGGATTTTATCAAAGATGTTTTTAGAAAGACCTATGACACAGAAAGTATAATTTCTTCAATATATATTGGAGGAAAAACAAACGAAGAAAGTGCATATGTGAGATTTGAAATTTATGATAAGATCGATGAGGATTGGAAATATTGCGATTATTCAGTAAAATGTGATCCTTTCGTTTATCGGGATGTTTCAGTAAAGATTCCTTTGGATAGTGAGGAGGAAGATGTAGTCCAGTTTTATGTTGCTGATAGTTCATTTACAATCAGAGATTTAAAAAGAACCTTTGGTAAATATCTGCGTCGCTTTGCGAATAATCAATTATATGTTGAAATTTCAACAAAATGTTTCGACTAACCTTCTGTCATATATAGAGGTTTTCAAAAAAGTCCCTTTCATTCGGGGACTTTTTTCATCTTGGGTAAAAAAAGTGGAGTAGGGGGAAATAGAAGAATTTTATATTATATATTTTTTATAAATTTTCAAATCCCTTTATGTACAAAACTTTGATACTTACTAGGCGGGTTTTTGCCCCTCTCTAGAGTGTCTGAAGATGGACATTTTTGGAAAATATAAGTATTATATAATGTAATTACTTTAAGGAGGAACAAAAATGATTTTAAATTTAAGAATTGTTAGAGTAAATTCTGATAAATGTAAAGAATATGACAAATAGTAATTTATTTTTTAGATAAACATATAGAAAATATCGATAATGTTATTGTAAAAAAACATTTTATGATATAATACAAGTGTTATGTTTTATTATTTAAGAAAGGGGGTTGAAAAATGAAAAAAACAGTATGTATTGTATTAGTAGTAATATTATTAATAGCAGGATTATTTATTTTAATAGGTTGTTCAAATAATTTAAATGAATTAGATTCTAAAAGACTTGAAGGATTATTATATGAAAAAGGAATATTATTAAAAACAGATGAATTCATTGAAACATATACAGATACACAACATGCATTTGTAAGTAAAATGCCAACTACATATTATATTTATAAACGTTCAACAGGAGAATATATAGCAGTTTATTATGGTAAAGCAAGTGATAAAAATAAAGAATGCAAATATGAAGTATCAATCCATTATGATGTAGAACCAAATCAAGCTTATACTCCAGTAGAAGACAATAAAGTTATTGAAAATTATGATGGACGTAAGTATTTATTAAATGGTAAGGTAGAAAATTATTGCGTAATTGATCATTCATTCTTATTCTTCCATGATTATGATTTTACTTTAGAAAAATAAAATTTGAACTTATTGTTTGAGATTTTTCCTTTTATATATTTTTTATATAAAAAGAGTAGAATTAATTTACCAAATTTTTTAGTTCGGAAAATTACAATTTCTAATATTGAAAACGGTGGAGTAAGGGGGAATAGCGGATTTTTATAATTGATAAAAATACAAAAATATAAATTTTTTTAAATTATAAGGGAAGAAGCTTTAGAAAAAATTTTCAAAAAAATAATTTTTACAAAATTAAAATAATAAAAAATTTTTATTTATAATTTTAAATTTTAAATTTTAAATTTTTAGATTTTTAAAATTAATTTTATGATTTTAAAATTTGTGCAAAATTAAATTTTAAAATGTTTGGTTTATAATTCTGAAAAACGAACATTTGTTAATTTTTAA
>Ga0129311_1000370_pt1 | contig 41256 bp, 33 predicted proteins | sample Go1ome_FD_94435 | JGI IMG/M metagenome (GOLD analysis project Ga0129311, IMG submission 94435) | Western lowland gorrila individual fecal microbial communities from Wisconsin, USA - Go1022B metagenome | ecosystem: Host-associated > Mammals > Digestive system > Large intestine > Fecal | place...
GGATTTGCACCGGACAGTAAGCTTCAGATGCTCCTCCAGCTTGCAGATCAGGCAGAGATGATCATTTCCATCAACGCAGCCGACATAGAGCGCAACAAGATCAGACATGACCTCGGCATCACTTACGATCAGGACGTTATCAGGCTGATCGGTGTATACAAGGAAAAGGGACTGTATGTGAGCAGTGTGGTCATCACCAGATACGCAGGGCAGTCTTCTGCAGATGTGTTCCAGAAGAAGCTTGAAGCAATAGGCATCAAGGTATACCACCACTATTCAATCGATGGATACCCAAACAACATAGAGAAGATAGTCAGCGACGAAGGCTACGGCAAGAACGATTATGTCGAAACCTCAAGACCTCTCGTCATCGTCACAGCACCAGGACCTGGAAGCGGCAAGATGGCTACATGTCTCTCCCAGCTCTACCACGAGAATAAGCGCGGAGTGAAAGCAGGTTATGCAAAGTTTGAGACATTCCCAATCTGGAATATTCCTCTCAAGCATCCGGTCAACCTTGCTTACGAGGCTGCAACAGCCGACCTTAACGATGTGAACATGATTGATCCGTTCCATCTGGAGGCATATGGCGAGACTACGGTCAACTACAATCGTGACATAGAGATATACCCTGTTCTTGCGGCTATGTTCGAGGGAATCTACGGACACTGCCCATACAAGTCCCCTACAGACATGGGTGTCAACATGGCAGGAAACTGCATCGTTGACGACGAGGCATGTCAGGAGGCTTCAAAACAGGAGATCATAAGAAGATACTATCAGTCAGTGAACAGATTTGTCAGAGACGAGGCAACAAAGGATGAGGTCTACAAACAGGAACTCATCATGAAGCAGGCAAAGATCACCGTGGATGACCGCGCCGTTGTCCCTGTTGCTAACAAGCTTGCCGAAGAGACAGGTTCTGCTGCCGCTGCACTTGAGCTGCCAGACGGAACAATCGTCACAGGTTCAACCTCAGACCTTCTCGGGCCTTCATCAGCTGTTCTCCTGAACGCCATCAAGATTCTTGGCAGCATCGACAAGAAGACGCACCTGATCTCAAGGACATTTATCGAGCCTATACAGAAGCTCAAGACCCAGTATCTTGGAAGCAAGAATCCGAGACTCCACACAGACGAGGTTCTCATAGCCCTGTCCATGTGTGCCGTATCAGACCCAAATGCCAAGCTTGCACTGCAGCAGCTTCCAAAGCTTGCCGGATGCCAGCTCCACACATCAGCCATACTGTCAGCGGTTGATATGAACACATTCAAGAAGCTTGGAATTGAGTTCACGAACGAAGCTGTGTATGAGGGAAGGATGTAATTGTTATTTGTCTGTTGACTTTACGGATATTTTTCCTTGAATGCAGGTTTTTAATAAAAAAAGAAAAAATTTATCCTTTTGATAAAATAAAACGGCTGAAAGATACAAACACATCCAAGATTGTACCTTTCGGCCGTTTTATTGTTGTGTATTGCGCTATCTCTTCTCCTTATACATCATGAGATGCGCCACCATAAGAAGTGCACTTGATATCCAGATAGACTTGAGCCCCAGGTGCAGTGTGCACACGCCGCCAGCTCCGGCACCTAGTGCAAATATGATGATGATTCCATAATAGTGCATGGCCTTTCTGAGCGCTCCCGGCTCCTTGTCTCTTAAATATACAGACAGGCTCTCTGTTCCGCTTCGGAGATTTCCTATGCACATGGTGCTGGCATAACCGTATCCATTTACCTTTCTGAAGGTCTGAACCTGCATGGAGCAGGCAAATGACACAAGCATAGTGGCAAGCAGATTGAACCTCACTGGCATGAATCCAACCACAAACAGTATAACAATCTCCATAAGGACAACTATCTGCCTCCAATGGATGCGGGAAGCATTCTTGTATTTGTGGCTTATCCTCTCCGCCACCAGTACGCCCAATGCAAATGCAATTATCGGGAAAAGGTATCTTAATGCAATCTTCAGATCCCCCATCATAAGGTGCTGGCTCATAAGAACCACATTTCCTGTCTGGGCATTGGAGAAAACCTCATCCCTGGCGTTGTATGTATAGGCATCCTGAAAACCTCCTGACAGTGCAAGTATGGCACTTAAGAGAAATGTCTCGGATGTCTGTCTGAGTTCACGATTCTTTCTTAGCATGGTATTGTCTCTTTTCAGTCTAAATCCAATTGATATCTTACTCTACAGACACACTGCCTGCAAAATCACATTCATTTAAATAAGATAGCACAAAATTCTTATTTTACAAGGTGTATACTTTTATAAATCTTTCATAAAAGTATACACCTTATTGAAATTCCTCTTTCAGCAGGCTTCTATACTTACACAATAATAATATTGTGCAGCAACTTGACAATCGATAGTATTACGCTATTCTAGAATTATATTGTCAGGTGATCTATTAAAGGGGGCTGTCACTTTAACGAATAAAATTCGCAAATTGACAGCCCCCTTAATCAATATTTAAAATTATTTATTCTACATCGCCTTCTTGTATATCTCAGCGATCTCCTCCTGCGTAAATACCACAGGGTTGTTTGCTATGCTGGCTGCTGAAACCTTCATGCAGTTCTCAGCCATCCAAGGAATATCCTTCTCCTCGATTCCGAGATCTGAAAGCTTGACATCCAGATCAAGATTCTTCAAAAGAGTTCTGATCTTCGGTGCCAGATCATCCGCCGTGATACCACCGAATATTCTGGCGATCTTCGCAAACTTGAAGTGATCTCCCTTGTAGGATGCCTCGATGATAACAGGTGTCAGAGCTGCAAGTCCCTTGCCGTGAACTATATCCTTAAGTCCACTGGCCGGATGCTCCATTCCGTGAGCCAGTGTAACTCCGGCCGTGTTGATGACCATACCACCTATGGTGCTGGCCAGTGTTATCTTCTCCCAGCTCTCCTGGGTTCCTCTGCCCTTATATACATCCACAAGATTGTGGGCGATAAGATCAATCGCATACAGTGCAAGCGCATCTGTAAATGGCTGCGAGATCTTTGATGTGTATGCCTCCATGCAGTGGCACAGTGCATCAAATCCAACCGCTGCAAGTACATGCTTTGGCATAGTCTTCATGCAGTCCGGATCCACGATGGATACCTTTGCCACGATGGCATTGCATCTGAGTGACTTCTTGTCGCCATTTTCCGGATTGGTGAGAACCGCAAATCCATTTCCCTCTGAACCTGTTCCGCAGGTTGTAGGAATAAGTACAAGCGGAAGTGCCGTATCGCTGACCTTTCTGCCGAATATGTAATCGTTGATATCCCCATCATTGAGTGCCAGGAACGCAATAGCCTTTGCGCAGTCCATGATGCTTCCACCACCTATGGCAACGACCACATCACAGCCATTTGCCTTGGCAAATTCTGCACCTTCCATCGCTGTTGTAGTGAGCGGATTCTGTGCAACCTTATCAAACAATGCAGTCTCAAGACCTGCTGCTTTCAGACTGTCATTTACCTTGTCATACAAGCCTGACTTCTTTGCACTGCTGCGGCCTGTGACGATGAGCGCTTTCTTACCATACGGCTTAGTGAGTTCACCGGTCTGGGCAACCTTTCCGGTACCAAATGCAATATTTACAGGGAGATTGTAGTTGAAGGCAATAGGCTGGACAAATTTTGTCTCGTCCTCCTCAGCCATAACAAGCTCGATTGCTGCCTTGACTTCTTCCTCTCTGTTCTCTTCCTCATCTACAATCTCATCATCAATGAGGACATCGACATGTGAAGCGAATTTTTCTTTATATTTAAGCTTACATATTATGAAGAATACCACACCAAGAAGTGACCAGCCACCTGCCATAGCCCATTCCTGCCATACAAGTGCACTTCCTGAGTTTGGAACTATGTACATCACAACCATAAAACCAGACATGAGAACTGCCAGCACACCAACGATCTTATAATGTTTAACCCTATATGGTCTCTTCATATCCGGTGCCTTCTTCCTGAGTATCAGGAATGAAAGGGATACCATGCAATATGCAAGACAGCATCCAAAGTTACCTGCGTCAACTATCCATACCAGCATCTTACGGCCTGCAAGAGGAGCAAGAACTGAGAGGAAACCGATGAGGTAAAGTGCATTTACAGGTGTCTTGTGCTTCTTGTGAAGCTTTGCAAATGTCTTCGGGATCATGTATGACTCTGCCATGGAGTACATTGCACGGCTTCCTCCGATGAGGAATGAGTTCCAGCTAGTGACGATACCGCACATACCGCCAACTATGAGAACCTTCGCCATAATACTGCTGTTGAACGCCTTTGCCATGGCATCCGCTGTAACAAGACCTGATCCATCCATGGATGTAGCTATCTCAGATGAATTCATAACATAACCTACACCTATGATGATAAGTGCATAGAATGCAACCGCAAGAACAATTGAGAGTATCATGATCTTACCAATCTTCTTGAGAGGTACGTTGATCTCCTCTGCAGCCTGTGGGATTACGTCAAATCCAATGAAGAAGAATGGTGTGGTAACAGCAACTCTGAGGATAGTCTTAAATATCTCTCCTGTGGAGTCTCCGTTGAACACCTGTCCGTCAAGGTTTGAAGCATCTCCTGTCACAACTGATGCAACTATGAGGAGAATACCAACACCGCCGATCACAACTGTAAGTATGGTCTGCAGAAGTGCTGCTGTCTTCGCGCCCTTTATATTGATATATGTTATAAATATCGCAACTATTATTGCAACCGCAAGCCACGATGCATAGATATCAAAACCTGCAACCGTGTACAGATATCCCTGAAGGAACTTTGGATATATATAAGTGATGATGGTTGGAAGTGCACACGCCTCGAAACAAACAACACTGACATATCCAAGTACGATAGCCCATGTACATATGTAAGAACCTATAGGGCCCATAGCCTTATAGCTGAACACATGCTCGCCGCCGCACTGAGGCATGGCTGCTGTAAGCTCTGCATAAGTGAGTCCAACGAAGAATACCATCACACCGCCAAGTGCAAATCCGATGGCCGCTCCTATTACTCCACCTCTCGTGATCCAGTCGCCTGAGGATACTACCCAGCCCCAGCCGATCATGGCTCCAAAGGCTATCACCAGTATGTCCCAGGCAGAAAATACTTTATCAAATTCTGATTTTTTTCCTGCCATAATATCATCCTTTCTAATACATCCAAGCACACCAGCCTCAATTTTCTTAAATGCTAAAAAAAAGGCGTCAGAGATCACACTTTCTGTGTTCATCTGACGCCATTGTCATTTCCTATATTCGCGATGTAGTTGGAATTGCATATATCTGTTAATTTACATTTTTTTATGCTTAATCCTCAAATCTCAGATCTATCATCTGAAGTATGTACTTTGCAGTTTTCTCAAGGCCAAGTACACTTGAGTCTATCATCATGTCTCGCATGCTGCAGTCTCTCATATCTCCGCCTGTCATGTAGTTATATCTGGAACTGAGCATTCCATCGTTGTACTTGACAAGCTCAGCCGCCTTGTCATGATCAAGGCCCTTCTTCTCCATGACATACTGTATCCTCTTTTCTGTAGGCGCATATATGAATACATTCAGACAGTCATCTCTGTCCCTGAGTATATAATTGCTGCACCGTCCTATGATGATACAGGAAGATTTCTCTGCAAATTTATTGATAACCTCAAACTGCTTATAAATAACCCTGTTTGTAAGGTTTGCATATCTCGGTCCAAAGCTTGTATCAAATTCATACTTGACTGTCTCGCCCTGATCCGCCTTCTTGACAAGATCTCTGTCAACGCCAATCTCCTCAACGACCTTATCTATCAGATCTCTGTCGTAATACTCAACTCCCAGAGATTTCGCCACCATCTTGCCAATCTCTATTCCACCGCTGCCGTATTCACATCCAACGGTCACAACAAAATGTTTCATCTACATCGCTCCTTCCAGGGGCTTCGCGCTTCCCCTATTTACTTAATTCTGCCACTGCATCTGTGATGATCTCAACAGCCTTATCACACTGCTCTTCGTTCACGATAAGTGGTGGGATCATACGGATTATATGAGCTCCGATGGCTGTGATCAGAAGCTTTCTGTCGAGACATCCATGCTTTACATCTACGCCGCCGATCGTATCATCAAACTCAACACCAACCAGGAGACCCTGATGTCTTACTTCCTTTACATGTGGGATCTTCTCAAGCTTTGCTGCGAAGTAATCTCCCATCTTCTTTGCATTTCCTGCAAGATCTCTGTCAAGCAGCTCATTTACCTCTGCAAGTGCTGCTGCACATGATACAGGATGTCCACCAAATGTTGTTCCATGTGAACCAGGTGTAAATGCCTTTGCTACCTCAGCGGTTGCACATATAGCTCCAATTGGCATTCCGCCGCCGAGAGCCTTTGCCATGGACACGATATCCGGCTTGATTCCGTAATTCATGTATGACATGATATTTCCTGTTCTGCACCAGCCTGTCTGAACCTCATCTATAAGGAGAAGCATATCGTTCTCATCACAGAACTCTCTGAGTCCCTTCATGAATTCCATTGTTGCAGGATGTACACCGCCCTCGCCCTGTACAGGCTCAACCATGATCGCTATAGTGTTCTCTGTACATGCATCCTTGAATGCCTGAAGGTCGTTGTAAGGTGCATATGAGAAGCCGTATGTCATAGGACCAAATCCTACCTGACAGCCATTTCCAGGCTGACCTGTTGCTGACATGGCACCGAATGTTCTTCCGTGGAAGCCCTGCTTTGCAGTTACGATATGGTAACGGTTTGGACCATACTTCTCAATACCATACTTACGTGCCATCTTGATCATAGCCTCATTAGCCTCTGTTCCTGAGTTCTGGAAGAAGATCTTATCCATTCCGATTGTTGTACAAACCTTCTCAGCAAGCAGTGCCTGTGGAATTGTGTAAGGATAGTTGAATGTGTGCATGATGTCACCGACCTGATCCTTGACAGCCTCAACAACCTTCTCATTGCAGTTACCTGCGCTGTTTACTGCAATTCCGGCGTAGAAATCAAGATATCCGTTGCCGTTCTCATCATATATGTACATATCCTTTGCTGTCTCAGCGAGGAAATCGAAACGCTCATATGTCTCGATCATGTACTTGTCTACCTTGTCCTTGATGTCCTGAAATGTTAATCCTGTGTCTTTTAATTTCATAATCCTTACCTCCACTACATTTGTAAAATTTAGAAGAATCATGGTGCCGGATAGCTTTTGTCCCCAAGCATCAAAAAAGGCAAAGGAGACAGTGGACGAGTATTCGTCCAGGCTCCTTTGCCTTAAATTCTTGTTCTTTATATTTGACACATTTAAAATACCACTCAATATAATACATGTCAACACCTTTTCTTAATTTTCTTAAGATTGGCTTATTATCTGACTTTATTTGTATTACCATGCACTTCAGAGTATTATTTTAATGAACATTTTGTGCACTATATTGAACAGGCGATATTTTTTTACAACCACATTGTATGTACATTATTTTACACTTAGTGCCGCTCATGTTTCCATGTTAGTGATAGTCCAGAAATACACATATACAGCTCACCTTTTCATTCCCATCGTTGCTGTACACATGGACCTTATCAGTCTCAAACCTGTATATCTGGTTCTTGCCGACCTTCTGTTTTGTATCACCTGCCTCAACAGTCAGAACGCCCTCTGTAACCGACAGGTATTCTCTTGTCTTCTCACCATGGGAGCCGCTGACATATGTGCCTCCCGGCTCAATGTCTATACGATATATCTCCACCTCATGGCTGTCCTCATACGGAAAACACGTCCACACCTTATACTGTCCCTTTGCTTCCTTGATTGGAACAAGCTCCTCCGGATCCACAAGACAGGCCTCCATGGGCGGCGGATCAATAAGTTCATGAAACTCAACTCTGAGGCCGCTGGCTATCTTGCCCATGACCCCCAGAGACGGATTAGCAGTACCCTTCTCAATCTGCGCCAGCATACTCTTGCTGACGCCCGTCTGCTCAGAAAGCACGTCCAGACTCATACCTTTGGAGGTCCTCATTCTATTCAGATTCACAGCAACATTATGTGATAAATAATCCATAGCAATCCTCCCTCTTTCGCGGGTCCTCCTTGTGATATATGGAGCGGGCGCATTACTATGCACTCCGTGCGGCGCCCGCATTATCACAAGGTATCTCCCGCTATCGCGGGTCCTCCTTGTGATATATTATCTCGTATATCTTCTGCTTTTTCAAGCGTCTACTTAGGCGCCGCCTCCACTGCAGCCTCGAAGATATCAAGACCGGCGGCAAGCTGCTCATCTGTGATAACAAGCGGTGCAAGGAATCTTATGACATTATTGTAGGTTCCGGCGCCCTCAACCAGCAGACCGCGCTTCCAGCACTCGGTGATGACCGCAGATGTAAGCTCAGGAGCAGGCTCCTTGGTATTCTTATCCTTGACAAACTCTATTCCTACCATTCCACCGAGTCCTCTGACATCGCCAACGCACTCATACTTCTCCTTGAGCTCATTGTATCTTGCAACAACCTTCTCACCGATCTCACATGAACGTCCTGCAAGATCATCTCTCTCCATGATCTCGATAGTCTTGAGGGCCGCTGCACAGGCAAGTGGATTTCCGCAGTATGTACCGCCTATTGTTCCAGGAGCGACAGCCTCCATGATCTCCGATCTTGCGATGATGGCTGACAGCGGAACACCTGCTGCTATAGACTTGGCTGTTGCTATGATATCAGGCTGTACGCCTGCCTCCTGCCAATATACACTGGCAAATATTCTTCCTGTTCTGCAGAAGCCGCTCTGTACCTCATCTGCAATAAGAAGGATTCCATGGTCATCACAGAGCTTTCTGACAGCCTTTACCCACTCGATAGGTGCAGGTATGAAACCACCCTCGCCCTGAAGAGGCTCAACAACAACCGCAGCAATGGTATCTGCAGCTGCACACTGTTCAAATACATCTGTAAGCGAATTCATATAGTAATCAAGAGCTGCCTCCTGTGGCATTCCCTCAGGATTCCTGTAGTAATATGGGAACTGTGCCCTGAACACGCCATTTGCAAGCTCTCCCATACCCTTTGCATAAGCCTTCTTGGATGTCATGGCCATTGTGTAATGTGTTCTGCCGTGGAAAGCTCCCGAAAATACGATGATATTCGGTCTCTTTGTAAAGCTCTTTGCAACCTTTACAGCATTCTCATCAGCCTCAGCACCACTGTTTGCGAAGAACACCTTCTTCTCGTCGCCCTTTACCGGTGCGATGGATGCAAGCTTCTCAGCGAGAGCCACATATCCCTCATGGGTTACCACATTGAACATGCCGTGGAAATATTTGTCAGCCTGCGCCTTGACAGCCTCAACGACCTCCGGCTGTGAAAATCCGATATTCAGGACACCGACACCACCTATCCAGTCGAGGAACTTGTTGCCATCCACATCCTGTATCATAGCTCCTTCACCTTTATCTATAACGACAGGGTACGCACATCTGATGGCTGATGGCACCGCCTTCTCTCTTCTCTTTATAACCTCCGCTGCCTTTGGTCCCGGCAGAGTCTCTGTGATTATCTCTGGTAAATCTGTTCTAAGCATAATTTTTTCCTCCTTTATTTTCCAACCAGCAGCCTGTGCACCAGGGGTCAGGCTTCTTTTCTAAAACACCGGCTGTCTTTTTACTCTGCATATAGAATCGCACAACCGTAGGTGTTATGCCATATTCCCCAGGCACAAAATATTAGAACACATTTGTGCTCACAGCACATTTTTCACCATTGACACAGGTCTGATATGCAGTGATAATAATATATAATGTGCTTTTCGCAAGACTATATATGTGCGCGTAATACAGGAGGGAACACTGACATGGCCATTTTTCTGAGAGATCTGTACTATGATACCAAACGAAAATACAACCTTAACCTAATATCCGGTGGAAAGGGAATGGAGAACATCGTAAGCTGGGTATACATATCAGAGGATATATCCACATCCACATTCTTGAACGGAGGGGAACTCATCATCACAACCGGCGTGACCTCCGGTGAACGCGAGGACTGGCTCAGGGCATTTATCAAGGAGCTCATAAAGAGGGGAACCTGCGGACTCATTCTGAATACCGGCAGATATATATTTGAAGAGGACATAACCGATGAGATCGTCAGACTGTGTCACCGATATTCGTTCCCGCTGTTCACCATGCCATGGGACACAAGGATATTCGATATCACCCACGACTACTACAACAGGATATTTGAAGACTCCAGGGATGATGGCAACATGACCGCAGCATTCCAGAATATTCTCATTGGGAATTCCCTGACTGACGAGCAGACTGACACAATAAAAGGCTCCGGATTCAACAACGGCTACTACAACGTTCTGTCCATCGATACAGAAGCAACAGATGAGTTCATGTATATCCTGCAGAAGGTCTGCAACAATACAGATCTTGTCTTTCACACATTTGTATATGATGGCAATCCGACAGTTATCCTGAGATGCCCTTCCTCCGGCTCCATCGCAGACAAATGTGCCGAAATCGCAGAGACTCTGGCAGCACGATTTCCGAACCGCAGAATATATATGGGATCCGGAAGCCCGGTTCTGTCCCTGACAGAACTGCCCAAAAGTTACCGCCGTGCAGTTTCCGCAAGGGAATTTACCGCAGACAACATATATTGTGATTACACCAGCCTCGGATTCCTGCGTATCCTTCTGGAAGTTAATGATACGCAGCTCATACACTCATTTATCACAGAGCAGCTCGGCAGAGTCATAGAGTACGACAAAACCCACCACTCAACGCTGACAGACACACTATACGAATATCTGAGGTGCAGCGGCAGTGTTCAGCTTATCTCCGAGAAAATGTTCTGCCACAGAAATACGATAAATTACAGGCTCCGGATAATAAAAGAAGAGCTGAAATATGATCTCTCCGATGCGGAGATCAGATTCCAGCTCATGGCTGCATATAAGCTCAGAGAGATACAAAAAATGTAGCTCTCTCCAATTATATCTATTACATAAAATGTGCATACACCGACGCAAGTATGACCGTGAGTATTCCCGTAACTGCAATCGACAGACTGCTCATGGCTCCTTCAACCTCGCCGATCTCCATCGCCTTGGCAGTTCCGATGGCGTGGGCTGATGATCCCAGGGCAAGTCCCTTGGATATAGGCTCTTTGATACGGAATATCTTGAATACGATCTCTCCGATTATATTGCCGATCACTCCGGTCACAACTATGACTGCAACCGTGATGGTCACATATCCGCCAAGTTCTTCCGAAACACCCATTCCGATAGCCGTGGTTATGGACTTCGGAAGAAGTGTCACATAATCCTTATGGGAAAGTCCCATGACCTTGCACAACACAAGGACTGTAGTCAGACTCGTTATAACTCCGGCAACTATACCGCCGAGCACAGCCTTATAATTGTGCTTTAAAAGCTCCCACTGCTCATAGAGTGGAATCGCAAGGCATACCGTAGCCGGTGTGAGAAACCAGCTCAGATACTTTGCGCCTTCATTGTACACATCGTAATCCACATCAGCCACAACCAGCACCACTATAGTCACTATGATGGACACCAGCAGTGGGTTAAGTATAGCTATCTTAAGTTTCTTTTTAAGTACACTTCCAAACATATATGCCAGAAGGCTTATAGTCACCCCTGCAAATATGGACGATTCAAACATATCACTCATTTTCAGTCTCCTTCTTCCTGTCTCTCCTTATTATAAGCTGTGATACCCAGCCTGAAGCAAGCATGACCGTAATGATGACCACCACCGTTATGACGCTGACTGGCACAAGCACAGGCTTAAGCGTTCCCCACGACGACATAAGGCCCACACCGGCTGGTATGAACATGACCGGCATGATCTCTATGAGAAACTTGCCCACACTCTTCACATCGTCCAGCTTGAGAATCTTGGTCTGTAGGCAGATAAACATGATAACCATACCATATATACTTGCCGGAATCGGTAGCGGAACTATGTACTTAAGTATCTCACCGATAAAGGATATGGCGAGGATTATAAGAAACTGCTTCAAATATTTCATCTTTTTTGTCTTCCTTCTATATATTTATCATGCACATATGGAGCAACGATTCATAACTTTGGTATACATGCCTGTATACAGCCTCCACATATCGGGCCTTTTTCATAAAAAAGGAGGTTCGATACACAGATATAGTTACTCTGTATATTCAAACCACCCTTTAACCCTCTGATTATTATATTCTCACTCAGATTTTATTCAATAGAATATTCTGCATTTTCTAAATTTTGATAAATATAACAAATTTTTTAATTCAATCTGAAAATTTTTCGTAAATGTTTCTATCCGCTGTTATACTTGCAATAATCTCATCCTACGAATTTTTCATGATCACGGTGTTCACGATATCCGCTGCATGCTCGCACACATCCATACAGTTCTCTATGCAGGCATATATGTTTTTCCACACAACCACAGTCCGAAGATCGCTCTCACCGTACAGCCTGTGCATATTTTCCACATACAGTCTGTCTCCCTGCTCCTCAAGGTCATTTACCCTTATTATGCTCTGCTCAATGGTCTTTGAACTCTTGAATCTCTTCAATTCTCCGATCACATCCTGCAGTGCCTTGATGCACTCAAGGAACAGTTCTACCATCTGCGGCACATCCTCTCTGATGGTATCCACATTGCACATATAAATCTGCAGGAACACATCCTCAACAGCATCGGTAATATCATCCATATTGGTATCGTTACATTTTCGGCACTGCTCTGTCCATTTACGAGAAACAGCCCAAGCAGAAGAACTCCCAGAAACTTCTGACCATCCTGGGCTCCGTGCATGAACGCCACCGCCGCCGAACCGGCCACCTGCGCTTTGGAGAAAAAAGCATTTGTCTTTCTTCTGTCAAATTGGTATGCCAAATGCCCATGCACCGATTGCCCATATTACGATCGCCGTCATCGCCGCACACAGAGCGATCATAGCTGAATCTGTGTCACCGCCGAAATTCACCATGTTCTTGATAGTCATGGCTCACAACCTGCTCCACAAAATATGAAAATGTAATATTCTCAACCATGTCTATCTCCTCTTGTCCTGTACGACCTTAATGATCTGTATTATCGCAGTCGGTGCAAATGCAAGTCCCGCTATCTTAAGCACATCCGCTGCTCCAAGACTTACCACGCTGAACAGACTGTGAAGTCCCGGTACGAACAGGACCGCAGCCAGAAATGCAACACCGGCTAAAAATGCATAGACACTGTATTTATTTGATCTAAATCCAAGCTTAAACATCGACTCCTCACTTCTGCAGTTGAAACCGTGGAACAGTCTGGCAAGTGTCAGTGTTGCAAATGCCATGGTAGTGGCTTTTGCCGAACTCACCGGCAGGCCAAGATGGAATGCTGTCATGGTCGCTATAGCGATGAGAAGGCCCTCCGAGAGCATCTTTGCCATAAAGTCAGATGTCAGTATTCCCTTCTTAGGATCCCTCGGTTTTTCTGAGAGCAACGATGGATCAGCCGGTTCCATTCCTATCGCGAGCGCAGGAAGAGAATCTGTGAGCAGGTTGATGAACAACAGATGTACAGGCGCAAACGGAACAGGCAGGGCAGCTATCGAGGTATAAAGCACCGCCAGTATTCCGGCTGTGTTTCCTGACAGCAGGAACAGTATCGCATTCTTTATGTTCCTGTATACATTTCGTCCATTTGACACAGCCTTGATGATGGTCGCAAAGTTGTCATCTGAGAGGATCATAGCCGCCGCGTCCTTGGACACCTCCGTGCCGGTTATTCCCATGGCAACACCTATGTCTGCCTTCTTGAGTGCAGGGGCATCATTGACACCGTCACCTGTCATGGCTACTATATTGCCGTTCTTCTGCCATGCATCGACTATCCTTATCTTATTCTCCGGTGACACCCTGGCATATACAGATATCTTTGTTATGTCACGTGCAAGCTCCTCATCAGACAGAACGTCAAGCTCCTCTCCCGTGAGTGCCATGTCCCCATCTTCGTATATTCCGATCTGCTTCGCTATGGCAACCGCTGTGATCTTGTGGTCTCCGGTTATCATGACCGGCTTTATGCCCGCACGCCTTGCATCGGCAACCGCTGCCATTGACTCCGGGCGTGGCGGATCCACCATGGACACAAGTCCAAGAAATGTAAATCCATACTCAGTATCAACTCCCAGTACCTCATCACTTTCCTTATATGCAAATGACAGTACACGGAGGCCATTCTCTGAGAATGCCTTGTTCTGAGCCTTGATCTTCGCTTTTTCTTCATCTGTCATAGGCTTTACGCCATCGCTGTATCTCACGCTCACGCATCTGTCAAGCAGCACATCCACAGCACCCTTGGTGAGTATGGTCGGCACCCCATGAAGCAGATACTTTGTACTCATAAGTTTTCTGTCCGAGTCGAATGGAACCTCCTCCATTCTGTCCATGCAATCCCTGAGTACATCCTCCTTCAGACTCCATCTCACAGCCCCCGCAGAAACGGAGGTGTCTGTCCCCTCCGTTCCCATGCCCGGCATCATGTGGACCTGGCGGAACATCTCAAGCAGTGCATATTCCGTCGGATCTCCTATTCCTTTACCATCCACTATGCTGGAATCATTGGTGAGAACCGCATCATAAAGCAGATACCTGTGGAGCTGGTTATGGGTATCAAGCTCCTCCGGCTTGTAAAGCCCTCCGTCCACATATATCTCCTGCACGGTCATCTTGTTCTGTGTAAGTGTTCCGGTCTTGTCTGAACAGATGACTGACACGCATCCAAGACTCTCAACCGCCTTGAGATTCTTGATGATCGCATTCTCCTTCGCCATCTTCTGGGTGCCAAATGCCTGTACGATGGTAACTATCGAACCAAGAGCCTCGGGTATAGCTGCTACCGCAAGGGCAACCGCGAACATCATGGAATCAAGCACCGCCATCTTCCTGTATATACAAAGGACAAACACCAGCGCACACACAATCATGATAAATGCCGCAAGCCTTGCGCTAAACTTATCAAGGCTCTCCTGAAGCGGTGTCTTTCTCTCCTTTGCCGCGTTCATCAATCCTGCGATCTTGCCGAGCTCCGTGTCCATTCCGGTTCCAGTCACAAGCACCTCAGCACGTCCGTATGTTACAAGACTTCCCGAATACACCATATTTGTCCTGTCTGCAAGGGGCACGGAACCTTCTATTATTGCATCATTCTTTTCCACATTTGTAGATTCTCCGGTGAGCGAACTCTCATTTACCTGGAGTGAGAAATTCCTAAGTATCCTTCCATCGGCAACTATCATATCACCCGCCTCAAGCAGCACGATATCACCCGGAACTATCTCGCGGGACGGAAGCTCCTGCTTCACACCATCTCTCATAACTTTTGCATTTGGGGATGAAAGCTGTTTCAGACTGTCAAGCGAACGCTCAGCTTTCACATGCTGCACTGTTCCCAGCACAGCGTTCATGACGAGTACCGCCAAGATTACTATGGTACTCTCGATATTGTCAGAAAACATAGAAATGACCGCAGCTATGATCAGTATGATCACCAGCAGGTCACAAAACTGGCTGAGGAACACCTGTAATGTGCTCTTTCTCTTGCCTTCCTGGAGAACATTTTCTCCCTTCTCACTGCGGATCTCCTCTGCCCGCTCCGTAGATAATCCACGGCTGTCTGTCTTGAACTCTTTCAGCAATTCGTCACCTGAACAGTTCCAAAAGTTCTTCTCTGCCATACACACCAGACTCCTTTTCTTCTTAATCTCTGTAAACAGGTTGTGTGTGTCATGCAAAGAAAAAGGAACGAGACCTTCATTGCATGATAAACACACAATAAAAGTCTCGTTCCTTTCAAATACTATATACACTACTATATATACTCCGAAAGCGTGCGCCCCGGTTCCCTGCACAGGTATGTCCCAGCCAGAAAACGTGATGACGAGATCGCACAACATCTTATAACCGATGTGAACTACTCCCTGATATTTCCGAAATAATAACACGGGAACCCTTTGATTGTCAAAGGATTCCCGGCTAGTATTTGGTAAAGAATTTATAAACTTTTAATTCAGAGCATCATAGCCGCTCTCCTTTGTACGGATCTTAGTTGCAGTACGGATCTCATAGCTGAATATCTTGCCATCTCCAACCTCACCTGTATATGCCGCCTTCTGGATAGCCTCGATGGTCTTCTTCTCCCATTCCTCAGATGACACAACTATCTCAAACTTGATCTTCGGCTGCATCACCACATCTACCTCAGTACCACGGACAAGCTTCTTATATCCTCTCTGTGCTCCGCATCCCATAACCTGAGACACTGTAATTCCATTTACATCTATAGCGTTCAGTGCTTCCTTGACATCCTCAAAGACCTCCTCGCGCACAATAGCCTCAACCTTTATCATCATATCAGATCTCTCCTTCCTTATTCCTAAATCTATCTATGCCAATACACAGGCAATCTCAACTATCAATACATATCAAGTTCGACATTGCCGTCCTATGAATCAAGTCCATTGAATGTTGGATATGCACTCTCGCCGTGCTCTGAGATATCCAGACCTACCTTCTCTTCTCTGTCTGTTACACGGAGCGGTGTGAAGAGTCTCACGATTCCGAGGCAGATCAGTGTTCCGACTACGGCTACCGCGATCGTAACCACAATGCCAACAAGCTGCATCAGGAACAGATGTACATCTCCGAATACCAAGCCATCCCAACGAGCTACACTGTTGATCGAGCTCTTTGCAAATAATCCTGTTGCGATTCCGCCCCAGATACCGCCGATACCATGACATCCAAATGCATCAAGTGCATCGTCTATCTTCAGCTTACCCTTAAGGAATGATATTGTAAAGCAGCAGATCGGACTGACAAGTGCACCGATGATGAATGATGACCAGATCGGTACGAATCCTGCACCAGGTGTTATAGCCACAAGACCCACTACAAGACCTGTCGATGCACCGACCAGGGTAGGCTTTCCATCCTTTATAACATCTATTATCATCCATGAGAGCATTGCGCTGGCACTGGCAATTGCTGTTGTCATGAATGCATGTGCTGCAAGGCCATTTGCGCCGAGGGCACTTCCGGCATTGAAACCGAACCATCCAAACCAAAGGATGAATGCACCGAGTGCTACAAACGGAATGTTGTGAACTCTGTATGCTGTGTTCTCGTATCCCTTTCTTCTTCCAAGGATGATAGAGAATACAAGGGCGCTCACACCTGAGCTTATATGTACTACATTTCCTCCCGCGAAGTCAACTGAACCGATCTCCCCGAGGAAACCGCCCTGGCCCCATACCATGTGAGCCATTGGGTAATAAACGATGATCGACCAGAGCATGATGAAGAAGAACAGTGCCTTGAACTTCACACGTCCGACCAGTGATCCGGTGATAAGTGCCGGTGTGATCATGGCAAACATCATCTGAAAAGCAACGTATACAAGGTGAGGTATATTGTCCGCATAAGGACCAGCCTCATCCATCTTTATCCCGTTGAGTGCAAACCACTTGAGGTCTCCTATAACACCTCCATGGTTAGTGCCAAATGAGAGTGAGTAACCGAACAGCACCCACATGACAACTGAAAGTCCCATGATGGCCGTACATGCCATGATGGTATTTACAACATTTTTCCTCCTGACGAGGCCTCCGTAGAAGAATGCAAGTCCGGGTGTCATGAAGAACACCAGAGCCGCACAGATCATAATAAAACCAGTATCTCCCGAATTCATAATTTTTTCCTCCTTAACCTTTATTCACCCGAAAGATGCGATATCTCATTCTCCCGGTACTACATACGCGAAAAGGCGCCAAACGAATCTTTTGATCCATTTGACGCCTTTGTCGTGATTTATAATAGCAGACTTCAAAAAATAATGCAAGAGGTAATTTTAAATTGTTTTTCCCAAGCTATTTTGTTGTTTTTATAAAGTTTCTTAACCAAATCTTTGTTACAGACTCAATTTCGATATATCGGACTTTTTACGGCGTGCTATTTCTACGCCACCCTTGTGGTCTCCATTTCAGTATTTCCTGCTGCCATATTTGCATTTTCAGTAACCGGTATACACTTCTTACAAGCAATTCTCAAGTTTCTTTGTGAGTTTATTTGTAAGTTTTTCCATATACTTTTGGACATTTTCATAGATATGTCCTCTAAGCTTCTCCTCGCCATATATGCTGCCCCTGAAATAAGTCAGCATATTGATATCCGGCTCTATACTGCCAAATATGAACGCCTCCTGCCTGTTATGCCATCAAGCACAGCCTGATAAGCTTCTCATGTACAAATGTATACTCTATATCTTTTTCGTTGTATATAGTGTAAACGATAGATATAAAATCCACAGGAAGAAACTATAAATACTTTCTAAATAGACCGTAAAATATTCAGAAATTCATAGCAATTAAGAGAGTTCCAGTAGTGATACACACAACTCCAACAGCCGCTTTCTTTGTCAGCTTTTCGTGGAACACGATTCCTGAAAATGCAATGGTGATGAGCACGCTCAGCTTATCTATCGGAACAACCACGCTTGCCGGTCCGTCCTGAAGTGCCCTGTAATAGCACAACCAGGATGCTCCTGTGGCTATTCCTGAGAGCGCAATGAACAGCAGCTCTTTCTTCTCTATACTCTTTATCTCATGCTGCTTTCCAGACACAAACACCATAAGCCACGCCATGACAAGAACCACCGTTGTCCTGATCGCCGTGCCCAGATTTGAGTTGATATCCGATATCCCTACCTTGCCGAGTATCGCTGTCAAACTGGCAAAAACAGCTGAGAGCACGGCGTACAACAGCCAGCTGCCATGTAAAAGTCCCATTCCTCGCTGTTTCTTCATCGCACTGCCACCATCTGTTGACATATGTTTACCATCTTTCCCTGACAGATCCTGATCATCTGCAGTTTTCTTTTTTGTGATCATGAGCATGGTGCCCACACCTATCATAACTATAGAGATACCCTTCACCCAGGTGATCCCCTCGTGGAGAAATATGAGGGCAAGCAATATCGTGAGCACAGTGCTTGATTTGTCTATAGGAACGACCTTGTTGATATCCCCTTTCTGCAGCGCCCTGAAATAGCACAGCCAGGATGCGCCGGTTGCAAGTCCGGAGAGGATCAGAAAAAGCAAGGTCTTGCCGCTAATATATGTGTCTGTTGTCCAGGCTCCTGTGCCAAGGACCATCAGCCAGGCAAACAGCAAAACCACAACTGTCCTTATGGCCGTCGCAACATCAGAATCTGTCTTTCTGATACCGCATTTTGCAAGTATCGCCGTGATTCCCGCAAAGAACGAAGAACCCACTGCAAATAGTATCCACATTTTACGCGCCTCCCATTTATGTGTAACAGTAAGCTACACATACATTTATCATTTTGTATCAGCTTTGCTATATGGTAACACTATTTTAGCTCCAAATCCATCTCTGCGAAAATCCTGCTCAAAGCCGCATAAATGCTAGGTTTTTATCCATTTTGTATACTTTTCTAAAGCTTTTATTAAATCGGCTTTCCCGATCTTGAAATATTGTTTTCGGTACTGTATTCTCAGTGAAAAGTATCTCCCGCGGGAAACGTAAATCATCCATAACGGCTGGCCAGCCAGATCATTTACTGCGTTTTTATTTTTTATTTTATGACTTCTTGACAAATATCAGAGATCTGGATACCAGACATGGAATGTTCGCAGACACGATATCGTCTATTGTATCTGATGCTAATGAGGAGAAGATTGAAACATGGAAGGAGCGTGATGCTTTTATGAACAATGCAATGCGTAGAATTATGGCTAAAGAACTTCAAGAGAGCAATGAAGATGGACGCTCTGAAGGAAGATCAGAGGAACGAAAAATGCTAAAAGATGCCACCAAAGCGGCAAAAGACAACAACATATCAAACGCTGCTGACCTTGAGGCTCTCGGCTTTGACAAAGACACTGCCGAAGGCGCCATATCCATTCTGACAGAGCTTGGAATAATATGACTTATTAGGGACGTTTCTTTTGTCATAAGGAGTGTCCCTATGGCATGCCCATAATAAGACAGGGGACACTCCTTATGACAAAAGAAACGTCCCCTATTAATCATATACTTTACAACAGTTCTTTAACATCCTCAGAGATCATCTCTGCATCAAGACGGTTATCCTTAAGAACCTCTTCGACATCGTACCTGTCAAGGAATTCCTTCTTAAGACCATAATTCAGCACCTTCATGTCTGAATCACCGTAGAATCTCGCAATCTTCTCGCCAAATCCGCCGTCCAGTATACCATCCTCGATGGTGATGACAACCGAGTGGTCTGCCTTGAGACTTTCAAGAAGCTCCTCGTCAAGCCCTGTGATATAGTATGGATTGATGACTGTTGCATCAAATCCAAGCTCACTCTCCATCTCGTCCGCCACGGCATTTGCCAGACTGTAGAAGGTTCCAAGGCCGAGTATGGCAACCTTGCTTCCCTTCTGTGTCACCTCATATTTATTCAGCTCCCCGAAGTTCTTCGTCACAGGACCGCCACTCACCATCGCACCGCCTGGGAGCTTGATAGCCACCGGATACTCATTCTGCTCTATGCTCCAGTCAAGCATGGCAATATACTCTTCCTTTGTTGTCGGAGCAAGATATACAAGGTTAGGGATGTTGGACAGCATAGGGATATCCTGAAATCCCAGATGTGTCACATCATTCATTCCATACACAGATCCTGCAAATGTCACTATAGTGGCTGCATTGTTATTGATACAGAGATCCTGAGATATCTGGTCAAATGTTCTCTGTACAAATGAGCTGTACACACCGAACACTGGCTTGCCGCCGCCTGCTGCAATTCCCGACGCAAGAGCCACCGCTGTCTCCTCTGCGATTCCCACATCGACAAACTGCTTTCCGGCCTCGTGTCTCTTTTCCTCTGTGAAGCCCATGACCATCGGTGTTCCCGCTGTGATGGCAACGACCTTTGGATCCTTCTTCATCTTGTCAAGCAGGTAATCGCAGGACACGCTTGAGTAGTCCTCCGCGTCGCCTTCAAATAATGATTTTCCTGTCTTTATATCAAATGGTCCGTTGTAGTGCCACTGCTCCTTATGCTCCTCGGCTGGGGCATAACCCTTTCCCTTGAGGGTTCTGATATGGACCACGACCGGTTTCTTTGTATCCTTCACCTTCTGGAATGTGTCTATGAGGGCTGCCACATCATTGCCCTCATGAACATAATAATAGTCAAGTCCCATGGCACGGAACAGATTGCACTCTGCTGTTCCCTTTGTCTCCCTGAGAAGCTTCAGGTTCGTATAGAGACCACCGTGGTTCTCAGCTATGGACATATCGTTGTCATTTACAACTATGATGAGGTTACCGTCCAGCTCCTTCGCGTAATCCAGTCCTTCAAGAGCCTCACCGCCTGACAACGAGCCATCACCGATCACCGCTATCACATTGCCATCTGAGCCCTGAAGATCCCTTGCCTTTGCAAGGCCTGCAGCAAGACTAATGGATGTTGAGGTATGTCCAACCGTGAAGAAATCATGCTCACTCTCATGCGGGTTGCTGTAACCTGTCACATCATCATAGTGTTCCTCATAGAGGTATGCATCCTTTCTTCCAGTGAGCATCTTATGCGGATAGCTCTGGTGTGACACGTCATACACAATCTTATCCTTTGGTGACTCAAATACATAATGAAGTGCTATGGTCGCCTCCACCATACCAAAGTTTGGACCAAAATGTCCGCCGTGCTTGCTGGCTCTGATAAGCAGTGCATGTCTCATCTCGTCTGCAAGTGTTCCCATCTCGTCTACTGTCAGTTTCTTTACATCCTGTGGTCCGTTGATATTTTCAATATACATTTTCTTTATCCTCCTGTTATTTCCCGTCCCATACAAGCTTGCCGGTCTTCACGGCCTCCTCATATTTGGATATCTTGTAACGTAATCTCTCCATGGTGACTTCGATCTGCTGTCTCTGCTCTTCAAGCTTGTCATACTGCTCCTGCAGAAGATCAAGTCTTGCGCCAAATGTAGCATCTCCCAACTGCACCAGCTTCACATACTCAATAAGTGCCTCTATCGGAACACCTGCATTTCTCATACATACAGTGTGCTCAACCCAGCTGATATCTTTTTCCTGATAATCTCTGTTGCCGCTTGCATTCCGCGCAACCGGAGGGATGAGCCCTACCCTCTCATAGTATCTGAGTGTATCGGCAGTTATATCAAACTTTTCACTGACCTCTTTGATAGTCATATTTGTACCTCTTTCATGTTAGATTCACTTTCTATACCGAATATATCACCTGGAGTTAACTCCAAGTCAATACTTTTTTTGCGTTCAGACCGCAAAAAAAGCACATCAGTCCGACCAGTGTCCGAATTGATGTGCTCCAATTTATCTCAATTATTTTGCTTTATTATTAGCCCTCACTATAGACTGATACATCTCTGTATTGATGTAACATCCAGCCTTATAATACTTCGTTGCATTTATAGCGCAATCCATATTATCGATCATTCCGTCAATTGTCTGTACGATCGCATCCCACTCTTCTCCATACTGCATCCTGAATCGCTTCCAGTCTGTAAACATATTCACTGCAGGGCGTCCAAATTTGCCATCTCTGACGGCCAGTGATATTGTCGTATCCTTCTCAAGAACAGTTCGTCCTTCCGCATCCGGCTTTGGAATATCTCCTGAGTGTTTCATAGGTATAAGGAACTTTGCCCTGGAGACTTCCCTGCAGAAGAACTGGTAATACAGATTAGCTATAAGTTCCTTATCCTTTGTATCCGCTTTGCCAACCTGAGCCATAAGAAGAAGCCATCTCTCAACACCCGGATTGGTGACAGGTATGCTTGCCTCCGGTACATCTGTATAATCAGGCTCTGCAACCAGCAGACTCTTATCCACTCTCACAGCACCGCTCACAGATACCACACCACATGCACCATTCAGATAAAATGCATCTCCAAGGAAATTATATATTCCCTTCTTCTCCTCACCGTTCTCAACAAGCTTATATTCAAACTTTTCTTCAGGAAATGCTTTCTTTACCGCATCCATCTGAGCCTTGGTGAATACCATGATATCTGGAGGTGTACACATATATCTTCCATCATCCTGCTTAAATGTTTTTGACAACATATGTGCCTCTCCTGTGTCTTTATTCACAAGGACATATATACTTTCTGCTGCCAGGATCTTACCTGCAATTGTCTTGACATGATTCCTGCATATCTCATCAACCACCTCTGGAGCTATCTTCTTCTCCGGGTGCTGTGAAAGATACCATCTATACAGTCTCATGATTTCATCATAATCAGCTATTGTGAGCTGTGCTCTGTCACTCGCAGCTATGTCCATAGCATCATTGGCTACAAATGTCTGGCCAAGAGCAGCTATATATGCAGCACGTATATTATCTGAAGAACAGTTCTCTGCATAACCCACAGTTCCCTTTCGTACTCCTATGGAACCTCCATGCTCAAGTATCAAGCCCACCATACAGTCTGCCGCTTCATTTACAGCCTGATCCGGTCCTGTCTCTATTCCTGTTATAACAGTAGTCTTTACTGAAGAATCATCATCTCCAAGATTGACAATATTCACAGAATCGCCCACACGGATCTTTCCTTCCAGCTTTGCCATGGCGATTACATCGTCACTATCATCATCTATCGCAAATACTCCTATTATGCCAAAATGTAAATTCAGATCAGCATCTCCACTTACAGCCCCTATTGCCTGCATTGTCTCCGGATCCATATCTCTTCTTTTTATACTCATACAATTCCGCCTTTCCGCTTATAATAAGCTCCCGTGGGGACTATTTTACCACATTTTTATCATATTTTAAAGCAAAAATGCTTGTGAAATTCAGCATATTATACAAAACATCACAAGCACATCCACTTATTATTCTTTTTTTCACCTCTGTCTAAGCACTTATTCTAACATCCGAGCAAATGTTAACTGCAATGATATCATCTACAGACACGCCAAAAATCGCTGCCAGAATGATGAGATTGTCAACAGTCGGCATCGCCAATCCCTTCTGCCATTTATATATGGCATTTGGCGTTGCAAAACCGAATATCTCCTGAAGTGCCCTCACTGACAAACCTGTTTTTTCTCTAAGCTTTACTATATTTCTACCTGTTTCTGTCATATTGATTGTTGGTACGTTGCACATATTATCTTCCTCCCATTTCATAAAACAAAAAAGTCCATCCGCATGAATACCTGCATGATACTCATATGGATGGACGTTTTTTCGTACATCATGATCCCAATCAATAAATGTCATTTATCCCTGTTGGCGTATTCTGAACTATTACACAGCAGAATATCTATATGACCATGTCCTATACGTTTCCGCATCTTTTCCACATGAGTGCAGGTGATCACCATACATATCATTACTCTTACGTCTCTGACTATTCCCTGCAAGACTATTCAATTCCCGTAATATCGTTTCAGCGAAAACTATACCTGACATGAATCTTCCTTTCCTGACTACCCCTTCCGGGTTTCCTTTGTTTAGTCATTTTTTATTGGTGGACCCTGTTCTTTTTTCTTTTATTTGACCACCTAAATTGTACTCTACCACAAGTATGATCGTTTGTCATTACACTACTGGTAGAAAATACTCATTTTTTATCTTTGTTTTATCTCACTGGTCATCCCTCTTCCGGTCTGTGCTGTCACTACCCCTTCTGTCAACGTTTCTACTGCAGATTTTTCTTCCACATCTGCCAGTTCTCTCTCTATCCAGGTCATGATGACATCCACCAGATATTCCTGCTGCCTTGGACCAAGCTCCACTCCCGGGGCAAATGTATGCCACTTACGTATGCATTCCCGGCAGCATGTAGCCGTGGCATGCTGTGCCACAAATACCGGATGACCCCGCATGGGAGTCTGCTTTCCGTCATTTGGTATGAACGCCGGAGACTCTCTCTGCGCTATAAAATCTCTGGCATGCTGTCTGATGGTGTCCATTCCCTTCTCATGTATGTAGTCTATATCCTTCTGGGTCAGATGAAATCCACTGCGAAATTTTGACCTTTCCAGACGCTCAAAAAGCCTGGCATACCATTCTTCCTTTGTCAACCCTATCATCTCCATGTAATTCTATAGCAGCAAATCTCTACAACACTTCATCATTTCTCACAGAAAAATTCTATCTCCTCGCCAAGTGGTCCATGACAGAACGCGATCCTTGCCGGGAACTTGGGATCCGACTGGATCTCTATATCCTTAGGCTCCACGAACACTTCATATCCAGCATCTCTGACCGCTGCCACACAGGCATCCACGTCCTCTGTGGCAAATGCAAAATGCCTTATATTTCCCTGCGGAAGCGGTGACTCTCCATCGTCAAATACCTCGATGATGCCATCTCCAGTATCAAACATGATCCCGCCATCCCATTTTCTCGCAACTGAAAGTCCCAGTATATCACCATAAAACTCTGCTACATTCTTATATTCCTCGTTGCTGCAGCACTTGAGTGCCACATGATGTATTCCTTTTATAAGTGCCATCGTATTTCCTCCGTATGCAAACTGATTATAAAAGCTGATTAAGCCTCTGTGTCTAATATATATCTAATCCGTACATTTTCCAAGTTCATTGTTCACTGTCTCACAAATCTCATATAAAAATTTGTTGAAAAAGTCCATAAAAAAACTCTTGCTACTCGTATATATATTGAGAGTTAACGATATACCAGTTACAATAAATCATCGGGACGATACGGTGGGCTTTATAATAAGGAGGTTTCAACTATGAAAAAACGAATGACAACTTTACTACTCAGCGCCTGTATGTGTGCAGGTCTTGCCGGCTGCGGCACAAATACACCGGGGAATAATCCCGGTCACACCAAAACTGATTCGTCGGTCACTTCCCTCACTGACAACATCACTGTGACTCCGGTCAAAACGGACATAACATCATTTGACCAGCTAAAGAACGGAATCAATGAATTCTCCATGAATATGTATTCTGCACTTCCTGCTGATACGAACATATTTTACTCGCCTTACAGCATTGCAAGTGCACTGTCCATGCTGGATGTAGGTGCTGGCGGTGCAACCAAAAAAGAGCTTGAAAACGCTCTCGGCATAACAGATCTTGATGAGTGGAATAACGAGATGAAAGCATACCTGTCAAAGGACTGGTCACAGAATACATTTGTCAACACAGCGAATTCAATATGGATGAACAAGGGAACGACTTGGGCGGCCAATATAAATTCCGACTTTCTTACACCCGCCAAGGATTATTACTCCGGTGAAGTCTACGAGGCCGACTTCGATGGTCAGGCAGACAAGGTCGTTCAAAATGTCAACAACTGGGTGAGTGACAACACCAACAAGATGATCCCCGAAATCTTAAAGGATATTCCTGGCGGAACCGTGATGATGCTCATAAACGCAGTTTATTTCGAGGGAAAATGGGATACTCCTTTTACCGAGGATCAGACTTTTCAGAGCAGTTTCTACGGAACCGATAAGGAAAGCGTTGTTGATATGATGCATCTCTACGGTGAGCATTTCACATACATTGACAACGGTGAGATCAAGGGAATCGTACTTCCATACGACGGTGACAATGTTGTCATGAAGGTTTTCCTGCCAACCGCCGATGATGGAGACATAAATGAACTCTTTGACAAACTAAGCAACGAAGAAAAACAGAAGCTCATCAGTTCTCTGGATGATGCCAGCAACGTAGAGATCGATACCCTCCAGCTCCCAAAATTCACAGATGAGCAGCGTATCAATGGTCTTGACGACATTCTGAAAAACATGGGAATTCAGTCGGCATATTCGGAGAGTGCTGACTTCTCCAAGATCGCCGATGGCATAGCCGTTTCATCAGTCAGCCACAGGGCAAAGGTGATCGTGGACGAGAACGGAACCAAGGCCGCCGCAGAGACAGACATCATGATCAAGGAAACAGCAATGATGCCAAGTGAGGAAACATATAACTTTATTGTAGACAAGCCATTTGTGTATGTGATTGAAGATCAGAGCACAGGAATGATCCTGTTCATGGGCAGGGTGAATTCGCTGTAATTTTTGATTATCGACACATACCAGGACTTGATTCAGCAGTTTTTACTCGCAAAGAATGGAACATTTTCACTTTTCTTTGCAAATATCAAAAAAGCACACAAGATCTCAAAATCTTGTGTGCTTTTTTCTATAGGCCCACTATTCCGACTTTCTCTCTGAATTCTCATTGGATTCTGTCGTGTCACCTGTTTCTCTAAGATTCTTCTCCCGTATATACTGGATCGCCTCTTTTATAGCTGCTTCCTCCTCATCCTTTGCTATCTTTCTTGCATAGGATACAGTCTTTACTAGGTTGGCTATGAGTATAATGGCAAGCGGAACAAGAATTATGGGTACAAATATAAGAGGGTTGGACACAAGTCTCACTATCTTGCCAAGTATGAGTGATGACCACACCACTTTGCCAAGCAGATCTCTTGAGTCCACATCGTAACGGTCCACCACATTATTGGCATCGCCTTTTGTAATATACCTATAATTATTACCATCCGTCTCTATCGAGACAACTCTATGTGTATTTACCGCACCAGAAAGAGCCGGATCCGATGAATAAAATGATATGACATCATTCTCATGTATGGCTGCCGGATCTGTCTGCTTAACAATTATCAGTGAATCCACGTCATAGGTTGGTGCCATACTGCCTGTGGTTACCCGAAGTGCCATGTAACCAGCTATGTTCGGAGTCTTACCCGGTTTGGTCATCACCACTATAAGCAGTACAAATACCGCCGCAATGATGATAATGACTGATAGTACATTTATAATTGTATATAGTATCTTCTTAAACATAAAAGTATATCCTGTTGCAACTTTTTACTACTTATCGTCTGCAGAATTCTTTCGTTCTCGTCTTTCCTCAAGAGAACGTCTTATGTAATGGCTGAGACTGTTTGCCTCCGCCTTTGCCAAAGCCTTCTGTTCTCTCTTCTGCGCAGCTGCTGCCTGCTCCCTGGCTGCTGCCGCCTCTGCCTCGCTATTCTCAGCACGTTTCTGAGCCTCCGCCATACGCTGTTCAAAATCTGCCGCTGCTCTCTCAGCTTCAGCTCTGAGCTTCCCGGCTTCAGCAACCTCCTTGTCAGCTTCTGCTTTGATATCTGATACTGTCTTTTCTGCCTCAGCCTTGATGTCTGCAATAAGTCTCTCCGTTTCAGAATTTTTGTCCGACACAAGTCTCTCCGCCTCAGCTTTTGCATCAGCTATCTGCTTCTCCGTTTCAGACTTGACAGCTTCGATCTCTTCTGAACTATTTCTCCTGATCTGCTCTATCTCTGACTGTGCCTGCAACTTTGCTTCCGCTATCTCCTCGGCTGCAATCTTATGCGCTCTGTCTATATCTTCTGCCGCCTGTTTTCTGACTACTTCCAGCTCTGTCTCTGACTTCTGTGTTATCTCTGCGATCTGACTGGCAGCTTCCGCCTTAACCCTGGACACCATATCCTCTGCGTTCTTCTCAGCTTCATCGACTGCCGCCTGCTTCTCAGCCTGTGCCTGTTCAACCTTAGACTTCATCTCAGCCTGTGCCTGTTCAACCCTGGACTTCATCTCAGCCTGAACTGCTTCCATGGCAATCTGTGCCTCGTTCTGAGCCGCCTCAAATGCTGCCAGCGCATCAACCTCCGCCTTCTCCGCCGCATCCTTCGTCTCCTGATGAGCCTTCTGTTCCTCAGAAAACTGTATCATATAAGAGTTGCGCTCCTCCTCGGTCTGAGCCTGCAGATCGGATAACTGCTGTAACTGCTCACCTAAGGAATCAATCTGCCACTGCAGATCAGACATGGAGAACTGCATATCCGAAACTGTCTGCTCCAGCTCCTGGGTGTGCTGCTTTTCCTGTTCGAGTGCAGCCTCGGCATCCAGCTGTGCCTGAGTTACCTCCTCGACAAATACCTTTCGTATCTCAACATCAGGTATATTCGGATTGTCTACTATCTCCTCCTTGATCTCCTTTATGAACTTAGGCTTTACAGGTTCTTTCTTCTCCACCGCGATCTCGTTCATCTTGCGGGGATCGGACTCAATAAGGCTCTTGAAAACCGTATAGTTGGTTATCATGTTGATATACATCTGTAAGAGGTACTCTTCATCAAATTCCATTGCGGAATCCTGTTCCTCTATACTGAAACCAACTTCATCATAGCTCTCTATGAACTGCCACAGCTTATAACACGCACGATAATCCGGATCCTTCATCATAAGGTTTGTTCTCTGGATAGGACTGTAAACCTTGGCACAGCCGTTCATGATCTCACAGAATGAGCTCTGCCTCAGAACCCTCGACATACGGCGCACACGATCGATCCTCTTGAAGACGCTCATGTTATCCGTATCATTTTCCACAAGACTCTGCTTGTTCTTGACAGTCATCTCAACCTTATAGGATATCTGCTCATAGGCATCGTCCACCTTGCTCTCCATGCTCATGACATTGCAGGTCTCATCCCCCGTCGCCCAGAAGATCACATCCGTACGCTTATCTACGAAAGCAAAGAGTCTCTGTATAAGATGGTATACAAATCTGTTCTCATAAAGATCATAGCTCTCCTCTGTCGTCACATTGAGAATTTTGGTCGGCTGCATCTCTCCGGCAGCATTTGTGGCTATGAACTGTGTGTTCTGACTGAGATGGCGCACGCTGTCGGCACTGATCTTCTTCGCCAGGGCAACCGGAACGACCTCTTCTTTTGTCGCGATAAACCTTCGAGGCTTATCAACTATCTTGAAAATGGATTCTATTCCCTCTTCAACCACCGTAAGCCAGGTCTCGTCAACCACCTTGTGGAGAACTCTGTTCACCTGCTGGAGCTTGTTGTCACCTGCCTGTATCATCTCAAACATGTACTGGAAATATCTGTCATCACCAAGTGCCTCTTCCACACTTCCCGTATACTTCTCGTACAGATTCGTGATCGTCAGATCATCCTCGGAATACTCAGACTCCTCGTCATCCCATCCATCACCGGCATTGTCCCATTCGTCCGGGCTTGGAACTCCATCCGGAACCTGCTCATTCTCCTGGGTTACATCCACTCCGGCATCCTGCGTTCCTGCCTCAGTATTTTCAATTGTATCGTAAAACATATCTGTTTTATCTGCCATACATTTTCTCCTGCCTTATATACAAACACTTGAAACATAAATTTCTATTATCAATATAGGTTTTGGCGAATTGCATTAACCTGAAAACACCATGTCTATCTTCATTCATATTACCATGTCAGGGGAATACGCGGTCGCCGGCACTCAGCGAGCTCGCGAGCTCTAGTGCCGCTGCAGACCAAGTTAAGCGAAAGCGACCCCTGACAGGTATATGAATGAGATAGGCTCATCAACACATCCATTCGCCAAAACCGTCCGTCTTTTCAATACAGATTCTGGATTCGTCTCAGGTACTCCTTGCTGTCATTCATTCCCTCTGTACCAAATATCTTTTCTATGTAACTGATAAGTCCTGTGATCTCATCACGTACAAAGCTCACGTTCAAACTTTCAAACTTCTTCAAAACAGTTCTGGCAACGATGTAATCCATAGCGTCAAGCTCTGTTCCGCCACAGGCAACATACACCGGAATAAAATCATACATATGCTTCATGATACGGTTTCCAAACGAAAGCTTGAATCTTGTGAGCAGGTATTTGTCCAGCTTCTGTATATTCTCCATCATCACATCACTGATAGGATGCTCGACCTTTGCCTTCTGAAACAGATACAGCAGATGTTCCGTTGTGATCTCACATGCAGGCTGAAGATCACACTCAAATGCGTCCGCCCTCTCGTTCAGCTCGATCGGCATTGCACGGTCATATACCTTATCAGTTATCGTAAATGTTGAATCATCATTGTTCGCCGTACCGATGAACCATGTTCCATCTGTGACATGTATCTTTCCTGCATCAAGCTTTACAGGATCTCCATTCCATGCGGTCGGGACAAGATCCAGAACCCACTCATCCTTGCTTGGCATCTCCAGAACGGACAGCATCTCGGCAAAGTAGTACTCGATACGGGCAAGGTTCATCTCGTCCAGGACGATCATGGTCGGCTCCTGTCTGTAGTTCGCCTCATAGAGAGCTCTCAGGAACTCCGTCTCATTGAATCTCTTGGAGAACTCATTAAAATAACCGAGCAGCTCAGTACGGTCACGGAATGACGGCTGCACTGACACTATCGTAGCCGGGTTGTTCATATAACGGCTGAACGAATATGGAAGACTCGTCTTACCTGTACCGGATATACCCTCAAGTATGAGCAATTTACTTGCGGCCATACCTGCGACAAATCTTCTGATGATCTCAGGGGTATAGTACAGATGCATCTGACTTGCCGCAAACAGCCTGTAATTATCCACAAATTCTTCAAGTGATATATCATTGTTGAATGCCGGCTCAACATAATTCGCATATTTCTCATCCACAAGCTGCAGCTTTGGAAAACGATGTACCACATCCGGCTTGTCCTCCAGAACCGCCTTGAGTGTTCCACCGGCGATAACAGCCCCCGGCACTACACCAGCCTTGCCTCCTGCAGCCACCGCAGAAGGAACCACAGACGCTGCAGCCTCTCCTGATGCATTTGTCACATTGCCAACAGTAGGTATGCCATCATCCACGAGTGCAGATGCACCCATATAAGGTATCCTCTCTGTTCCTCCCATGGCGTTGACCTTGAGTGCAAGGATACTATTCTTCTCATCCATGAGATTAAGAACCTGCTTGTTCAGTCTTCCTATCTCTTTGTAAAGCTCTGAATTGTCCACATCGTCATTCTTAAGCTGATGTTTCAATATGATCTTTCTGACAATCAGCACAACTATGAGCACAGGTATTGCAATGAGTATGAGCATGAGCAGTACGGACAGTATCTTTCCTGCTATATTCAATGTGCCTATATAGGTCTTGAATATAAGGAAATATTCTGCCCATCCGGTTATAAGCAGCTTGAGCAGCGACGCCAGGACCTGCGCTATGTTATATACAACCTGCGACAGCAGTTCAAATGCAAACTTTAAAAATTCACTCACTAAACTTATTCCTCCTATTTCTCAGAATCTGCAGAACCATCTGACATGCCATCAGCAGCTCCGTTTTCTGAATTGCCAGCTGAAGCATTTGCCGCCTGGGCTTTGGCCAGCTCTTCTGCTGCCTTACGTTTCATCTCCTCAGCCTCCGCGCGAAGCCTCTCAGCCTCTGCAAGCTTTGCCTCAGCATCACTATCGGCAGCTCCATCATCTCCGCCAGAAGCCCTGACCTTGAGTCTTGCCTCCTCTGCCGCCTGTGCATTCTCCACCGCAATGGCTCTCTTCAGTCTAATATTGATCATGATGAGGTTGTATACCTGATAGATGAAGAATATCAACATAGGTATTACGATAACGATAAGGAATCCCACACTGCTTGACAGGAAATCCATCACCTTGCCGACCTTTGCCCAGTGACCCACGTATTTGCCGACGATATCTCCATCTGAAATGATGTGCTGGTCGGCTGCGGCATTGTTGTCACCTCGGGTAGTATAACTTCTCGCACCGCCCTCCGTCTCATCGATCTTCTCAATACGGTGGGTGTTCAGCGCATACTGATTCTCAATAAGTGTGTGGAAACATACGATATCTCCGACCTCAAGCTTGGCCGTGTCGCATTTCTTCACAAATATCAGGTCACCCTTCTCAAATGTCGGCGACATGGAATCTGACTGTACCGTCATCGGCGTATATCCAAGTATGCTTGACACATTCTGACTATCCTTTGTTGCCATCGTCGTAAATGCATATAGAGCTGCGATCAGAATAACCGCCCAAAGTAATACACTCACTATAACTGTTACTGCTTTTTTCATGTTTTTTCTCTCCCTATCTTATTGTATCTCCAGAGCTCATAAGCGCTCCTACTTTTCTGTAAATGACTTGCCGTTCATGTCTGTGCCTGTAAATCTGAGTCTTATGCTGTAGTCAGCTTTCTTGAGCTCATCTGTACATGCAGGATCTGTTCCCTCAATCCATATGTGAACCACAACAGGCTTGTCCTCACCCTCCTTGAGTGTGAAAAGAGCATTGTTGTCGCCAACCTTCATATCCGCTGCTGCTGCAAGTCCAAATACTCTTACCGCACCGCTGCTGCTCAGAAAATCGCCTGCTCCCGGATCATATACCCAGGTCTGTCCATCTGCGGTAAATGATATCCTCATCGTCTGTGGAAGCGCCGCCACACTGGAACTGACCATAGTGCCATCGCCCTTACCCGTGTCACTTTCAGCGCTGGTGAGGTGGACTATCATATCCTTCGCCGCCATAAAATGCAATGTGAATTCCAGATACGAGCCTTCAGTCGCCTCTGCCACTTTTCCATTCTCATATGTGAATGTGCTGTAATCCGAGGTAGTTACCGGAGACAAGGGTGTAGCACTCATTGAAAATCCTTTCTCCCTCTGGATCCTGTTCTGAATACTCTCAAATGAAAGCGTTCTCACGTACTGATCTATTGTATCATGAGCATCCAGATCCATCCTCATCTCCACATCCGCCACGATATCAAGACCCATGGTATTGACCTTCGTCCTGTCGGCTATGGAGAACCACGCCACGGTGGCCGCCGTAACTGCCACAAGCGCTACGAGTGTCAGCATGAGAGATATATACACCCTCTGTCTGACATTCTTTTTATTCTGATCTTTTTTATCCTGATCCCTCTTATTCCTGATATCTGCCATCATCTGCTGCCCTCCTGACTTATCATGCCATAGAATGCCAGATGAAGCTGAGCTGCATCGAAGCTTATCGAGTTCGAACAGTCAGGATCGCATCCCTCAAGATAAAAATATACGTCCAAAGTGTACTCCTTGTTCAGCTCCATGCTGACAAGCGGTGTATCCGGAATATCCACTGACGATTCTCCCCATGTAATGGTGTAATCATCGACACTCTCACTCGGATCACTGACAGCATTTACGCTGCCCCCCGCATACGAGAGAACCTGTCCATCACCAAGAGTCTTACCATTTACCACTGTGTTGAACACCCTGTTACCGGATGGATTCCCGCTCTCGCTAAGTCTCAGTATAACCGATCCCGTATCCACACCATCCGCGCTGAACTTAAGTCCAAGCCTTGATGCATTGAGCAGCATGCCATCCGCCGCATTCCCGAGGACTCCGTCACTCTGATCGAGGTAGAGATCAAGCTTTGTCCCTGGATTCCAGCCACTTCCTGTAGCTCTCAGATATATCCTGCCGTGATAATAATTCTCCTCATTCTGTACTAACTGGAATGCCGTAGCCCGTCCGGACACTGTCACAGGTGCGGCAACGAAACTCACCAGATCAGATGTAGATACAGGGAGCAGGCGATCCGCATTTGTATTATTCACTTGTACTATCCGCACCGTACTGCTGTCCCTGAAACTGCTGCCCCCGCTCTCGCTGAGCTGCAGCTCCATGGTCTCTTCTCCAGTTCTGGCAGTTGCCGTGCTGGTCGCCACCTTCTTATTGGAGGAAAACCAGGCATATGTTGCTATCACCAGGACTAACAGAGCCGTAACGGTGGTCACTCCCAGGAACCATGTCCTGAACCAGCGTCTCATATTGCCGCTCCTTCCCTAACTAAATCTGTTATTTCGCAACCTCCGCCTTCACACCTGCAAATGCAAGTCTTATGTCGGAATCTATATTCTGTACCTGATTCACACACTGCTCATCGCAGCCCTCAAGATACAGCCAATATTCAACAGAAGCAACCTCATCAGCATCAAGGCTGAAGAGTTCATTTGCTCCTGCAGTATATTCATCATTACCTGCCGCCTGCGCCATGTAGTCCGACACATTTACCGCCGGATCACTCACATAACTGGCAGCGCCACTACCTGATATACCCGAAACCACAATTCCAGCCGCCGGCACTGTCGCCTTCGACTCTGCTGTACCGGCACTCCCCAAGTCATCAAGTCTCATCACAAATGTCCGGGAACCATCATGGTTGGTAATCTTCAATCCAAGTCTCATGGCCGCAAGAGCCTGAGCGTCACTTCCCAGCTGAAGTTCCTCTCCGTTAAAATATACATTGCACGGCGCACCCTCACTCTTCAGGTATACCGTTCCATGAAATGTATCTGAGTCAACCCTGTCATCTGCGTTCTCATAAGAGACCGCGATCCCCTCCTTATTCTGCATGATCACTCTGTAAAAGCTCTCCAGATCCGCTGTGGACACCGGTTTAAGTGCCTGCGCATCCCCGGCAGATACCAGATCGCATTCCCTGTCAAATGGCCCGTTCTCCGCTGTACTTATCAGCAGATTCGTGTCACCATCACTCACAATTCCGCCCATTGGCGTAACATTGGTGTGAGCCCTGCCGGAAGCAGTAAACCACGCATATGTGACTCCCGTCACCGATACAAAAAAGAAAATCATACCAACAATCGCCATGACCAGCGACTTTCTCAGCCTCTTCACGGTCTCCTTGTTATTCTCTGCGCCATTTACATTGTTCACATTTTCCACAGGGCTCACCCCCTTTCTTTAATTTTTTACTCCTGCACAATTCCGGCAAATGACACCGCAAGCTTCTTAAGTGTCTCTCCGCACAGATTCACCGTGCAGTCCTCGTCACAGCCCTCAAGCCAGATATATACCTCTATCTGCACAGGAGTTCCCGGCTTGCCATGTCCGTCACCTGTTATGGTACACAGCTTCTCGGACGTTTTCTTCAGCGTGACAACTCCGGTGTTCTTGTCATATATGCAGTACGCATCAGATGTATATGGAGAAAATGGCACCGTTGTACCATCCTTCTTAACACCGTCGAGCACATAACCTTCTTTTCCGGTCGCCGTGTTGTAGCTGGCCTCCGGATTCTTCTTGTCACTTATGGCAAATATATATTCTGAGCTGACAGGCCTATTCTGTCCCGGCTCATGAACCACAAGTCCAACTCTGATGGCAGATGATATCGGAACTTTCTCGTCACTGTCCTCAAATCCTATATCAGCCAGGTAAATGCCCGTGTCATTGCCATTTGTGCGCAGATACATGCTTGTGTGATAGTAATCCCTGGCCTCACTGTCATCAAACCCCGCTGCCAAAAGATCAGCCGGACCGCCCTGTCCAACTATGAAGGATGTCGCTTTCTGGAATCCCGCCGTCACCTTGTTCGTTGACACAGGCTCCAGCTGCCCCTTAAAACTCTCCAGCACTGCCGCCGAGCCATACTCCCCGGAATAGCTGTTGCTTATCTGGAGATTGGCACCGGCACCAGCCGCCATGCGCACATCCGTGGTGTGACGGCTGGTGTTATAAATATACCATGCATAGGTTGCTGAAACAACGGCACACAGCGTGATAATAACCACCAAAATACTTATAGTGAGCCTGCGCCGCAGAGACTTTGTATTGGTTGTTTTTTCATTTGTATCCATGACCTGTGGTGGCTCACCTCCTTCTGAATCATTATTTTGCCATAATATATATCATGTCAGTCTCCTTGTTGTTCTGTACTGTATCATCCCATGATATACGCAAAATGTAATAGTCCACATAATATTTATCTTCATCTATTATTTTAGTAATTGCACTGTTTTTTTCATTAAGAATCTGTTTCTCTGTAGTCTTCCAATAAAGCGGCTCCGCCGATATCTGTACATTGCTATAGGAGCCATATGTTTTTCCATGAAATCCGTCTGTAGCATACTTGCTGTCAGCTTGTTTATTCAGATATCTGCCTTTTAATTCAGCCCCCTGACTATAGTTCTCTTTCAGATAATTAACAGATCCATTCTCATCCTTAGCTGCATGGTAAATATTGTATGTAAATCCAATATTGCTGGTGTGAGCCAGCTGCAGATCATATTCTCTGTTCTCCTGACTGCTGTACACACAGAATACAATATCCTTATACTTCTGTTCACCTGACACATCAATATTGCTGAGTTCCAGTTCCTGTATAGGTCTGGTGTTCCCGGCTCCAAGCTTCAGTGCATATGGAATATTGATCTTCGTCATTGTCTCCATACTTCTTTCCATATACATCCATCCAAAAACCGGTACTATAAGAAGCGCCAGCAACGCCATGACTATAGCTGTCACAGCCCAGGTTTTCTTTGTTGACCACTCCTTTTTATCTGCTTTTTTCATATAGCCGGCACCTCCTTTTTTGTTATATGTAACATGCAGTGATGCTTCCCCTTCTATACAGGGCATACAACTTCTTTACCCACACGATCTACACTATCTTGTCTCCAGCTTTAGCTTCACATATCTGACATTCTCTCCCAGATACTGATCTGCCAGATTGTAATAAGCAGACATCTCTCCATATATAGCCGGATTCATGTCCTCACGCATATTTGCAAGTTTTTTAGATGTCACACTCTTCTCAAATGCCGCTTCATTTTCCCATCTGAAATATCTGTTAAACGTTGAGCCAGAACTAATTTTGCACATTGTGGCATATAAATCGACAGGCAACGCACTCGGATCATCCTCATTTTCAGCACTTGAATCCTTTGGAAACAAAGATGGATGCCTGTTTATATTATCCGCTTTTTTCAGATATGATTCCAATATCTCAGGCCATATCCAGTATATTGTCACGGGGTAAGCCTTATCTTTTTCTATTTTTTCTGCAGACCAGATTATATCACCTGAACCATCCCTTGAAAGAGTGATATTATTTTTAGCGTCAAGGCTGAGCGACCATGCATCTGCATCATCAGATATCCATCCACTATAAGCATTCCTGCTCTTATCATATCCCGCAAACAACAGAATATGTCCTTCTAACAATTGCTGCACCTTGAGGTCTATCTTAGTTATACCATCTGAGCTCACCGGTTCTTTATCACCTTTATATGTATAACCTGTAAGTGTCAGATCCAGCTTCACATCAAGCTGCCCACTCTTATGTGGGATAATATAGAATGTCATGCTGCCACACGAGCCTGGTTCAAGACCTGACTCTGTGTTCTGCATATTTTTCATATTAGTGCCTTCGGTGATCGCCCATGTAATGGATGGCTTATTGTCATTAGTAGCTATATAGGACTGTGCCTCAACTGTAGTCGGTTCTCCGGGCTCAGAATCAAGCAATATATCATATTGTCCTTTTGTACTTTGGACATCCTCGCCAACGGCAGCAATATCATACTCACCACCTGATGCCTGGATCGATGTACCTGTTCCACCAACCTTGTTGTTTGACATAAACCACGCAATACTTCCAACTACAACAGCTATAAAAGCAACTACCGCGATCACACCAACTCTCAGGAATATGATCCACTGACTTTTTAGTTTTTTCTTCCTGTTTTCAGCATCCTGACGGCATTCCTCAGGAGTCATTTCGTCTCGGTTTTCTTTTCCAGGCATCAATTGTCACCTCTTTTCTATTCTTTTCTGCTATTTTGATCAGGTCTATTGTTCAATCAAATCCTGATATATACGCGCATTGGTATATATAATATAATCTGATGTCTTTGTACCCGGAATCTCGGCATCATTTTCATCTACCAATACCACCGTAAGGCGCACTCTGTAATTTGAATATGCATATCCCGCCTTCTCAAATTCTTCACCTGTGATCGGCGCGAATCTGATGCGTGTAAACTGATGCTTTTCCGCAGCCGGGCTGAAATTTTCTGTCCACGTACAGCAATTGCCACTCGCAGCAATTTCCTGCTCGTTTCCTGAATCACCCTTTATTATACTGTCATCCTGCATATACGTTCCGATCGTCAAAGGCTTGCTCTCGTCATAAGCTCCACTTGCATCTTTCTGGAACAGTTCAAGCTTATAGCTGATAGTCTTTGCTCTGCCAAGAATCTTGGCATCCACATTTGTATAATCGTAATCTGCTCTCGTGCAGATCATATCAACCACATTATCCTCATCACTTGGATTTATTCCAAGCTGCTGTGTTGTATCACCCACACCAGTCTCATCAACTGTAGTATATGTAAGCATCGCTTTGGTCTGATTCGCAGTGTAATACCGCTTTGTATCATCCTTAGTCACTTTATTGCCACCTGTTGCAATAGGCAGCTGAGTTCCAGTATTAGCAATGCGCGAGGTCAATACGGGCGAAATACCGCTCACATCTGAGCCATCTGATGTATTTCTTACAGGGAATTTATCGGCTGTATCATATGTGAGCACAACCTCCGCTGTAACCGTCACTGCCGAAGCATCATCCACTGCTGTGTCAAGTTCCTTCTTCAGTTCTGCACTACCATACTGTATTGACAAATTCTCTAAAGCTGCAGCGTTCTGAATTGAACCGCTCACAGTGTAGATAGTCATATTTCCTTTCGATACGGTATATACATACTTTACATTCTCTGTACCGATAATTGTTTCTGATCCGCTGGAATTCTGAATGTATTCTTTGAGACCTATATCAAATTGGTGATAGAACTCTGATGGTCCAAGTTTATCAAACCTGCCTTTTCCGGCTTCTGTCAGTTTCAGTTTGCTATCCAGCTTTATCTTTATTCCGTCTCCATTTTCCATGACTGTATCAGCCATATCACTTCCGCTGTGAACACGGTTTGTTGATACTGTAAGAGTCTGCTGTACGCCATTGTATATCACATAACTTGATCCTGACTTCTTTGAATCTGACTTGATTGCTGCCGGAAGCGCTCCATCCTTACGAGTGACCGCCGCATAATTCAGTCTGTTGTTTATAACGGATACGTTCTCTGTCTCAGGTATCTGAACAGTCAGATAATAACTCTCACTGCAGCCTTTTTTTGTAAGATCACTGTCAGCTGTTATCTTATATTTCGTGCCGGTATCCTTATCCTCTGCTTTACGATAGTAGGTGTCTCCGATACGGATCGTAGCTTTTGTCTTATCTGATTCTACAACATAATATGTAGAGTCGGCATCTCCTGTACCTGCCAGTTCCGCCTTCAGGCCAAGCAGATCACAGATATAAACCGGACTGAATGTGGAACTTCCATCCGGTGCTGTCAGCTTGCTAAGATCAAAGCTGTGTACATCTTCATCGGCACCTGTCGTATAGGTATAATACTGAGTGGTCTGTCTGTCAACAAGTGTAAGCTTCGTGCCTGCAGGAAGTAATGTTCCGACATCTGCCGAGCTTCCCTCTGCGAGATTCAGCTGCTTATCATAATACCACAACAAATTCTCTCCATTATCAAGCATGGACTGCCAATCTGTATCCTTGTCATAATTGTATTCCATATATGCAGTTAACGGTTCACCAAATCCTGCTGTCGCATAATGTCCTTCCTGCCCTTTTGCAGGATAATCAGCCGCACAGTAATCCGTTCCCGCAAGGAACTTGGCGTCAAAATCAATATAAAGAACTTTCTTCACCAGCACCGGAATATACAGATGGAATACATGTGTCTTCTTACTGTCTGTCGGATCTGCATAGGACACATCCAGCAACGTAAACTGACTGTTCTGGTTATCGTATGCATTCGGAGTGATGGATATCTTCTTTGCTGTACTCACACTCAGGCTCGCCTTTGTCTGCAGAGCAAAGCTGCTATCCTTCCACTGATAGGTCTTCGCAGTTACATTCTTCACCTGTGATTTCGCCGTTGTCCCCGCGTTGACATTCGTCATGGCGGCAATATAATTCCAGATGGTCGTATCTACATCACCGGTATTATTCACAACAAGCACCGGGAAGTCCACAGTATCACTCACTGTCGTGGTCGCGCTTTCCTCCGCTTTGTAAGTCGTGAGGTAAGCGTCACTATTTTGGTCAAGGAACTTCAAAAGCTCCGTCTTATTATCTGTCAGATTCCAATAGTAATCTAAAGCCGGAGAACTTGAATTAAGTTCTTTTAATATAGAAACGGCAGTTCCTGTTCCAACTGCATTACCGGTCATAACCGTTCCATCTGCAAATAGTACATCACTCATCGGGTTGACATCCATCCATGGGTTTGCGGATGTGTATGATGCGCCTGTAGTTTCTGACGGCTTATATAAAGTATCAGCCGGAGCATCTGCGTATACTATATTTGTAGTACCCTTATCTGTCCCGACGTCCTTCTGCGGAAAGATGTCTCCATCAGTTGAAACTGCAACAAGATTAATTTTGTTAGTTGCTCTATTATCTCCTACCCATAATCCCGTTGTAGGTTTGAGTTCAAATTTGAC
>Ga0129311_1000371_pt1 | contig 41237 bp, 41 predicted proteins | sample Go1ome_FD_94435 | JGI IMG/M metagenome (GOLD analysis project Ga0129311, IMG submission 94435) | Western lowland gorrila individual fecal microbial communities from Wisconsin, USA - Go1022B metagenome | ecosystem: Host-associated > Mammals > Digestive system > Large intestine > Fecal | place...
CACTTTCGTCCATTTCTACAGGAAAGGCTGGATCTATCGCGGAGTGCGTATGGTCAACTGGGACCCCGTCGCGCTGACTGCCGTCTCCGACGACGAGGTTATCCACCGCGATACGAAGAGCCATTTCTACCATATCAGATACTATGTTTCCGACGGCAACGGCAATCCGACCGACAAGTACCTTGTCATCGCCACCACCCGTCCGGAGACCATTATGGCGGATGCCGCTATCTGCGTCAACCCCGCGGATGAGCGCCACCACTGGCTGAAGGGGAAGAAAGTCATCATCCCTCTCATCAACAGGGAAATCCCCGTCATCGAGGACGATTATGTCGAGATGGATTTCGGAACGGGCTGTCTGAAAGTCACCCCCGCGCACGATGCGCACGACTATGAGATCGGTCTCAGGCACAATCTGCCCATCCTTGACATCATCGACGACCACGGCTGCCTGAACGAAAAGGCACAGATTCTCGTCGGCGAGGACCGTTTCGTCGCAAGAAAGAAAATCGCGAAGATGCTGGAGGAGTCCGGCAATCTCGAGCGCATAGAGGAATATACTTCACCCATAGGTTACTCGGAGCGTACGGACGCCGTCATCGAACCCAAACTCAGCGCGCAGTGGTTCCTGAAAATGTCAGAACTTGCGGGCAAGGCTCTCGAGAGCGTGGAATCCGGCAGAATCAAGCTGATTCCGGACAAATACCGCAACACCTACCGCCACTGGATGGAGAATGTCCGCGACTGGTGCATCTCCCGACAGCTGTGGTGGGGGCAGCGCATTCCGGCGTACTACCTTCCTGACGGACAGGTAGTTGTTGAAGAGACACCCGAAGCCGCGCTGGAAGCGGCACGCAGGATCAATCCCGATTTGACCGCAGCGGACCTGCGCCAGGACGAGGATGTGCTTGACACCTGGTTCTCCAGCTGGCTCTGGCCCATCTCCGTCTTCGACCCCAAGCGTCCCGGACATCCGGAGCACGAGCCGAACGCGGACCTGAGCTACTACTATCCGACCAACGACCTGGTGACCGGACCGGACATCATCTTCTTCTGGGTGGCACGTATGGTTATGGCCGGCGACGAGTTTATGAACGACGTGCCTTTCCGCAACGTGTATTTCACCGGAATCGTCCGCGACAAGCTCGGCCGCAAGATGAGCAAGACCCTCGGAAACAGCCCCGACCCGCTCGAACTGATCGCGAAATACGGAGCGGATTCTGTCCGCCTCGGTATGCTGCTGTGCTCCTCCGCGGGTAACGACATCCTTTACGACGAGTCGCAGGTGGAGCAGGGCCGCAACTTCTGCGCGAAGATCTGGAACTCCTGGCGCCTGGTCAGCGGCTGGAAGGTCGATGACAGTGCAAAGCAGCCGGACGAGTGCCGCATGGCGGTGAAGTGGTTCGACAACCTGCTTTCATCGGCGATTGCGACCATTGAGGACCACTATTCGAAGTTCCGCATCTCCGACGCGCTGATGACGGTTTACAAACTCTTCTGGGACGACTACTGCTCCTGGTACCTCGAACTCATCAAGCCCGCTTACGGCGAAGCGATAGACGCACAGACCTACGGAGCGACCGTGGCTTTCTTCGAGAAGCTGCTGAAGCTCATCCACCCGATAATGCCGTTCATCACCGAGGAACTCTGGCAGGCTCTGGGCCAGCGCCAGCCCGGCGAGACGATCATGTACCAGCACACCCCCGAGGCCGCGGCTTTCGACAAGGACTTCCTCGCGGAGTTCAACCTTGTGCGCGAGGCCATCGTCGGCGTGCGTAACATCCGCAACCAGAAGGGTATAGCGCCGAAGGAGGCTCTGCCTCTCTTTATCGACGGCAAGCTTTCGGAGGAACTGCTGCCGGTGCTCGTGAAATCCGCGAACCTTTCTGGGATTTCCGCCGGAAGCGGCAGCGGAGCGGGTGCTCAGTTCGTGGTCGGCACGCTCAAATTCTTCGTGCCCCTTGCGGACAAGGTCAACGTCGAGGAGGAAATCGCGAAGCTTGAGGCCGATCTGCAGTACCAGCGCAAGTTCCTCGCGGGCGTGAGGGCGAAACTCTCGAACGAGAACTTCGTCGCGCACGCACCTGCGGCCGTGGTTGAAAACGAGCGCAAGAAGGAGGAGGATGCACTTTCGCGCATCGCGACCTTCGAGGCTTCACTCGCTGAACTCCGCAAATGATTTCAATAGGAGACGTCAGCGTCAATTTCGGCAGCACCGTGCTGCTCGACCGTATCAACTTCCACATCAGCGACAACGACCGTATCGGGCTGGTGGGGAAGAACGGTGCGGGCAAGTCCACGCTGATGAAGCTGATCTGCGGGGAGATGCAGCCGAGTTCCGGGCATATAGACAAGCCTTCGGATGTCACGATAGGCTATCTGCCTCAGATAATGGCGCACCACAAGGGCCGCAGCGTCCTCGAGGAGACGATGACCGCGTTCGACGGGCTATCCCTGATCGAAAAGGAGATTGCGGCGGTCAATGCGGAACTCGCCGAGCGGGACGACTACGAGTCGGAGGGTTATCTCGGGCTGATCACGCGGCTGAGCGAGCTGAACGACCGGCTTTCGGTCATCAGTTCCAGGCCGCCGGAAGTCCGCGCAAGGCGTGCTCTACTGGGCCTCGGCTTCAAGGACGAAGAACTCGGACGGAAGACCGAAACATTCAGCCAGGGCTGGAATATGCGCATAGAACTGGCGAAGATTCTGCTCTCCGAACCCGATGTGCTGATGCTTGACGAACCTACCAACCATCTGGACATTGAGTCTATATGCTGGCTGGAGGACTATCTGAAGAACCGGAAGGGCGCGTTGATATTGGTTTCGCACGACAGGCACGTGCTCGACACGGTCACGAACCGCACGGTCGAGATTATGCTCGGCCATATCCACGATTACAAGGTCCCTTATACCAAATACCTGGAACTCAGGGCTGAGCGGCTGCAGCAGCAGACTGCGGCCTACGAGAACCAGCAGAAAATGATCGAGAAGACCGAGGATTTCATCCGCACTTTCCGATACAAGCCGACCAAGTCCAACCAGGTCCAGTCCAGGATCAAGGCTCTGGAGAAGTTGGAGAGGGTGGAGATAGACGAAACCGACAACGTTTCGCTGACGGTCAAGTTCCAGCCTGCGCCACGTTCGGGGGAAGTTGTCTATAAGGGCAGCGGCCTGACCGTGGGCTATCCGCAGAAAGTCGTTTTCAGCGGCGCGGATCTGGAGATCCGGAAAGGGGAGAAGGTCGCTTTCGTCGGTCGCAACGGCGAGGGCAAGACCACGATGATGCGGGTGATAACGGGGGAGTTGCAGCCGATTTCGGGCGAGTCCACCCTGGGCTTCAATGTCAGTACCGGTTATTTCGCGCAGAATCAGGAAGATATGCTTGACGGAAAAGATACGGTCTGGGAAACCCTGGACCGGATCGCAGTCGGGGATATTAGGGGAAGGCTGAGGGAGCTGCTGGCTCAGTTCCTGTTCCGGGGCGAAGATATTGACAAAAGGGTCTCGGTGCTCAGCGGCGGAGAAAGGGCAAGGCTCGGAATGGCCAAACTTATGCTCAAGAACCATAACCTGCTCGCGCTCGACGAACCTACCAACCATATGGACATCAAGTCCAAGGACATACTCAAGCAGGCGCTCCAGGCCTACGACGGAACGCTCGTCGTAGTCTCGCACGACCGTGATTTCCTTGACGGTCTCGTCACGAAGCTATATGAGTTCAGGGACGGAAAGGTCCGGGAGTTCATAGGTTCAGTGTCAGAGTTTCTGGATGCGAGGAAGCTCGACACCCTGCACGAACTTGAAAAGGTGGACGTCGCAGCGGCATCAAAGCAGACCAGGGCTGAAACCCCGTTGGCTGTTCCGGAGCCGTCTGCATCTTCCGCTGCAGAGAGCCGGAACGCTTCCCGCGAGAGGTCCCGGAACGAAAGGAAAGTGAAGCAGAGAATCGCCTGGCTCGAAGGCGAAATCGCCAGACTGGAGGAGAAGATGGGGGAGATTGAAAAGGTACTTTCCGCACCGAAAGAGGGCGATGACATAATGGAACTTACCCGCGACTACCTTGAAGCGAAGCGCGATCTGGACGCTTGGACTCAGGAGTGGGAGAGTTTATATGTGAAATTGGAAAATTAAGGCTATTTCAATGGTTTTCAATATTTGAAACAAAATTGTTTAAGATACTAACATTTTTGTTATATAATATTGTGAAACGTTCGAAAATGTAAAATTTAACGCGCTAAACCGTTGTGGAATAGCGCGTTAACTGTATTGTTACGGGCGTCGGGCCCTTATTTCCCTTCAAGGATGTAAAGACGCAGGAAATTGAGGGCTGCGGCTGCAAATCTTTCGATATTCCTGCGGCGGTCATTGTGGTAGACTGCACGCAACGTCCTTGTTCCGTGAGGGCCGCTGACTCCGATCCAGACTGTTCCGGCAGGCTCGTGTTCATCGCCGTAGGCGTCGGCCCAGCCGGTGGTGGAAACGGAGTAGGTGCTGCCCGTCTGGCTGCGCACTCCCTCCGCCATTTCGGCCGCGACCTCCGAACTCACGACTCCGAATTTCTCAACGGTTTCCGCGTGTACGCCGAGCAGTTTCTCTTTGACCGGAACAGCGTATGAGGTGACGGAACCGAGGTAGTAGGTGGAAGCCCCGGGGACAGTTGTAAGCAGGTGCGAGATCTCGCCGCCTGTGCAGGACTCCGCGACACTGAGCGTTTCGCCTCTTCCTTTCAGCAGCTGCCCTACGACGTGCTCCAGGGTATCGTCGTTCTCGGAGTAGATTACGTGGCCCAATATAGGTCTCAGTGCTTCGATCTGCTCCGCGATACGCTTCTGTGCGGAAGTCTCGTCTTCGGCGTCATAGATGGAGAGCCTGAGTCTCACTCCGGTAAGTGTATTCGGGAGGTATGCAAGGTGCATGTCGGCCGGCAGTGCCTTGACCCAAGGGGTTATCTTTTCTTCAAGAGCGGACTCTGCAAGTCCGTAAGTCATTATGTTCCTATGGTATATTGTTGGTAGTTTGAAGTGCTGCCTTATATCTTCGATAACTTTCGGCAGGGCGGTGAGGGTTTCGTGGGGGACTCCGGGCATCGCGTACAGAACGGGATGGTGCGGGAATTCTTCGCCGCTGAATCTGAATACAAGTATCGGCGCCGTGCCCACCTTGTTCAGAATCACTTCGCCGGAATCGGGGTACATCGCCTGCGAGACGTTGCCGGAGATTGTGTCAAGCCCGCGGGAATGCAGGATTTCGCGGTTGATCGCAGCCTGTTCCTCGGAAAGAAGCCAAGAACGGGCACCGGAGAGCTCGTAGAGACATTGTTTGGTCAGATCGTCTCCGGTCGGCCCGAGTCCTCCGGTAGTGATGACTATATCGTTTGAGAGGAGTTCCTCGCGCAGGAAGGTTCTGATGGTTTCCGGGTCGTCTCCGATTGAAACCTTGCGGCTGATTCTCACTCCGATTCCGTTGAGTTTTTCGGAAACCGCCGCCGTGTTAGTGTCGATTATCTGTCCTATGAGAATTTCATCTCCGATAGTGCAAACAGATGCTGTAGTCATTTCTGTTCTAATGATTTATAGATTTTGTTCAAGAATTTTCCGCCTCCGTTCACAAAGGAGCTGCTGATTTCGACGAGGTCCGCGCCGTATTCGAGCAGTGCGCTTACGTCCGTGTCCTTGCGCACCATACCGGCAGAGATAATGGGGAAATGCCCGGAGCTTTGCTCGTAGATATGTGCGATTGCATCTTTGTCGGAGAGCACGAATCCGTCTATGCGGTTCATTCTGCTGAAAGAGAGTATTTCGTCAAGCATCGCCACGGACATCCCGGAGGGGAGTCTGAGCAGTACTGGCTTGTAATTGTCGTAGGTAAGGCGTGTCTCGAGGACGGAATCTGCGATATTGGCTATCAGCGAGGGGTTTAGTTGTGAGCTGATCCAGGAGGGCCTGAAGTCGAGTATGAAGAAATCGGCGAAGTCGTAGGCGAGGGAGAAAGCTACGTTGTAGTCCCTGATAATCATTTCTTCGGAAGCGGCGGTGCGGTTGCAGCACAGATCCATCGCTAAAATGCCGTTGAAAGGCAGTTCTCCCGTGCGTGTGATGGCGTATTTGATGCCTTTGCTCGGGACTTCGGAGTCGTTTTCCTGTTGTGACGGGGTTAAAGGCCCTATGCAGATGTGTCCGAAGCCGTAGCCGGAGAGGACGTCGATATAATCTCCGTTCCTGTCGATATCAGCGCCGAGTCCGACGGGAGTCTTGAATACGATTCCGAAGATTTCCTTGTCGGGGATTATCACTCCGTGTCTGTTGGTGAACAGTTTATGGATGGACCTTACAAGTGGCAGGCGTCCAAGCAGGCTGTTTACTCTCAGAAATGTTTTTGTTGACTTGATAGCCATTTCGTCTTAATTAACGGTACGAATATAGCAAAAAGCTGAGAGCAGAGCAACCGACAGACTTAGGCTTTGAAGCACGGAGTGCGAAAATATTGTCGCATGGAGCGCGATTTCAAGCTCGCTTGGTCGCTTATCCGAGATGCCCACGTTGCCGCTGGCTCCGGGAGCTGCGGTTCCCTCGCTTTTAGATCTGGGATTAGGCGAGGAAACTCGCACTCCCTTCGCCTGCTGCGGCAGCTCGTCCATCGGATGCGGTAGAAGTCGACGTTAGCTACCGCTTGAACTCTTCGAAGGTATTATCGCTGTAGAAAACGACGATTTTAGATATATCTTTCTTGTTATCAGCGACATAGCGCGTCTTATCTTGTGCAGCTCTTCTGGTCGGTTCAGGCGCAGGGAACTGTTCGGTTTCGAGTTCCTGAAGCTCAAAAAGGGTTGCTTCCTCGGCTTGCTTTGCAGCTGCAGCAGGTTGATTGTCAGTGTTTTGAGACATATACATACGGCCTTTGCCGGTGATCAGCCAGCTGATATTGAGAACGGGGTAGTGTCTCGTCATACTTTCCAGGAAATCGAAGCCGGGTTTGTTGCGCCCGGCAAGTATATGGGATACACTTGCTCTTGCCACTCCGATGTTATCCGCAAACTGAGACTGGGTGATGTTCTCGACCTTCAAAAACTGTTGCAATCGCTGATTCATATTTGTAATGCATTTACATATTGAACTTCACAAAAATAAACAAACAATTTCAGTATTGCAAACTGATTTTACGATGTTGAATTGTAAACTCTGAACCCGAGTGCGGCAGGGGATATGCAACTATATTTATTCAGTAGTCCATATAATCACGATTATTCATTTGATATATAAATTATTATTTAGGGAGTGCGAACTTATTTTTGCCGCCATTTGGCTCATCTATGTCAATACTTTGGTCCTAACCTTGATTATTGGAAGATATGAATCTACTTAACTCATTGATATATAAAATATATCCTAAAATTTAATCCCCTATAAGAATATTTTATATTCAAATCGACCTCCGGGTGATACAAAGTTAAAATTTTGTGATTGCGTTTTGTGAATGTAAACATTTGTCACGTTATTTCTGTATTAAATTCACTTTTGTGAACATACGTGCGCACTATCCGCGAGTTTTCAAAATTCGTCTATTTGAACTACATTTGTGACCGAATATTGAATTGTAGTGATGATACCTGATCTTCATATAGAAGACTACTCATATCCGCTTCCGGACGAGAGGATTGCAAAATATCCTCTTTCGGAAAGGGATTCTTCCAAACTCTTGGTCTATCGCGACGGTAATGTCCGCGATTCTGTTTTCCGCAACATTGCGGAGGAACTGCCCGAGGGTGCCCTGATGGTATTCAATGATACCCGTGTCGTGCCCGCAAGGCTGCATTTCAGACGCTCCACCGGTGCCCATATCGAAATTTTCTGCCTTGAGCCTGTAGAGCCGGTCGAATATAACCTATCTTTTGCAGCAACTTCCGAATGTGTGTGGAAATGCGTTATAGGCAACTCAAAGCGCTGGAAAGACGACCTGCTCGAGTGCGAGCTGCCGGGCCAGAAACTGACTGCGGAACTGCTTTCCAAGGATGCGCAGACCGGTACGGTGCGTTTCCGCTGGGAGAGCGGCGAGCCTTTTTCCAAGGTTCTTGAGCTTTGCGGAAATGTGCCTATTCCTCCGTACCTGAACCGGGAAACCGAGGCTTTGGACATCGAGCGGTATCAGACTCTGTATGCAAAAATCCGCGGTTCCGTAGCCGCTCCCACAGCCGGTCTGCATTTTACGGACAGGGTGCTGGCTGATATTCACTCCAAGGGCATCGAGAAACTTGAAGTTTGTCTTCACGTCGGCGCAGGCACTTTCCTGCCTGTCAAGACTTCGGCCGTTTCCGAACATCCTATGCACAGGGAACCCTTTCTGGTCAGCATCGACGCCCTGCGCAAACTTCGTGACGCAAAAGCGGTCGGCAGGGATGTGATTGCGGTCGGCACTACCTCAGTCAGGACGCTGGAGTCGCTTTACTACGCTGGAGTCAGCTGCATCGAGAACGGCGTTCCAGAGGACATCCGTCAGTGGGCGCCTTACGAAAGAGATTATACCTATACTATTCTAGAGGCGCTGGACGCCCTGATCGGATTCTTGGAGGCCAACGGTCTGGATGAACTCAGGCTCGGCACCAGAATCATCATTGTGCCCGGTTTCAGATTCCGGATAGTGGATATTCTCGTAACTAACTTCCACCAGCCGGAAAGCACTCTGATTCTTTTGGTCTCCGCTTTTGTGGACGGCGACTGGAAGACTATTTATGACCACGCTCTCGCAGGCGGCTACCGCTTCCTGAGCTATGGCGACAGTTCCTTGCTTTTCCGCAGGAAGTGAATAATCTAAACCTTTAAATTAAATGGACTTATCTGAATTCGAAAGCATCTGCCCGTACAGCGATGAAGAAGCTGCAAAGGCTTTTGCGCGTATATCCCGGCATCCTGCCATACCCATTATTTCAAAGTACCTGTTCCCGGGCTATCCGATGGGCTTTCTGCGCGGTCTGATTTCCAGCGTGGAGACCATCGACGAGTTCCAGCAGGTGGTTATGTCCAAGGTGGTCAACGCCATCGTGGAGAAGACTTCCGACGGATTTACATTCGACGGCATCGAAAACCTGCGGAATATCGGCGGCAGGTACCTGGCTGTTTCCAACCACCGCGACATCATCCTTGACCCGGCTCTGACCCAGTGGACGCTGTTCAGTGAAAAACTGCCGATGACCGAAATATGCGTCGGCAGCAACCTGCTTTCCGGTTCGCTCGTGGAGGATCTGCTCCGCAGCAACAAGATGATCAAAGTCATACGCGGAATCTCCGCCAGGGAACTGTACCTGTCGTCCAAACTTCTGTCTAAATATATCAGACAGTCAATCACTTCCGGGACCAGTTCGGTCTGGATCGCGCAGAAAGAAGGGCGCACTAAGGACGGGATGGACACGACGGAGCAGGGCCTGCTGAAGATGTTCGATATGTCGGGAGAGGGCACTTTCCTCGAGAATTTCAAGGAACTCAACATCGTGCCTATGAGCATATCGTATGAATATGAGCCATGCGACGCGAAGAAGGCTCGTGAAATCTACCTGAAAGCCCGCGACGGCAAGTACGAAAAGAAGCCCAAGGAGGATCTGCACAGCATCCTGACGGGCATCCGCCAGTACAAGGGTCATATCCACCTCTCAATCGGCAAGCCTCTTACTGACGAGGAGATCAGCAACGCGTCCCAGTGCACGGGTAATGACCGCTATCAGGCTATCCGTCACGCTGTCGACCTGCGGGTGCGGGAGGGCTACAAGCTCTGGAAGACCAACTATATCGCGTACGACCTGATGAACGGCACGGACAAATATGCCTGCCGTTATACGGACGAGGATATGGCAGCATTCAAGAAGTACGTGGAGCACAAAATCGGCAAGTTAGAACGGAAAATTGACCGTGACGAAATCCGCAACATCTTCCTGCATATCTACGGCAATCCTGTCGTAGCAAAGGAACAGCTGTAGCCTTCGGGATGGAGTCAGTTTCCGGGCTCTTGAAACATTTATAATGAGAGAATCAGTTCTTTAAGGGAAAGCATCGCTCCGGCGATGCTTTCGCGCTTTCCGAATGCACTGACGCGGAAATGTCCTTCGCCCGATTCTCCGAAGCCGACTCCGGGAGTGATGACGACTCCTGCCTTTTCGAGGCAGAGATCGAAGAAGTCCCAGGACGGCATTCCGTTCGGGGTGCGGGCCCAGATGTAGGGGGAGTTTTCGCCTCCGACGGGGTCAAGCCCGAGCCCTGCGAGCGGTTCTCGTATGACGGACGCGTTACCCAGGTAGTAGTCAATCGCTTCGCGGGTCTGGCGCCGGCCTTCTTCCGAGTAAACCGCTTCGGCACCGCGCTGCGTGATGTAGGAAACTCCGTTGAAACGGCATTCCTGGCGTTTCGCCCATAGCGAATGCAGCTTTCCAAGTTCCTCGGGGACAACGGAATATGCGCACCTTACTCCGGTGAATCCGGCAGTTTTGGAGAAGCTCCGCAGTTCGATTGCACAACCTTTTGCACCTTCGATTTCATAGATGGAGCGGGGCAGCAGGGGATTGCGGATGAAAGCTTCGTAAGCCCCGTCATATACTATCACGCTGCCGTTTTTCAGGGCATAGTCGACCCATTCTTTGAGCCGTTCGCGGGTGATTGCGGCACCTGTGGGGTTATTAGGGTAGCAGAGGTAGATTATATCGGTCTTTTCGCTGGGAATATCCCCGAACCAGCCGTTGGATTCGTTGCAGGATATGAAGCGTATCTTCCTGCCGGCCATTATGTTGGCATCGAGATAGACGGGGTAGACCGGGGTGGTGATACCCGCTGTGGCGTCCTGGCTGAATATGTCCGAGACATTGCCGCCGTCGCAGATTGCGCCTTCGCTGATGAATATGTCCGACGGCTTGATGCCCAATCCTTTATAGTCGTTTGCGGCAATCGCTTCACGCAGAAACATATAGCCGCGCTCCGGCCCGTAGCCTTTGAAACTTGATGTTTCGGCGAGTTCGTCGACGGCTCTGTGCATAGCTTTGATGACTGCCGGGGCAAGCGGTCCTGTCACGTCGCCGACGCCGAGCCGCGTTACAGGTGCTCCCGGGTGTCTCTGCAGCCGGGCTTCTGTCCGCCGGTTGATTTCAGCAAAGAGATAGTTCCTTGGCAGCTTCTCAAAATTCGCGTTTGCAATGTCGCTCATAGTCGTCTATTTTTTTCTGCGCCAAATATAGTTAGAAATACGCCATTCCTGTTCCATTATTTTATAAATATGGATTTGTTATACAATTTATATTATGTTAACCAAAACATACAAAAGGACACCCCTGCTGTTCAGATGCAGAACCTGCAGTTTTTTTTCGGAGAAAATCTATTTGCTATGTGTTGTCTGCGAACCAGCGGATTTACTCTTGCTGACGAGGATGACGCCGCCGACTATGAGTACGGTTGCAAGGGCCTTCTGCCAGCCGAATGTGTCGAGACCTGCGTAAATGCTGATAATCGACGCGATCAGCGGCTGCAGATAGGTGTACATACTGACGAGCGTCGGGCGTATCCTTTTCTGTCCGAAAGGAATCAGGAAATATGCGCAGCAGGTCGCGAATATGATAAGATATGCTATTTCCCAGAGCACGGTCGGTGAAATTGCCGTGAAATCGGTGGTAATCAAACCTTTAGCCGAAAACGGCAGCGAAACTATCAGCGAAAACAGAAAGCTCCACTTCATAAAGGTCACGACGCTGTATTTCGAAATTACAGGGCGGAAAAGTCCAAGATAAACTGAAAAGCTCAGGCAGTTCAAAAGAAGAAGCGCTATTCCGGCCGGCGAGGAACTGCCGGGGCCTCCGGAGTGCACCGAATTGAAAATCAGGAGCAGAACGCCTGCAAAACTGACCGCCACTCCCCCTGCTTTCTTGAACGTTATCGGCTCTTTCAAAAAGAAGAACGCGAAAATCATAGTGAAGATCGGCCCGAGAGTGCTCATAATAGCAGCATCGATGGGCGTGGCTATCGTGATTGCTTTCAGAAACGTAAACTGAGGGATGAAAAGTCCGAGCATCGATGCTGCCGCGATTTTCGGAAAGTCCCCTTTCTCCACCTTTTCTTTGGGCAGGAAAGCGGAAATAAGGAAGAAAATCAGGCTTGCACCTGCCGCACGGAGCGTGAACAGGACTATGGGAGATACTGAATTAGAGTTGGCTATGTCCTTGTTGAACACTATGTTAAGCCCGAAAATGGTATATGCGGCGGCAATCGAAAGATGCCCTAAAAGTTTCTCTGTATTCATTGCGGCTGCAAATATAGCCAAAAGCCGAGACCAGAGCAACCGGTTGACTTAGGCTTGAAGCACGAAGTGCAAAAAATTGTCGCAAAGAGCCTGTTCAAGCTCGCTTGAAAATTGCTGCTCTTGGCGACAATCAATCTAGCCGAAGGCTGGATTGTGCCTAAGTTTGCAACCGGGCTATGCCGAGGCGCCAGCGTTTATGTGGACGCGCAGCGGACAAACATAAGTGGAACGAGAGTGCAGAAGCAAAGCTCGCTGAAGTTGGCAAAAGCGGTAATTAAGGCTAACTACCGGCGGAATAACGAGAGTTTTTACTAACTTTGTAAGTTATGTCAAGAAACAAGAAATTGGATCTGGTACTGGAGGATGTGCAGATAGAGGCCGTTGCAGCCGAGGGAAAGGCACTCGCCCACACCGAAGACGGCATCGTGGTTTTCGTCGAATTAGCCGTTCCAGGCGATGTTGTGGACATCCGGGTTACCAAGAAAAAGAAGTCCTACCTTGAAGGACGGATACTGAAACTCAAAAAACCTTCTCCGGACAGGCTGGAGCCATTCTGCCAGCATTTCGGCGTCTGCGGAGGCTGCAAGTGGCAGCCGCTCCCCTACCCGATGCAGCTGGAAGCGAAACGGCAGCAGGTATATGACCAGCTCGTCCGTATCGGGCATCTGCAAATCCCTGAAATTCAGCCGGTAATCGGCTCTGATAAAATTGAATGGTACCGCAACAAGCTGGAGTTCTCTTTCTCCGAGCGGCGCTGGATTCTGCCGGAAGAAGACCCCGAAGCACTCACTGACGGGCAGCGTCTGGGCCTCGGCTTCCACGTCGGAAAGTTCTTCGACAAGGTGCTGGACATCAAGGAGTGCCATCTGCAGCCCGAGCCGTCCAACGCCATCCGGCTGTTCGTAAAGGACTATGCGCTCAAACACGGGCTGAGTTTCTATAACCTCCGTGAGAATCACGGACTTATGCGGAATATGTTCATCCGCACTACAAGTGCCGGAGAGGTGATGCTGATACTTTGTTTCGGCGAGGACTCCCCTGCAATTTTCCCGCTGCTTGACGCGGTTTCGCAGGAGTTCCCTGCAATCACGTCCCTGTACTACGTGATAAACAGGAAACTGAACGATTCGATCTCCGACCAGGAGTGCATACTCTACAAAGGGGACGAGGCGATTTACGAAACTATGGAGGGACTGCGCTTCAAGATAGGGCCCAAGTCTTTCTACCAGACCAACAGCGAACAGGCGTACAAACTCTATAAGGTCGCCCGCGAATTCGCCGCCCTGAACGGGACGGAAACGGTCTATGACCTCTACACCGGCACCGGAACTATCGCACAGTTCGTCAGCGCGAAAGCCGCGAAAGTGATTGGTATCGAGTACGTTCCCGAAGCCATAGCGGACGCCCGCGTGAATGCCGCGAACAACGGTATCGGAAACTGCGAGTTCTTCGCCGGTGATATGAAGGACGTGCTGACGGCGGATTTCATCGCGGAACACGGCGCACCGGACGTTATGATAGTCGACCCGCCCCGCGCCGGAATGCACCCTGATGTAGTCAAGACCATCCTTGACGCCGCCCCCAAGCGCATAGTGTACGTCAGCTGCAACCCCGCTTCGCAGGCACGTGACTGCGCGATGCTCGCCTCGAAGTACACGATAACTCGGGTGCAGCCCGTCGATATGTTCCCCCATACGCAGCACGTCGAGAACGTCTGCGAGTTGAACCTGATTTAGAATATGATACTTCAAACTGTATTGCTCATAGCCGGTCTGGCGCTTGTCGTTTTCGGTGCAGACTGGCTCGTGGAGGGCGCCTCGTCCATTGCCAGAAAGTCCGGCATCAGCGAGTTCGTCATCGGACTGACCATAGTGGGCTTCGGAACTTCCTGCCCCGAACTGGTAGTCAGCCTCACCGGAGCCATCCAGGGCAGCCCCGACATTTCGGTCGGCAACGTCATAGGCTCCAACATTTTCAACACCCTGCTTATACTCGGCGTCACGGCGCTGCTCTCCCCCGTCGCAATGACTGCTTCGAACCGCCGCGTCGATATCCCGATCAACCTGCTCGTGACTTTCCTGCTGCTTTTCTGCGGAATGTCATTCACCCTTTTCGGAGCGGGCCAGTCCGATTCTCTTTCTAGGGTCGAAGGTGCTGTATTCCTGGCGATTTTCATTGCCTATATGATTTATTGCTTCAAGACAGGGAAAAGCGATGCAGAGAGCGGTTCGGACGAAAAGGTGCTCAGCACGTTCAAGTCGGTCGTGCTGGTGCTCGCCGGCCTTGCGGGCCTCGTCGCCGGCGGACAGTTGTTTGTCAATTCGGCGGTGAAGATCGCGGGCGCGCTCGGCGTCAGCCAGAAGTTCATCGCTATCACTCTGCTCGCGGGCGGAACTTCGCTTCCGGAACTTGCGACCTGCGTAGTGGCGGCGGCGAAGAAAAAAGACCAGCTGGCGCTCGGCAACATCCTCGGCTCCAATGTGTTCAACATCCTGCTGATTCTCGGCAGTTCCTCGCTTATACTCCCTCTTTCGCTCGGCAGTATCAATATGGTGGACGCCGTGGCCCTGGCTTTGAGCACCATCCTGGTATGGATTTTTGCCTACACCGGCAAGAAAGACCGGCTCGACCGCTGGGAGGGCGGCGTACTGCTCGCGGTATATGTCGCCTATATGGTTTACTTGTTTTTACACCTCTAATAATCAATAAGATATGAAATTTACTCCTACTGTCTATAAACTCAGGAACGTAGCTGACGGCAGAATCTTTGAAGACGAGGGCTGGACCCTCGCCGACCCGAAGAGCGCAACTCCCTCTCTCGTGCGCGCTGAATATGCAAACCGCTATTTCCACCCGCGCGAAGACCTCGACGGAATCTACCGTTACGCGGAGTGGCTGCCCATCAGAAGGACTCTGAAGCGCTCCTGCGCCCCTGTCACCTACAAGAGCAAGGGCCTTGCGGGGCTTTTGGGACTGGAAAACCTGTACATCACCTTCTCCGGCTACAATCCCGACTTAGGTGCCGAGATGAAGACCTGCTCCTTCAAGGAGACCGAGGCTTTCACCGTCTGCGCAAGGATTCCGAAAGACGAAAAGCGCACGCTCGTCGTCCAGTCTGCGGGAAACACCGCCCGCGCATTCGCGCAGGTCTGTTCGGACAACAACATCCCTATCGTCATCTGCATCCCCAAGGACAGCGAGCACGACCTGTGGTTCAGAAAGAAACTGTCGAGCTGCGTGAAACTCGTTGCGGCGCCGCACGGCTGCGACTACTACGACGCGATCACGCTCGGGGACAAGATCTGCCAGGATCCGAAGTATTTCGCGGAGGGCGGTGCGAAGAACGTTGCGAGGCGCGACGGTATGGGCACTACCCTGTTGAGCGCGGTCGAGACCATCGGACGCATCCCTGACGCCTATTTCCAGGCGGTCGGCTCCGGCACCGGCACCATCGCGGCGTGGGAGAATAATATGAGGCTGCTCGAGGACGGACGTTTCGGTACGCACAAGATGCGCCTGTACGTAGCCCAGAACGCGCCTTTCTCCCTGATTTACGACACCTGGAAAGCTCACAGCCGCGAGCTCGTGGCGCTTGACCCTACCGAAGGACGCAGGCAGGCGGAGATCATCCTCGCAAAGGTTCTGGCTAACAGAAAACCGCCTTTCAGCCTTGCAGGAGGCGTTTTCGATGCGCTCATAGACAGCAATGGCGACGCGTTCCTCGCGACCAACGAAGACGTCCTGTACTGGTCGCTGCAGTACCGAAACGTTGAAGGTTACGAGCTGCTCCCGGCATCGGCCTGCGCAGTTTCCGCACTCGCACAGGCGGTCAGGAGCGGGCAGGTCGCAAAAGACGAAGTGATTATGCTGAACGCCACGGGCGGCGGGTCGTTCGCGGCTATGCGCGACGGTTTCGTCTACAAAACCCCGGACCTGGTCATCGATCCGTCCCTCCCCGCGGAGGAGATCGTCGCCAAGGTTGACGCGCTGTTCTGATTCCGTTTCAGATTAGAAATTCAAGGCTACGGACAGTCCTACCGCCAGGTAGAAGCCTTTGCTGGCCCGCACCCGGTACTCGGGGATGTAGGACTCCGTCACCCTGTCCCAGACTTCCGGCTGGTCAAAGGACATCTGCAGGTTCAGAAGCAGGTCCACGCTGGAATTCCGGGACAGTGCATATCTGTAGCCCCCGCCGCCTTTCGCCAGCACGAGTATGTAGTCTGCCTTTCTGTCCACGATCCCGATGCCTGCGTCCAGATATGCCACAGGTCCGTCGCTGCGCGCTCCGAACGGCGTAACTCCTACTCTGCCTGTGATGGGGAAAATGCGCTTGTCCGGAGCTACGCCCATATATCCGCTGTATAGGGAAAGGGAGAAGATGTCTTCGAGTTCCATTCCGACATTGGCGAGAATGAACATATTGGGGTGCGGCTTGCTGCCGAGGTGGGATATTTTGACAGGGAAACCCTCTTCCGTCGTGAAAATCGCGTGTGTGCCCTGCAGGACGGATTCCATTATCCCCCATTCCGCTCCGTAACGCAGTTTGGGCTTCTGGCAGAGTGCAGTACCTGTCAGAAGCAGGGCGAACAGCCCGGTGAGAAATATGCGCCTGAGAGTCTGCATCACCACTTGAACAATATGAGAAGTTGCGGCATATAGGTGTGTATCAGGCCGTTTTTGTATAGTTTCAGCAGAGTTGCGTTCTGGGTTTCATCCTTGCGGATGTGCATTCCCGCTTCCAGCATCCAGGAAAGTTCGAGGTCGATCCTCCGCGCGAAGCTGAAATGGCAGCCTGCAGTGCCGCAGACCGCGAGCAGTGCCCCGAAGTTGTTTTCCAGTTCTTCAGTGAGGAACAGGTTTCCAGGCTCGAAATCCCGTACATAGCCGCAGGACGCACCGCTGCCGGCGAAGAAATCGAAGTAGCAGTTGCTGTTTCCGACCGTAAGAAGCCTGTAGTTGTGGCTGAAATTTAAGCGAACTCCTGCCCTGTCACTCCTGTTCTTCAACACGCCGTAGGTGTCGGCCATCAGGGTGAAGGTGTTGAAATTGTCTTCTTTCGTGCGGTACTGGAAAGAGGCGCCGAAACCGTGGGGCGACTGGTAGAGACCTGCCGAGTACCTGTACTGCGCGGATGCGGGGACAAGACCGGCCCCGACGCCCAGAAGCAGGGTCAGGGAAAGGCTTAGGAACAACTGTTTTTTATTTCGCACTTTGCGGTACACGCTCTTGGTAGGTTTACATTCACGAAGATAAGCATTATCCTTTGAAATTGCTCCCGGAAGTGCTATCTTAGTGTGTATTTACTGGGTTAAATTGCGATAACAAAAATGTTATCAATATAAACAAAATTGTTACTTATATTATTTGCTAGATAATTATGGAGAAGAATCCCCTGCTGCCGCCTTTGCCGGAGCGTATGCGCCCGCATAGCCTTGAAACTTACGTCGGGCAGCGTCATCTGGTCGGAAAAGGCTGCATTCTCCGCAATATGATAGAGCGCGGAAACCTCTCTTCCTTTATTTTGTGGGGCCCTCCGGGGGTCGGCAAGACGAGCCTTGCCCGGATTATCGCCGATACGCTCGACCGGGATTTCTTCACTCTTTCCGCGGTTACTTCCGGGGTCAAGGACGTGCGCGAAGTCATAGAGCGGACGAAGTCCAAGAGTCTTTTCGACCACGCTGCGGCGCCTATACTTTTCATAGACGAAATCCACCGTTTCAACAAGGCTCAGCAGGATTCGCTGCTCGGTGCGGTCGAGGCGGGAACGGTGATTCTTATCGGTGCGACGACGGAGAACCCCTCTTTCGAAGTCATCACTCCCCTGCTGTCCCGCTGTCAGGTTTTCGTTCTGAAATCGCTTGAAGCTGAAGATTTGCAGAAACTGCTTGACCGCGCACTGACTCAGGATGAAGTTCTTTCGAAACTAGACATCGAGATCAAGGAGACCGGCGCATTGTTCAGGCACAGCGGCGGCGATGCGCGGAAACTCCTGAATATCCTCGAGATAGTGACTGACGCCAATCTCTCCAAGCCAAAAATCGTTATTGACAATGAGACGGTTACGGAGTGCCTGCAGGACAATATGGCGATTTACGACAAGGACGGAGAGCTGCATTACGACATCATTTCCGCCTTTATCAAGAGCATACGCGGCTCTGACCCCAATGCTGCCGTTTACTGGCTGGCGCGGATGCTGGACGGCGGAGAGGACCCTCTCTTCATCGCCCGCAGGCTCTGCATTTCGGCGGCTGAGGACGTGGGGCTGGCCAATCCCAACGCCCTTTTGCTCGCTTCGTCCTGTTTCCAGATAGTCAATACGATAGGAATGCCGGAGGCGCGGATTCCGCTTGCCGAGTGCACGGTCTATCTGGCTTCATCGCCGAAGAGCAACGCCGCTTATATGGCTATAGGTGCGGCTCTTGAGGCTGCGTCAAAGGACAAGACGGCCGCCGTTCCGCTGCACCTGCGCAACGCTCCGACCAAGCTGATGGCGGACCTGGGATATTCCGACGGTTACAAGTACGCCCATGACTATCCCGGAAACTTCGTGGACCAGGAGTTCCTGCCTAAGGGGCTGGAGGGTTCTGTCTTCTATCAGCCGCAGGAAAACCGACACGAGGACACCCTGCGCCGCTACCTCGAAGCCTGCTGGCCGAAATACTATCCGCCGAAAGAGTGATTATACTTGTTTCCCTCAGTTCGCATACGGCTTGCAACTGGGATTCCCTTTTATCTCCACAGCATTACTATGCTGCCTGCGGTTATCAGCAGTGCGCCTATGATTACTTTGGTGTTGACAGGCTCTTTCAGGAATAAAAAGGCAAGCAGTATTGTGATGACCACGCTCAACTTGTCAATAGGAGCAACGCGTGATACATCGCCGGTTTGTAGGGCCTTGAAATAAAACAGCCACGAAAGACCTGTCGCGAGCCCGGAAAGGAGCAGGAAGAGCCAGGTGTGATGGCTGATGCTCTTTATCTCGTTCAGGCGGCCGCTGAAAAAGACTATCCCCCACGTAAGCAGCAGAATAATCGTGGTGCGGATGGCCGTGGCAAGATTGGAGTTAATGTCTTTTACTCCGATTTTTGCAAATATCGCAGTCAGGGCTGCAAATACTGCAGACAATAAAGCATAGTACTTCCACATAAGCTATAGTTAAACAGAAACACCTCAATCACAAGGTAGTATTTTTCTAAATAAATGAATATATTGGGACTACCCCACTCCAAGGTCGGTGTTGTCGATAAGGACTTCGGCCTTGGAAGAATGTAGCAGGGACGGATAAATCTCTTTTACCAGCCAGCTGGCCATCTCTTCATCGCGCTTAAGCGGCGTACCATTGGGGCAGAAGAGATTGAGGCTGTAATATTCGAAATATTCTTCCGCCAGTGCAATGTCCTTCAATACCCTCTCTCGGGTATCTCCAGGAGTGTCCGTACAGCAGAGCAGGCACACGCCTTTGAAATATTCTGCAATCTCCTGAGGGGTTACTCCAGCTCCGATTCCTTTCTGCCAGCGGTCTCTGAGCTGCGCGTCAAAAGTCTCCACGCCGCAGCGGAACTTGACGACTGCAGGTGCAAACAACTGAGCAAATGCTTCCAGTCGGTTGCGGTACATATAGTGCATCTCAAACCACAGCGTGTGTATTTCTTTGTCCTTTACAACTTTCTGTATTGCTGCAATTGTTGCGGGATCAAGCTCCAGCGCCGAGCCGGAGTTGATAATATCCAGCACGCCGAATTCCCCGGTCACCCTGTCAAGCACTTCCCTATTCGTGCTCTCGTATGGCGTCGGGCAGACGTCTTCATAATAATCGCAGAAACTGCAACGTCTCCACCGGCAGCCCGTCCCCTGAAGCAGCAGAAATTCCCGTGAAAATTTCCCTTTGATTACTGAATACCTTTCCATTGCCTGTCGTAGTATTTATTTATCCAGCGCACTACAACGTACGCCATCGGCGTGCCTGTGAATGCCTCTATAAGCAGTTTGAGGACATACTGGAGAACTATCATTTTCATCAGATCCGCTGCAGGAACCACGCCGTAGAAGGCAATCAGCACGAACGGAACGGAATCAAACAAGTACCCTACCATCGAGCTGCCGATAGTGCGCATCCACAAATGGCGGCCCCGGGTCCATTTCTTCATTCTCTCCATAATATAGGCGTTGGACAGTTCTCCGAGCAGGTAACCGACTAAAGACGCTGCAACTATTCGGGGGACATACGAGAACACGAGATTGTAGGCGTTCTCCGTTTCTGCCAGATAGTCCGGCGAGTGCAGCAGAACTCCGATGCCGGTGCATACGACAAGGATTATATTGCACACGAGGCTCAAGAATATGACCCGCCTGGACGTGCGGTAGCCCCATATTTCCGTGAGTACATCCCCGAGCATATAGGCAAAAGGAAAAGTGATGGTCCCCGCGTCGAAATAAAAAAGCCCTCCGATGCTTATGACTTTCACTGCCATAACATTGGAGACCAGATAAAGGGTGACAAAAAGCCCCGTCACAACCATTAACGGGGTGTCGAAATATGTCCGGTTTTTTGAAGGGTTGTCCGGTACCTTGTTATTCATAGGTGCAAAGATACAGTTTTCAATTAACTTTTTCCTATTATGATTAACACTTCTTTTGCACTTGGATTTGTTGCTTGGACCTGTTTATGAATATAGAGAGTTCCGCTGCAAGTACGTTGCATTGTATATAAGAGAAGGATTCGTACCCGGCTCTGAAAGGCGTCCATAAAATTTATGATTGCGCCGCAGCAGCCTCGTATTTCTTACGGTGCTTGATGATTGACTTCATATTCTGCATAGCCCAGTCCGTCAGCTGCTGGATTATCGGAACCAGGGATGCGCCGGTCTCAGTCAATTTGTATTCCACCCGGATAGGAACTTCCGGAAACACGGTGCGCGTCACCAGGGCATCTGCCTCCAGGGTCTGAAGAGTTCCTGAAAGCACTTTCGTGGAAATATCCGGAATCATCTTCCCCAACTGATTGAACCTGGCGCTTCCGTTCTCGCTCAGGACGAGAATTATGAGCAGCGCCCATTTGTTTCCGAACCTTGCCACCACATTTCTGATGGGGCAAATCTCTATGATAGAATTTTTTTCAACTTTTTTCTGCATCCTAATTCATTGTTTTTTACTAAAAGTGAGTTTTGGGTAACTTAGTATGTATTTTGTAACTTATTGCATATCAATTAAATAGTTTCTACTTTTGCAGTGTCAAAAGGAAAGCAATAAACTTTTGCAAAGTTAATGAAAAGGATTTTATCTGTTATCGCCCTTGGCCTTGTGGCTCTGACCGTCTCGGCTCAGGAAAAAGACCGCTTCGAAACCTACGATTTCGACAACTTCAAACTTCACGTCTATTACACCAACGACGCATTGGGAGACGCAAGCTACATCATTGAGGGCCGGGATGCTCTTGTAACCCTTGAACAGCCATTGTTCAAAGACAATGTCGCTGAGTATGATGCATATTTGGGCAAACTTAACAAGCCTGTCGAGCAACGCATAACGGACTTCCATCTCGGAGGAACAGGCAGCAACCCGGTTGTTATGGCTGAGGGTATGCCGAAATTCACAAACGAAGGAGTTTATGCCGCTATGATGGCCGGATTCGCCCAAGGCTTTGGTGATGCAATCGTTGCACTGCCTGACGGCGAGAAAAGAACAATTTGCAGAGGCTGCAAATTTTGCAGCCATCAGCATAGGCAAGTTGAATGAATTGAAAGGCTATGTACTTGAACTCGGACCCGAGGTAAAGATTCCGGGAAAAGTATTCGGCGGAGCGGCCCTTGGCGCCACGGGAGCGGACTTCTCCTTCCAGATGTTCCAGCCGGGAACCGAGACTGGCTTCCTGCACACCCACAAGACTCATGAGGAACTCTATTTCTTCCTCAGCGGAAAAGGCGAATTCCAGGTTGACGGACAGGTGTTCCCGATCGAGGAAGGCAGCGTAGTCCGCGTAGCTCCTGCCGGAAAACGCTCGGTACGCAACAACGGACTGGAGCCGCTCGTGATGCTCTGCGTGCAATATAAAGGCGATACTTTCACCGCAGAAGATGCAGCAGACGGAGTAATCCTCAACGAGCAAGTCAGCTGGTAGGAACTTCAGTCTCACTATCCACGGAACCTGATATCGTTCGTCAGCCATAGTCTGACGGACGATATTTGTACTATAACTATGTAATCGAAAAATCCGTATATTCGTAACCTTTATTTGAAGATGTATGGAAAATACGGCGAGTTTATCAATAATGCCCGCAAGGCTCTCTTCTCGAAGAGAAAATAGTCAACGGAAATAGAGGTATGATTATTCTCATTGCCGGAGATACACATACGGGAAAAACTCTATTGGCGCAAAAGCTACTGGAGAAATACCATTACCCATATCTGTCGATAGACCATCTGAAAATGGGGCTCATCAGGAGCGGTCAATGCAGGCTTTCAGCAGACAGCGCGGATGATGAACTTACTGCGTATCTGTGGCCTATTGTCCGCGAAATTATAAAGACCTGCATTGAAAATTCCCAGAATCTGATAGTCGAAGGTTGTTATATTCCTTTCGGATGGGAATTTGACTTCCCTGAAGAATACGCTCGGCACATCAGGTATATCTGTCTGATATTCAGCCGAAACTATATCACCAATCATTTCAGCGAAATTGTGCAATATGAGAAATCCATAGAGAGCAGGCTCTCTACGGATTTAAACATCGAAGATATGATCAGCACAAACGAGTACAATCTTGAGTAATGCAGACAGCGGAATTATAAATACATTCTCATAGAAAATGACCATAGTATAGACATAGATTCCATATGGTGGCGTAACCATTGGAGACGGGGCGGTTGTTGCCGCAGGAGCTGTCGTAACGAAGGATGTAGAGCCTAATACATGGTTGGCGGAGTCCCGGCGAAAATTATAAATAATCTAAGTATATGACAAACAGTTTAAAACCGCCCGGCAAGACATTCATCGGCAAAGCCTCTGAAAGACTTGCCCATTGGGCATAGCGGGATCGGAAGTCTATTCCTCAAACGACTTACAATAAACGAAGTGATTTTCCCTATTCCCCAAAATTCAAATTATTTCATTTTTTGGGAATACTCAGTAAGCCATTGTCCCAAATCTATAATGCGAATTCCCTCGTATTGGTACTCTTCATATCCGGTCCTTGCCAAAAGGATTCTTGGGTACGCATCCCTTATGCTTAACAACGGTGATACTTCTCTATTGAAAGTCTGTTCGTCAGAAATACTGTCAGCAACTTGGATATACACTTTTTCATTTCTTCTTACCGCCACAAAATCTATTTCTTTGTGATATAGAACACCCACATATAATTCATACCCTCTTCTCTTCAATTCAATCGCAACGATATTCTCTATAACTCTGCCGTAATCCATATTTTTCGTACCAAGTTTGGCATATCTGAAAGAATGGTCACTCAAATAATATTTTTCGTTTGACGACAGATACTTTTTACCTTTAATATCATACCGCTTGATTCGATAGAATGCAAAAGCATTACAGAGATATTCAAGATAACTGTTGACGGTCTTGTTTGTAATACTGTCTTCCGAAACCGACAGTGATTTCGCCAAGCTCCTTACAGAAGCAAGGTTGCCGATATTGTCCATCATAAAATCAGATAACCTGTTCAAAAGCAGTGTCTTTCGTATATTGTATTTTTGCTTTATGTCTCGTACGACAAGTGTATCAAAAACTGAACTGATGTAATTGTACTTGTCATTGTCATTACGATAGACATACGAACCTGCCATTCCTCCCTCGAAAATGTATTTATCAAAGTTGGCTGGAGAATTTTCCAATTCGTAGTATGTCAAATATTCCGAATATGAGAATGGAAAGACATGAAGCTCCAAAGTTCTGCCCGTAAAAAGCGTAGCAAGGTCGGAACTTAATAAAAAGGCATTTGAACCGGTTATGAAAATATCGTATTTCTCCTGTGAATGAATCCAGTTTACAGCTTTCTCAAAATCAGCGCACATTTGAATTTCATCTATCAGCACAAAATTCTGAGAGCCTTCAATATAGAGACAGTTGATATACTCATACAAAGCCGTATGTGTTTTAAGTTGCTCTGTTTCAGGCAAATTAAAATTAATATGAATAACATTGCAGTTTACTATATTCTTTTCAATATAGGATTTCAATGCTTCCATAAGTTTTGATTTTCCGCTTCGGCGTATTCCCGTAATAACCTTGATGTCGGGCGTTCCTATCACATCTATGAGTCTCTGTAAATACTGTGCTCTTTCTATCAGTTTCATAACTCATTCATTCTATTTCCCAAAATTACAAAAAAATTAATTTTGAGGAATAAATGTAAGCAATCATTTAGAAAAATAATACCTGAAATTTACCTTATCCCACCTCCAACCCACATTATACCACCAAATTACCTCGACCATTCAAAAAAAACTTCAAAAAACTCTTGACTCGTACCTAAGGTCATATTATATCTTTGCATACGATATCAAAACAATCGTACGATTATGGACTATAAATTAAAAATCGGAGAGTTCTCAAAGTTGATGCAGGTAACGGTCAAGACCCTACGCCATTACGAAACCAAAGGGATACTGATGCCCGATGAAGTTGACGAATGGACGGGATACCGCTACTACACCCTCAACCAGATGCAACGTCTGAACGCAATACGCAATCTCCAGCGCCTCGGATTCTCTCTTGAAGAAATCGCAGACCTGCTGGAAGACAAATTTCACGAACCGGATCTGGAACAGTTGAACGAAAAGATTGCGGAAACGGACAGGCAACTGCAACTTCTGAAGGAGCGTAGAATCAAACTGCTCAACTGGCAGCGCTCTCGCAAAACAATTACAAAAATGGAAAAGTTTTCAATCCAATCACTGCCATCAATCATCGTGGCATCACACCGTGAAGTCATTCCCAACTACGCAGCCATAGGAGAAATGTGCTGCAACAAAATCGGGCCAGAAATGCACCGTCTCGGATGCAAGTGCCCGCCTCCGGGATACTGCTTCACAATCGAACACAACAAGGAATACACACAGTCCTGCCCTTTGAACTTCGGGCGGTGACATCCTTGGCGGAGCCGGAAAAGTCGTTGAATGCTATGGAGGGTTTTGCAATCATAATCGGGTTATGCTGTGCAACCTCCGAAATCCCAACACAAAGATAGTAATTATTTATTAACTACAAACCAATATATTAGTTATTTTTAGTTAAAGTTGTAATTCAAGTGATAACTATCGAAAATTGTTTTGAATATCCTAATATGACCTTCGGTTGATTACAGATTACATTATGTCAGAATATTTTTCTATATATTGGTTATTCCGTTAGATTTTTGTAAATTTGCGGTAAATAATACCGCTATGGCGACAAAAATTAACGAAATAAGCCGACTTGTTCCACGCAATTCGCTATTGTTTTCTTCCTGGCTTTCTGAACACGGAATAGACAGGAAGGAGCAGACGTCGTATGTGAGGACAGGGTGGATAGACAGGCTTGCACGAGGGGTCTATAAGTTTGCGGAAGCAGAGCCTACCGCTTATTCCGCTCTTGCTTCTTATAATTCACAACTTGGCAAGAACTTCCATATAGCAGCTTCAACAGCCCTTGATCTTCGGGGTTATTCTCATTTCGTGGCAATGGGAAAACCAACAGCATACATAGTTTCTGAAGAAAATGTGAAACTCCCGAATTGGATGTTGGCTGTCGATTGGGATATGAACATAAAGTATTTTTACAGTTCAATATTCGGAACTGTGGGTTTGGGCTTGGAAAAGATGGTGGTTGAAGGTTTGGAATTGATCATATCATCTCCCGAGAGAGCCTTTATGGAATGTCTGGATATGAGTCCGGAACAGTATTCGCTGATGGATACTTACTATGTGATGGAAATGCTGACTACTTTGCGCCCGAAATTGGTGCAGAAACTGCTCGAAACCTGCACTTCCGTAAAAGTGAAGAGGTTGTTTCTATATATGGCCGAGAAGTCCGGTCATTCCTGGTTCAAGGCTCTCGATTTGACTAAAATCAATCTCGGTAGCGGGCAGCGTGTACTCTCGGCTGGAGGAAAGTATATATCTAAATATCAAATAACTATACCACAAGAACTTGCTGACTATGAATAATATCTACGCATAGAAGGTCGAGCTGTTGCTCAGACTTATCCCGATAATTACCGATGAAAGAATATTTGCTGTCCACGGTGGTTCAGCAATCAATCTGTTTTTGAAAGACCTGCCGCGATACTCGGTGGATATTGACTTGACATATATCCCGCTCGAAGACCGCAATACCAGCATTGAGAATATAAATGCTCATTTGAAGTCAATATCCGACAAAGCGAAAAAGGCCTTCAAAGGAATGCATATTGTTCCGAATCCTGCTACTTGCAAACTGCTCTGCGAATACCGTGGAAAACAGGTCAAGATAGAAGTAAACCAGACCAAGCGCGGAATCGTTGGTGGAGAACCACTTCGAGTTCCATTGTGCGACAAGGCCCAGGAAGAGTTCGGACTTTACTGCGAAGCGGATATTGTGCCTAAGACATTGCTATACGGCGGCAAAATTGCAGCTGCGCTTTCCCGCCAGCATCCGAGAGATTTGTTCGATGTAAAATATATGGATATTCCTCTTTCAGAGGCAAAGGAAGGGCTGTTGTTCAGCCTGTTGGGAAGCGACCGTCCAATCCACGAGTCGTTCGCTCCTGCGCTCATTGACCAACGGGACGCAATGAAAAATCAGTTTGTCGGTATGACTGATACTCCGTTCTCATACGAAGAATTTGAAGAAACAAGAGCGAAGCTGATAAAGGACGTAAATGAACTGATGTCCGAAGATGACAAAAAGTTCCTTGTAAGTTTTGAAAAGGCAGAGCCTGATTGGTCTGCATTTAACTATCCGTATTTTGAAAAATATCCTTCAGTTCAATGGAAACTTCTGAACCTCAAAAAGCTGAAAGATACCAATCCTGACAAGCTGTATTCTGAGGTCAGCAAACTGGAAAAGTTGTTCAATCTATAATTTGCAGATTCTCGAGCTTTCGTTTCTGATATTGGCCGCGGTAGCCGGTGGCGGTGTCGATGAGAGTGAAGCGGCAATGTGCGTCAATCGGACCGGTTGTCGGGAGCTGCCATAGAGAGCGGTAGTCCGGAATTGAGATTGCGGCCGTGTCCTCATCGACGGTGCAATCGCGGTCTGCAATGAAGGTGCGCATCTTGCCGGGATTATGGTCAGTCCCTTGATTTGTCAGCTGGATTCTCAGATGCAGTCTGTAGGACTTGGCTCTTGTATCTTTGATGTTGACTTTGAACTTCAGCAAAAGGCGGCCATCTATATTTTCGCAGGAAAGCAATTCTGGAAAGAACTCAGGAAAATCCGCCCACGGCTGCAGTTCGGGTATGTGCTCGTTTCCGATTTGCGCAAATCCGTGATATGCGCTGACGAACAGATTATGCCCCGTGATGTGTGACCGGTGCCGTTGAACGGCGGGCGGTGCGGCAGTACCTGCCCAGCGTAGCCGTTCCACCGTAGCTGCGTTTCGTGAGGCAGTGTCCTCCACGCCTCCAGTGCCCTGCGGTGAACCTCAACGGCCTTCATCTGGTCCGGTGTTCCGCTGAACTTGCAGACGGGTTTGCTCTTGTAATAACAGATGCCGTCACGGTGGTAGAATGTGATGTTGCCGACTGACGACCAGCAGTCGGAAAAACGGGAATTTGGAAGGTATTTGGGCATAGTCTCGGTGGTTTTGTGTTGCTGCAATATTGCCAGGAGAGGAGGACTGTGCCCGGAAAGGATATACGGCTTGAAGTCTTGACCACATAGGTAACTCATAGGGACCTCAACAGGAGAATATTCTATTTGTCAGTGGTCACCTCCAATATGAAATTTTCGATTAGTTTGTTGATTTGCTCAGGGAGGTCAGTGTTGGAATTGTGGCCGGCACCTTCAATCCATTCGAGGCGGTAGCCTTCAGCATTTGACCACGCCTTGTTGTAACGTTTGCTTGAACCGGCCTTGTCCTTTGTCCCGCAAATCAGCAGGACCGGGCAAGAAAGTTTGTATGGAAGATTCAATTCCACGGCTTCAGCAAGCATACGGTAGCCGTGGCCGGCAAGACGGACATAACTTTCCTTGTCGTAACTCAACATCATTTCACGCATCAAATCCTGACCGTATTGTGATGTTGCAACTCCTTTGCTTCCTGTTTCAATAAGCAGCTTCCACGGAAACATTATATACATAGGCTCGCAATGTTTGAGCATCCAAATTTCAGCCTTTGAAAGATATTTTCTCTGAAGTGGGGCCGAATCAATAGAAATGAAACCTGCAACTCGCTCGGGAAATAGTTCGGCATACATCTGTGACACATAACCGCCCATTGACTGTCCGATGAATACGACCTTGCTGATACCTTCCTTTTGTAGTATTTCATTCAGCCACACGGTTTTCTGCTTCATATCAAATGACAAATTGAAAGGTCTGGATGCACCGTGTCCCGGAGCATCCCAGACGAACAGATTGAAACGGTCTTCAAAGGTCTCAACCTGCTTATCAAAGAGTTTATGGTCGGCGGTCAATCCTGGAAGCAACACAAGAGTCGGAAGTTCAGGCTTGATGCTGCCTGAAACCCAATAATGAATGTTTCCGAGAGGAGTTGTATGTGTTTTTGCTATCATTTCATTAAGATTCAATGTCATAGCAAAGGTACGAAAATAATCCACTTGAAGATACTTCGGAAAAAGCAAACGAAAGAAAACGGGGAAAAAGAAAGAAAACCTTTCGGTTAAGCCGAATCCAATGGAGCTTGCTCCGATTGGTGAGGCGAGAGAAAGGTGCGTATGAAATACGAACGAAAAAGGATTGCTTTTTCCAGTCCGGCGTTGGTGTCTGTCAAGGTTCTGCGAAGCAGACGGCGCAGCCGCTTGACCTTTACTGACACCATAAGACGGACTACCTTTGCAGTCTTTTTGTTTTTCTTCAGAGCGTGTGCGTGATATATCAGCACGACTATTCACTAAGCAACCAAGAATTTTTATAACTTTATGTGATTTTAGATATGAACGAAGATGAGACTGAAGAAGCAATTTTATAAAGATGTGGAGGAAATGCAAGCAGGAAGTGTGCTGACTTGTGCCGGTGAGTTGTTCAAAGAGGAAGATTTTGCGCATTTGCCGAAGGCTTTGCGGATGTATATAGCGAATAGCGGATATATCGACAAGCCGAAGATGTCCTGCCTGAAGATGGAGTATAAGGATGTGGATTTCGTGCAGGGTAAAAACGGGCCGAAACTGAAGATTGATTATACGCAGTATAATTTTGTTGGTGAGCCGTGCAGTTTGGCTTATATTGACAGCAGCCTGTTCAAGATTCCTTTTGAGGGCTATGATTATTATCGTGACGGCAAGGGCGGGATGAAAGGCGTTATTGCTAAGTTCATAAGCTTGTTTGATCAGACAGGCGCGAATATGGATAAAGCCTGCCTTGTGACTTTCCTTGCGGAGTGCTTGTTTGCCCCGTCCGCATTGTTGCAGGATTACCTGTCTTTTGAGGAGATTGGCGATTTCGATGTCAAGGTTTCGGCCAAGTATAAAGGCGCAGAGGGCAGCGGGGTTTTCCATTTCAACGAGAAATACGAGCTGGTGTCATTCACCACTGAGGACAGGGCTGTAACGAACAAGGACGGCAGTATGGAGTATCTTCCGTGGTCGGCCGAGTGCGGAGAGTACAGAATGTCGGAGAATGGCATCAATCTTCCAACGAAGTTCAGGGCTGTCTGGCATTATCCTGACGGTGATTTCGTGTATTTTGATGGGGCGATTGACAAGATAGATTACGAGTAATGGACAGGATTGAAAGAGAGAAGATTACGGTAAGGCATATGATTGAGTTGTGGTGCCGTAAGCATCACAATCAGAGCGGGCTATGTGAAGATTGCAGGGTTTTGCTTGATTATTCGACTGCTCGGCTAGAGCATTGCCGTTTCGGGAATGAGAAGACGAAATGCCACAAATGTCCCGTCCACTGCTACAAGCCGGAGATGAGGGCGAAAATTCGGGAAGTTATGAGGTATAGCGGACCGAGGATGATATTGTATCATCCTATCGAAGCATTGTGCTATATCTTCAACAAGTAAAAATTAATGAATGAAAACGGAATTGTTATATAAAGCTCTACTTAAATTTACCTCAGGTGTTGTCTGTGTAGGGGTGCTGTTGTTCTTACCGGCAGGAACTTTTCATTATTGGAATGCCTGGCTGCTGATGGCCATACTCTTTATCCCGATGTTTGTTGTCGGAATTTTACTGTTGTTCAAGAATCCCGGATTATTGGAAAAACGGCTTAATGCAAAGGAGAAGCAGGATGAACAGAGTCTGGTGATAAGGCTAAGCGGATTGATGTTTATTGTGGGTTTTATCATCGCAGGACTGAATTTTCGATTCGCCTGGCTGATTATGCCGGATTGGATTGTCTGGACTGGAGCAGTGCTGTTTCTGCTGTCCTATCTGCTTTACGGCGAAGTATTGCGGGAGAACACTTATCTGTCTATGACTATAGAAGTGCAGGAAGGACAGAAAGTTATAGATACAGGCTTGTATGGCATTGTCAGGCATCCTATGTACAGCGCGACTATTCTTCTGTTTCTGTCAATACCTCTGGTTCTTGGCTCACCTATCTCATTTGTGATTTTCCTTGCATATCCTCTGATTATTGCCGAGCGGCTTCCGTGAGTGAAAGATGCGGCCGTTTTTGCGGATACAAAGATAATCATTACGTCAACAATCGCGGCACTATACCTTATGTACATACATGACGCGAATGGCGTTCAGGACGGCAATTATCATCACACCTACGTCCGCGAATATCGCAAGCCACATATTCACTATTCCGAACATTCCGAGGATGAGGCACACAGCTTTTATGCCTAATGCCATTATAATGTTTTCCCAGACTATACGAAGGCACTTGCGTGAAATACGGATAGCCTTGCCTATTTTCATCGGGTCATCATCCATCAGCACGACATCCGCCGCTTCGATGGCGGCATCGCTGCCCAGTGCGCCCATTGCTATACCCAGATCCGCACGCGACAATACAGGTGCATCATTGATGCCGTCACCGACAAATGCCACTTTCGTGTCCCCTTTTGAAGAGTTGAGAATGTCTTCAAGATGAGAAACCTTGTCCGCAGGGAGCAGTTCGCTGTAAACCTTGTCCACTCCAAGTTTTGCAGCCATCTGCTCTGCCACAGGGCGGGCATCTCCGGTGAGCATAACAGTCTGCGTCACACCAGATTTGCGGAGATCTGCTATAGCTGCTTTCGATGTAGGCTTTACAACATCACCCAAGACGATATGTCCCGCATATTTGCCGTCAATCGCTATATGGACAATCGTTCCCGCTGTCCTGCAGCGGCAGGGAGCAAGGCTCATTTCCGACATCAGCTTCTCATTTCCGACTGCTACCGTCATTCCGTCAATTACTGCTGTTATACCTTTGCCGCTTATCTCCCTGACATCGCTCAGTCGGTTTCGGTCAACCTTTTTACCGTATGCCTGCTGCAGGGATTTCGCGATTGGATGCGAGGAAGATGACTCCACGATAGCTGCATATTCAAGCAACTTTGCCTTTTTATGCTCAACATCTATATCGTTGTCGCCGTGATCGTGGAAAGCGTTTACTTCAAATACGCCCTTTGTCAGAGTTCCGGTCTTGTCGAATACGACGGTCCTGACTTTTGAGAGCGTTTCCAGTATGTTGGCACCTTTCACCAATATTCCCTCACGGCTTGCGCCGCCGATTCCGGCAAAGAACGACAGCGGGATACTGACAACCAAAGCACACGGGCAACTGATTACAAGGAATACAAGCGCACGGTAAATCCATGTCTCAAACGTTGCAAAATTTACCGGTGCTCCATAGAACAACATAAGGAATAACGGAGGCAGCAGGGCAAGAGCCAATGCACCATAACAGACTGCCGGAGTATATACGCGGGCGAATTTCGCAATGAAATTCTCTGATTTTGATTTCCTTGACGCGGAATCTTCAACCAGTTCCAATATCTTTGATACTGTCGAGTCGCCGAACTCTTTTGTGGTTCGCGCCTTCAATACGCCCGACATATTGATGCTGCCACTGATAAGCTCATCGCCGGCAGATACCCCACGCGGGAGCGATTCACCGGTCAATGCCGAAGTATTCAATGAAGACACCCCGGAAACAATCACTCCGTCTATAGGCACACGCTCTCCGGGCTGTACGATTATCGTCTGACCGACCTCGACATCATCGGGATCGACTCTGACAATCTTTCCTTCTTCCTCGATATTGGCATAATCCGGGCGGATATCCATCAGTGCGGCGATGTTGCGTCGGCTCTTGCCGACAGCGTAGCTTTGGAAAAACTCCCCTATCTGATAGAAAAGCATCACGGCAATAGCCTCAAGGTAATCCCCGCTTTTCTCATACAGCGCGAGGGAAAAAGCCCCGACGGTAGCCGCTGCCATAAGGAAATTCTCATCGAAAACCCTGCCGTGGATTATTCCAAGCCACGCTTTTTTCAAAATGTCGAATCCGATGATGAGGTAAACGGCCAGATACAGCGCTAACCTCGGCCACCCTGCGAAATCAATTAATTGCAGTCCTACAGTCATCACCAGAGCGATGATGATCCGTATGAGCATATAAAGTTGTTTCCTGTTCATTGTTCAGTTAAAGAATTTCAAAATCCGGTTCCACCTTTTTTGCAACTTTCAGCACTTCCGCCATAACAGAATCCTGATCAGCACCATCCTCAAAAGCCACTTTCATCTTCTGGGTCATAAAGGAAATGGTCAAATCTTTTACTCCGGATACTTTCCTGGCGGCATCCTCAACAAGATTTGCGCAATTTGCGCAATCTACTTCAATCTTAAATGTCTTGTTCATCGTTTTGTCGTATTGTTCTGATGATGCAAAGTTATAAAGCCCCGCTTGCAACCTGTTTGCAAAGTTTCAACTGGAATTTGCAAACCGCTTGCATTTTAATTTGTGTATCTTTACGTCCGGAAGCAAACGGAGGATATGGAATTTTTATATTCACTGATAAATATGCTGGCCGAGATGTCGCCTTACCTGCTTCTCGGTTTTGGAATTGCGGGATTGCTTTATGCTTTCGTGCCGGGTGACTTTTATCGCAACCACCTGTCCCGCCCGGGAGTTCTGTCTGTAATCAAAGCGGCATTGATTCCATTGCCGCGGCCATTCGTGAGGTGATTGGAGATCTTGGTTTTTCATATGAGTAACATCGATATAGAAAATATCTTGAACGAGAAAGGGGTTAAACCGACTTCCAATCGAATTCTCGTGATGAGGGAGCTGGCTGAGGCCTCGCATCCTGTCAGCCTTGCCGATTTGGAAAGTATGTCGGGATTCTCAATGGACAAGGCAACTATCTTCAGGGTCCTTGAATTGTTCGCTGAAAAAGATGTCGTGCACGTAATCGAGGATGGCAGCCGGTCTCTCAAATATGAATTGTGCCATAGCGGTGAATCGCCCCACACCATTTCTGACCAGCACGTCCATTTCTATTGTGAAAAATGTAAGGAAACGTATTGTTTTGAGGAGATAAAAGTGCCTTCGATAACTATACCGGACGGTTTTTATCCTCATTCCGTGAACTATGTGATAAAAGGCATCTGCCCGAAATGCCATAGATAGCCACCATCCATAGGTGCATAACTTGTTAGTCTTTCTTGTGTATCAGCAAATAACTGCAAATATCAATGAGTCTGCAAATCCAAGATTTATCATATACACATCCCAATAGGGATATTCTTTTCCAAAATATCAGTTTTTCGGTATCTGCCGGAGAAAAATGCGCTGTTGTCGGCAACAACGGCGTTGGAAAATCCACCCTTCTGAAGATTATCGCAGGATTACTCTCCCCTGCCTCTGGCTCCATTTCATTTGATGACATCCCATATATTATTCCTCAGCATTTCGGCCAATTTGACGAGATGACTGTCGCACAGGCTCTCGGCATAGAAGGGAAACTGAATGCGCTTTCCCGTCTTCTCGACGGCATAGGATCTGAAAACGATTTCGAGACACTTGACAACGAATGGGATCTCCAGGACCGGATGGCAGAAGCCTTCGCTCGATGGCGGATAGATTATATTTGCCCTGAAATGTATATGCGAAATTTAAGTGGAGGAGAAAAGACTAAGGTGTTTCTTGCCGGACTTGATATATTCACCCCGTCCATCGTTCTGATGGATGAACCGACAAATCATCTTGACACGGGAGGTAGAGATCTTCTGTACGATTACATTTCGCGTGCAGGCGGCTCCCTTATTGTTGTCAGCCACGACCGCACCCTGCTGAACTTGCTTCCGGAAATATATGAAATGTCTCCAACTGGGATGCAGTTCTATCCGATGGGGTACGATGAATACAAAGCAACTGTCGATGCTGCGTTTGAAGCAAAGAGCGCACGCCTTGAAAGCCAGAGAAAAGAGTTTGCCAAAGCTGAAAAAGCGGCTCGCAAAACAGTGGAACGCCAGCAGAAGCACGCAATCGAGGGGAGAAAAGCAGACTGCAAAGAAATGCGTGGCCAGAATAGCGGAGGGAAATCTTCGAGACCAATCTGAATCAACCACGGCCCGTCTGGACAAAGTGCAGCAGGAGAAATTGGCATCAATGAAACGGGATTTGCACGAGCTTCGTCTAACTGTCAATGAGCACAGTTCTATTAAAATTGACCTTGGCTCTTCGTCACTTCACTTGAACAAGCGGTTGGTAGAGATTAAGAATGTTACATTCAAGTACGGCGGCCGGCCCGTTATGTGGGAAGAGGCACCTCTGAACCTGACAATTTTCAGCGGAGAACGTATCCGGATTCAGGGAGATAACGGCAGCGGCAAAAGCACTCTCCTGAAATTGATATGCGGAACATTGCATCCGTCCTCCGGCGAATTATACCGTAGCGAACCGCTGAACATTCTCTATCTTGACCAGGAATATTCCTGTATTGACAACGATTTGACAGTTTACGGACAATTGGAGGCCTGCACTTCCCGGAAGCCTGAACACGAACTTAAAATATTGTTGAACCGCTTTCTTTTCACACCTCCTACCTGGGATAAGAAATGTGGAAGCCTGAGCGGCGGAGAGAAAATGAAACTTGCCTTATGCCGCCTGCTTGTCTGCGACAATGCTCCTGATCTGATTATCGCAGACGAACCGACCAATAATATAGATATATCAAGTATGGATATCCTGGCGGCTACATTGAAGAGCTACGAGGGTACTCTGCTCGTAGTCAGCCACGATGAGCACTTCATCCGGGACGTCGGGATAGAGCGTGCAATCAAGTTGTTGAACGCGCAGGCAGAATGATTCACCCCGGGAAATGGTGAATTTATCAATGAATAAACTTGTGGCCCGCGTAAAGCATAATGAATCCAACTGCGATGCTCGCAAGCAGATAGCCTAATGCGAGCATAGTATGTTGGGCGGATCCGGAAAATATCTGATAACTTTCGTTTATAAAAGTAGAGAATGTAGTGAATCCTCCGCAGAAGCCCACGATTAGAAGCAGTCGCATTTCCGGATTGAGCACGGAATAACGGTCAAAAATTCCGTACAGCAGACCGATAACAAAACAGCCGGCTACATTCACAGCAAATGTGCCCCACGGAAACAAAGCCTGCGGCGCAAGCGACTGAATCCATCTGCTGCACAAAAATCGGCACACTCCACCAAGCCCGCTGCCTATGAAAACCGCAACAATATTACTCCAAGTCATATTCTAATTCATTTGCGTATTTTTTTACCGAGTGGTTTCAGGGAGTGAAAGATGCAGAATCGGGAAGGGCCTGCCGTTCGGATCGGTCTCGTCCCGTCTGACAGGGACGAAGCCGCGGTTCAGGTAGAATGACAGCGCCTTTTCATTCTGTTCGTTGACATCTACCCTGAATATACGCTTGTGCCGGACGGCGAAGTCTATCAGTTGCGAGCCGAATCCCCTTCCCTGCTCTGCCGGGTGGACGAATAGCATTTCGATAAGTTCGTCACTCAGCCCCATGAAGGCTGCTATGCGGTTTCTTACGTTCCGGATTACGTTCAGCTCGACAGAACTGAGATAATGCTCCCGGACAAGGGGCTTGAAAAAGCGGATGTCCTCTTCGCTCAGAAAATGGTGCGAACTGCGGACGGCCGCCTCCCACACTTCAATCAGTTCATCCTTCAGCTTTTCCGTCGCTTCGGAACTCCCTGCCAAATCCACCGGAATAATTCTCTCGTACATACTTTGCGGTTCAATTACTGCAAAGATAGTGACGATACTTTCAATTCAGCGTGACCGATATTACAAAACAAGAAATATGTTGATCGGGGGGGGACGACCATTTGTTACAGAATATAGCCGGCCGTTTCTCAGAAGGTCAAGTAAAAAATCCAAGATGCCAATAGTAAGGTCGTGAAAAGAGCGTATTTATATGCTATTGATTTTTCGACATACCTGTTGTACGTGGTCAAGACCATATAGTAGCGAATGGCTGTTATTTTCCATCAACATAAATAGGGTATGTAGTTTCCGATAGGCGTTCAAAATATAAGAAGTTCCTATGACAGGCTGCCCGAGATCAAAACAAATCGGCTCGTGATGAGCAATGCGATTGCGCAGAATATTGATTCCGTTCAGTTCATTGAATATAAATGTATTATTGTACTGATGACTGGCTGTTGACCGTGGCTTGTTGGGAAATACAGCAAGCAGGCAGCGCCCGACTGCACGATATTGAGGATTTGCGTACATATACTTCCATACGCCAAATTCCATTTCAGACAGTAGCTTAGTGTGGGTATAATTATTATGTTGAAGTCTGTGATATGCTTTACGAATTATTTTCGCGCTGTCACGACAGTTTGGAATGTCGAAAATTCCTCCTGGAAGAACAGCATTCCGCAGCCAATCGTTACCAAGCTGCCGGACAAGAATATTGTCAATGGAATTTCTTATAGCGACTTCGAAACAACTCAATAAAGTAAATACCTCTTGCGAAAGATTGAGGTTTCGGCGATATAAAGTCATCGTTTTTCTTGTGTCGTTTCCACAGGCAACCTGGTATCGATGAAGCCTTTCGATGGATAGTATTGCTTGAAATTCAGTGTATTTCATTTGTATTATTGAGGAAAAATTTTGTTCGAATGAAAAAAACACTATATTTGTGGTGTTGATTCCTGGTAGCCCCTGACTTGTCAAGCTATCGGGTTTAGTTTTTTCTCACTTAATCTCTGCCCATTTTTCCGGTAATTAGTTCTTATCCTTTATTATGTATTGCCGGAAAATAAGCATTGTATAGGAATGCTAAGATTAAAAAGACGTAAATAAATCTTTGTGACGCAAAGAATCGCGTAATTTTTTTTATTTTCGATTATTCTTCCCATATTTTCCGGAGCATAGTATATTTGATTCTATTGTTATGTCAAGGATATTATTATCATGTTTTGCTTTCTTCTTGTGCATCAGTCAGATAAATGCACAGGATAGTTTACGCTCCGCTCTGAAGAGATACGACTATGCGGCTGCCGTAAATATCATTGACAGCTTGATGACTGCGGCTGCTCCGGATTCCGTTTCCGCGCTTGCGAAAAGAATAGAACTTATAGATCTGGCGCTTCAGAAATCCCAATGCCAGAAGAAATTGCAGCGCTTTGACGATGCGGTGCAGACCATAACCTCGGTTCTTGGATTCGATAGGTACAACATAGAGTTGATGGCCGAACTTGCTGATTGCTACATGAACATCGGAGATATGGAATCGGCCATGATGTTTTATACTATGCTGGCGGGAATGCAGCCTGAAAATGTATATTTTAAACTTTGCAAAGCCAGGATACAATACCGCATGAAGTCATACAGTGAGGTGCTTGCCGAATGCAAAAAAATTCTCGCTCTCGACACGATTCCGGATGTGTTATATATGACCGGCAATTGCTATAAACAGATCGGGCAGTTGGACTCTGCAATGGTCTATTACGATACATTATTGGATATTAACCCGTTGAATGCTAACGCCATCAGTCAGAAATCAGATATTATGTTCGCTCGGAATAATTATGATGCGGTACTGGCCATGACCGATCCGTATCTTAAGGAGTTTCCGAGCAATCTGAAAATACTGCCGCTTCGCGGTCTTGCACTGTACCTGAAAAAAGACTATGAAAAATCGCTTGAAACATTTCAATATCAGAAAGAGCTGGGCGATGAATCCTATACTGTGCATTATTATGTGGGGATGAACAATTATCTGCTCTCGCGCTGGAGCAAGGCCTCAGAAGCGTTCGCCTCAGCATATCAGATAGATTCTTCAGACGTCCGGTTAGTGTGCAGACTGGCTGATTCCTATAGCCACATCTCGGATAAGGATTCGTTGAGTACGGTATATTTCGACAAGGCAATAGCGATGATGCGGCCGGATTCAACCTTGATGAAGACTATATACGACCGGAAGGCAGAAATGGCCGTCAGGACGAACGATTTTTTGAAGGCGATTGATTACTATGAGTTCAGTTATATTTACGGCAAGACAAATATCTCCGCTTTATCATCAATCGGATATTGTTATGAACGGCTCAAAGATTATAGGAATGCTCTTCATTATTATGAGGAGTATCTGAAAGCCTGCAAACCCGGTTCGAAGGGGTACAAGTTTGTTGAAGAAAGCGTCAACTTTGTCAAGCAGGAACTTTTTATGCTTGAAGGCGCATCAGCGCCGCATCGGTAGCGTCAGCGAGATTTCGAGGAAAGCCGTCATCAGACGGCCGCCCGGGCTGGGATTTTGCCGCAGGCAAAATCGGAAAAGCGATCAGGGCGCAAGGGGTCACAGGGGAGCTTGGCTCCCCTTAAAAATTAGAACGGATATCCCACCCCGAAATGCAGGGCGAGATTCTTTGCGGAGAGCCACTCGCGGGGCCTGAGCCAGCGGTCCCCCTCGGGACGGACCGGGTCGTAGGCCTTGGCACCGACATCCACGCGCAGCAGGATGAAATCCAGGTTCAGTCTCACACCAAGTCCCCAGTCGGCCGCCAGAGTCTTATAGAAATCGCTGATTCTGAACCTGCTGCCCGGATCGTCGTGGTTCAGCGCCCATACGTTGCCGCAGTCTGCGAACAGAGCGCCCTCGACCTTCCAGAACATCTTGAAACGGTACTCCAAGTTAGCCTCCAACTTGATGTCGCCAGTCTGGCTGGGTATACTGAAACTCGTGTTCATCTCCGCCGAACCCGGACCCACGGAACGAGCCTGCCAGCCCCTGAGGCTGTTGGCACCGCCGCTGTAGAACTGCTTCTCGTACGGCAGGGCGGTTGAATTGCCGTAGGCGTAACCCGCGCCTAAAAGCAGCCTGCCCGCAATGGCCTGGGTGTCGTGTCTGCCGAAACGCAGGGTCTTGCCGAGATTGAGCTCGCCCCTGACGTACTGGGTGTAGGGTGCGCCCCAGATAAGCGCCGCTCCGTCAGCGTTCTTCCTCATAGAGTTCCTGAAAAGGCTGACGAAATTGCCCGAAAGGTCGAATGCGAAACGGGCATAGTGGAACGAGGTCTTGGGGACGATGTCGGAGTTGGTCGTGTAGAACAGCAGTCCGCCTATGCCGGTGTCGAAGTGGTCCTGGTAGGAATACTTCAGCAGAGGGTTGCGGTCCAGGGTCTTGGAAAATTCCGAGTCCAGGTCAAAAAGCCTGACGAAATTCAGCTGGAGCGGGTAGAACTGGTACGAAAGGCGTTCCTTATGAGTTCCAGAGTATCCGAAAGACATGGAAATGATGTTCCTGGTATATTCCGGACGGCTCTGGTAGTTGAACGCCGTGTTGAACTCGGTTCGGGGAATCGCCGCACCTTTGAAGAAACTGTACGGCAGTCCGAGGAACTTTGGCAGGCTGAGTCCCGCGTTGACTCCGAATTCGTTGGAATGGACGTTGTCCGACGGACGGAACTGGAAATTTCCCACGAGTCCGACTTTCAGCCACTCTCCTCCGTGGAAGATGTTTTTGTTGTAGTAACTCAGCTGCGGTGAGATTCCGATCAGGCCGGTGGAGTTTGTGGAGGCTTCGAGATTGACTTTGAAGCCGTTGACCATCGATTCCGTGAGCTTGATATCGCAGTCCACGAGGTCCTCGTCCTCCCGCTTCGTCATTTCAACTCCCACGCTGCTGAATACCCTGAGCGCGGACATACGGCTGTAGGTGTTGTTCACCGTCTCTTCGTTGTAAAGGTCGCCCGGATGCACGGTATTGAGGCTCCTGAGCACCGAGCTGCGGAAAGGAATGTCCTTGGAGTGCGAGATCTTCACGTTTCCGATGTTGTATTTGCGCACTCTCGAGGCGTTCTCCTCGTTTCCGATATGGTATTCGAGTATGGTCTTGCCCTTGACGGAAATGGTGTCGGCAACGAAAGAATAGAGGTTCTTGTTCAGGTCGAAATAGCCGAGCTTGCGGAAAACCGCTGCGGATCTGCCGCTTTCCTGCTCGAGTATCTGCTCGGAAAGGTAATCCCCTATCCCGACCAGCATTTCGGAGCTGTTTTCCATAAATTCCTTGCGGAAAACCTCGTTGTCGGGCAGGTGGAAAGATATGCTGTCTACGCGGAAGCGGCGTCCCGGCTCAACGATGTAGTTCACGTAGGCCCTGCGCCCTTTCACGGCAATTTCGCTGCTGACGGTCGAGCCGTAGTAGCCGAGGGTCTCCAGATGCTTCGAGATGCTGTTTATCGAAGATTCGACCAGGTCCGAGTCATAGACTACCGGCGCTTCACCGATCTTGCGGAACAGCCGCGAGAAGAACGAGTCCGAGCCGTCGGACCAGTTGTAGATGTTCAGAAACGGGTTCCAGCCGAAAAGGAAATAGGAGTTCGGCTGCTGCTGGATGTAGGGATTCAGCTGGGAGGTGTTCAGCGAACCG
>Ga0129311_1000376_pt1 | contig 41010 bp, 38 predicted proteins | sample Go1ome_FD_94435 | JGI IMG/M metagenome (GOLD analysis project Ga0129311, IMG submission 94435) | Western lowland gorrila individual fecal microbial communities from Wisconsin, USA - Go1022B metagenome | ecosystem: Host-associated > Mammals > Digestive system > Large intestine > Fecal | place...
CAGGTGCCTTTCCCGGTATCGGCGGGGAACACGGAACAGCTGCTGCGGGAAAAGAAGCCGGACATCGTGATCGTGGCCACCCCGCCCAAGACTATCCCGGTGGTGGCCGAGACCCAGCTCAAGCCCTATTTTGAAGAGGCCCGGCAGAAGGGCTGGAACCTGCCGGATATCTACACCTTCGGCCCCACGCCGGCCCCCCAGATGTATCTGGATCTGCTGGGAGAGGATGTGAACGTGGCCAAGTTCCTGCCCTGTATGGCGGATGAAAAGCAGGGGGTGCCCCTGCAGAAGCTGGGGGCAGGTTTTGTGGTCTTTGGCCGGCCTTTCCCGGAGGACCGGAAGGCCCGGGCCCTGGAATTCTCCGACATGTTCAGCCAGAGTTTTGTGGTGGATCAGGATGAGAGCCTGGTAGGACTTTCCAGCAAGATCACCACCTACACCATTGCGGACTGCGTCTGCGCCATTGCCGACGGGCTGGAAGAAGCCGGCCGGGAGGTGGAAGTAAAAGATCTGGCCTCTTGCTGGCGGGCAGTGTACCGGCGGCACGCAGGGCTGAACGGGGAGGGAATGTATCCCTGTTCGGAGGCAGATGTGCCCGAGGATATCCGCCCCTTTGTGGAAAAGATGTCGGTTGCCTGGTACGAGGGCATCCTGCGGTATGTGCTGTCGGTGGGCTGCCGGGAAGAGCTGGCCCGGGGCTTCCATGGGGCCAACTTTGAGGTGTTTGCCCTGGCGGCTCAGTTGGCTGACCGGCCCGAGCTGGAAGCGGATATGGCCCGCCGTGCCACCAAGGGCGGCGTGACCGAGAAGGGCGTTTCCACCTTCCGCCAGTACTTCACCGAGCCCTTGAAGAAGGCCGCGGCCGATTGGGTAAAGGGGAGCCTGAACGAGAGCTTCTTTGACACCGCCGAGGGCATCGCTTACACCATCGATATGACAGTGAACCGCCACGCTTACAGGCTGGCCAATCGCTGAGAACTACCCATCAAACCTGCCCGGTACTTTTTGGAAAACCGGCAGGGAAAAGGAGGGACATATGAACCAGACAGAACGTATCGAATCGGATGTCCTGGTGATCGGCGGGTCCGGTGCCGGCGTAATGAGCGCCGTGGCCGCAGCCCGGGAAGGTGCCCGGGTGGTCCTGGTATCCAAAGGCAAGGTGGGCAAGAACGGAAACGCCATCATGCTGGGTGGAAGCTTCGGCGTGGACGGGCAGGGTGCCCGGGACGTGTGCGGTGAAGCGGAAGCCAACCAGGAATACACTGCTGAAAGCCTGTTCCACAAGATGGTGGCCTGCGGCTTTGGCCTGGGCGACCAGGAACTGCAGAAGCAGTTTGTGGAAGAGGGGCCGCCGGCAGTCAAGGAGCTGCTGGACTGGGTCAAGGAATGCGGAAGTACTTTTGTGTTTGCCCCCAAAGCCTGCCGCTGGCGGGCCGGCGGCGTAGCCTTTGGCAGCGCTCTTCGCCATGGGCTCACCTCCCATCAGGAGATCGAGGCCTATGAAGATACCATCATCTCCGATCTGCTGACCAGCGACGGGCAGGTTTGCGGCGCGATAGGCTTTGAAGTGTTCACCGGCCGGCTGCTGGAATTCCGGGCCAAATCGGTGATTCTGGCTACCGGCGGCTGGCAGCCCTATGAGCTGAAAAACACCAACAGCGATATGACCGGCGACGGCATCGCAATGGCCCTGCGGGCAGGGGCAAAGGTCAAGGATATGGAGTTCCTGCTGGCGATTCCCACCATTCAGGAACCCTTGTATGCGAAGGGCTCAATCCTTCCCTTCCAGATGACCATGCCCAACATCTTCCCCTTGCGGCACAAAGCTACGGATCTGGACGGAGAAGAGCTGGTATACTCTTCCGATCCCCGCTATAAGACCAATGCCTCCAACAGCAAGGTCAAGAAGCTGCTGTACTGCGCTTTCTACGCGCCGGGCATGTACGCCAAGTGGGATCGGTACGGCAATCGCTTCTACATGGATTACTCGGCCTATACCGATCAGGAGATTCGGGACGGGTTCAAGACCTTCTACCAGAATCAGCACTGGTGGCATGGGAAAGACCGGTACCATCACATCGATCTGCCGAAGCTGGCAGAGGAGATCATCCAGAATAAAAAGCGTCTGATGTGCGGTTTCGGCAACGAATACAGCATGGGCGGCGTGGTGATCGATAAGGACTTCGGGGCCGGCCTGCCGGGTTTGTACGCGGCGGGCGAGGTCACAGCAGGGGTGTTCGGCGCCTTCCGCAGCGGTGACGGACTCACCGAGATGTTGGCCCACGGGCGCGCGGCGGGCAAAAATGCTGCCCTGTATGCCTGTCAGGTCCGTCAGCTGGAGCCGGAAAATACCGCTCAGGCACTGGATCGCCTGCTTGCGCCCACCCAGCGCGGGCAGGGGGTAAGCCCCATTGAGGCCTGGAAAAAGCTGGAGAGCATCTGTGAGGAAGGCTTCGGGTTTATCCGAGATGGCCAGCGCCTGCAGAAAGCCTATGAGCAGATCTGTGAGCTGCGGGCTTCCCTGGAAGAAATGGCCGCGCCGGGGTCCCGCCAGTACAACCTGGAATGGATCAATTCGGTGCTGGTGCGCAACCTGGCTCTCTGCGCGGAGATCGGGATCCGCTCGGCCCTGGACCGGAAGGAAAGCCGGGGCTGTCACCTGCGGGCGGACGAGCCTCAGGTGGATAACCAGCGGTACCTGTTCAGCTGGCAGGCGTACCTGGAAGAAGGGCAGCCGGTATACGAAAAAGCGGCGCCCCGGGCTCCGTATCTGCCGCTGGATACAAAGAATTATCCATCGGTACTGGACTGCATTGCCGACACGATTCTGGGAGGATAAGGCTATGAAAGTGGAAATTGAAAAAAGCAGCGGATTGGCTGTTTATGAAGTGCCGCCCTTTGCCCGAACCATGACGGTTATGGATATCCTGGATTACATCTATACCCATCTGGATCACACCCTGGCATATTACCGGCATTCCTCCTGCTGCCAGGCCATCTGCGGGCGCTGTGTCTGCAAGCTCAACGGCAGCCAGGTGCTGGCCTGTGCCAAACAGGTAGATCCCCAAACCGAGGTCATTCATCTGTCTCCTGCGGATGGGAAGCGGGTGCGGGACCTGGTGGTGTGCAGAGATTGAACAAGACCGCTGAAACACAGCGGATCAAATTGAAAAGAGAAAAGAGGTAAAACACATGAAAAAGCTGCTTGCAACAGTACTTGCCCTGACCATGGCTGCAAGCCTGATGACGGCCTGCGGTTCTTCCGGGTCTTCTTCCCAGGCATCGGCCACATCCGGCGGCGCCGCTTCCGGCGGAGCCGTTTCGGGCGAACCGGTCGCTCTGGACCTGGTCACCAGTTCCTCCGGCACCTCCTGGTATTCCTACGGTGCCACCCTCAGCGAGGTCCTCACCAAGGGCCTGCCCTCGGGCTCCATGGTCAATGCCGCTGCCGAAGGCGGCGCCACCTCCAACCCCATTCAGGTGGCTCAGGGGGCCTATCAGCTGGGTATTGGCTACAACATGTCCTGCAAATGGGCGTATAACGGCGAGGGGCTGTACACCGAGGCCTATGATAACCTGAGAGGCATTGCCGGTTATCTGGATACCTTCTATTATGTGGCGGTGGTCCGCACCGATGCAGGCTGGACCGACCTGGCCGAAGTGGCGGAAAAGCATCTGCCCATCAACATCAGCTGCCTGCCTGCCGGCAACATGGGCAACGTGGTCACCGGCATGATTCTGGAATACTACGGCATGACCTTTGACGATATCATCTCCTGGGGCGGCACGGTGGAATACGCCGACTGGACCACCAGCGTGGAGAATATCAAGGACGGCCGTACCGACTTTATCTGCCACAACATCACCCAGGGACATGCGGCCATGACCGAGCTGGCCTCCACCACCGACATGACCTTCATCCAGTTCCCCCAGGAAATGATCGACACCTTTGTGAACGAAAAGGGCTTCAGCCCCGAGACCCTGCCTGCCGGCAGCTTCAATGGGCAGGATGAGGATCTGTCCACCTTTGGCGTTACCTCCAACCTGTTCTGCACTTCAGATCTGAGCGACGAAGTGGCCTATGACCTGGCCAAGGCCATGTGCGAGAACGCGGCCGACGTGAACGCCGGACATACTGCCCTCCAGCGTTTCAGCCCTGAGACTGCCGCCGATGAGGCCGGTCTGGGCATCCCCCTGCATCCCGGTGCCGAAAAATATTATAAGGAAGCCGGTTTGCTCTGATCTGTCAGCGGAACAAGCGGGCCCCGGGGTCCGGGGCCCGCTTGCTTTTTCGGAATGAAAAAGGGAGAAAAACGTGAAAAAGAATAAATACATCCAAACTTTCTGCAATCCTGCCGCCCTATGGGCGCTGCTCTGGGTAGCGTTCCAGCTGTGGGTGGTTGTCCGGGGCTCCTACAGCGCCCTGATCATGCGGCCCGTCCATGTTTGCTTCGGCATGGGTCTGGTTTTCCTGAGCTTCCCCCTGCTGAAGAAAAATAAGGTCCCCAAGGGGCAGGTGTACTGGCCCAAATGGTATGAGTATATCTTCTTTGCCGCCACCGTCCTCTGCGGCATTTACATGCTGCTGAACGGAGAGCGGTACGACACCCGGATGGCGTTTGTGGACCCCCTGACCCCCATGGACAATGTGGTGGCTGTGGTGATGATCCTGCTGCTTATTGAGTGCAGCCGGCGGGCTGTAAATATGGCCCTCACCATCATTGTGCTGGTATTCATTGCCTATGGCTTCTGGGGTGAAATGCTGCCCGGTATGCTGGCTCACTCCAACATGCCCTTCTCCAAGTTTATCGAAGTGCAGGTTTTCTCCACCAGCGGCATTTTCGGCTCGCCGGTGAGCACTGCCTGTGGTACGGTGTTCTACTTCCTGCTGTTCGGCGCTTTCCTCACGGCGACCCCGGCCGGTCAGCTCTTCGTGAATATTTCCACTCTGTTTACCCGTAAGGCTAACGGCGGTTCGGGCAAAGCCACCATCGTGGCCTCGGCTCTGTTCGGTATGATCTCGGGCAGCGCCCCCGGCAATGTGGCCTCGATTGGTACCATCATGTACGAGCCCATGAAGCAGCAGGGCTTTGACAACCGCTTTACCGGCAGCATTTTGGCCATTGGCGGTACTGCCGGCCAGCTGATTCCCCCGGTAATGGGTGCCGCTGCCTTTATTATGGTGGATATGGCCGGTATCAGCTATCCCACCATCATGCTGGCGGCCGTGATTCCTTCCTTCATTTTCCTGGCGGCCCTGTATTTTCTGGTGGATATGTATTCCAAGAAAAACGGCCTGCAGAAGCCTGATATCAATGTGGCGGACTGCCGCCGCGCCATCATCAGCCACATCCATCTGTTGCTGAGCGTGGTGGTACTGGTGGTTCTGATCATCCAGGGCGGCTCCATGATGCGCTGCTGCACCTATGCCACCATCGCCCTGATCCTGCTGTGCATGATCCGGAAGGATACCCGCCTCAGCTTTTATGAGCTGCTCAAGGCTCTGGTCTCCACCGGCCGTCAGGCGGTCATCGTGACCCTGCCCTGCGCGCTGGCCGGCATCATTGTGGGCCAGATCACGGCTACCGGCCTGGGCATCCGCTTCTCCAGCATGATCAATGCCCTGGCCAGCAACAGCCTTCTGCTGGCTCTGGTGGCCACCATGCTCATGGCGCTGGTTCTGGGCATGGGTATGCCCACCAGCGCGGCCTATATCATGTCTGCCACCCTGCTCTGCCCCAGCATCATCAAGCTGGGCGTGCCTGCCCTGGCAGCGCACTTCTTTGTGTTCTACTTTGCCAACCTCTCCATGATTACCCCGCCGGTGGCGCTTTCCTCCTTCACCGCGGCCGGTATCGTGGGCGACAATATGTGGAAGCTGGGCCTGGAAGCTTTCAAGTACAGCTTCATCATCTTCCTGATCCCCTATACCTTTGTATATAGCCCTGCCATGCTGGGCGTGGGCAGCGCGCTGGAGATCATTCAGGTGGCAGTCACCTGCCTGATCGGCGCCTATGGCTTGAGCATGGCGCTGATAGGCCACGGTATCGCACCCATGAAGCTGATAGAACGTCCGCTGGCGGTGGCGGCAGCCATATGCCTGGTCATTCCGGAATTCTACAGCGATATTCTGGGCGTGGTGCTCATGCTGGCGCTCCTGGGCATCCAGTGGAGCCGCAAGAAGAAAGCGGCCGCACAGGCAGCCTGATAATCGGAGCATCGTCGATTGGCGGGACGTGCTCTGACAGATGCAAAGAGCGCTCTGCCCCTTGGGGCAGAGCGCTCTTTCTGGTTTTATCAATAGGGGAGAGGGGATGATCTTCCGTCCCGTTCAGTTTCACCCTGCTCATAGCCCAGGTGGGCGCTGATCTCGCCCGCAATGGCCAGCAGCTGGGGCAGTTTTTGCTGGATGTATTCGTCGGTCATCAGCACCACCGGCCCGTTCACGCTGATGGCGCCCACAACCCGGCCCGAGAAATCCCGCAGGGGAGCCGCTACGCAGCGGGTGCCCAGTTCGCATTCCTCATTGTCAAAGGCATAGCCCAGCCGGGCCACTTCGGCCAGTTCCCGCCGCAGTCCCTCCTCGGTGGTGATGGTATGCTCGGTGTATTTGGGCAGCCCCTTCACCTTGAGCAGCTCCTGCATTTTTTCGGCGCTGAATTCGGTCAGGATCAATTTGCCGGCGCTGGTGCAGTGCAGGGGCGCCACAATGCCGATCCGCTGCAGGGGAACCAGCATCTGCCGGGGGCCGGCCACCACCTCCAGGTACATCACCGACAGGTCGTATTCCACCACCAGGTTGCTGGTGCAGCCAAAGATCTGGCTCAGGCTGCGCAGGTAGGGTAGGCTCACATGGCGCATGTCCATCCGGCTGCTCACATTGTTGGCGATGCGGCAGATCTTATAGGTAAGGGAGTACTTCCCGTTCTGGAAATTCTGGGCCACATAACCCCGGCTTTTCAGGGCGGAAAGGAAACGGCTGGCAGTGCTCTGGTTCATGCCCGTCTGCCGGGAAATATCCAGAAGGCGCAGCGGCTCTTCCTGCTCGCTGAGAAATTCGATGAGCTGAAGCAGTTTTTCGGAAGACTGATTGGAAATGGAAGCCTTGCTTTTTTCTTTTTCGGCCTGGCCGGGCATGACGAACCCCCCTGTGGGGCGCAAAAGCCGGTACGGCCCATGGGGCCGGCTTGATTTGCGCCGGTATTTTAGCTTTTATTGTAATCGATTGCGGGCAAATTACAATATATAAAACCAACAAATATTGAATAATAAATTTTTATTTCGAAAATCGAAATATCTTACAGCAATCCCCACAAAGCGGGGGGGAGAAATTGGGCAAAAAATAGAAAACGAAAAAAAGCCTTTCTTTCCCTTGCAAACTTTTTTGGAATGATTATACTTAAAGCAGAGTAAGCATAAAATATTGTTTTAATTATTGAAATTTTCCGGCACGAAAGGGAGATGTTCCCGGGCGGCCGGCAAAAGATTTCGGTAAAAAGCAGTATTTTGACCGTTCCCCACTAAGGAGAAAGAAAAGGAGAGACATCGCAATGAAAATGAAAGCCGCACAGGCCATGGTCGAGATCATGGTCAAGGAAGGCATCACCACCGCCTTCGGTATCCCCGGCGCCGCCATCAACCCTGTGTATCAGTACATGGAGGGCGCTCCCATTGAGCACTTCACCATGCGTCATGAGGAGGCCTGCGTCCATGCGGCCGACGGTTATCAGCGCGCCAAGCACGAGCCCGCTCTGGCCATCTGCTCTGCCGGCCCCGGCGCCACCAACTTCGTCACTGGTCTGTACACTGCCTACATCGACTCCATGCCCGTCTTCTGCGTGGTGGGCCAGGCCAACACCAACCAGCTCAAGCAGGAGCCCTTCCAGTGCGTGGATATGCCGGACATCGCCAAGACCGTCACCAAGAAGGCTTGGTGCGTCATGAAGCCCGAGGATCTGCCCGCCATCATGAACGAGGCTTTCTATGTGATGCGGGAAGGCCGCCCCGGCCCTGTTCTCATTGAGTTCCCCCTCAATGTGCAGAACGCCGAGCTGGACTTCGACATCGATACTTATGTGCCCCGTGAGATCCCCGTGGTCAAGCCCGACCTGGCCAAGATCAAGGAAGCTGTCAAGATGATCGGCGAGAGCAAGAGCCCCGTCATCATCATGGGCGGCGGCTGCTTTATCAGCGAGTGCTGCGACAAGGTCGTGGAGCTGGCCGAGATGCTGCAGATCCCCGTCATCACCACCTACCAGGCCAAGGGCGGCATCCCCGAGGATCATCCCCTCAACGCCGGTCATGCCGGCATCCAGGTTGGCCAGCCCATCGGCAACCGGGTCATGCTGGATTCCGACCTGGTCCTGGCCATCGGCAACCGCTTCTCCGACCGTCACACCGGCGATCTGAAGACCTACTGCGGCGACCGCAAGTTCATCCACATCAACATTGAGCCCAGCCAGATCGGCATGGTCTTCGAGCCCACCCTGGGCATCGTTTCCGACGCCAAGCTGGCCACCGAGGCTCTCATCGAAGAGGTCAAGGCCCAGGGCCTGAAGCCCATCAACCCCGCCCGCGCCGCCGAGCTGCCCGCCCTGCGCCAGCAGCTGGCCCGCAAGACCGACTATGCCTGCAGCCCCATGATGCCTCATCGTGTGTTCCAGGAAGTCAATGAGGCCTTCGACGCCGAGACCTACTTCACTGCCGGCTGCGGCATCACCCAGATCTGGGGCGGCCAGCTGCAGAAGATCGACAAGCCCTGCAAGTACCTGCCTTCCGGCGGCGCCGGCACCCTGGGCTACGAAGTTCCCGCTGCCTTCGGCGTGAAGGTTGCCCGTCCTGACTGCAACAGCGTCACCGTCGTGGGCGACTTCGGCCTCACCTTCATGGGCGAGGAGATCGCCGTGGCTACCGCCTTCAAGAAGCCCATCATCGTGGTGGTTGTGAACAACGCTTACCTGGGCCTGATCCGTCAGAACCAGAAAGGCTACGGCTTCGAGTACGCCGTTGAGATGCCCTACAACCAGGATGGCACCATCGACTACGTCAAGCTGGGCGAGGCTTACGGCTGCGTGGCCGAGCGCGTCTTCAGCCCCGAGGAGCTGCAGGCTGCCCTGGTTCGCGCCAAGGCTTCCACCGAGGCTTCCGGCCGCTGCTACCTGATCGACGCCATCTGCATCAAGACTCAGCTGTGCGATATGGGCGGTTCCATCGCCAACATCAAGAGCTGGGCTCCCGAGGAATAATTTGCTTGCCCCTTTGCTCAGGGCATCCCAGGCCACCCGCCGCTCCCTTTTCGGGGCGGCGGGCGTCCCTGCCCACCGGGCAAAGAGAACCGATACCTGCTCAGCGAAAGGAGAAAACCCATGAAAGACCCCATTCAGAAATATTTCCAGGTTGGCACCATCCAGTGGATGAGCTTCCCCAACCGGGCTCCCATGGAATCCCTGAAGGCAATTGCCAGGGATGATTTCTTTGGCGCCATCGAGCTCAAGGGCTATGGCAGCCCCGAGGCCAACGCCGAGGCCAAGGCGATCCTGGAGCAGAGCCACCTGAAGGTTTGCTATGGCGCTCAGCCCCGTCTGCTGGGACCCAAGCTGAACCCCAACGCCATTGACGAAAACGAGCGCCTGAAGGCGGAAGCCACCCTGCTGGAAGCGGTGGACGAGGCCGAGTACCTGGGCGCCAAGGGCATTGCCTTCCTGGCCGGCAAGTGGGAAGAGGCCACCAAGGCCGAGGCCTATCAGCAGCTGCTCAAGACCACCCGCAAGGTCTGCGACTATGCCGCCACCAAGGGTATGAATGTGGAGCTGGAAGTTTTTGACTACGACATGGACAAGGCTGCCCTGATCGGCCCTGCTCCCTATGCCGCTCAGTTTGCCGCCGATATGCGCACCACCCACAGCAACTTCGGCCTGCTGGTGGACCTGAGCCATTTCCCCACCACCTACGAGACCAGCAAGTTCGTCATCCGCACCCTGCGGCCCTACATCACCCATTTCCATTTCGGCAACGCGGTGGTAAAGCCCGGCTGCGACGGCTACGGCGACCTGCATCCCCGTATGGGCTACCCCAACAGCGCCAACGATACCCCCGAGCTGCTGGACTTCCTGCGTGTGCTCAAGCAGGAAGGCTTCTTCAATGCGGAAGAGCCCTATGTGCTGTCTATGGAAGTGACCCTGCGCCCCGGCGAAGACGAGGATATTGTTCTGGCCAACACCAAGCGTGTTCTCAAGCGCGCCTGGGCTCTGCTGGAAGACTGAGATATATCGGGCCCCGAAAGGGGTAGAAAGGAATGCTGCCATATGAAAATCGTAGTTCTGGACGGTTACACCGAGAACCCGGGCGATCTGAGCTGGAAGGGCCTGGAGGAGCTGGGTGAAGTAACGGTTTATGACCGCACTTCCTATGTGGAAGCCCCCATCATTGCCGAGCGGATCGGCGATGCCGAGGTGGTCATCACCAACAAGACCCCCATCACCAAAGAGACCATCGACAAGTGCCCCAACATGAAGCTGATCGCCTTCCTGGCTACCGGCTACAATGTGGCTGATTACAACTACGCCAAGGAAAAAGGCATCCTGGTCTGCAACGTTCCCACCTACGGCACTGCCTGCGTTGGCCAGTACGCCATCGCTCTGCTGCTGGAGATCTGCCATCACATCGGCCATCACAGCCAGACCGTTCAGGAGGGCAAGTGGGCCAATCACATCGACTGGTGCTACTGGGATTACCCCCTCATCGAGCTGGACGGCAAGACTGCCGGCATCATCGGCTTCGGCCGCATTGGCCAGACCACCGGCCGCATCGCCAAGGCTCTGGGCATGAAGGTGCTGGCTTACGACCTGTATCCCAATGATTCCGGCAAGGCTATTGCCGAGTATGTGGATCTGGATACCCTGCTGGCCCAGTCCGACGTGATCTTCCTGCACTGCAACCTCACTGCGGACAACGAGAAGATGATCAACAAGGATACCATCGCCAAGATGAAGGACGGCGCTATCCTGATCAACAATTCCCGCGGTCAGCTCATCGACGAGCAGGATGTGACCGACGCCCTGAAGTCCGGCAAGCTGTCCGCTGCCGGCCTGGACGTGGTGTACACCGAGCCCATCAAGGCGGATAACCCCCTGCTCACCGCTCCCAACTGCATCATCACTCCCCATATGTCCTGGGGTGCCAAGGAAGCCCGTCAGCGGATCATGGATATCACCGTGGACAACGTGAAGGCTTACCTGGATGGCAAGCCCATCAACGTGGTGAACAAGTAAAAAGCCGCGGTAAAGCGCCTGGCCGGCCGCCTGTTTAGGCGGCCGGCTTTTCGCTGTACCGACGAAAGGAAGGTACAATATGAAGGTTGGATTTGTAGGCCTTGGCATTATGGGCAAGCCCATGGCCAAAAACATCCTAAAAGCGGGGGGCCATACCCTGCGCTTTTACGCCCGCCGTCCCGAGATCCGCACCGAGATGGAAGCTCTGGGGGCGGAATATGTGGGCCAGCTGTCCCAGCTGGGCCAGGGCTGTGACGTGGTGTTCACCATGCTGCCGGACGGCCCCGATGTGAAAAAGGTGGTTTTGGGCGAGGGCGGCGTGGCCCAGGGCATGGAAAAGGGAAGCGTGCTCATCGACTGCAGCAGCATCAACCCTGCCCATAGCCGTGAGATCGCCGAGGGCCTGGCCGAGAAGGGGATCGAGATGCTGGACGCCCCGGTGACCGGCGGCGAAAGCGGCGCCATCGAGGGCACCCTGGCCATCATGGTGGGCGGCAAGCGGGAAGTGTTTGACCGCTGCCAGCCTCTGGTGGCCACTATGGCCAAGAGCGTTACCTACTGCGGCCCGGTGGGCAGCGGCAATACCGTCAAACTGGTGAACCAGGTGATCGTGGGCAATACCCTGGGCGCCATCAGTGAGGGGATCCTGCTGGCCACCCAGGCCGGCATTGACCCGGAGCTGGTCTTTTCCATCCTGCGGGGCGGCATGTCCGGCAGCCGGATCATGGAAGCAAAGCTGCCCAAGATGATCCGCCAGGATTTTACCCCCGGCTTCAAGATGGATCTGCAGATCAAGGACCTGCGCAATGCCCTGGCCTTCGGCAAGAGCGAGGGTGTGCCCATGCCTCTTACCGAGAAGGTCACCCAGGAGATGCAGGCCATCGCCGACGAGGGCTTTGGGAATGAGGACCACAGTGTGCTGATCCGCTACTATCAGCAGCTGCTGCCCTGACTATGTGTTAGGAAAAAAGAATTGGGGTAAAACGAGCGGAGGCTCATCCGGAAAGGATGAGCCTCCGCTCGTTTTCAGTATTTATAACAACCCAAATCAAAAAAGAGGTTTCAGCTGGCGGTAGATCGCTTTGTACTTGGCAAAAGCCTCGTCATAAAGCTTCTGGTTGGCCTTGTCGGGCCGGATTAGTGCGCCTTCCTGGGCCAGGCGGCGGCCAAAATCCCGGCCCACCTGGTCGAGCCCCAGGCTTTCCGCTGCCACGATCATGTCGCCCAAAGTCTCGGTTTCGCCGGTCTTCAGCTGAAGAATAGGCCGCCCCAGAATGTCAGCGAAGATGTGGCACCAGATCTCACTGCCGGCGGCACCGCCGCCCATGGGAATAGGCCGCTCGGGGTCCGAGGCAGGCATGATTTCCAGGCAGTCCCGCAGGGAGAAGGCGACGCCCTCCATCACGGCCCGCACAAAAGCGCCGTAGTCGGTGGAAAGGCTCATCCCGAAAAAGACGCCCCGGGCCTGAGAGTCCCAGATGGGGGATTTTTCCCCGGCCAGATAGGGCAGGTAGATCAGCCCGCCGCTGCCCGCAGGGGTCTGGGCGGCCAGCCGGTCCATATACCCGTAGATGGAAAGCCCGGATTTCTCCGCTTCCTCCGCGGCTGCCTGGCCAAATACATCCCGGAACCAGCGCAGAGAAATGCCTGCGTTGTCGGTGGTCTGCAGGATGGTATAAAGCCCGCCGAAGGGACTGCGGCAGTTCAGGAGCCGCTTGTCAAACAAGGGCTGGTCGCTGATGAAGCAGATCCGTCCGCTGCTGCCGATGGTCAGGGCCAGGTCGCCGCTGTTGACCGCGCCCGCGCCCAGAGTGGATACCACGCTGTCCAGGCAGCCGCCGGTAACCGGGGTGCCGGCTTTCAGGCCGGTCAGCCGGGCCGCTTCCGGGCTTACCTTGCCCACAATGTCGCAGGGATCGCAGGGCTCCGGAAGCAGATCAAAGGGGATTTCCGCCTTTTCGGCGATCTCTCGGCTCCACTGGCCGGTTCGGATATCAGCCAGGGAGGTAAGGCTCATTCGGGGGCGGTTCATGGTGAAGGCGCCGGTGAGCTTCTGAATGATATAACCGCTGGGCATCAGCAGCTTGTAGGCTTTTTGCACAAGTTCAGGCTTGTTGTCAATCAGCCAGCGCAGGGAAGGCAGGCAGAAGGAGCCCTTGTCCAGCTTGTTGGCGGTCACCTTTAAGACCAGTTCCTCGCCCACATGTTCCTTCAGCCAGGCCACCTGCGGGTCGGCCCTTTTATCATGATGGCCAATGGCGTTATAGACCGGCTCTCCCGAGCGGTCTACCAGGGTCATGGCGTTGGTGCAGCTCAGGCCAATGGAGGCTACCCGGGCGCTGTCGATTCCCTGGCGGCCGAAACAATCCTGAAGATTGGCCTGGACGGCATTCCACCACCGATGGGGGTCCTGTTCGGTCCAGCATTCCTGGGGGTGGATCATGGGGTATTCCTGGTAGGCATGGGCCACCAGATTCCCCTTCAGATCATACAGGGCGCACTTGGTGCCGGTGGTGCCCACATCAATGCCCAGCAGCAAGATATTTTCGTCGGTTGACATGCAAATCCTCCTGTTTTCAGGCCTTATACCCGCATGCCGCGGGGAGGCAGGGCGGCCTGATCCTCTTCGCTGAGGGCTGCGCCCCGATCACCCAGAAGGAGGAACAGTTTGGCTTCGTCTTCAATCTCTTCCACCACGTTGAGGGCTTCTTCCATGCTGCGGCCCACAGCCAGGGAACCGTGGTTGGACAGCAGTACCGAATTGCGGGTTTCGATTACCCGGGCAACATTTTCGCACAGCTCCAGGGAACCGGGTTTATAGTAGGGGAGCAGGGGAAGGTCGCCCACCCGCAGGCAGTAGCCGGGCGTATATACGGGGATGGCGCTGGCAGTGTTTACGTCTTTCAGGCAGGAAACCGCCACCGCATGAACGCTGTGCACATGGACCACCGCCTGCACATCGTCACGGCCGTAGCAGGCCAGATGCATGCGCCATTCCTTGGAGGGACGGCCGCCGTTGGCACAGGTAAAGCTGCCGTCCAGCTGAAGAATGACCAGATCTTCCTCTTTTAAGGATTCCAAGCTGCGCCCGGAGGGTGTGATCAGAATACCATCCTCACAGCGTAGGCTGATATTTCCGCCCGAACCGCTGACCATGCCCTTGGCATGGATCAGATGACAGGTATCCAGGAACATGCGGGTTGCTTGAGACGTTTGCATTAAAACTCCCCCTATCTGAACATTGGTTCATCAATTCAATAATAAATGGTTTTGCTGCAAATGGAAAGACAAAAGGCTGAAAAAAATAAAATCAAAAATTTTTAGGTAAATTCTAAAATCAATTATACCGATTTCCTCTGCAAAGAGCAAGAGAAAAAGGTATTGAAAAAAGAAAATGAAATTTATCCAAAGTATACAATACAGAAAAAATAAAGAAATATCGAATAAACAGAAAAGTCGGCTTTCCGGAAAGGGAAGGGCGGCTGCTGGGCAATATGTCCATAAAAAAGGTGAATTTATTGTGAAAAACAAATCTTGTGCAGAATTTTGCGAATGTGCTATGATGGGTTTGTAAAATTTTTAGGTAAATTCAGAGGGATTTTCATGAACGAATTATTGGAACCGACCTTGGGCAGCAACCTGAGTCTGTTGGTCAACACCTCGCTGGTGGATGTGGTGGCGCAAAAGATCCGCTCCAACATCTACACCGGGAAATACGAGGCGGGGAAAAAGCTGATTGTAAGGGAGCTGTCCGAAGAGTTCGGTGTGAGCCACACGCCGGTCAAGGATGCGCTGAACCGGCTGATTGCCGAGGGCTATGTGGAAGCGTTGCCCAGGCGCAGCGTGGTGGTTCGGGCCTATTCCAACTCGGAGCTGATCGATGCCATGCAGGCCCGCATGATGTGCGAGATCTTCTGTGCGGACCAGATCGTGCAGGCTGTGGGTGAACACCCCGAAATTCTGGCCGAGATGCGGGATGTGCAGCAGAAGATGCGGCAGATCGTGGCCAGCCGGGACGTTTTTGCCAACGAGGACTGGGTAAGCTACGAGACGCGGTTTCACCAGAGCTATATGAGCCATTGCGGCAACGAGCGGCTGTACAAGTTCTATCAGGATCTGGGCACTAACCGTATCACCTTCCTGGCCTATCTGGGCACCAACCATTCTCCGCTGAAAATGAGTACCCTGGAGAGCAATGTGTTGGAACATCAGGGGATTCTGGATGCCCTGGAAGAAGGGGACAGCCGGCGCTTTATCAATGCCACGGTGCGGCACATCTCCCGGGCCTGCGAGGACTATGCGGTGGATGATGAGTGCCGCTCCAAGCTGGAAAAACTCAAAAAAGTAAAAGCCAAATACGAAACCTGAAAAGGCGGCTGGGCCGGCGGCTGAAAAGCAGCCCGGGCCAGAAAAAGGTCACCGCGCAGAAAATGGGCGGGGGCTTTTTTAGGAAAAAATTACCTAAAAATATTAAATTTAAAGTTAAATATCAAATCTTGCTCTGAAAAGCCTTGAGAGTTTAACGGAAAACTCACCGCCTTTTTCCGGTAAAAGGGATGTTCGAAGAGCTAACCAAGGAAGTATGCGGCTTTTTTACAAAAGCTGCGTAAAAATAACAGTGGAACATACAACAAGGAGGATATGATCCATCATGAAAAAATCCATTGCATTGCTGATGGCAGGCGTTATGAGCGCAAGCCTGCTCACCGCCTGCGGCGGTTCCGCCTCTTCTTCCGCGGCTTCCAGCGCCGCATCCGGGAGCGCGGCCTCCGGCGAAGCCACCCCCGACACCGTTTATACCATGAACATCGGCTCGGCCATGAGCCCCACCAACCCTTCCACCATTGCTCTGCAGAGCTTTGAGAAGGCGGTGGAAGAGCGCACCAACGGCGGCGTACAGGTGGAAATTTACACCGACAGCGCCCTGGGCGGTGAGGCTGACCTGATCGAGCAGGTCCGCAGTGGTTCCACCGAGGCCTGCATGCAGATGGGCGCCGCCAACTTTGAGGGCATCAACCCCGAAGTGAACGTGGCCCTGCTGCCCTTCCTCTTCACCAGCCTGGACAGCGCCCGGGAAGCCTGGGGCGGCCAGTTCGGTCAGGAGTTCGCTGAAAAGCTCATTGAGCCCATGGGCTTCAAGGTTCTGTCCATCTGGGAGAGCGGCTACCGTCATATGACCAACAACACCCGGCCCATTGTGGAGCCCGAGGATACCAAGGGCATCAAGTTCCGCACCAACGAGAACAGCATGAAGGTTGCTATGTATGACGCCCTGGATGCTTCCGTGGTGATCATGGCCTTCTCCGACGTATACACCGGCCTGCAGAATGGCACCATTGATGGCCAGGAGAACCCCCTCGCCAACATCTACACCTCTTCTCTGCAGGACGTGCAGAAGTACCTCTCCCTCACCGGCCATATGTATGATGCTGCTCCGCTGGTCTGCAACGCCGACTGGTTCAACTCCCTGCCGGAAGAGTACCAGACCATCCTGGTGGAAGAGGCAGAGAATGCCCGTGCCGTGGACCTGGAAGAGAATGACGAATCCAAGTACCTGGCTCTGCTGGAAGAGGCCGGTATGGAAGTGAACGAAGTGAACGCCGAGGCTTTCCAGGAGCAGATGCAGGGCGTTTGGGAGGACTACGCCGCCCAGTATGAGGATGGTCAGTACTGGATCGATCTGGCTACCTCCTTCAACAAATAATCTCAGGACCGATGCATGAAAGGGGCGGCTGGGCGCGGGCGGCAGCGAACAGCGGCCGGCAGAGCACCCGGCTGCCCTTTTGTGAGATGAGGAAAGGAAGGTTAGTTTTTGGCAACAAAACTATTGGACGGAATCAAGTTTCTGCTGCGTCTGATCAGCTGTATTTCCATCTGTCTGCTTACCATTATTGTATTTATGCAGGTGATCAACCGGAATTTCTTTGATCACTCCTTTACCTGGGTGGAAGAGGTGGCCAGCATGGCCATGGTCTTTGTGACCTACATGGGTGCCGCCATGGCCACCATCAACAACAGCAATACCCGTATCGACTTCTTTATTCGCAAGCTGCCCCGGCCGGTTTACAATGTGTTTGAGGTGCTGGATGACGGCATCTGCATCGTTTTCCTGGTTGTAATCACGGCTATGTCTTATAAGCTGATGCTCTCCAACTGGAGCATGGTCACCCCGGCCCTGCGCCTGCCTCAGGGCATCAACTACTTTGCCATCATGCTGGGCTGCATCCTGATGATTATCTTCTACCTCATCCAGATGTGGCTGCACATCTGCAAAGTGATGGGGAAGGATACCACCAAAGCGGAGGAGGTGCTGAACCGATGAGTACAGGATTGGTCCTGATGTTTGTGGCCCTGGCGGTCTGCCTGCTGATCGGTGTACCGGTGGCCTTTTCCATCGGTATCAGCTGCATGACGCTTTTGTATGTAAACGGCGGCCCCTCGCTGGATATTCTTTTGCAGCGTATGGTCAGCGGCGCCAAGAGTTTCAATATGCTGGCCATGCCCATGTTTATCTTTGCGGGCGCTTTGATGGTCTACGGCAGTACGCCGCGGCTGATTCGGCTGGCTAACATGCTGCTGCGCCGGGTGCCCGGCGGTCTGGGTGCCACGGCCCTGGCGGCCTGCGGCTTCTTCGGCGCTGTTTCCGGCTCCGGTGTGGCTTCGGCAGCGGCCATCGGCAAAATCATCGGCCCCTCCATGCTGGAGCAGGGCTACCCCAAGGGCCTCACCGCCGGCCTGATCGCTGCGGGCGGTACCATGGCCTGCATCATCCCGCCCAGCATCGTAATGGTGGTGTATGCCCAGTCGGCCAGCGTGTCGGTGGGTGATATGTTCCTGGGCGGTGTGGTTCCTGGCCTGCTCACCATCTGCGCCCTGATTGGTCTGAACTGCTTCTTTGCAGCCCGCCGGCAGAATAAGGAAGAGCGGGATGACCATGTGTACACGGCAGGCGAGGCTCTCAAGGTCCTGCTGGATGCGTTCCTGCCCCTGCTCATGCCGGTGGCCATCCTGGGCGGTGTGTTCTCCGGCCTGTGCACGGCCACCGAGGCTGCTGTGGTGGCGGTAATATACGCTTTCCTGCTGGCGGTATTTGTGTACCGGGAACTGACCCTCAAGGATTTCTTCCATGTGGCGGCGGACGCGGTGGTGTCTACCGGCGTTATCATGATCATCATCTCCTTTGCCGCTCCCTTTGGCTGGATCATGTCCACCCAGAAGGTGCCCCAGATGTTCGCCAGCTGGCTGATGGGAATCACCGATTCCAAGTTCCTGATTCTGGCCTTCATCTTCCTGCTGCTGATGGTGCTGGGCATGTTTATGGAGACCATCTGCATCATCATTCTGGTCACCCCCATCCTGCTGCCCATTGCGGTGTCGGTGGGTATGACCCCGCTCCATTTCGGCATTGCTCTGCTGATGAGCTTGATGGTAGGCAGTCTGACGCCTCCTCTGTCGGTCAACCTGTTTACCTCCTGCCGAGTGCTGGGCATGAAGGTGGACGAGGCCTTTCCGGATACCCTGTACGTGATCGCGACGGTGGCAATTATGTCCATCATTACCTTTGCGGTTCCCGGGCTTTCAGAGTTCCTGCCTGCTCTGTTGGGCGGAGGTGCCTGAGAAAGTTTTCCCAAAATACAAAAAAGCCGCGCATCCGATTTTGGATGCGCGGCTTTTCTTTGCTGTTTTATTTCAGGAATCCGTTTACGATCTGGTCCTCGGCTTCCTTTTCGCTCAGGCCCAGGGTCATCAGCTTGATGATCTGGTCGCCGGCGATCTTGCCGATGGCTGCCTCATGGATGAGAGCGGCGTCCACATCGTTGGCGGTGAGCTGGGGAGAAGCCAGCACACAGGCCTTGTCCATGATGATGGCGTCACACTCCGAGTGGCCGGCACAGGGGGCGTTGCCGTTGATGCGGCTGTCGAGCTGCTGGTAGCTGTGGTCCTTGGCTACGCTGCGGCTTACTAGGTTGACGCTGGAGCCCTCGCCGTTCATATCCACCGAGAAGTCGGCCATGGCCCGCTGCTCGCCGGTGGTCATGATCTTATCCTTGATCACCAGGCTGGCGCCCGCCTTCAGGTCGGCCACTGTCTTGCGCAGGGTGTCGTCAATGCCGCCGATCTGGGTGGTTTCCATCAGCATGGAGGCGCCCTCGTCCAGATGCACCACGGTGGTGGGGTTCATCAGCCGCTTGCCCCGGCCCTCTTCGCCGTCGTTTTCGCCGTAATGCTTCTCAATGTACCGCACCTTGCTGTTCTTGCCCACAAAGAAACTGTGCACGCCGTCGTGCCGGGCGTCGCCCGCGCCGCAGTTGTGGATGCCGCAGCCGGCAATGATGGTGACGTCGCAGTCGTCCCCCACAAAGAAGTCGTTGTACACGGTCTCCTTCAGGCCGGTCTCGCTGAGCACCACCGGAATATGCACGCTTTCCCGCTTGGTGCCCGGTTTGATGATGATATCAATACCGGATTTGTCGGTCTTGGTCACAATATCGATGTTGGCCGTGGTGTTGCGGGCGGCGCTTTCCCCGTTGGCACGGATGTTGTAAGCGCCCACCGGCAGAGCGTCCAGCTCGGCCACTTCCTTCAAAAGATTCATCTGAATCTGGTCCAGCATAATTTTCCCTCCCTTTACTTCGCCATCTTGTCAGTCAGCACGCTGCAGGTCTGGGGGCCTGCGTCCGCGCTGGAAAGCAGCATGGGCAGGATCTCCTTCCGGGTGCCGTATTTTTCCACCGTGCCGTTCTTCACATACACGATCTTGTCGGCAATGTTCAGGATCCGCTCCTGATGGCTGATGATCAGGATGTTGCCCTTGGTCTGTTCATACATCTTCTCAAACACCCGGATCAAGTTCTGGAAGCTCCACAGGTCGATGCCGGCCTCGGGCTCGTCAAAGATGCTCAGCTTGGTGCCCCGGGCCAGCACCATGGCGATCTCGATCCGCTTCATCTCGCCGCCGGAAAGGCTGTCGTTCAGCTCCCGGTCCATATAATCCCGGGCGCACAGGCCCACCTCGCTGAGGATCTCGCAGTCTTCGGCCAGGCTGCTCTTCTTGCCGCTGGCCAGGGCCATCAGGTCCCGCACCCGCAGGCCCTTGAAGCGCACCGGCTGCTGGAAGGCATAGCTGATGCCCTTCTTGGCCCGCTCGCTCACCGACAGGCCGGTGATGTCCTCGCCGTCCAGCAGGATCTGGCCGGAGGTGGGGGTGTTGATGCCGGCGATGATCTTGGCCAGGGTGGATTTTCCGCCGCCGTTGGGGCCGGTAATGGCCACAAAGCGGTCATCAATGGTGAGGTTTACATCGTGCAGGATCTCCTTGGAGTCTTCCACTTCAAACCCGATATTTCTCAATTCCAGCATAGATAAATGCCTCCCGCAAAGCCCCGTTTGCCGGGCCCTATGCCTTTGAGCATGGGCCGAAACAGGGGAAATAATGCCATTTGAACGTTTTGAGTTGCTGAAAACAGGAACTGCTCTCAGCATGTTCAGTATATCATAAAAAAAGGTAAAGTCAAAGGGTTTTACCTAAATCCTATAGAAATAGAAGGAATTCGTCAAAACTGCCAAAAAACCGCCGAAGCTCTTTTGCGTTCTGCCTATCGGGCAGAAAAAGAGACCGGCGGTTTTGGTGGTTTCAGCACTCAAATTCCGGGATGGCGAAGCCGTGGTCCATGGGGCCGCTGCCCTGGCCCAGGTCCAGCCCGGCGGCCAGGGCCCCGCTGATATAGGCCTTGGCCCGGCGCACGCTCTCGCTGAGAGAATAACCCTTGGCCAGGTTGGCGGCAATGGCGCTGCTGAGGGTGCAGCCGGTGCCGTGGGTGTTGGAGTTCTGGATCCGGCGGCCCTGGAACCATACCGGCCCCTCACTGCTGTACAGCAGGTCGTTGGCGTCGTTGAGCTGGTGGCCGCCCTTGCAGAGCACGGCGCAGCCGTATTTCTGGAAAATCTCCCGGGCGGCCTGCTCCATGTCCTCCGGGCTCTTCACCGGCCGACCCCAGAGCACCTCGGTCTCGGGGATGTTGGGGGTGATCAGGGTAGCCAGGGGCAGCAGCTCCCCGCACAGGGTGGACACGGCCTCCTCGCTGATCAGACGGGAGCCGCTGGTGGCCACCATCACCGGGTCCACCACCAGGTTCTTGGCCTCATAAAAGCGGAGCTTCTGGGCGATCACCCGGATCAGGGCCGAGGAGGAGACCATCCCGGTTTTCACCGCGTCGGGGCGCAGGTCGGTAAAGACCGCGTCGATCTGGGCGGCCAGAAATTCGGGGCTCACCTCATAGATGCCGCTCACTCCCAGGGTGTTCTGGGCGGTAAGGGCGGTGATGGCGCTGGTGGCAAACACCTTGTTGGCCAGCATGGTTTTGATATCGGCCTGGATCCCGGCACCGCCGCCGGAATCGCTGCCCGCAATGGTCAAAGCAATTTTCATGGTCATAAACTTTCCCTCCAGTCCTGCCAGTTTTTCAGCCGGGCCCGAAGGCCGGCGGGATATTCATTGGGGTCGCTGTAGGCGTCCTCCAGGGCGTACACCTGAAAGCCGGCCGCCACTGCCGTGGCCAGGCAACGGGGGCTGTCCTCAAAGACGGCGGCCTGCCCCGGCCGGGAGCCGCCCAGCCGTTCCAGAGCTTCCAGATAGATATCGGGCTTGTCCTTACCGGCGCCGGGGCGGGTGGTGAGCACAAAGGCAAAATACTCTGCCAGGCCCATCCGCTCCAAGGCGGCCTGCACCAGCCAGCTGTCGGTGCTGGTGGCCACGCAGCAGCGGCAGCCCCGGTCCTGCAGGGTTTTCAATACCCGCTCCGCTCCCGGTTTGGGCTGGATACGGAAGCGGTATTCCTTTTCCACCCGATCCAGCACCATCTGCCGGAGCTCTTCCTCACTCTGGGGCAGCTGGTATTCCCGCTTCATCAGCCGCAGGCTGTCGGTCAGGTTCAGGTGGACCAGGCGGCGGGTCAGATCGGGGGCCGGTTCCCGGCCGGCTTCCCGGAGAAGCTGGGGGGCGCTGTCCGACCAGACATACATGCTGTCGGCCAGGGTGCCGTCAAAATCAAAGATGTTGAATGGTTCCATCAGATTTCTCCCGGGCTCAGAACCTGGCGGGAAAGGGCCAGCAGCTGCCGGGCCGCGGCCTCTTTATCCCGGGGGGCAAAGAGGGCACTCACCAGGGCCACCCCGTCGGCGCCCGAGCCCCGCAGCAGGGGCAGATTTTCCTCATGGATGCCGCCGATGGCCACAATGGGCAATTCGCCCACCGCCGCCCGGATCCGGGCCAGTTCTTCCACCGGCAGGCGAGTCACATTCTGCTTGGTGTCGGTGGCAAATACCGAGCCGCAGCCCAGATAGTCGGCGCCCCCTTCCAGGGCCGCCCGGGCCTCGGCCACGTTGTGGCAGCTCACCCCGATGATCTTGTCGGGGCCCAGCTGGCGGCGGGCCTGGGCCAGGCTCTCGTCACTCTGGCCCACATGGACGCCGTCGGCGTCGCAGGCCAGGGCAACCTCCACATCGTCGTTGATGAGGAAGGGAACGTTGTACCGGCGGCAGACCGGCTTGATGCTCCGGGCCAGTTCCAGGAAGGCATCCCGGTCCAGTTCTTTTTCCCGCAGCTGAAAACAGGTAACACCGCTGCGCAGCAGGGTCTCGGCTGCCTGGGCCAGGCTCTCCCCCGGAGCCAGCCAGCTGCGGTCGCTGACGGCATACAGGCGCATGGCCTCCCTTGTGATCTTGGGCATATGGTTTTCCTCCTTGCCTTGCAAAAAAGGACGGAGCCCATGGCTCCGTCCCGGTAAGCGCAGATTCCCGCGGCGGCATGACCCGCCGGGTCAAAGGGTCGAAGCAATGCTTCCTCTCAGCCCGAAGGCTCCCCGGTAACGTACCTTATTATACTACAGCAGCCCCGCCCGGGCAAGGGAAAGCGGCCCTGCCCGGGCCTTGCACAAAAAACAAGGGGCGTTTTTGTGCAGGAGGGAGAAGTAAAAGGCCCTTTGCCCGCAAAAAGCCCGGGCTGTGCTACAATAACGATAAAGAAACAGGCGGACCTTTCGCCTTTGCAGAAAGGAAATGGGTAGGATGGATACAAGGCAGTATATCGAAGAAGGCCGGGCGGTTTTAGGCATCGAGCTGGGCTCCACCCGCATCAAGGCGGTGCTGATCGACGGGGAAGGGAAGATCCTGGCCAAGGGCGGATTTGACTGGGAAAATCACCTGGTGGACGGCATCTGGACCTACAGCCTGCCGGAGGTCTGGCAGGGGCTCCAGAGCTGCTATCGGGATCTGACCAAGCGGGTCCAGAAGGAATACGGGGTGACCCTGAAAAAGCTGTCTGCCCTGGGCATCAGCGGCATGATGCACGGCTATATGCCCTTTGACCGGGAGGGGCAGCTGCTGACCCCCTTCCGCACCTGGCGCAACAATATTACCGGCCCGGCGGCCCGGGAACTCACCGAGCTGTTCCGGTACAACATTCCCCAGCGGTGGAGCGTGGCCCATCTGCACCAGGCCATCCTGAACGGAGAAGAACATGTGAAGGATGTGGACTACATCACCACCCTTTCCGCCTATGTGCACTGGCAGCTGACCGGCCAGCGGGTGCTGGGGGTGGGAGATGCTTCCGGCATGTTCCCCATCGATATTGACCGGCAGGACTATCGGCAGGATATGCTGGATGCCTTCGACCGGCTGGTAGCGCCCAAGGGATATCCCTGGAAGCTGCGGCAGATCCTGCCCCGGGTGCTGACGGCGGGCCAGCCGGCCGGCTGTCTGACCGCCGAGGGCGCGGCCCTGCTGGATCCGCTGGGCAATCTGGAACCGGGCGTGCCCCTCTGCCCGCCGGAAGGGGACGCGGGCACCGGCATGGTGGCCACCAACTGCATCCGGGAGCGCCGGGGCAATGTGTCGGCGGGCACCTCCGCCTTTGCCATGCTGGTGCTGGAAAAGGAACTTTCCCGGGTATATACCCAGTTGGATATGGTCACTACCCCCGCCGGCAAGCTGGTGGCCATGGCCCATTCCCAGAACTGTACCTCCGCCATCAACGACTGGGTGGGTCTGCTGGGAGAAACCCTGGAGGCCTTTGGCCTTCAGGCGGACGAGGGTCGGCTCTATGAGACCCTCTTTTTAAAGGCAAAGGAAGGGGACGCCGACTGCGGCGGGCTGCTGCCCTATTGCTTCTATTCCGGCGAGCACGGGGTAGAGCTCACCAAGGGAATGCCCATGGTCATGCACCCCGCCAATGCCCGGTTCAATCTGGCTAACTTTATGCGGGCCCAGCTGTATACCTGCTTCGGCGCTATGAAGCTGGGGATGGATATTCTGGTGAAGGAAGAAAAGGCCGCCATGGACCAGATGCTGGGCCATGGAGGTATCTTCAAAACCCCCGGGGTGGCCCAGGGTATCCTGGCGGCAGCCCTGAACGTGCCGGTGGCGGTCATGGAAACGGCGGGCGAGGGCGGCGCCTGGGGTATTGCCCTGCTGGCAGCCTACCTGGGCCGGGCCTGCGCGGGCTGCACCCTGGAGGATTATCTGGACGGCACCGTCTTCAAGGATTCCCCCATGACGGTGATGCAGCCGGAGCCGGAGGCGGTCAAGGGGTACGAGGCCTTTATGGAGCGGTATAAAAAGGGCCTGGCTGCCGAGCGGGCAGCGGTGGAATGCCTGCTCTGAGGGCCGGCAAAAACCCAAAATCAGCCGGGAGGGGCAGAGAAACCCTCTTGCATACCGAAGCAAAAACGAGTATAGTAAAAATAATTTGAATATGGATTCGGGGAGCTTTTGGGCTGAGAGGAAGTATTGCTTCGACCCGCAGAACCTGTTTGGATAATGCCAGCGTAGGGAAAATCAGATTCCTTGTCTTAAGGGAGATGCACCGAGGCGGCGCATCTCCTTTTTTGATGCGGCTTTCCGGATCCGTCCAGGAATACAAAGGAGGATACAATGGAAAAAGCCTATCATACCCAGATGGAGGCGGCCCGGATGGGCATCGTCACCCCCGAGCTGGAGATCGTAGCCAAAAAGGAAAACCGCACCACCGCCGAACTGCTGCCCCTGGTGGCCTCGGGCAAGGTGGTCATCCCCGCCAACCCCCGCCACAAGGGCCTTTCCCCCAGCGGGGTGGGCAGCATGCTCAAAACCAAGATCAATGTGAATCTGGGCGTCAGCCGGGACTGCAAGGACTATGATGTGGAGATGAAAAAGGTGCTCAGCGCCGTGGAGATGGGCGCCGAGGCCATCATGGACCTGTCCAGCCATGGCAATACCCAGCCCTTCCGCCGCAAGCTCTGCAGCGAATGCCCGGCCATGATCGGCACCGTGCCGGTATACGATTCGGTCATCCACTATCAGCGGGATCTGGCTACCCTCACCGCTCAGGATTTCATCGACGTGGTGCGCCTGCATGCAGAAGACGGCGTGGACTTCGTTACCCTCCACTGCGGCATCACCCGTAAGACCATCGAGCAGATCCGCAACCACAAGCGCAAGATGAATATTGTGAGCCGGGGCGGCAGCCTGGTGTTTGCCTGGATGAGCATGACCGGCAATGAAAACCCCTTCTATGAATACTACGACGAGATCCTGGAGATCTGCCGGGAGCATGATGTGACCATCAGCCTGGGCGACGCCTGCCGGCCCGGCTGCCTGGCCGATGCCACCGACGTGTGCCAGATCGAAGAGCTGGTGCGCCTGGGCGAGCTGACCAAGCGGGCCTGGGCCAAGGATGTGCAGGTGATGGTGGAGGGTCCCGGCCATGTGCCCCTGGACCAGATTGCCGCCAACATGAAGGTGCAGCAGACCATCTGCCAGGGCGCGCCCTTCTATGTGCTGGGCCCCCTGGTCACCGACATCGCCCCCGGCTACGACCACATCACCGCTGCCATCGGCGGCGCAGTGGCGGCAGCCAGCGGCGCGGCCTTCCTGTGCTATGTCACCCCCGCCGAGCATCTGGCCCTGCCCAATGTGGAGGATGTGAAGCAGGGCATTATTGCCAGCCGTATCGCGGCCCATGCCGCCGATATCGCCAAGGGCATTCCCGGCGCCCGGGATTGGGACGATCGGATGGCCGATGCCCGGCGGGCCCTGGATTGGGACGCCCAGTGGGCCGAGGCCATCGACCCGGAGACCGCCAAGGCCATCCGTGCCGATCGCGCCCCCGAGGATGACCACAGTGACACCTGCAGCATGTGCGGCAAGTTCTGCGCCGTGCGCAGCATGAACAAGGCTCTGGCCGGCGAGTACATCGATATCCTGTAAAAGAAACGCAAAAAGAGCGGAAATACTTTGGCATTTCCGCTCTTTTTGCTGACAGGAAAGCGGCGGGCCTTTGGGGATGGCGACTGGGACAAGCGGAGAAAAGATATAGCAATTGCCTGAAAAAGGGAAGCAAAGGTACGGAAAAATCCTTGCATCTGCGAGCTCTTTTGCAAAACGGTAAAATTGGTTGCTTTTTTCAGGGGGCTGCGATAAAGTAATGGGAGAAGGAAGCATGGAAAACGGGATAAAATCGCCCCGGAAAGAGAGATCAGGTATAAATGAAAAAGGCACGACAGAAAACGCCGATCGGCGAAAATCTACTGACCCTGCGGCATCGGATGAAGATGACCCAGAGTGAGTTTATTGATATGTTTTTTAAAGATGAAGAGGGCACGCCGCTGCTCAGTGTGGCCAAACTTTCCAACCTGGAAACCAAGGGCAACCGGGATGAGGAGATGCTGGCGGAAAAGGTGGCCGGCAAGCTATCCCTGGATCCGGCCCTGTTTTCCCTTTCCCCTGATGATTTCGCAAAGAATATCGATGTGTTTATGGAGAAAGCGAACCCTCAGCTGCCAGTGAGCATTGAGCCGAAGGCAGTCAGCCGGGGCAGCTATATCGACAGTGTGGTGGAGGCCCTCAGCGATTACCTGGTGGGGAATATTTCCTCCGGCAAACTTCAGCCCGGCAGCCGTCTGCCCAGCGACAGAGCCTTTGCGGAGATGTTGGGCCTATCCCGTTCTTCTGTGCGGGAGGCGTTGAAGGTACTCAGCGCCATGGGCATCATTCACATCCTGCCGGGCAGCGGCATGTATCTGGCCAAAGACGCCAGTGGAATCTTCACCCTGCCTTTTTCCTGGACCTTTCTGCTCAGCACCGATTCCAACCAGAACGTGTACCAGCTGCGGATGATCCTGGAACGGGAAACGGTCCGCATCGCTACCCAAAAACGGGGAACCCCGGCCTTTGAGCCCATCCGGGAGGTAGCTGACCGGGAAAAACGATTGCTGGAAGAGCGGGATTTTTCGAGTTTTCTGGGCTGCGACCAGGAATTCCATATGAACATCGCAGCCTGCGCCGGCAACGAGATCCTGTACAATCTGCTGTTTACCTGCCGCAAGATCCTTTCCTTCCTCAATGCCTATGGAATGTCCACCATCGAGCAGATGACTCAGGTGCAGCAGGAACATGAGGAGCTTTGCCGGACCATGGAAGCCGGCCAGAGCCAAAAAGCGGAGGAACTGATCGTGGAGCATCTGCGCCGGTCGGAAGAGCGATACCGGGGGCAGAAAGGCGAAAATCAGGCCCAGACAAAAATTTGAAAAATTTTAAAAATAAAAAAGGGACCCGATCACGGATTTTTCCGCGGTCGGGTTCCTTTTGGTATAAGAGTTTTTTGCTGAAGAAAAACAGGAAAATTTGTGGGATCAAATAAAAAAATTTCTGTTTGTGCCAATCTGAAAACAAAAAGTTTGGTGGTTCTGCGGGCTTGTTATTTCCAAAAAGGTAGAGTACCATGAAAATATAAAAATTGGATGACCGGTAGCTTGATTTTAAAAATTACTGAGAAAGGAAAAGAACTATGACACTTGCAAGCTTGTTTATGGATGTTATGGTAATCTGCCTGCTGCTGATCGGCAGTTTTATCATTCGCTCTTACTGTAAGCCCCTGCAGAAGCTCTTCTTGCCGGCCTCCGTAGTGGGAGGTGTTTTGGATCTGATCCTGGGGGATCAGGTCCTATTACTATCCCGGAATCCTTCCCGGATTTTAACGGCGTTTTGATGCGGATTATCATGACCTGCGTGGTGCTGGGCATCAGCGTCAACGCTTCCAAGATGCTGGAGCATATGGATTATGCCCTTACCAACATCTTTTTGTATGGCTCCCAGATGATTCTGGGTGTGTTGATCATGATGTTCTTCAGCATGTTCATCCCCGGTATGCCGGAGGGCTGGGGCATCCTGAGCACCTTTGCCTATTTCGGCAGCCACGGCAATGCGGCCGCAGCCGGCGTTGTCATGGAAGAGATGGGTGTGGAAGGCGCCGTGGATATCGGCATGGTATTGGCCACCGGCGGCCTGGTCTGGTCCATGGTGGTGGGCATGGCCGTGGTGAACTACGGCGTGCGTAAAGGCTGGGGTACCTTCGTGAAAAACCCGGAAAAACAGCCCCCCTATTTTACGGCGGCCTTCTGCCGGAAGAAAAGCGGGAATCCATCGGCACCGTTACCACCACCCCTGTGGCTATTAACCCTCTAGCTTTCCAGCTCTGCCTGATCCTGCTCAGCTATGCCATCGGATTGGGAATCTTCACGGTGTTGACCCACTTTGTACCCATTCTCTCCAAGATCAATGCCATGTTGTACGGCATGGTGGGCGGCCTGATCCTCTGGCCCCTCATGCGCAAGACCCACACCGACGCCTATGTGGATCGCAAGACTCTCACCAATATCAGCGGCTTCTGCCTGGAGATCCTCATTGTTGCCTCGGTGGCCAGCCTGGACCTGAACATCCTGAGCAAGTACTGGCTGCCTCTGCTGGTGAATATTCTGGTGATCTGCGCCTTCACCACGGCCTTCTGTCTGTGGTACTTCAAAAAGGTGGGCAACCCCGAGTGGTTTGAAAAGTGCATGATGGTAGTGGGGACCTGCACCGGTTCCAGCCCCAACGGTCTGGCACTGGTACGAGCCATCGACCCTAACTCCGAAAGCTGCGCGCCCCAGGCCCATGGTGTGTACAACGCCATCTTCTGGTGGAACAACTTGCTTACGCCCATTCTCCCCGCCGTGATCCTGAGCAGCGTATGGACTCTGCTGGGCATCGATGCCCTCTTTGTGGTGGGCTCCGGTGCGCTCATGCTGATCCTGATCCTGCGGAAAAAGAAACGGTAACTGTAAACCATGGGAAGGGAGGAGACCAGAATGGATACTTTTCATATTTCCGCCACAGGCTTATCCTTCAATTATATGCCTCAATATCTGGCCCAGGCGCTGGGATATTTTGCGGAACAGGGGCTCTCGGTGGAATCCTATGTGCCGAACCCCTGGACCGTGGTACTGAAAGACCTGGACAGCGGCAGTTCCCAGGCAGTGGTGGGCGGTATTTGGGTACCCTTGTGCTATAAAGGCCGGGGCAAAGAGTACTTTGAATTTGCCAAGGTTTCCTCCCGCGCCCCCATGCACTGGTGGCCCGGGAAGAGAAAAAAGGGGAATTCCGCTGGCAGGACCTGAAGGACAGGATCGTGCTGGCCCCCGGCTCTAACAGCATAGGCCCGGCGGTACTGATCAAAGGCGCCGCCCGAGAGAACGGAGCCGACGATACCCGGATCCGGATCGTGCATGATTATTACGGCGATATGCTGGAAGAGCTTTACCTGGGCGGCATGGGGGATATGCTCTGCACCAAGTCGGAGACTGCCGCCGCCCTGGAAGAGGCGGGCAAGGGCCGGGTGATCGCCTACTTGGCCGAAAAGGCCGGCCCCTGCCCCTGGAGCGTATACGAATGCCACGCCGGAATGCCTGGCCCGGGAAGACAATCTCTGCGGCCGCTTTACCCTGGCTCTGCAGAAGGCCCAGAGCTGGCTGCTGGCCCGGGATGGCTATGCCTGCCGGGAAGTCCTGGCAGAGCAGAACTATATTCTGGATCGGGAGATCCCCTATGAAGAAATTGTGGATCCGGCCCCCTTTCATTACGCAAAGGAAAAGCTGGGGCTGAAGGTCACCTCCTATGTGCCCAAGCCCTGGACCACGGTACTGACCGATATCGACAGCGGCCAGGCCGAAGCGGTGGTGGGCGGTATCTGGTGTCCGCTGATCTACAAGCATCGGGCCGCCGATTATTATGCTTTTGCCAAGGTAGCCTCCCGCTGCCCGCTGGCCCTGCTCTCCCACCAGCCTATGGAAAACTTCCAGTGGAAGGATCTGGAGGGCAAAAAGATACTCACCTCGGGGAGCAACGGGGCCAGCCCCGGGCTGTTCCTGGCAGGCGTGGCGGCAGAGGGAGGCGCCGATGTATCCAAGATCCATTTCATCCATGATTTTACCATTGCTATGCTGCAGGAACTGTTCGAAGGCGGCTTCGGCGATATCATCATGATGAAGGCAGACCTGGCCGCTCAGATGGAGGCAAAGGGCAAGGGCTTTGTGGTTTCCGACCTGACCATCACCGGCGGCCCGGTACCCTGGAGCGTATACTATGCTACCCCCGAGACGTTGGCCAGAGAGGATAACCTCTGCGGCCGGTTCACCCAGGGCCTGCAGATGGCCCAGACCTGGCTGCGGGAACATGATGGCTATGACTGCCGGCAGATCCTGGCCCGCAACTGGCCCAAGGTGGAGCTGGACAAGGCGATGGCCCTGGTGAATGAATACTGCCAGCAGGGAATGTGGCCCGAGACGGTGCGCATCCAGGAAGAGGAGCTGAACCGTTGGCAGAAGTTCCTGGTGGAAGGCCATGTGATCGATGGTGTGATCCCCTATGAGGAGATCGTGGATCCCCGGCCTTTCCGCTACGCAGCTGAGAAATTGGGCCTGTAAAAAAGAATTGGCTGAAAAAGGTGCGGACAGATGTACGATTTGGTCATTGAAAATGTGAAACTGGTTACGCCCCAGGGGGTGTGCGCGGGCGGCATCGCCCTGCGGGAGGGGAAGATCGGGGCATTGTTGGAAAAGGGCGAACGGCCGGCGGCTGCCCGGTACCGGGACGGCAAGGGGGGATTCCTTTTCCCCGGCGCCATTGATACCCACGCTCACCTGAACGAACCGGGCTATACCTGGCGGGAGGATTACAGCCACGGCACCGTGGCGGCTGCTGTGGGGGCTTTACCACCGTGATCGATATGCCCCTGCAGAATGAGCCTGCCCTCACCACCCCGGAACTGTTTGACAAAAAGCAGGAGGCGGTGGCCGGCCGGGCCCGGGTGGATTACTGCTTCTGGGGCGGTCTGGTGCCGGACAATTTCGGCCAGCTGGAAGGCCTGGATGAAAAGGGCTGCGTAGCCTTCAAATCCTTTTTGGGCCCTGTCTCGCCGGATTACGCGCCTCTCAGCTATGGCCAGGCCTACGAGGCCATGGAGAGTATTGAAAAATTCGGGGGCCGCGCCGGATTCCACTGCGAGGATATCTCTACCATCCAATGGCTGGAAAAGCGAATGAAGGAACAGGGCCGGCTGGACTGGCAGGCTTTTCTGGATTCCCGGCCGGTGGCGGCGGAAAAGATCGCCACCCTGGCGGTGATTGAAATTGCCAGGGCCACCGGCTGCAAGGCCCATATCTGCCATGTGAGCTGCCCGGAGGTGGCCGAGGTGATCCGCCAGGCCCAGCGGGAGGGGCTGGATATCACAGCCGAGACCTGTGCCCACTACCTGTGCATGACCCAGGAGGATCTGCTGCAGAAAGGGCCGCTCTTCAAATGCGCGCCGCCCCTGCGCTCGGCCGCCCAGCGGGACGGGTTGTGGGAATATGTGGCAGACGGAACCTTCAGCGGGATCGCCAGCGATCATTCCCCCTGCATCTGGAAGGAAAAACATACCCAGATCCTGGGCCGCAGGATCGAAAACGTATTCGATGTGTGGGGCGGCATCAGCGGCATACAGAGTGTGTTCCAGGCCGTCTTCAGCGAAGGCTGCCTCAAACGGGGGCTGCCGCCGGAAAAACTGGCGCTGGCCATGTGCGAAAAGCCGGCCCGGGCCTTTGGCCTTTGGGGTCGCAAGGGCGCCCTTTTGCCCGGCTTTAACGGAGACCTGGTGCTGGTGGATCCGAATCAGGAATGGGAGATCCAGGAAGAGGACCTGTGTTACCAGAACCCCATCTCCGCCTTTGTGGGCATGAGGGGCCGGGGCCTGCCCGTGGCCGTTTGGGTCAGGGGTGAGCTGGCGGCGGAAAATGGACGGCCTGTGGGCCCGGAGGGCCGGGGCCGGCTGGTGCGGAAAGAGAAAGAGGGAAGAAAGTGAACTGGATGGAAAGCGCCCGGCGGATACAGGAAGACCTGGAAGGGCTCAGCGCCTTTACCGCCACGCCCGGGCAGGGCTGTACCCGGCTGCCCTTTACCCCCGAGACCCGGGCGGCGGCCGATTTCCTGTTAAAGAAAATGGAAGAGGCGGGGCTGGAGACCTGGCAGGACCCGGCCGGCAATCTTTTCGGGCTGCTGCCGGGGCGGAATCGGGAGAAGCCCTGCATCCTCTGTGGTTCCCATTATGATTCGGTGCCCGGCGGCGGGAACTACGACGGGATAGCCGGCGTGGTGTGTGCCATTGAACTGGCCAGAGTGCTGCGGGAAGAGGGGATTACCCCCGATGCGGACTATCTGGCCGCCGCCTTTATGGATGAAGAAGGCTGCCGCTTTGGCAGCGGATATTTTGGCTCCAAGGCTGTGCTGGGCCGGCTGGAGCCGGGAGAAGCCGGCCGCCTGACCGATGAGGAAGGGATCACCCTGGCCCGGGCCATGGAAAGGTACGGGCTGAAGGCGGGAGAACTGCCAAAAGCCGCCTGGCCCAAAGGAAGGATCGGGCATTTCCTGGAAATCCATATCGAACAGGGCCCGGTGCTGGATGGCCAGAAAAAGGAGCTGGGCGTTGTGGAAGGGATCGTGGGGCTCCGCCGCTATCGGATAGCCGTGAACGGCAGAGCCGACCATGCGGGAACCACGCCCATGGATATGCGCTCGGATGCGGTGGAGATGGCGGCTCGGGTAATTGCCCAGGTGGGCGATATGGCCCGGGAAGCGGGCGGCAGCACCGTGGCCACCGTGGGCCAGGTGAATACCCGGGCAGGGGCGGTGAATATCGTAGCCCGGTCGCTGGAATTTTCCCTGGATATCCGCTCGCTGCAAAACGAGGTGCTGGAAGAGATCCCTGCCAGGATCCGCCGCCGGCTGCAGGAAGAAACCGAAAAGACCGGCGGCAGTTTTACCATGGAGGAAACGCTGCGGATCCAGCCGGTGGAACTGAGCCGGCCCATGCGAAAAATTCTGGAAGAAAGCTGCCGGGAGCGGGGACACAGCTGGATGGCGCTGCCCAGCGGGGCAGGGCATGACGCCCTGGCTATGGGCCAGCAGGTGGATACGGCCATGCTGTTTGTGCCCAGCCGGGCGGGGCGAAGCCACTGCCCCGAGGAATATACCCCGCCGGAAGCCTTCGGCAGAGCGGTGCAGGTGATGAAAGACCTGATCGTTCGGTTATAAACGCAAATCACTGCCCTCTGGGCAGATCAAAAAAGGAGAAAAAATATGGAACATCTGAAAATTACCGTGGGCCCCTATACCTTTATTGCCCGACTGGAAAAAGAACTGGCCCCCAAGACCTGCGAAGCCTTCTGCGCCCGGCTGCCCTTTAAGAGCCGGTTTGTGCATGTGCGCTGGAGCGGTGAAGCCGTCTGGGCCCCCCTGGGAGATTACCAGCTGGGGGTGGAGTATGAGAACCATACCTGCCATCCTTCCCGGGGCGACGTGCTGTTTTACATCGGCGGCATCAGTGAGACCGAGATCATCATGGCCTATGGCAGCTGCAGCTTTGCCAGCAAGGTGGGCGCCTTGGCCGGCAACCACTTCCTGACCATTGTGGAAGGCCAGGAGAACCTGGAAAAGCTGGGCAAGGACTGCCTGTGGAAGGGTGCCCATGACGTGGTCTTCGAGGCGTATGACTGATCTCTGATCTCCCTGTAAAAAGAGGGAGGGCCCTTGCTGTTTGCGGGAGGCCCTCCCCCTTTTTTGTGGAAGGAATTTTAAAGGGAAGGCGCTTTGCGGAAAAGCGCCCTGCCGGGGCGGGAAAAGGCCGGATAAAAAGAAAGCGATTGCAATTTTTATTCATACGCGATAAAGTTATAAACGGAAGAAAATAAAGGGCCCGGCAAAAAGCGCGGGCAGGACCTTTAAAAAGAGAGAGCCCGCTCCAGATAAAAGACAGATGATAGAGGAGAAAATGGTCAAACAGGCAGATATCGCAAAAAAATTGAATATTTCCCGTACCACGGTAGCGCGGGCGCTGGCGGGCCGCAACGTAAGCCCTAAGACCCGACAACAGGTCCTGCGTCTGGCCAAGGAGATGGGGTATGTGCACAATTCAGCCGCCAGCAGTTTGCCCGCCCAGGGCCGCAAACTGGTCTGCGCCTTTCTCATCGCCACCATAGACGAGGGCTACAGCAGCGAGATGGAAGCGGGGATTCGGGAAGTAAATAGAATATGGAATGGATACAATTTTGAAGTACGGGTGTTTTTCACGGATATTTGCCGCAAGGGCGATCAATGCACCGAACAGATGGACCTCTTTTACAAGGTTCTTGCCCAGGAACCCGCAGATGGCGTGATTTTTTCCGCCCTCTGTCAAGATAACCTGAAAAGAGCGACGGAATATTGCGGGGAAAAGGATATCCCCCTGATGACGCTGGACCTGATCGCGAAAGACGCGGGCTTATGCCATATCGGCGTCGATTATCACACCATGGGGGTGCAGTCGGCGTCGCTGCTGGCGGGCATGATGCGCCGGGAAGGCGAGCTTCTGATCCTGAATTATGACGATGGCTATGGCTTGAGCCGTGTCCGTATGGAAGGGTTTTCCCAAAGGATGGCTGATTTTGTCCATGTCCGCAAAAGGGAGGTCTATCTGCCGGATATCGGCTATGAAAGCTATCGGCAGATTTTGGCCCGGGAATTGAAAAGGATGAAACCGAACGCCATTTACGCCCCTTATAAGATGGATCATGTGGTGCGGGCCCTGGACGAATTCGGCTGGCCCCATGACTGCGTCATGATCAGCAACGGGATCAACGACAATATTGAGAGGTACCTGTTCGACGACCGCATTGTCAGCATCGTGTCGGCCCGGCCGTATTACTGCGGGGCCATTGCCGCAAACAATTTTTTTCGGTACTTTTTTCGCCCTATGGAAATGCAAAGGGGGGAGATCCTGATCCCCTGTGATATTTACATGAAGGAAAACTATACAGGTTTCCGAAATGTTTTTTAGGCACTTAGCCAAAACTTTTTATCTACTGATGGTTTTTTATGTAAAACATTGTGGGAATTGCGAATAGCAATTCCCTTTTTTGTTTGCTAAGATAAAAACAACAACGATTTGTTCTCGTGCACATAATCGACTAAACTTGAAAATGCTTGGGAAAATTGTGAAATTGGAGAAAAACAAATATTTTTTTAGAGAAATTATGTTCTCGAGAACATAATTTGCGCGCTTCCTCCGTCCTGTTCCCTGCGGGCCTGGGGCAGCGCCCTATACCGAAGAAAAAGAAAGAGTTGTATGAGAGGAGAAGAAAACATGGCTACCACACAAAAATTTAACGCCGCTTTAAGCCCCGGAGAAATGGAGGTGGAGATCGCTGAGTCCAGGGTTTCCAGCAAGGATCTTCTGCCCACCCTTGCCAAAAACCGCATCCTTGATCCCGTGTCTTACGCTTTCTCTTGGATCGCTGCCGTCATTAATATCAACTCCTTTATGATGGGGGCGGCTTTGGTGCCCCCCACTGGCGTACTGAATTTGGTCCAGGCCTGTATCGCCATGGTCTGCGGAGTTTCCATGATGGCGGTCTTGATGACCCTGAACGGGGAACCGGGCCATAAATACGGTTTCCCCTTCGTGATCCATGCCCGCCCCTCTTACGGCATTGCCGGTGCGCTCTTCCCGGGCCTGATCCGTGCGGTGCCCGCGATCCTCTGGTACGGTATCCAGACCTGGATCGGCGCCGAGGCCGTCAATACCGTGTTTGGCGTGATGTTTGGCTATGACAATATCGCCGTGTGCTTTGTGGGTTTCCTGATGCTTCAGATCGTCTTGTCCTGCATGGGCTTCAAGGGGATCAAATGGCTGGAAAACTTCGGCGCCATCTTCATCATCATCGCCCTGTCCATCATGTTTGTGGTGATCTATGGCCAGTATAAGGCGGACATCGTCGTTAAGCTCATCCAGTATGAGGGCGATTGGGGTTGGCCGCTGCTGGTGGGTATCTGCACCTTCGGCGGCACCTATGCCACCTATGCCATCACCATGAGCGACATCATCCGCGAACTGCATACGGATGTGAAACGCCGCACCACCTTCATTTTGCACTGGATCGGCACCCTGCCCTTTACCATGTTCATGGCGGTCATCGGCTTGCTGTGCTCGGGCACCACCGGCTCGTGGGACCCTATCGAGGTGTTCACCCGGGTCATGCCCAACAAACCCCTGCTCATCATGACGCTGCTGTTTATCGCCTTTGCCCAAATTACCACCAATGTGCTGATCAACGTGGTGCCTGCCTCTTACATCGTCATGCAGTATACCAAGCTGAGATATCGCCCGGCCTGTTTGGTCATCGGCATCCTGGCGGGCTGCTGCATGCCCTGGAAGCTCACCACCGGCACCGGCTTTACCATGTTTGTGCGGGTCGTATCGGCTTTCCTGATCCCCTTTGCCGTGGTCATGATCGTAGACTACTATGTCCTGCGCCGGCGCCACTATGACGTGGAGATGATGTATGACCCGCAGGGCCCTTACGCCGGTATCAACTGGAACGGCATCATCGCGGCCTGCGTGGGGGCTGCCGTGGCCCTGGCCTTTGTGGAGATCTCTTGGCTGGCCAGCATCATCCCCACCGTCCTCAGCTATATCCTGCTCTCTAAATACGGCCCGCTGAGCAGGCAGTTCCTTGCGGGGAGCATATGGGAGTCCCAGAAGCAGTAAAACACACCGCAGGCCCTTTTTAACAAGGGGATGACCTTTGTTTCCATATTGTCAGAAAATGTGATAGCTATAAACAGGAGGTATTTACCATGAGTCTCATCATCAAAAACGGAACCATCGTCACGGCCGGCGACCAGTACAAAGCCGACTTGAAGGTTGTGGACGGCAAGGTCGCTCAGATCGCCGCTTGTATCGAAGCAGGCAAGGGCGATAAGGTCGTGGACGCCGGGGGCCAGTATGTTTTACCCGGCGGCATCGACCCCCATGTGCATTTTGAACACCCGGATTACGTGGACAATTTCCAGGACGGTTCCCGTGCGGCCGCAGCGGGCGGCATCACCACCGTGTTGAGCTACATTGAGCCCCCCCTCAAAGGGATGAGCCTGATGGAAAACTTCCATATGTGGAAAGAAAAGGCCAGTCATTCCTATATTGACTATTGCCTGCAGCCCATCATCACCGAAGACCATCTTGAGGATTTTCTCGATCATGTGGGGGAATTCAAAAAAGAAGGGATCGCCTCGGTCAAGCTGTTTATGTCCGCCCGGGGGATCGGCCTGCTGATGAGCGATGACGGGCTGTACAAGATCCTGAAAAAAGTGGGGGAGAACCACATGATCGCCACCGTCCACTGCGAGAATGGCGACGTGATCGACGACATCGTCCGCGAAAATATCGAAAAAGGGAATACCTCGGCGGTATGGCACGGCCTGAGCCGGCCCACCTACCTTGAGGCCGAGGCCACCAACCGGGTGTTGGCCATCGCCCAGGCCGCTGGCGCCAGTATCCGCATCGCCCATATTTCCTGCAAAGAGGCTGCCGATGAGTTGGCGAAATACCAGGCAAAGGGACTGAAAGTCTTTGGCGAGACCTGCCCCCACTACCTCACCAAGGACATCACTGACTTGGATAAAGATTTTGAGTACAGCGCCCGGTACATCTGCTCCCCTCCGCTGCGGGAAAAGTGGAACCAGGAGGTCCTGTGGGAGGCCCTGCGCAAGGGCGTGATCACCGCCATGGGCTCCGACCATGCCCCGGTCGCTTACCAGGGGATGCCCGTCAGCCGCGTCAACGCCATCCAGAACGGGAAGGTGTATTTCAATAAGATCCCCAATGGCGGCGCCGGCGTAGAGGATATATTCTCTGTGGTGTACAGCGAGGGCGTTGCCGCCGGGCGCATCTCTCTGCAACAGTTTGTGGGTATCATCAGCACCAATATCGCCAAACAGATGGGCCTGTATCCCAAGAAGGGGACCGTGGTCGTGGGCGGCGACGCAGATTTGGTCATCCTGGACCCCGCCAAGAGCCGCACCATCACCCGGGCCAACCAATATCAGAAAGCGGATTATAACGGCTACGAGGGCATGACGGTGCAGGGCGTGATCACCCATGTGTTCTCCCGCGGGGATGAGATCGTCCGGGATGGAAAGTTTGAAGCCCAGGAAAACCGTGGCCAGTACATTCCCCGGGGAGATCTGAAATTTTAAGTAAGGCGGTGATGATATGAAATTGCTCACATTTTATTGCGGCCAAGACCTGCACCTGGGCGTAAAGACGGAAAAAGGGGTCGTGGATATCACGGCGGCGGGCAGGCCCGACCTTCCCTCTTCCATGGACGCGTTCATTGAAGACGGCGAGCGTGCCCGGGCGCAGATCCAGGCGTATATTGACCGGCCGGAGAAGGATATAGCGTATCTGAAAGAAAGCAGCCTGCTGCTCGGCCCCTGCGTTCCCCACCCCACCAAGATTATCGGCGTCGGCCTGAACTACAGGGAATATATGGTGAATCAAAACTGCCCCTTCCCGCCTTTCCCCCATCTGTTCAATAAATTTTCCGACGCGGTCCGCGGGCAGGGGGATCCGATCCTCATCCCCGCCAACGCTTCGCAGGTGGACTTTGAGGGCGAACTGGCCGTGGTCATGGGCAAAAGCGCCCGGCTGGTGAGCGAAGAAAACGCCCTGAACTATGTGCTCGGCTATTGCTGCACCAATGATATCAGCTGCCGGGATTTCCAGAACGCCACCACCTCTTGGGTGCCCGGCAAGTGCTGCGACAGCTTTGCGCCGGTCGGCCCTTATCTGGTGACGGCAGATGAAGTGAAAGACCCCAACCAGCTTCGGGTGAAGGCGTGGGTAAACGACGAACTGCGGCAGGATTTCTGTACGGATGATATGATCCGGGACGTGAAATTTCTGATCAGCGGCATTTCCAAATTCTTTACCCTGAAACCGGGGGACATCCTGCTCACCGGCACTTCCATCGGAATCATCATGTGTGACCCTGAGGAAAAGCGGGTCTGGCTGAAGGACGGGGATGTCCTGAAAGTGGAAGTGGAAGGGCTGGGGCAGCTCACAAACCCGGTGAAAAAAGAGGTCCTCTAAATTTTTCAGATAAGCTCTGTGGGCAAGAACAGAATTCCAGATCGCCCACCGGGAAAGGCTTCCTCGAAAACGCCCTGTGTTTTCGGGGAAGTCTTCTCTAAAAAGCCGCGCCCTGCGCAGGCAGCGGGGTTGGTCCCCTGAAAAAGCAGGGCGATTATCTACAAAAATCGAAAAGAGATCTCTGCTTTGTTGCCAATTGCGAAAAGGGAAATGAACAGATAGAATTAAAATGTAAACAGAATGCTGTCGATAATGGACTGCCTGAAAACTGATTGGAAAAAAGGAAAAGAAGGGCCGGGGCCCCCGACCCCTTGGAACAGGAGGAACATTTATGTCTGTACGGAGAAGCGATCTCTACTTGCCGGCAAACAATGAGCACATGGTTTTAAAAGCGCCCAGCCTGGGTGCGGACGTGATCACCCTGGATATGGAAGACTCGGTACCCCCTGCCGAGAAGGCGGCGGCCCGGGAAATGGTAAAGAAATACATCGGGAAGATGAGCGCCAACGGTGCCGAGGCCTGGGTGCGGATCAATGCCTGGGATACCGACCTGACTCTGGCCGATCTGGACGCGGTGGTCATGGAAGGGCTGGACGGCATCACCCTGCCCAAATGCGAAGGGCTGGCGGATGTGCGCCGGCTGGACAATGAGATCACCCGGCTGGAAAAGCTGCGGGGGCTGCCGGTGGGCGGCATCAAGATGGCCATCCTTATCGAGACTTCCCTGGGCGTCAAGAAGGTGGAGGAATGCGCGGGCGGTTCCCACCGGCTGGTGGCCATCATCTTCGGCGCGGTGGATTACACCCGGGATATGAAGGTGACCCGCACCGACGAGGCAGCCGAGCAGTACTATGCCCGTGCGGTGATCGGCTCCGCGGCCCGCGCCTACGGGCTGGTGGCCGAGGACGCCCCCTTCCCCAACTATCAGGACGTGGAGGCCTTCCGGGCCAACTGCCTCAGCGGCGCCCAGCTGGGCTTTGAGGGCCGGCAGATCATCAACCCCAAGCAGATCCCGGTGGCCCATGAGGTCTACTCTCCCGCTCCCGAGCGGGTGGAATGGGCCCGCAAGATCACCAAGGTCTTTGAGGAAGAGGGCCTGGCCAAAGGCTCGGCCTCGGTGGGCTTTGAGGGCAAGATGATCGATATCCCGGTCTACCGGGACGGGCTGAATATCCTGGCCCGCCAGCAGGAGATCGAGGAAAAAGAAGCAGGCAAGCGCAAGGCCTGATGAAGAGGGGAAAACGATGGATTACGCAAAAGAATCGCTGAAGATGCACTATGAACTGAAGGGCAAGATTGAGATGACCCCCCGGGCGGCGGTGGACAGCCAGGAGGCTCTGAGCCTGGCCTACACCCCCGGCGTGGCCCAGCCCTGCCTGGAAATCCAGAAGGATGTGAACAAGCGCTATGAGCTGACCCGCCGGTGGAACACGGTGGCGGTGGTCACCG
>Ga0129311_1000380_pt1 | contig 40817 bp, 43 predicted proteins | sample Go1ome_FD_94435 | JGI IMG/M metagenome (GOLD analysis project Ga0129311, IMG submission 94435) | Western lowland gorrila individual fecal microbial communities from Wisconsin, USA - Go1022B metagenome | ecosystem: Host-associated > Mammals > Digestive system > Large intestine > Fecal | place...
CACCTTCGACATGCTGCCCAAGAAGGAAGTCATGAAGCACATGGGCGAGATCGCCAAGCTGGAAAAGTACCTGGGCGGCGTGAAGGAAATGAAGAAGCTGCCCGGCGCCCTGTTCATCGTGGATACCCGCAAGGAGCGCAACGCCATCGCCGAGGCCCACAAGCTGGGCATCCCCGTCGTGGCCATCGCCGATACCAACTGCGATCCCGATGAGATCGATTATGTCATCCCCGGCAACGACGATGCCATCCGTGCCATCAAGCTGATCTCTTCCATCATGGCCAACGCCGTGCTGGAGGGCAAGCAGGGCGAGCAGACCGCCGAGGCTGCCGCCGAGAAGACCGAGGACGCTGAGTAATTTATAAAAACAGCAAGCGCAGCAGCGCTTTCATTCAAGATATTGGAGGAAATAAAAAATGGCTTTTACCGCAGCTGATGTGAAGAACCTGCGCGAAATGACCGGCGTGGGCATGATGGATTGCAAGAAGGCTCTGGTCGCCTCCGACGGCGACATGGACAAGGCCATCGAGTTCCTGCGCGAGAAGGGCCTGGCCGCTTCCGCCAAGAAGGCCGGCCGCATCGCCGCCGAGGGCATGGCTTACGCCGCCGTCATCGACGGAGTTGGCGTGGTGGTCGAGGTCAACGCCGAGACCGACTTCGTGGGCAAGAACGAGAAGTTCGTGGACTTCGTCAAGGGCGTGGCCGCCACCGTGGTTGCCAACAAGCCCGCCGACTTGGACGCTCTGATGGCCTGCAAGTACGCCGACACTGACAAGACCGTCACCGAGCAGCAGCAGGAGATGGTCCTGGTCATCGGCGAGAACATCAAGGTCCGCCGTTTTGCCTTCTTCACCGAGGGCGTTTCCGTTCCCTATATCCACGCCGGCGGCAAGATCGGCGTGCTGGTGAATCTGGAGGTTTCCGAGGGCATCGACGCCACCGAGATCGGCAAGGATGTCGCCATGCAGATCGCCGCTCTGAATCCCCGCTTCTGGGATAAGAGCCAGGTGACCCAGGATGTTCTGGACGAAGAGAAGAAGATCATGATGGTCCAGATGGCCAACGACCCCAAGATGGCCAACAAGCCCGAGCAGGTCCGCGAGAAGATTGTCATGGGCAAGATGAATAAGTTCTATGCCGAGAACTGCCTGCTGCAGCAGGAGTTCGTCAAGGACAACAGCATGACCGTGGAGAAGTATATCGCTTCCGCCGCCAAGGCTCTGGGCGGCGCCGTCACCTTCAAGAACGCTGTTCGCTTCGAGAAGGGCGAGGGCATCGAGAAGAAGCAGGAGAACTTCGCCGACGAGATCGCTAAGATGGTCAAGGGCTGATTTATCACTTGAATATGCCGGGAGGGCAGGTGCCAATGCACCTGCCCTCTTTTTATGACTGACGGCGCTGACGGCGCCGGAACACGGTTTTTCTTGTATTCACGGGAGAAAGCTGTTATAATTTCTGTATATTGGGTTTTTGTGACCATGACGCATGGCAAAGGCCCGAATGTTATTTGAGGTGGCATGGTTGGAAAATCCTGTATTCAAATTGGAAAAAGTTGTCCGCACCCGCTCCGAGGAGGAAATGCAGGACTTTGAGGGCCCGCTGGACCTCATTTTGTTTTTGTTGGGCAAGAATAAAATGGAGATCCAGGATATCTCCATCTCGCAGATCCTGGACCAATACCTGGCCTGGCTGGAGGCCCGGCAGCGGCTGGATCTGGAGGTGGCCAGTGAGTTCATCACCATGGCCTCCCACCTGATGTATATCAAGACCCGGATGCTGCTGTCCATTGAGGACGAGGAGGCCCAAAGCGAGATGGACGCGCTCATCCAGTCGCTGGAAGAGCGCCGCCGAAATGAGAATTACGTTCGCATGAAGACCTTGGCGGCACGCCTGGGGCCCATGGGCGAATTTGGCCGCAGCATCGTCACCCGGAATCCGGAGCCTGTGAAGCGTGGGAAGATCTACGAATATGACCAGGATAAGAGCGACCTGATCCTGGCCATGGCGGAGATCCGCAGCCGGGCGGAGCGGACGCTGCCGCCCCCGAAGACCGCGTTTGAAAATATCGTCCAGCATGAGCCCTATCCTGTGGAGAGCAAGGCCCGGGAGATCCTGAACCGACTGAAAGAGCATGGCATCACCCGCTTCCGCCTGCTGTTCAAGGGCAACCGCAGCCGCAGCGAGGTGGTGGCCACCTTCCTGGCGGTGCTGGAGCTGTGCCGTGCCTGCGTCATCCATCTGGCGGGCTCCGAGACGGACTGTACCATCCGCCAGGAGGGCGAGCTGCCGGAGAATTTGAAACTGTAAGGAGAAGCCTGCCTTGGAAAGCATGGAGATGAAAGAAATCGAATCCGCTATTGAGGGGATTTTATTTGCCTCCGGCGAGCCGGTGCACGTGGACCGCATCTGCGTGGCTCTGGAGCTGGACCGCCCCACGGCGGAGCAGGTGCTCCAAAAGCTCATGGATTATTATTCCTATGAGCGCCGTGGAATCCGCCTGCTGCACATTGAGGACAGCTGGCAGCTTTGCTCCGCGCCGGACTACGCGGAGTATATCCGTAAGGCCTTTGAGATCCGCAAGCCTGCCAAGCTCAGTCAGCCGGCTCTGGAGGTTTTGACTATCATCGCGTATTACCAGCCCACCACCCGGGCGTTCGTGGACCAGATCCGGGGCGTGGACAGCGCCTACACCATGGGCCTCTTGCAGGAGCGCAAGCTCATTGAGGAGTGTGGCCGGCTGCAGGTGCCGGGCCGCCCCCACCTGTACCGTACCACCAAGCAGTTCCTGCGGGCGTTTCACCTGACCTCTTTGGAGGACCTGCCGGAGATGCCGGACCTGGGCGGCGAGGGGCAGATGCGGCTGAATGAAAACGGCGAGATCGTGGACCCCACCGGCGACATGGAGCTTGCCGGCGCACCGGAGGATGCGGAGCTTCCGGAGGGGCGGGAAACGGAAGAATAAAAAGCAGGCTGCTAAGGACAGCAGGGGAGGTGAGGGCCTGTGCGTTTGTTTTTGATGATCCTGGGTGTTTTGATATTGCTGCTGTTTTTGCTTTCCCCCCTCCGGCTGGGCATTGACGCTGCCGTGGATGGGAAAGCTGTGACTGTGGACGCGGCTGTGGGGCCCTTCCGCATCCGGGTGTTGCCCGGAAAGCCGAAAAAGAAGAAGCCTGAAAAAGAGGTACCTCCCAAGGAGGCAGCCAAAACGACGCCAAAGGAAAAAAAGCCACTGCCCAAGCCCACGCTGGCGGACATCCGCTCCGCCCTGGACGCGCTGCTGCCGCCCTTGAAGCGGGCCTTGGGCCGCACCCGGCGGAGCATCAGGGTGAAGCCTCTGGAGGTTTCCACCACCTTCGGCGGCGGAGCGGACCCGGCGGCCGCGGCAGAGCTGTACGGTTACGCGCATATGGCGGTTTGGACGGGGATGCCCGTTCTGGAACAGCTGCTGGTCATCCCGGACCCACATATCCACATCGGCATTGATTTTGACGCGCCGGAGACGGTGGTCCAGGCCCGGGTGGGCGTCACCCTGCGGCTGGGCACGCTGGTGTCCGTTGCCTTGAGCGTGGGCATCCCGGCGCTGAAATGGTTTCTGGGCTTTCAGAAAAAACACAAGCAGCCGCAGCCGGTCAAAGAGCCGGAGCAGGCGGCCCCTGCCGCGTAAGAGAAAGGACGGTACACTATGGATACTCCGATGGAAAAGAAGACTCCCCTCAGCGATATGATGCGCGCCACCATGGATAAGATCCATGAAATGGTGGACGCCAACACCATCGTCGGCCAGCCCATCACCACGCCTGACGGCGTGACGCTGATCCCCATCTCCAAGGTCAGCTTCGGATTCGGCAGCGGCGGCGGAGATTACGGCAAGACCTCCGCGAAGGAAGGCTTCGGCGGCGGCAGCGCCGCCGGCGTGAAGATCGACCCCGTTGCCTTCCTGGTCATCAAGGACGGCTCCACCCGGGTGCTGCCGGTGGCTGTGCCGCCCACCTCCACCATGGAGCGCATCGTGGAGAAGGTGCCGGATATTCTGGACAAAATGGAAAAACGTTTCGACAAGAAAGAGGACAAGGAACCCTGCTGAACGGGGTATACTACCATCATTCCGACTTCGAGGTGATGGTCCTTGCGAATGCGCATCAGGCGGTTTTCAGCATCGCTGGCAGTCCTACTGCTTTTGTATAGTATTTTCCCTTGTCAGTCATTGGCGGTCAACACTTCTGCCTCCGCGGCCATCCTGGTGGACGTGGACAGCGGCCGGGTGCTGTACGAGCAGAATGCCGATGCCCGGATGCTCATTGCCAGCACCACCAAAATTTTGACGGCCCTGGTGGCCATTGAGAAGGGAAACCTCTCCGACATGGTCACCGTCAGCCGTCAGGCGGCGCTGACGGAGGGCTCCGCTATGTATTTGCAGGAGGGGGAGCGGCTGACGCTGGAGACCCTGCTGTATGGCCTTTTGCTGTGCTCCGGAAACGACGCCGCCGTGGCTATCGCCGAACACGTGGGCGGCAGCCTGGAGGGGTTCGTGGACATGATGAACTGCCGCGCCAAGGAATTGGGCATGGACGATTCCTCATTTGCAAACCCCAACGGCCTGGACGATGAAAAGCACTATTCCACCGCCCGTGACATGGCGCTCCTTGCCTGCGCCGCCACCAATAACGAAACTCTCATGCGCATCGCCTCCACCAAAACGGTGAGCATCGGCGGGCGGACCATGACTAACCACAACAAGCTCCTGCGGTATATGGAGGGCTGCACCGGCCTCAAGACCGGCTTTACTAAGGCGGCTGGGCGGACCCTGGTCAGCTGCGTGGAGCAAAGCGGCCAGCGGCTGGTGGCCGTGACGCTTCAGGACGGAAACGACTGGGCGGACCACCAGGCGCTGTATGAATACGGCTTTTCCACTTATCCCGCTCAATATTTTGCAAAGCTGGGACAAACGGTGGAGCGGACCGCCGTGACCGGCGGTGTTGCTTCCTCTGTCGCCCTGGTAGCGGCGGACAGCTTTTCCTGGCCTGTTGGGCCGGGAGAGGAGGTCACCGCTGATATCCGGCTGGACGGGCCGCTCACAGCTCCTATTTCCGCCGGACAGGCGGTTGGTGAGGCCGTGTTCTCTATGAATGGCAGGGAAATCGGACGGGTGAAGCTGCTGGCGGGCGGCAACGTGATGCCTCGCGTCGAGCCTGCCATGGCCGTACTAAAAACCGGCTTACCGGATTAAGGAACCACGACATATGGAAGAACGACTGCAAAAGCTCCTGTCGGCGGCGGGTGTGTGCTCCCGCCGGGCATCGGAGGCATATATCCTGGCTGGCCGGGTCACCATCAACGGCCAGCCTGCCCAGCTGGGCCAGCGGGCGGACCCGGACCGGGATGACATCCGGGTGGATGGACACCCCCTAGCGGTCCGGCCCCAACTGGTGTACCTCATGCTGAACAAGCCCCGGGGCTACGTGACCACTCTCTCTGACGAGCAGGACCGCCCCACGGTGGCGGAGCTGGTGGCGGACGCCGGGGCGCGGGTGTATCCCGTGGGGCGGCTGGACCTGGATTCCGAGGGATTGCTGCTCATGACCAATGACGGCGCCCTGACCCAGCGCCTGCTGCACCCCAGCCATGAGGTGTCCAAGATCTACCATGTATCCGTATACGGCCCCGTGGCCGGCGCGGCGGACAAGCTGGCCGCCATCCGGGACCTGCGGGGAGAGCCCATTCGCCCCGCCCAGGTGCGGGTGCTCCGCCAGGGCGCGGAAACGGCGGAGTACGCCATCACTATCCACGAGGGAAAAAACCGCCAGATCCGGCGGATGTGCGCCCGGTGCGATTTGAAGGTGAAGCGGCTGCGGCGGGTAAAAGAGCACACCTTGGAGCTGGGAGACCTGCCGGTGGGGAAGTGGCGCTATCTGACAGAGGCGGAGGTCGCTGCCCTGAAAACTCCATAACGCAAGAAAATAGCCGCGGGGAGCGGCTATTTTTCCGGCCTTCACGCCATTTTTGCAGGATGTGGCAAAAATCCTGCAAAATCCGTTTGAATCCTGCGGACTTTGTGGTACAATACGGCGGGAGCATGAAAGAGTTCGCCGGCGGTCCGCCGCCGGCATATCGGAGGGGATATCCGTGGCAAAGAGCGTGTTACATACCATAGAGAGCAATATGTCCGGCTTTTCCAAGGGGCAAAAGCGGATCGCCGCATATATTTTGCAGAATTATGACAAGGCCGCTTTCATGACCGCCAGCAAGCTGGGCAAGCTGGTGGGTGTCAGCGAATCCACCGTGGTGCGCTTTGCCTCGGAACTGGGCTATGACGGGTATCCCAGTATGCAGCGGGCTTTGCAGGAGATGATCCGCAGCCGTCTGACCTCTACGCAGCGCATTCAGGCCGCCGGGGACATGTTCTCCGGACAGGATGTGCTGACCGCCGTAGTGCAGTCGGATATGGAAAAGCTCCGCAGCATGGTTGCTGAAGCGGACCGTGGGGAGTTCCGGCGGGTGGTGGACAAGATCATGGAGGCCCGCCACATTTATATCCTGGGCGTTCGATCCTCTTCTTTTGTGGCAGGATATTTGAATTTTTATATGCATCAGCTCATTGAAAATGTAACGCTGGTGCAATCCAATGCCGCTGGTGAGATTTTTGAGCAGCTGTTCCGTATCGGGCCGGAGGATGTTCTCATCGCCATTAGCTTTCCCCGGTATTCCAGCGTCACCATGAACACGGTAAAATTCGCCCGGGACCGGGGCACCGGAGTCATTGCCGTCACCGATAACGAGCTTTCCCCAGTGTATCAGATGGCGGATGCGGCGCTGCTGGCGCCCTGTGAAATGATCTCCTTCGTGGACTCCATGGTGGCGCCCCTGTCTCTCATCAACGCACTGCTCATTGCCGTCGGTGCCCGTATGGGCACGGATGCCACCCGGACTTTCGCGGAATTGGAGGATATCTGGAACGCCTACGGCGTGTTTGGAAAGATGGACGATGAATAAAAAGACGATCACAGTGGTGGGCGGCGGCGCTGCCGGCATGATGACCGCCATTTCGGCGGCGGAGAACGGTGCCGCGGTCACGCTGCTGGAGCCCAACGAGCGGTTGGGCAAAAAGCTGAATATCACCGGCAAGGGCCGGTGCAATGTCACCAACAACGCGGATCTGCAGACGCTGCTGGCCAACGTGCCGAAAAACGGAAAATTCCTATACAGCGTCTTTTCGCGGTTCGACGGCCGGGATGCCATGGCCTTTTTCGAGGGCCTGGGCGTGCCGCTGAAGACGGAGCGGGGCAACCGGGTGTTCCCGGTGTCTGACCGCTCCTTTGACATCAGCGGTGCCCTGGAGCGCCGTCTGCGGGTGCTGAAGGTCCGTCTGGTCCGGGACCGGGCCGTGTCCCTGGAGGTATCCGGCGGCGTCATTCGCGGCGTCACAGGGGAGAAGGGGGCCTATCCGGCCCAGGCCGTCATCTTGGCCACAGGCGGCGTCAGCTACCCCGCCACCGGCTCCACCGGCGAGGGCCACCGCATGGCCGCAGCCGCCGGCCACACCGTCACGCCCCTTCAGGGCTCTTTGGTGCCCCTGCGGGAAAAGGGAAACACCTGTGCCGCCCTCCAGGGATTGAGCCTGCGGAACGTGCAGCTGACGGTGTTTGAAAACAACAAGCGCATCTATTCCGATTTCGGCGAGCTGCTGTTCACCCACTTCGGTCTCAGCGGACCGCTGGTTCTGTCCGCCTCCGCCCATATGCGGCACTTTGACAAAAGGACCTACCGCCTGGAGATCGATTTGAAGCCGGCCCTGGACGAGCAGACGCTGGATAGACGGCTGCTGTCGGATTTTGAAAAATACTGCAACCACGATTTCTGCAACGCCTTGAACGACCTGCTGCCTCAGAAGATGATCCCCGAGATGGTGAAGGCCTCCGGCATCGATCCCCACTGCAAGGTGAACGCTGTCACCCGGGAACAGCGCCGGGAGCTGGTGCGCTTGTTCAAGCATTGGAGCGTGGAGGCGGCGGGACTGTGTCCCGTGACGGACGCCATCATCACCTCCGGCGGCGTCAAGGTGTCAGAGATCAACCCGACCACAATGGAATCAAAGCTTGTAAAGGGATTATACTTTGCAGGTGAGATCATTGATGTGGACGCCTATACCGGCGGTTTTAATTTGCAGATCGCCTGGGCCACCGGCCGGGCGGCCGGGGAAGCCGCCACCAAAGAAGAAGCAACAGGAGAGGAATTCTCATGAAAAACATCAGTATCGCCATTGATGGCCCTTCCGGCGCCGGCAAGAGTACCCTGGCCCGCGCCATTGCCGCGGAACTGGGCGGTTTATATGTGGACACCGGCGCCATTTACCGTACCATCGGCTATTATGCCCTGACCCGAGGTATCGACCCGAAAGATGGCGCCGCCGTTACCAAAAGCCTTCCGGACATTCAGGTGGAGCTGATCTACGGGGAGGACGGCCTCCAGCACATGCTGCTGAACGGCCGGGATGTGACGAAGGAGATCCGGCTGCCGGAGGTGTCCTTGTGCGCCTCCGCCGTGTCTGCCCATCCGGAGGTACGGGCTTTCCTGTTGGACATGCAGCGGCAGCTGGCCCGCACTCACAGCGTCATCATGGATGGCCGGGACATCGGCACCGTTGTGCTGCCGGAGGCGGACGTGAAGGTCTATCTCACCGCCTCCGCCCAGGCCCGTGCCCGACGCCGCTGCGCGGAGCTGAAGCAGCGGGGGACTCCGGAGCCCTTTGAAAAGGTCCTGCGGGAGATCGAGGAGCGTGACTGGAACGACACCCATCGGACCGTGGCGCCCCTCCGCCAGGCGGAGGACGCGGTGCTGCTGGACACCACGGAGCTTGACTTCCAGGAGAGCAAGGCAGCTCTGCTGAACATCATTCGGAAGAGGACTCAATTATGAAACCGACCAATCGATTTTTTGTCTTTGTATATTACGTGCTGGGCCTGATCGTTGGAATTATTCACCCCACCACCGTGGAGGGATTGGACAAGCTGCCCAGAAGCGGCGTCCTGCTGTGCCCGAACCACTCCAGCAACTGGGACCCTGTGCTGCTTGGATTGAAGCTGCCGGTAAATTACCGGCTCCACGCCATGGCAAAGGAGGAGCTGTTCAAAAACCCTATCCTGGGCTGGATCATCCGGAAGATGGGGGCGTTTCCCGTCAGCCGCGGCAATAACGACATCCAGGCCGTGAAGACGGCCATCCAGGTCCTGAAAGCCGGGGACAACTTGCTCATCTTCCCGGAGGGGACAGTAGTCCGCAACGGCGTGGGCTATCATGACGGCCTGCCGGCCCATGCCAAAAGCGGCGTGGCCGTGATCGGTGTCCGCACCGGAGCCAAGTTGGTCCCTGTATTCATGGACGGGGAGAAGAAGCTGTTCCACCGGACCCGTATCATCTTTGGCGACCCCTATGAGCCGGTCTATACCGGCCGCCACGGCACATCCGAGGAGATGCAGAAGATCGCGGACGACATTCTGGCCGAGGCCTACGCTCTGGGCGGCCAGGCCGTCGGAGGGATGCCGCTGTGAGTGGAAAGGTATTGCTGGCGGAAAGCGCCGGCTTTTGCTACGGCGTGAAGCGGGCTGTGGAGCTGGCCCAGAAGACAGCGGAGGAGACCGGCGGCTGCTGGATGCTGGGCGACCTCATCCATAATACCCATGTGGTGGAGGACCTGGCCGCCCGGGGCATCCGCAAAACGGAGGACCCCGGCTCTTTGGGGGCCGAAGACACGGTGGTCATCCGCTCCCACGGCGAGGTGAAAAGCGTGCTGGACGGCCTGGAGGCCCGGGGCGTCCGCTGCGTCAACGCCACCTGTCCCAATGTCTGCCGCATCCAGAAGCTGGTGGCCCAGGCGGAGCAGGAGGGACGCCAACCCATCATCATCGGCGAGCCCCACCACCCGGAGGTGGTGGGCGTGGCCAGTTGGTGCCGCAGTGCCCTGGTGTTCGACGGACCGGAGGCAGTAAATATGTGGCTGGAGGAAGACATTTCTCACCGTCAAATCCCTGTGACAGTAGTGGCGCAGACCACCTGCATCCGAAAACTTTTTGAAAGTTCTTGGGAAATTCTAAAAAAAGAGTGTACAAACGTAAAAATATTTGATACAATATGCAATGCTACGCATAAGCGTCAAACGGAGGCGGCAGATATCGCCGGCAAGGTGGACGTGATGGTCGTGGTGGGAGACCGGAAAAGTGCCAATACCAAGCACCTGACGGAGATCTGCCAAGGGAGATGTCCCCGCGTGATCCAGATTGAAAGCGCGGACGAGCTCTCCAGGGAGATTTTTCAAGGCTGCAAGGCGGCGGGACTGACAGCCGGCGCCTCCACGCCTGCGGGCATCATTAAGGAGGTATATGCAAGCATGAGCGAAGAAATCAAAGCGGCCGAGGGCATGGATGAGTCCTTCGAGGAATTACTGAATCAGTCTTTCAAAACTTTAAATACAGGAGAGAAGGTAACCGGCATCGTTACGGCCATCACTCCCACCGAGGTCCAGGTGGACGTGGGCGCCAAGCAGGCCGCTTATATCAAACTGAGCGAACTGACCGATGACCCCACCGCCAAGGCTGAGGATATCGTCCACGTGGGCGACGAGATCGAGACCTACATTGTCCGCGTCAACGACGTGGAGGGCTATGCAGAGCTGAGCAAGAAGCGTCTGGACGCCGTGAAGGTCTGGGAGAACATCGAACAGGCCGTCGAGGACAAGACCGTCCTGGAAGGCACTGTCACCGAGGAGAACAAGGGCGGCATCGTGGTTTCCGTCAAGGGCGTGCGGGTGTTCGTTCCCGCTTCCCAGAGCGGCCAGCCCCGCGGTGCGGACCTGAGCTCCATGATCAAGCAGAAGGTCCAGCTGCGCATCACCGAGGTCAACCGTGCCCGCCGCCGTGTGGTCGGCTCCATCCGCTCCGTCACTGATGAAGCCCGTAAGGCCGCGCAGGAGGCCGTGTGGTCCTCCATCGAGGTCGGTAAGCACTACACCGGGACCGTGAAGTCCATGACTTCCTACGGCGTGTTCGTGGATATCGGCGGCGTGGATGGTATGGTACATATCTCCGAGCTGAGCTGGAGCCGTATCAAGACCCCCTCTGAGGTCTGCAAGGTGGGCGACACCCTGGATGTGTACGTCATCTCCTTCGACCCCGAGAAGCACAAGATCTCCCTGGGCGTCAAGGACCGCACTCTGAATCCCTGGGATGTGTTCATGAACAAGTACAGCGTGGGCGATGTGGCCTCTGTCCGCATCGTCAAGATGATGACCTTCGGCGCTTTCGCTGAGGTCGTTCCCGGTGTGGATGGTCTCATCCACATCTCCCAGATCGCTGACCGCCGCATCGACAAGCCCGAGGATGTCCTGTCTGAGGGCCAGATCGTGGACGCCAAGATCACCGCCGTGGACGAGGAGAAGAAAAAGATCTCCCTGTCCATCCGCGCTCTGCTGACTCCCGCCGCCGAGGCGGAGGCTGCTGAGGACGCCGAGTAATCACCAGCTGCAAAGAGGCAGGCTCCCGCAGAGCCTGCCTCTTTTTTTGAAATTTTGTGATTTTTTTCACGTTTGCCATTGCAATAGGGAAAGCGGTATGTTATAATCTTGACAAACTACGGAAATACAGACCAAGGGAAATGAAATAGGAGGAAATCACATGAGCTACGAAGTGGAATATCAGCAGAAGCTCAAGACGGCTGATGAGGCTGTCAAAGTTGTCAAATCCGGCGATTGGGTAGATTATGCCTGGTGCGTCGGTACCCCCAAAGCTCTGGATAAAGCCCTGGCCAAGCGCAGCGAGGAACTGACCGATGTGAAGATCCACGGCGGCATCCTGACCAGCCGTCCTGCCATCTTCGATGTGCCCAATGTGGCAGAGCATTTCACCTGGAACTCCTGGCATATGTCCGGCATTGAGCGCAAGACCATCAATGAGGGCTTTGCTTTCTATGCCCCCATCCGCTATTCCGAACTGCCCAGCTATTACCGTAACTGCATCCAGCAGACCGATGTGGCCATGCTGCAGGTCGCTCCTATGGATGAGCACGGCTGGTTCAACTTCGGTCCCAACGGCACCCACCTGAAAGCCGTGTGCGAGACCGCCAAGGTCGTGATCGTGGAAGTCAACAAAAACATGCCCGTGTGCTTCGGCGGCTTCGACAATTACATCCACATCGACGATGTGGACATGATCGTGGAAGGTGACAACCCCGAGATCGACGAGATGGGCGGCCCCTCCGTCGCTTCCGAGGTGGACCTGGCCGTAGCAAACCTGGTGGTACCCGAGATCCCCAACGGCGCCTGTCTGCAGTTGGGTATCGGCTCCATGCCCAGCGCCATCGGCAAGATGATCGCCGAATCCGACTTGAAGGACCTGGGCGTGCATACAGAGATGTATGTGGATGCTTTCGTGGACATGGCAAAGGCCGGTCGTATCTCCGGCGCCTGCAAGCCCTTCGACAAGGGCCGCCAGACCTACGCTTTTGCCGCCGGTACCAAGAAGCTCTATGAGTACCTGGACCACAACCCTGAGTGCATGGCCGTGCCTGTCAGCTACGCCAACGATATCGCCCGGGTCTCCCAGATCGACAACTTCATCTCCATCAACGGTGCCGTGGACATCGACCTGTACGGACAGGTGTCCTCTGAGTCCTCCGGCACCCGCCACATCTCCGGCGCCGGCGGCCAGCAGGACTTTGTGATGGGCGCTTATCTGGCCAAGGGCGGCAAAAGCTTCATCTGCTGCTCCTCCTCCTATGTGGACAAGAAGACCGGCCAGTTGAAGTCCCGCATTCGTCCTACTATGGCGGAGGGCACTATCATCACCGCCACCCGCACCAACCTCCACTGGCTGGTCACTGAGTACGGCAAGGTGAACGTGAAGGGCCTGTCCACCTGGGAGCGTGCCGAGGCTTTGATCGGCATCGCCCATCCGCAGTTCCGCGAGGAGCTGATTGCTGAGGCGGAGAAGATGCACATCTGGCGCCGTTCCAACAAAAAGTAAAAAACTGCGTTTTACAGCACTGGCTGGGGAGAGGCTCCGCCAGTGCTGTTTTTTTCGGTTTTAAACGCAAAAAATCTAAAAAAGTGCTTGAAAATTGACAATTGAACGTCTATAATCATACTTGAGTAAATATTTGTTTTTTGCAGAAGTGACAACAATCGCGGTGACCCGGTACCGCACGGACGGGAAAGGAAGTCTTTCATGTTCAGCGTTGGGGATCTGGTGGTGCATCCCATGCATGGAGCGGGGATCATTGATGGAATCGTTCGGGAAAAGATCACAGGTGTCGCACAGGATTACTATGTCTTCAAGATGCCTATGGGCGGTCTGCTGCTGAAGATCCCGGTTTCCAACAGCGAAGCCATTGGTATCCGCACCATTATCACGCAGCCGGAGGCGGAGGCCCTGCTGAACGCTATCCCCGACTTGGCGGTAGAGAGCACTGCCAATTGGAATAAGCGTTACCGGGAAAATATGGCCCGGCTGAAAAGCGGGGACCTGTACGAGGTGGCCCGGGTGGTCAAGGCGCTCATGCACCGGGAGCACCAGCGGGGACTGTCCACAGGCGAACGGAAAATGCTGCACAGTGCCCGCCAGATTTTGATCTCCGAGATCGTCATGGCGGAACGGGGAGACTATAAGGAACTGGAGGCCCGGGTGGACTGCGCCATGATGCAGCTGCCGCTGGCCCAGTGACCAGAGATTGCTAGGAGAGGGAATCGCTGATGTTTCCATTTTTGAAAAAATACCGGGACGGACACCGTCCCCGCTGCGCCGCCCTGGTGGCTGCCGCCGGCAGCTCCACCCGTATGGGCGGCGTCAATAAATTGCTGCTGCCCCTGGATGGTATCCCGGTCCTGGTGCGGACGCTGGACGCTTTGCAGCGGGCGGAGCGGGTGGACGAGATCATTGTAGCCACCCGGGAAGATGAGCTGATGGAGATCGCCCAGCTATGCCATACATATGGCATCTCCAAATGCAAAAAAGTCATCCGGGGCGGCGAGAGCCGCACCCATTCCGTCATGCTGGCGGCATTGGAGGCGGACAAAAGCATGGAGCTTTTGGCGGTCCAGGACGGTGCCCGGCCTCTGGTGACGCCGGCGCTCATCGACAGCGTCATCGCCGCAGCAAGCCGCTGCGGCGCCGCAGCGCCCGCTGTGCCGGTAAAGGACACCATCAAATGTGTCCGTGAGGACGGCTCCGTGGAGCAGACGCTGGACCGCAGTGCCCTGCGGGCGGTGCAGACGCCCCAGGTATTCACGACAGACCTTCTGAAAGCGGCCCTCCAGTCTGTTTTGGAGAAGGGCGGAGAGGTCACCGATGACTGCGGCGCTGTGGAGCTGCTTGGCAAGGCGGTTTACTTGACAGAGGGTGAGGAAACGAATCTGAAGATCACCACGCCGGGGGACCTGGTGCTGGCGGAGGCTATTTTGAAAGACCGGGAGGAACGGGCATGACGAATCTGCGGATCGGACACGGATATGATGTCCACAGGCTGGTGGAAGGGCGGAAGCTCATCCTGGGCGGCGTGGATATCCCCTGGGAAAAGGGCCTTTTGGGCCACTCTGACGCGGATGTGCTGGTCCATGCTGTCATGGACGCCTTGACCGGCGCCGCCCGGTTGGGGGATATCGGCAAGCTGTTTCCGGACACGGACCCCCGGTACGCCGGCATCTCCAGCCTGAAGCTGCTGGCGGAGGTGGGACGGCTGCTGGGGGAGAAGGGATTTGTGGTGGTGAACATCGACGCGGTGCTGCTGGCCCAGGCTCCCAAGGTGGGACCCTACCGCCCCCAAATGGCGGCTAATATCGCAGCCGCTCTTGACATTGATCCGGAGCAGGTGAATGTGAAGGCCACCACGGAGGAGGGCCTTGGCTTTACCGGCGACGGCTCCGGCATGGCCGCTCACGCGGTGGCGCTGCTGGAAAAACTGAACGAAGCCTGAACATGGGACCTGCCTTTTGGCAGGTCCTTTTTCGCACCCTTTTTCTCCCCGGACATAGGATGGGCAAAGAGGAGGCGAGTTCGTGGAGCACTATTTGATCATCGCCCGTTCCATCACTTACGCCCAGCGAATGCAGCGGGCACTGGGCAAGGCGGGCATCCGCTGCCGGATCTTCCGGGCGCCCAGAGACCTGACTTCTTTGGGCTGCGCCTATGCCGTGGAACTGGCGCCGGCGGATCTGACGGCGGCATTGCAGATCCTTCGCAGGGAACATTTGGACCCTGTTTAAATATTTCTGCCCCAAGCCGGGGGCATACAGGAGGTGGTACCATGATCTACCTGGACAGCGCGGCCACCACATTTCAAAAGCCGCCGGAGGTGGCCCGGGCCGTGGCGGAGGCCATGCGCACCATGAGTTCACCGGGCCGCGGCGGATATGGCGCCGCCATGGCCGCGGCGGACACGGCGTTTGCCTGCCGCAGTGAGCTGGCGGAGCTTTTTCATCTGGACAATCCGGAGCAGGTGGTGTTCACACTGAACGCCACACACGCACTGAACATCGCCATCAAAAGCCTGGTGCCGCCGGGAGGGCGTGTGGTCATCTCCGGCTATGAGCACAACGCCGTTACCCGGCCGCTGGCCGCCCTGGGAGCCAAGACGGCGGTGGCCGCCGGTCCGCTGTTCCGCCAGGACGCGGTACTGGACTCTTTCAGCAGACTCATCACGCCGGGGACGGACGCCGTCATCTGCAACCATGTCTCCAACGTGTTCGGCTTTGTGCAGCCGGTGGAAGCCATCGCCGCCATTTGCCGACAGCGGGGAGTACCTTTCATTATCGACGCCTCCCAGTCCGCGGGTCTCCTGCGGCTGGACATGGCGGCACTGGGCGCGGCGTTCATTGCCATGCCCGGCCACAAGGGACTGTACGGACCCCAGGGCACCGGCGTTTTGCTGTGCCGGGAGGGCCTGAAGGTGAAAACACTGTTGGAGGGTGGGACCGGCAGCCTGTCTCTCAGCCAGGAAATGCCGGATTTCCTGCCGGATCGCCTGGAAGCCGGCACCCATAACGTCCCCGGTATCGCGGGACTTTTGGCAGGCGTCCGCTTCCTGAAAAAGCAGGGCATAGAAACCATCTGCCACCGGGAGCGGCTGCTGGCCCGGCAGGCGGCGGAGGGACTGCGGAAGCTGCCAGGTACCCGCGTGTTCGCGCTGCCGAAAATGACCGCCCAGGTGGGCGTGCTGTCCTTTACGGCGGCGGGCCGCGATACGGAGGCCATTGGCAGCGCCCTGGGACAGCGGGAGATCGCCGTCCGCTCCGGGCTCCACTGCGCGCCCCTGGCCCACCGCACCGCCGGTACCCTGGACACCGGCACGGTCCGCCTCAGCTTTTCACACTGGAACACCGCCGGAGAGGTGGAACGATTTTTGAAGGCCATGGGGGAGATCCTGAGCTGATTTTCTGAACAGACCGTGAATTTTCCTTCTGTTTGCCTTGCAATCCCATGCTAGATTTTATATAATCAAAGTATTCATGGCCTGAAGGGGATGAGGAACTCTCAATGAACGTGAAACTCGCGGAACTGCCTGTGGTGATCGGCCGCTACTTGCTGCTGATCCAGCCGACAGACCTTTTGGATATCGCCATCATGATCTTTGCTCTGTATAAGGTGTTCATGCTGGTGCAGAGCACCAAGGCCGCCAGTTTGCTGAAGGGATTGCTGGTGTTTCTGGCGGCTTTGATGCTGTCTTCCGTGCTGCAGCTCCACGGCGTATATTACATCATGAGCAGCATGGTGGAGTGGGGCGTTTTGGCGCTCATCATCCTGTTCCAGCCAGAGATCCGGCGAATTTTGGAGCAAATGGGCAGCAAGCGCTTTGTAGCTTTCTTCGCTCACGAGGAAGTGGCCAATGCTGTGGAGCAGACCATCGGCCAGACGGTGCTGGCCTGCACAGAGATGTCCCAGTCCCGCACCGGCGCGCTCATCGTATTTGAGCGGGAGATGCTGCTGGACGATCTGGTGCGCAGCGGCACCGTACTGGATGCCTCCGTTTCCAGTGAGCTTTTGAAAAACATCTTCTTCGTGAAGGCTCCCATGCACGACGGTGCCGTCATCGTCCGGAACGGGCGGGTGCTGGGCGCCGGCTGTATGCTGCCCCTCAGCAAAAATGTGAATCTCAGCCGGGACCTGGGTATGCGCCACCGGGCCGGCATCGGCATGAGTGAGAACTCCGATGCCGTGGTGGTCATCGTGTCGGAGGAGACCGGCTCTATCTCCGTGGCCATCGGCGGTATGCTCAAGCGCCACCTGAAGCCGGAGACTCTGGAGAACCTGCTGCGCAACGAGCTGCTTCCCCAGGAGAGCGAGGAGGCGGACAAGCAAAAATTCAGCTTTTCCGGCTTCGTGAACCTTCTGTCGGCCAGGAAGAACGGAGGCGGCGACGATGAAGAATAAATTCAACAGGCGTAAGGCCTTTTACATCGCCCTGGCCACCCTGGTTGCCATCAGCATTTGGATCTACGCGGACCTGACCGGAAATCCGGACGGCACGCCCCGCATCGTATCCAAGGAGTTCAAGGACGTTCCTATCGAGTATGTGGACGAGGGTTCCGCCCTTGCCCAGCGGGGGTTGATGCTGCTGGAGGAGGGAACGGACACCACGGTGGATGTAAAGCTCCAGGGTACCCGTTGGGATTTGGCCAAGGTGGACCGGGACGATCTGCTCATCCAGGCGGACCTGTCCAACATCACCGCCACCGGTGTCCAGACGGTGGCCAACAAGTCCGGCTTTAAGGACCGCGCTTTCAGCCAGATCGTCTCCTATGAGGATATCAGGCCCTATACCGCCACCGTCAACATCGGTGAGCTGTACAAGAAAAGCGTGGATGTCCACTATGAGATCGTGGGCAATGTGGCGGAGGGCTATTCCGGCGGCGAGCTGGAGATCTCTCCCGTCAGCTTCGAGATCCGTGGCCAGAAGGAAGTCCTGGACCAGATCAGCTATGCCAAGGTGACGCTGGACATCGGCACGGACGCCATGGCCACCGTATCCAGGGAACTGAGCTATCAGTACTATGATGAAAACGGTCAGCTGGTGAACAGTGAGAACGTCCATTCCAACGTGGATGGCATCCAGGTCACGCTGCCGGTGAATGTCACCAAGGAAGTGGACCTGGTCATGAACTTCAAGGAATCCCCCGGCGCCAGCCTTTCCAACGTGACGTACAAGATCACTCCGTCGAAGATCACCATCTCCGGCGACGCGGAACAGCTACGGGGCGTGGATTCTCTGGTACTGGCGGACTTCAATCTGGTGGAGCTGAACAGTGCCGCGCTGTACAATTATGTGATCCCCGTGCCGGAGGGCTGTGAAAACCTCAGCGGCACCAGCCAGGCCACTTTGCAGCTGTCCTTCAAGGATATGTCGGAGGCGGATATCACCACCAGCCGCATCCAGTACGAGAACCTGCTGTCGGAGGGGAAGTATGTTGACCTGCTGACCCTGGAGATGACGGTGCATATCTTCGGTACTTCTGCGGATGTGGCCCGTGTGGAGCCGGATGATATTTTGGTGGTGGCGGACCTGACGGACTTCAATAACGCCGCCGGCAGCTATACCGTTCCGGCCAAGGTTTTGGTGGATACCACCGGCGACATCGGTGTTTCCGGAAATTATCAGGTGCGGGTGGACATCCGGGAGGGCAGCGCCCCAACGGAGGAAGAACCGGCGGAAGAACCGCTTGAATAACCACACAGGAGTGTTACCATGACGCAAATTGCAACTGTTGAACGAATTTTGGATAAAAACCACGCGGAGATTTCCGTGCCCCGGAAATCCGCCTGCGGGCATGACTGCGAGGAGTGCGCCGGCTGCGGTGTTTCCGGTGCGGCGGTCCACGCCAAAGCAGCCAATCCCATCGACGCAAAGCCCGGACAGAAGGTGGTGGTGGAGAGCAGCACCAGCAAAATGATGCATATCATCCTGCTGGTATACCTCACTCCCGTTGTGCTGTTCATGGCCGGCTACCTGGTGACGGCTTTCCTCACTGACAGCGTGGCCGCGCAATACACCGCTGCCGCCATCGGCTTTCTGGTGGGCATCGTGGGCGCCGTTGGCTATGACCGGCGTCTGAAACGGCAAGGAGGCCTGACCTTCCGCATCGTCCGGCTGTTTTAATGTACGGTTATGTGCGCCCGCCCTTGGGGGAATTGCCCCAGGAGGAACGGGATCGGTTCCAGCGGGCCTACTGCGGATTGTGCCATACACTGGGTCAGCGCTACGGTCTGGCGGCCCGCTTTATCCTCAATTATGATTTCACCTATCTCGCCATCTTGCTGGCGGAGGGAGAGGAAGGCCCGGTAGGCGAGAGCCGGTGCCCGGTGAGCCCCATCCGCAAGCGCCCCTACCGCCAAGGGGATGACGCTGCCGCCCTGGCGGCGGATGAAAGCGTCATCCTGGCTTATTGGCAGCTGCGGGACGGTGTGGCGGATCACGACTGGCTCCACGGACTGAAATACCGGGGCATCTCCCAGATCTTGGAACCGGCTTACCGAAAGGCCGCCCGGGTCCGCCCCGGCTATGACGAGGCAGTCCGGCACCAACTGGGAGTTTTAGCCCGGCTGGAGGCGGAACAGTGTTCCTCCATGGACCGGGCGGCGGACGCTTTCGCCGCACTGCTGGAGCGCAGCGCCGACGAGGTGGAGGACCCCGTCCGGCGGCGGGTGCTGGGACAGATGCTCTACCATCTGGGACGGTGGGTGTATTTGGCGGATGCGGCGGATGACCTGAAAAAAGATGCCAAAACCGGGAATTATAACCCCGTGGCCCTGCGGTTTGGTCTACAGAACGGCCAGTGGACACCGGAGAGCCGAAGGGAATTCGCTGAGACTCTGGACCACTCTATCCGCATGATCGCCACTGCCTACGAACTGTGGGATTTCGGCTGCTGGTCCCCGATTTTGCAGGCAACTATATACAGCGGACTGTTCCAGGTGGGCAAGGCGGTGCTGGACGGCACTTTCCGCCCCCGTGTCCGCGGTTTAGAGAGAAACAAACAAGAAGGCTGAGGAATCCACATGAAAGACCCTTATCAGGTCCTGGGCGTACCAGAGACCGCAACCGACGAAGAGATCAAAAAGGCGTACCGGGATCTGGCCCGGAAATACCATCCGGACAATTACCACGATAATCCCCTGGCCGATTTGGCCCAGGAGAAGATGAAGGACATCAACGCTGCTTACGAGCAGATCACCAGGGAGCGCAGCGGCCGCGGCAGCGGAAGCGGTTCCTACGGCAGCGCCTATGGCTCCGGCGGCACCGCATACCAGCGCCAGCAGTACAGCAGCCAGTCCTCCAGCGGCAGCTCCGTGCTCCAGCAGGTGCGTCTTGCCATCAACAGCGGCAATCTCAGCCGGGCGGAGGCCTTGCTGGCCAATTACGCCGACCACAATGCCGAGTGGAATTTCCTCAAGGGCGCCGTCTGTTACCGCCGGGGCTGGATGGACGAGGCGAAGCGGTATTACCAGACCGCCTGTCAGATGGACCCCGGCAACGCGGAGTACCGCTCCGCCCTGGACTTTATGGAGAACGCCGGCCAGACGGCTTACCGGCCCAACGGCGGCACCTTCGGCACGGAATTCTGCGGGGGCAATCCCTGCCTGACCCTGTGCTGCTTATATGCCCTCTGCAACGGCGGCGGATATTTCTTCTGCTGTTGAGAGGCGAACAAGAGAGGGAGAGTCAACATGATCAAAAGTATGACCGGCTATGGCCGGGCCCGCCAGATGCTGCACAAGCGGGACATCACGGTGGAGGTCCGCTCCGTCAATAACCGGTATCTGGACTGCACGGTGAAGATGCCCCGGATGTACACCTTCGCCGAGGACGCTATCAAGAGCTGTGTCCAAAAGGCCATTTCCCGGGGCAAGGTGGATGTGTTCATCACCGTGGACGCCTCCGCCGCTGATGTGGCGAAAGTCACCGTCAACCGGGAACTGGCCGCCGGATACGTCTCCGCCCTGCGGGAGCTGGCGGAGGTCTGCGGCAGTGAAAACTTCCAGGTAGGGCCCGAGACGCTGTCCCGGTTCCCGGATGTGCTCACCGTCACCAAGGCGGACGAGGATCTGGAGAGCGTCAGCGCCGATTTGTGCGCCGTACTGGAAGAAGCCCTGGCCGCTTATAATACCATGCGGGCTGTGGAGGGCGCCAAATTGGCGGAGGACATCGGCAACCGCCTCGCCGCCATCGAAACCTATACCGGCCAGGTGGAGGAACGGTCTCCCCAGACCGTGGCGGAATACCGGGCCAAGCTCACCGCCCGGATGCAGGAGGTACTGCAAAGCACCACCATCGACGCCCAGCGCATCCTGACGGAAGCCGCCATCTACGCCGACAAGGTGGCCGTGGACGAGGAGACTGTCCGCCTGCGGAGCCATGTGGCCCAGCTGCGGACCATGCTGGCCTCCGATGAGCCCATGGGCCGGAAGATGGATTTCCTCATCCAGGAGGTCAACCGGGAGTCCAACACCATTGGCTCCAAGTGCAATGATGTGGCCATCGCCCAGGTGGTGGTCAACCTGAAGGCCGAGGTGGAGAAGATGCGGGAGCAGGTCCAGAACATTGAGTGAGGAACATTTATGAAGCTCATCAACATCGGTTTCGGAAGCCTGGTCTCCGAGGAGCGGCTGGTGGCCATCGTCAGCCCCGATTCCGCTCCCATCAAGCGCATGGTCCAGGAGAGCCGGGAGCGGGGAATGCTCATTGACGCTACTTACGGCCGCAAGACCGCGTCTATTTTTATCATGGACAGCGACCATGTGATCCTGTCCGCACTGCCGCCGGAGAAATTCGGCGTCAAAGTCCAGAGCCAGCAAGCAGAGGAGAGAGATTGAAGCAAATGACAAAAGGCAAGTGTTTTATCATCTCCGGCCCCTCCGGGGTCGGAAAGAGCACCGTGCTCCACGCTCTGATGGAGAAACGGAAAAACGTGTATTTTTCCGTTTCTGCCACCACCCGAGACCCCCGTCCCGGGGAAGAGGACGGCATTCACTACCACTTTTTGGATGTGGACACCTTCCGCCAGTGGATCGCCAACGACGAATTCTTGGAGTACGCGGAGTTCGTGGGCAATTTCTACGGCACGCCCAGGCGGTTCGTGGATGAGGCCACGGAGCGGGGCGAGGATGTGATTTTGGACATCGAGGTCCAGGGCGCCATTCAGGTCACCAGCAAGCGGCCCGACGCCGTCCGCATCTTTATCGCACCCCCCAGTTGGGCGGAGCTGGAGCGCCGCCTGACGGACCGGGGCACGGACAGCCCAGACAAGATCCAAAAGCGCCTGCTGCGGGCCAAGGTGGAGTTCCAGACGGCCCACACCTATGATTATTTCGTCATCAACAACACCGTGGAGGAGGCCGTGGAGGAGCTGAACGCTATCATGACCGCCGAGCACTGCAAACCCAAGGAGCGGATGGAGATCCTCAGTGGCAAATAATTTGCCGCATCTTTTCGGATCCGACAAAAAAATCAGCCGAATGAAGGCAGAATGGAAGTAGATCATTATGATGCTGTATCCCGCAATGAACAAACTGACCAGCTATGTCCCCAACCGTTATATGCTGGTGAACGTGGTGGCCCGCCGTGCCCGCCAGATCGCCGAAACCGCAGAGGAGACCGGCGAGCACCTGACGGAAAAGCCCGTGACCATGGCCATTAACGAGGTGGCTGATGGCAAGCTGGACGCCAGCCACATGGACCTGACCATCGAGGAGAACTGAGCACAAAACGGCATGCAAGGAGGGGCGAGGCATGGAGACCGCTGAGATCGTAAAAGTCGCGGTCAGCGCCGCGCCCTATTCCATTGATAAGCCGTATGATTATCTGGTGCCGGAGCCGCTGCTGGAAACGGCGGTGCCCGGTGTCCGGGTCACAGTGCCCTTCGGCCGGGGAAACCGGACCAGTGAGGGCATCATTCTGGCAAGAGTGCAAGGCGAAAAGGTCCAGGGGCTGAAGTCTCTGGACTCTGTGCTGGACAGCGGACCCGTACTGGACGGCGACGGCATTGCTCTGGCCTTATGGATGCGCCAACGGTACTTCTGCACCATGTTTGAGGCGGTGAAGACCATTCTGCCCGCCGGCCTTTGGTACCGGCTGCGGGAGGTGTGGCACCTGGCGGAGGGAGTGGACCGGGAAGCGGCGGCGGCCCTCTGCGGAAGCATCCGCCGCGCCGGGGCGGTTTTGGATGTGCTGTGTGCCTCCGGCGGCAGCGCCGGACTGGAGGCCCTTCAGGACGCCTGCGGCCAGGAGGCGGAAAGTACCCTCCGGGCCATGGAAAAGGCAGGCGCCGTCCGGTGCGAGACGGAAGCTGCCCGGAAGATTAGTGACAAGACGCGCCGCATGGTGTCTCTGGCCGTCAGCGCCGAGGACGCCATGGCCATGACAGAGTCTAAGCGGCGCTCTGCTCCGGCCCGGTACGAAGTGGTGCGGCTGCTGGCAGCCACAGGCCGGGCCTCCGCCGCGGATGTGTGCTATTTCACCGGAGCCTCCGCCCGGACACTGAAAGCCATGGAAAAGGCGGGGCTTCTGGCCTTTTCCGAGGAAGAGGAGCTGCGGGTGCCCCAGGCCACGGAGGTGGAGCCGGGATCGCCCATCGTTTTGAACGAGGAGCAGCAGGTGGCCTATAACGGTATCCTGTCCCTGATGGACAGCGGAAAGCCGGAGGCGGTGCTGCTCCACGGTGTCACCGGCAGCGGCAAGACCCAGGTATACCTGCGGCTGGTCCAGGAGACCCTGGACCGGGGCAAGACGGCTATGGTGCTGGTGCCGGAGATCATTTTGACGCCGCAGATGATGCGGAAATTCTCCTCGTATTTTGGCAGTAAAGTTTGTATGCTTCACAGCTCTCTCCGTATGACGGAACGCTATGACCAGTGGAAGCGCATCCGCCGGGGAGAGGTGCAGGTGGTGCTGGGCACCCGGTCGGCGGTGTTTTCTCCCCTGAAAAACCTGGGCCTTCTTATTTTGGACGAGGAGCAGGAGGGAAGCTACCAGTCGGAAAACCCGCCCAGATACCATACCCGGGACGTGGCGAAATTCCTCTGCGCCCGGGAAAAGGCCGTACTGCTGCTGGGCTCCGCTACCCCCACGGTGGAGAGCGCCTGGGCAACGGAGGAGGGGACTTACCACCTCTTTCAGCTGCGGCGGCGGTACAATGCTCGCGCGCTGCCCCAGGTGCGCATCGCTGATCTGCGGCAGGAGATCCGGGAGGGCAATCCCGGCCTTATCAGTGCTCCTCTGCGGCAGGAGCTGGAGGAAAACCTCCGGCGTGGGGAGCAGAGCATCCTGTTTTTGAACCGACGGGGCAGCAGCCGGATGCTGCTGTGCGGGGAGTGCGGCCATGTGCCGGAGTGTCCCCGGTGCAGCGTGGCACTGACCTACCACTCCGCCAACGGCCGGCTCATGTGCCACTATTGCGGCCATTCGGAGCGGGCTCCGGAGGCCTGTCCGGTGTGCGGCGGCATCATGAAGCACGTGGGCACCGGCACCCAGAAGGTGGAGGAGGAGCTGCGGGAGTTGTTCCCGAAAGCAGGTATCCTGCGCATGGACGCGGACACCGCCTCCGGCGGCCACGAGGCCATTCTCTCCCGCTTTGAAAAAGAGCGCATTCCCATCCTTCTTGGCACCCAGATGGTAGCCAAGGGGCTGGATTTTGAAAATGTGACGCTGGTGGGCGTCTTGTCTGCGGACCTCTCTTTGTACGTGGACAATTACCGGGCTGCTGAGCGGACCTTCAATCTGCTGACCCAGGTGGTTGGCCGTGCGGGCCGGGGCGGCAAGCAGGGACGGGCCATCATCCAGACCTATACCCCCGGCAATGATGTCATCCGCTGTGCCGCGGAGCAGGACTACGACAGCTTTTATCAAAGCGAGGTGCGGATGCGCCGCCTGCGGCGATGCCCGCCTTTCGCGGACCTGTTCATATTCACTGTCTCCGGCACAGACGAGGGAAGCGTCCTCCGGGCCGCCGCCGGAGCCCGGGAGCGGCTGCGGCAGGTATTTCCCGGAGAAGAAGTCCTGGGACCGGCACCGGCACCGGTATTGAAGCTGAACAACCGTTTCCGCTACCGGTTGCTGCTGGTGGGAAAGAATGACAAGCCTACCCGGGACCGCATCAGCTGGCTGCTGAAAGAATTTGCAAACGACCGCGCCAACCGCGGATTGAATATTTTTGTGGACTGCAATCCCATGGACTGAGCAGTCGGAAGGAGCAAAGAGTATGGCACTGCGTAAAATCGTGGAACAGGGTGACCCCTGCCTGAGCAAGGTCTGCCGCCCCGTAACGGAGTTCAACGGACGGCTCCATGAGCTGCTGGATGACATGCTGGAGACCCTGGAGGACGCCAACGGCGCTGGCCTTGCCGCGCCTCAGGTGGGCGTGCTGCGCCGGGCCTGCGTGGTCATCGACATGGATTCCAATGAATATATCGAGCTGGTGAACCCGGAGATCGTCGCCCAGAGCGGCGAGCAGACGGGCCTGGAGGGCTGTCTCAGCGTCCCCGGCAAATGGGGCATCGTTACCCGCCCCGACCATGTGCGGGTCCGAGCTCAGGACCGGGACGGCAACTGGTTTGAGGTGGAGGGCTACGATATGACTGCCCGCTGCTTCTGCCATGAGATCGAGCACCTGGACGGCCACCTGTATACCGAGCACATCGACCACTTCCTGTCCGATGAGGAGCTGCGCGCTTATCTGGAGCAGGAAGAGGCGGAGAAGGAAGGGGAGTAAGCCCATGCGCATCCTGTTTATGGGCACGCCGGATTTCGCCGTGGCCTCCCTAAAGCGCCTGGTGGAGGACGGACACACCATCTGCGGTGTGTTCACTCAGCCGGACAAGCCCAAGAACCGGGGCCATAAGATGGCCTTTTCTCCTGTGAAGGAATATGCCTTGTCGCAGCAGTTGGACGTTTACCAGCCCCTGAAAATGCGGGACGGCGAGGCGCTTGGCATCGTGGAGTCCCTAGCGCCGGAGCTCATCGTGGTGGCGGCCTACGGCAAGATCCTGCCGGAGGAGATTTTGCAGTTCCCGAAATATGGCTCCATCAATGTCCACTCGTCCCTGCTGCCCAAGTACCGGGGCGCCGCCCCCATCAACTGGGCCATCCTGGACGGGGAGACGGAGACCGGCGTCTCCATTATGTATATGGCAAAAGAGCTGGATGCCGGTGACGTGATCCTGCAAAAGACCACGCCCATCGGCCCGGAGGAGGACGCCATGTCCCTGACCATCCGTCTGGCCGAGCTGGGAGCGGAGGCCCTTGCCGAAACCGTCACGGCCCTTGGAAACGGCACCGCCGCCCGGACGCCTCAGGACGGCGGCAAAATGACCTACGCCTCCATGCTCTCCCGGGAGATGTCTCCCATCGACTGGACCCGTTCCGCCCACGCTGTCTCCTGCCAGGTCCGGGGCCTCATCCCCTGGCCCTGCGCCACCACGGACGTGATCTCCGGCGAGCAGATGAAGCTGTACAAGGTGCAGGAGACCGGAGCGGATACTTCCGCCCGGCCCGGCACCATCCTGGCGTCGGGGAAAGCGGGCATCGACATCGCCTGCGGCGACGGCAAGGTGCTGCGGGTCACGGAGCTTCAGGCCCAGGGAGGCAAGCGGATGGCCGCCTCCGCCTATCTGCTGGGCCACCCTATTTCTCTTTAAATTTTGAATGCAAGAGGTCGTTTATGCCTTATTACAGCTACGGCGATTTTCTCGCCAACAACATTTACTGCATTTTACTGATCCCAGTGCTGCTTCTGAGCCTGTGGGCCCAACTCCAGGTCAGCGGGAACTTCCGGCGGTACAGCGGCGTCTATAACCGCAGGCACATCACTGGTGCCCAGGCGGCGGAAGCAGTGCTGCGGGCTCACGCCGTCTATGACGTGGGCATCCGCTGCGTCCGGGGCAGCTTGACGGACCACTACGACCCCCGGGACAACAATATTTATCTCTCCGAGGACGTTTATAACGCCCCCACCGTGGCAGCGGTGGGCGTTGCCTGCCACGAAGCGGGCCACGCCGTCCAGTACGCGGAGGGGTACGGCCCCATCCGGCTGCGGCAGGCCATCATCCCTGCCACCCAAATCGGCTCCAAGCTCTCGTTTTTGCTGCTGATGGTGGGGATGCTGCTGTACAGCCAGACGCTGTTTCTGATGGGCATCGTGCTGTTTTCCTTCACCACGCTGTTCCAACTGGTGACGCTGCCGGTGGAGTTCAACGCCTCCGCCCGGGCTTTGGAGACTATCCAGTCGGAATACCTGCTGGAGGGGGACGAGGTCACCGGTGCCAGACGGGTGCTGCGGGCTGCGGCGCTGACCTATGTGGCGGCGCTGCTGATGTCCGCCTTGCAGCTTTTGCGTTTTGTGCTCATTTTTCTGGGCCGGGGCGGAAACGGACGCCGGGGAGGTGGCCGGGAATGAGTGCTGCCCGTGAAACGGCCCTGCGGGTCCTGATCAGCTGCCGCACCAACGGTGCCTGGGCGGACGCCGCCTTACAGGCACAGCTGCGGCGGGACGGCATTTCCGGTCCCGACGCTGCCCTTTGCAGCCGTTTGGTCTATGGCGTGCTGCAAAACCAGCTGCTGCTGGACCACTATATCGGCGCTTTTTGCTCCCAGCGTCCCGACCATTTGCAGCCGCCGCTTCTGGATATCCTGCGGCTGGGCGCTTATCAGATTTTATACTTGGACAAAGTACCGGACCGGGCCGCTGTCAATGAGTCCGTGGAGTTGGCCAAGCGCTTCAAGCGGGGGCAGGCGGCAGGGCTGGTGAACGCCGTGCTGCGGAAGCTGGCTCAGAACAAAAACAGCCTGCCGGCCATCCCGGACCGGGATGAGATCCGGTATCTCTCTATCCGGTACAGCCACCCCCGGTGGCTGGTAAAGCGGCTGGTAATGCTTCTCGGCCGGGAAGAATCGGAGACGTTCCTGGCCGCCAACAACTCCGTGGCGCCGCTGACCGTACAGGTCAATCCGCTGCAAACCACGGTGGAGGCCCTGTGCGCGGAGTTGACGGAGACCGGTATCACCGCCCGGGCCCACGCCTGGGTCCCTGGCTGCCTGGAACTCTCCGGTACCGGAGAGTTGACCGCTCTGTCCGCTTTCCGGGAGGGCCGGTTTCTGGTCCAGGACCCGGCGGCCAGCCTGGTAGCCCAGGCGGCGGGCATCGCCCCGGGACAGCGGGTATTGGATGTGTGCGCCGCTCCCGGTGGAAAATCCTTTTCCGCCGCCTTTGCTATGGAAAACCAGGGCAGTGTGACGGCCTGTGACCTGCATGAAAACAAACTGGTGCGCATCCGCCAGGGAGCGGAGCGACTGGGCATCAGCTGCATCGCCACCGCTGCCGCCGACGGCCGGAACTTCTGTCCGGAGTGGGAGAAAGCGTTTGACACCGTCCTGGTGGACGCGCCTTGTTCGGGCCTGGGCATCATCCGAAAAAAGCCGGATGTGCGCTATAAAAAGGCCGATGACCTGTTTGCCCTGCCGGTGATCCAGAGCGCCATTCTGGATAACGCCGCCCGCTATGTGAAGCCCGGCGGCGTGCTGCTGTACTCCACCTGCACCATCCTGCCGGAGGAGAACCAGCAGATCACGGATGCGTTTTTGGCGGAGCACCCGGATTTTGCCCGGGAAAATATGTCGCTGCCCCTTCCCGTGGGGAAGGTGGAGGGACAGATGACCTTCTGGCCCCAGCGCCACGAGACAGACGGCTTTTATATCTGCCGCATGAAGCGGCAAGCTTGAAAGGCACTTTTTATGATCGATTTAAAATCCCTGTCCCTGCAAGAGATGACGGATGTGCTCAAGTCCATGGGCCAGCCGGCCTTCCGGGGCAAGCAGGTGTTCACCTGGCTCCACAAGGGGGCACGCTCCTTTGACGAGATGACCAACCTGCCCAAGACTCTCCGGGACCAGCTGGCAGCGGAGTGTATCCTGACGGTGCCCAAGGTGGCACGGAAGCAGGTCTCCCAGCAGGACGGCACCATGAAATACCTGTGGGAGCTCTCAGACGGCAACTGCATTGAGTCCGTCCTCATGCGCTACCACCACGGCAACACAGTCTGTATCTCCTCTCAGGTGGGCTGCCGCATGGGCTGTGCCTTTTGCGCATCCACCATCGCTGGCAAGGTGCGGAACTTGACACCTGCTGAAATGCTGGACCAAGTGCTGTTTACCCAACTGGATTCTGGGCTGGAGATCTCCAATATTGTCCTTATGGGCATTGGAGAACCCATGGACAATCTGGACACGGTCCTGAAATTTCTGGAGCTGGTGAACCATCCGGACGGCATGAACATCGGTATGCGGCACATCTCTTTGTCTACCTGCGGCGTCATCCCCGGCATCCGGCGCCTGGCGGAGAGCAATTTACAGCTGACGCTGTCCGTGTCCCTGCACGCACCGGATGACGAGACCCGCAGCCGCATCATGCCGGTGAACCGGGCCTATCATGTGGACGACTTGTTTGCCGCCTGCCATGAGTATTTCCGCAGGACAGGGCGGCGCATCTCCTTTGAGTACGCCATGATCGACGGTGTCAATGACAACGACTGGCAGGCGGACCTGATCGCCAAGCGGCTAAAGGGAATGCCGGGCCATGTGAACCTTATCCCGCTGAACGACGTGGTGGAGAGCCCCTTTAAGCCCTCCAAGCGGACCGCCGCCTTCCAGCGGCGTTTGGAATCCCACGGTCTCACCGCCACGGTGCGGCGGAGCCTGGGCGGCGATATCGACGCCTCCTGCGGTCAGCTGCGGCGCAAGGCCATGGAGGAAGCAAAGAAAGGGGAGACGTCCCAATGATGGAAGTTTGGAGCATGACAGATGTGGGCCTGGTCCGCAAGGAGAACCAGGACGCCTGTGCTGTTTGCCAGCATGAGGAAAGCGGCCACACCCTCTGCGTGGTCTGCGACGGCATGGGCGGTGCAGCCGGCGGAAAGCTGGCCAGCCGCATCGGCGTGGATACGTTCATGGCGGAAATGGAGAAGGTCCTGCGGCGGGACATGACGCCAGAGCAGCTGCGGGAGGCCTCATCCTACGCGGTCACTTTGACCAACCGGGCTATCCGGGAGGCTGCAGAGGCCTCTGTGGACTGCCGGGGCATGGGCACCACCCTGGTGTCTGCCGTCAGCTATGATGGCGGCGCGGTCATTTCCAATGTGGGAGACAGCCGCGCCTACCGCATTACCGCCGATGGTATCCACCGGGTCACCAAGGACCACTCCCTGGTGGAACGCATGGTGGACCGGGGTGACATCACCGCCGAGGAGGCCCGCCACCATCCCAACCGCAACCTCATCACCCGGGCCCTGGGGCCGGACATGTCCGCTCTCAGCGACGAGTACATATGCCCTCTGGAGCCGGGGGACTTCCTGCTTTTATGCTCCGACGGATTGGTGGACACGGTGACGGACCAGGAGATGCTGTTTGAGGTCATCCACGGCGGCGATCTGAACACCTGCCTGGAACGGCTGCTGGCTATTTCCAAGAGCCACGGCGCGTCGGACAACGTCACCGCCGTGCTCATGAAACAACGATGAAAGGAGGGGAGAGACCTTATGGATCAGTACATTGGAAAAATGCTGGACAACCGCTATGAGATCCTGGAAAAGATCGGCACCGGCGGTATGGCCAACGTATATAAGGCGAAGTGCCACCGGCTGAACCGTCTGGTGGCAGTGAAGATCCTGAAAAACGACCTGGCGCAGAACGAGGAGTTCCGCCGCCGCTTCAACGCAGAATCCCAGGCAGTCGCACAGCTCTCTCACCCCAACATCGTCTCTGTCTACGATGTGTCCCGGGGCGGCGATACAGAGTATATCGTCATGGAACTCATCGATGGCATCACCCTGAAGCAGTACATGGAAAAGCGGGGCCAGCTGAACTGGCGGGAGTCCCTGCATTTCATCACCCAGATCATGCGGGGCCTCAGCCACGCCCACAGCCGGGGCATTATCCACCGGGACATCAAGCCCCAGAATGTCATGGTCCTGCGGGACGGCAGCGTGAAGGTGGCCGACTTCGGCATCGCCTGCTTGGAGAACTCCGCCCAGACTTTGACCCAGGAGGCCTTGGGCTCCGTCCACTACATCTCGCCGGAACAGGCGAGGGGCGACCGCACTGACGCCCGCAGCGATGTGTACTCCGCCGGCGTTGTGCTGTACGAGATGCTCACCGGCCGGCTGCCCTTTGAGGGAGATTCCGCTGTGTCCGTGGCCATTCAGCACCTCAGCTCCATCCCCCTGGCTCCCCGGGAGATCAACAAGGATATCCCGGAGCAGCTGGAGCTTATCTGCATGAAGGCCATGTCCGCTGACCTGGACAAGCGTTACGCCTCCGCCGACGCCATGATCGCCGACCTGGAGACCTTCCGTAAGAACCCCGGTGTCAGCCTGGACTTTGAACTGAAGGACCTCCGTCCCGACGAGGAGGACGAGCCTACCCGCCCTCTGCGTACCGGCAGTGTTCACGCGGCTCTGGAAGCCGAGCAGGCCCACCGTACTGCCAGCCGGGAACGGGAGCACCGCCGGGAATACGTGGAGGAGGAAGACCATTCCCGCTCCGGCGGAAAGCGCACCGTTCTCATTGCGGCGGTGACCGTGGCGTCTCTGCTGCTGGCAGCTCTGCTGTTCAAAAACATTTTCGGCTCCTTCGGCAGCCAGGCTCCCACGGAGTACGTGGTCCCCAATGTGGTGGGGAAGACCTTGGAGGAGGCCACCGCCATGCCGGAGGTAAAGGATATCTTCCAGATCATCAAGACTGGTGAGGAGTACAGCAACGATTACCCCAAGGACGAGATCATCCGTCAGACGCCGGACGCCGGTGAAAGCCGCAAGGGCGAGAACCTGAAGATCGAAGTGGTCATCAGCCTGGGCGTGAATACCGGCGAGATGATCGACGTGACCAACACGGAGCTTCAGGAGGCGAAGCTGCGGCTCCAGGCCCTGGGGCGGCAGTTGGACCTGAATCTGAATATCGATGCTGACGTCAGCTATCAGGAATTCTCCGACGTGACGGAGGGCTTCGTCATCCGCACGGAGCCGGAAGAGGGCGCCACCTTGAAGGATGGCGACACCATCAAGCTCTACGTCAGCAAGGGACCGGAGTTGGAGACCTTCCCGGTGCCCAATTTCGTGGGACAGCCCATTGACAAGGTTCGTGAGCAGCTGAAGACCACCTGGAAGCTCACCTGCACTGACAGCGACATTGAGGTGGTAGACAGCGAGGAGAAGGCGGGCATTATCCTCTGGCAGAGCATTGAAGGCACCACGGAGGCCACAGAAGGCGATACCATCAAGTTCAAGGTCAGCTCCGGGCAAGCTCCCAGCCAGTCCCGGACCATCACCGTGTTGCTGCCTCAGGACGGCAGGGAATCCGTCACCGTTTGGGTAACAGTGGACGGTGAGGAACAGTATAACCAGAACGTTTCCTGCAGCCAGTCCTCCATCTCTATTTCCCTCACCGGCTACGGCGTCCAGCATGTGGAGGTCTATATCGACGGCGAGGCGGACCCGGAGCAGGCCCAGGATGTGCAGTTTGACTGATATGGCGGAAGGACGGATTCAAAAAGCCCTCAGCGGCTTCTATTACGTGGACACCGGAAAAGAGATTCTCACCTGCCGGGCACGGGGCAAATTCCGCAAGGAAGGCGTCTCGCCCCTGGTGGGCGACTGGGTGGAGGTCCGGGAGCTGGGCGGCGGAGAAGGCTTCGTGGAGGCCATCCGCCCACGGCGCAACGCCTTTGCCCGTCCCGCCGTGGCCAACATCGACCAGTTGGTCATCATTGCCTCCGGCACCATTCCAAAAACGGACCCCTTCCTCATTGACCGGGTGGCAGCCATTGCCGCCTTGAAGGACTGCGATGTTATTGTGCTGCTGAACAAGTGCGACCTGGACCCGGCGGACGAGCTATACGGCATCTATACCGCCGCGGGCTTTCCCACCCTCCGGGTCAGCGCGGAGACTGGGGAAGGCTTGGACGCGCTGAAGCCTCTGATTGCTGGTAAGCTATCTGCCTTTACAGGTAATTCTGGCGTAGGAAAATCCAGTATTTTAAATGCCTTGGACCCGGAGTTTCACCTGCAAGTAGGCGAGGTCAGCGACGCACTGGGACGTGGCCGCCACACCACCCGCCATGTGGAGCTGTACCACCTCTCCTGCGGCGGGGACATCGTGGATTCTCCAGGCTTTTCCTCCTTTGAAACGGATGAGCTGAATCTGGAACTGAAGCACCGCCTGTCGGAGACCTTCCGGGAGTTCGCACCGTATCTTGGGGAGTGCCGCTTCGTTGGGTGTAGCCACACGAAGGAAAAGGGCTGCGCCGTGCTGGAGGCCCTGCGGGCAGGAAAGATCCAACCCAGCCGCCACGCCAGCTATGTAAGGCTTTTTGAGGAGCTCAAGCCCTTGCAGGATTGGCAGGAAAAAAAGAAATGACGCAGCGCCATCCCCGCCGGAGTATATGCCGGCGGGGATTTTTCGCACCTGGGACAATCTGCGGCGCTATACTGGGAACAGGGAAGGGAGGCGGAGAGGTATGTTTCGGGGAGGCGGCAACTGCCTTTTGGGCATTTGCGCTGTGGCACTGGGGGCAGGTATTCTGATCGCCGCCATTTTTCCGGTGGGAGCGCTTTTGTTTTTGGTGGCGTTTTTGCTGATCGCCTGCGGCTGTGCCTGCTGTAGGCGGTAGGAAAGGAGCATTCGGAATGAATATCGTGGTTTGGAAATCTCCCAAAATGCTGCGGGGCATCCTGCGAAAGCTGTTCGGCATCCATGCATAAGCCCGCTCCGGCGCTCATACAGTGAAGAAGAATATCATCGTATGAACGCCTGGAAAGGATGGGCCGATATGGAACTGGACTTGAAAAAAGCCTGCTTCGATACATATGAGGTGGGCGGAGATGTGACGCTGACCCAGGAGGAAACGGCGGAGACCATCGTGCCGGACTACTGCCCGGACATTGCCCGCATCATCGAGACGGAGGGGAAGGTGTACCTCCACAGCCGGGAGCTGCGGGACGGGAAAGGGGAAGTGTCCGGCACCGTGCGGGTGACGGTGCTGTACACTCCGGACGGAGAGGGCGGTATCCGTACCCTGGAATTTGCCATGCCCTTCACCGCCGAAAGTGACAGCCGCGCCCTGCCGGAGTGCGTCTGCCTCATGGCGGAGGTGGAGCCGGAGACCCTGGAGACCCGGATGCTGAATCCCCGGAAGGTGTTCACCCACTGCAAGCTGGTGATCCGCCTGACAGGCTATCGGCGGGTGTCTCTCTCCGTCTGCCCGGATGTGGAGGCGGCGCCGGAGCTGCGGGTGGAAAAGCGCCAGGAGCGGCAGCACGTGACGCTGCTGACTCACATCGCAGAAAAGGACTTCACCTTCTCCGAGGAACTGGACCTCTCACCGGGCCGGGAAGGGGCGGCGGAGATTCTCACCAGCCGGGTGGCTTCCGCCGTAACGGAGATGAAACTAGTAGGCAGCAAGCTGATCTTTAAGGGTGTGTTCACCGTATCGCTGCTGTACCGGACCCAGGAGGGGGAGTGCCGGGCCTCATCCGGAGAGCTGCCCTTCTCCCAGATCATGGAGGTGGACGGCGCCGCCGAGGGTTCCGCCGCGTCGCTGCGGATGCAGCTGACCGGGGCGGACCTGCAAATCGACGGGGGAGACCCGGAGGGCCGGCAGGTAGCGGTGACACTGTATTTCCGCGCGGTGGCCCTGCTGCGGCAGGAGCAGGAGCTGACACTTTTGCAGGACCTGTATTCCACCGCCTACGAGCTGACCTATGAGGCCGCGCCCCTGGTCCTCACCAGCTTCTGCGAGACCATGAACCGCCGCCAGACCGTCCGGGAGGTGCTGGAGATCGGCGTGGTGGCAGAGAGTATCCTGGCCATGCAGGCGGACTGCGGCGCTGTATCCGTCAGCCGGGAGGGCAGCGGCACCACCCTGCGGACAGTGGTCACTGTCCGGGCGCTATATCTGGACGAGGGCGGTGTACCGCTGGTGGCGGAGCGGGGCGTGGAGATCGCCTGCCAGCTGGAGCTTCCGCCGGACTGCGGGGTGACAGCCCGGGCCTTCTGCCCGGAGGAAATTCAGGGGAGCCTGGGGGACCGGGGCATCGAGGTGCGCTTCCCGGTGGACTTCCGGGTGGAAGCGGCCTCTCAGGTGAAAAAGATCTGCATTTCCGCCGCCAAGGTGGACACGGAGAAACCCCGGGACCTGAGCGGTGCGCCGTCACTGGTGCTGCGGTGCCTGGGAAAGCAGGAGACCCCCTGGGACCTGGCCAAGCGCCACAATACCACCATCTCCGCCATCCTTGCCGCCAACCAGCTGGAAGCAGAGGAGGAGCTACCCCGGGACCAGCTGCTGCTGATCCCCAGAAAGCGGGCTTGAACGCGCAAAAAGCACCCCGGAAACGCTTGTTTCCGGGGTGCTTTTCCATTATTCTAATTTTCCGCGTAGCGGGCGAGGAACTGGCGGGTCCGTTCCTCTTTGGGGTGATCGATGACCTCGTGGGGATCACCCTGTTCCACGATGAGTCCGCCGTCCATAAAAATGACCTGGTCCGCTACGTCCCGGGCAAAGGCCATTTCGTGGGTGACGATGATCATAGTGGTTTTTTGCTCCGCCAGGTTGCGGATGACCCGCAGCACCTCACCGGTGAGTTCCGGGTCCAGGGCGGAGGTGGGCTCGTCAAAGCAGAGAATATCCGGATGCAGCGCCAGGGCTCGGGCGATGGCTACCCGCTGTTGCTGGCCGCCGGAGAGTTGGTGGGGATAGTGGTTTGCCCGGTCGGCAAGGCCCATCTGGGCCAGCAGCTCCCGGCCCGCGGCCTCAATGTCCGCCTTGCTCTCGCTGCCCCGCTCCTTTGCCAGCAGCTCCCGGGCCAGGGTGACGTTTTGCAGGGCCGTGTACTGGGGGAACAGGTTGAAGTTTTGGAACACCAGGCCGAAGTGGAGGCGCTTGGAGCGAATCTCCTTTTCCTGCTGGGTAGACGGGTCCGCAGCGTCAAAAATCACATTGTTGTTGATGGAAATGGTTCCACCATCCGGTGTTTCCAGAAAGTTCAGACACCGCAGCAGCGTGGTTTTGCCGCTGCCGGAGGACCCGATGATGGACAAGGCCTGCCCCTTTTCCAGGGAAAAGCTGATGTCATTGAGTACCTTGGTGGCGCCGAAATGCTTTTCGATATGGCTGACTTCCAGAATAGACATGTCTGCGCCTCCTTATCGGAAATAATCGAGCCGCCGCTCGATATAGTTAAACAGGATGGTCAGGATACCAACGAACAGAAGATAGAACACTCCGGTATAAAATAAAGGCCATACCAAACCGCTGCTTTTCATGTAGGAATAACCGGTGAAGGTCAACTCATAGACGGCGATGACCCGCGCCAAGGAAGTATCTTTTACCAACGTGATGATTTCATTAGACATAGGAGGCACGATGCGCTTGATCATCTGCAAAAGGGTAATTTCGAAAAAGATTTGGCGCTTCGTCATACCCAGCACCTCGCCGGCCTCCCGCTGACCAATGGGCACACCTTGGATACCGCCCCGGTAGATCACAGAGAAATAGCAGGCGTAATTGATGGAGAAAGCCACCACCGTGGCCATCATCCGTCCGGTGTCACCGCTGGGCCAGATGTTATGGCCGATGATGCCGGGAATGTACATAAAGGCAATCAGCTGGAGCATCAGCGGCGTGCCCCGAATGATCCACACGACCGTATTGCACAGCCAGCGCAGGGGCTTCAGCCGACTCATGGAGCCAAAAGCAATGACCAGGCCCAGAGGCAGGGAAAAGAGAAGGGTCAGAAGAAAAATCTTAATGGTAGTGCAAAGACCCGAAAGCAGGGTCAACGTTATGTTCCAAAACATGGCGAAACCTCGTCAAATCATAATCTCTTTAGCCACTCAAAGGCAGAGAGCATCCGCTCTCTGCCTTTGATATGAAATTCATGTTCTTATTTTGCGGGAACAACCACTACCTGGGCATTGTTGCAATAGGGGACGGTGCATTCCATAGCGCTGGTGACTTCGTCGGTAAGGGTCATGCCATTCCAGACCATATCGATATTTTTAGAATCCAGCTCCATGATCTTATTGTCCCAGTCAATCTCAACGAATTCGATCTCCACGCCAAGCTTTTCCGCCACGATCTTGGCCATGTCCGCGTCAAAGCCGATCCAGTTGCCTGCGTCATCCTTGTAATCCATGGGGGCGAAGTCGGTGATGCCGACGATCAGGGTTCCCTTGTCCTGGATATATGCCACATCGCCGCCTGCAGGGGCATCAATGACTTCGGAGCTCTGCTCCACCAGAGACTCCTGAACGCCATAAGTAGTGGCAATTTCCTGCATGGTGCCATCGGCATACGTCTCGGCAAATACACCATTGATGTAGGCAGCCAGATCAGAACCCTTGCGGCAGCCGACACCGTATTCCTCAGTGGTCAGCTCCTCTGTATGGGTCAAGTTTGGATAGCTGGTGCCCTCACCAATCATGGCGCCGGCCATCAGCAGGTCAATGATGGCAGCGTCGGAAGTGCCAGCAGCTACCTCCATCAGGGCATCAGCCTGGGAAGCAACGGAGTTATACTGAAAGCCGTTTTCCTCAGCAGCGGCTTCACCGGCTGAGCCGGCCTCCACGGCGTAAACAAGAGCCTTGTCAGCGGCAGGCTCTTCCGCGGGGGCGGCGGCCTCTTCCTTTTTGGCGCCGCAGGCGGCCAGGGACAGGACCATCATGGCTGCCAGCAGCAGCGCAAGCATTTTTTTCATATCCAAATCCTCCAAAAACTTCGGAGCGGTGTCCCGCTCGTTTAATACGTTAGTAGTTTACCATGCTAAATTACCTGTGTAAAGGGGGCAAAGAGCCGAATATGGGCGAATTTACGCAATCAATTTTATTGTATTTGCACAAAGCAAGACGGGCTGTTCATACTTTTCAAAGCCGGGACATAGACATATACCATCATATGGAGCGGAAAAAGGACGGGATGCTATGAATACCAGTATCTATCAGAATATCGCCACCCGCACCGCCGGGGATATCTACATCGGAGTGGTGGGGCCGGTGCGAACGGGAAAATCCACCTTCATCAAGCGGTTCATGGAGACCCAGGTCATCCCCAACATTGAAAATGTGTACCGCAAGGAGCGGGCCCGGGATGAATTGCCCCAGAGCGGCTCCGGCCGGACCATCATGACGGCGGAGCCCAAATTCGTGCCGGAGGAAGCCGCACAGATCCAGCTGCCGGACGGCGCCGCCTTTTCCGTGCGGCTCATCGACTGCGTGGGCTACATGGTCAAGGGAGCCATCGGCCAGTACGAGGATGACGCTCCCCGCATGGTCACCACCCCCTGGTACGACCACGAGATCCCCATGACGGAGGCAGCGGAGATCGGCACCCGGAAAGTTATCGCCGAGCACTCCACCATTGGCATCGTCATCACCACCGACGGCAGTGTGGCCGACATCCCCCGGGAGGATTATCTGGAGGCGGAGGAGCGGGTCATCCGGGAGCTCCAGGAGCTGGGAAAGCCCTTCATCGTGCTGCTGAACTCCCAGGAGCCCAAAAGCGAGCGGGCCAAAGCCATCGCCAAGGACATCGCCTCCCGGTACGGCGTCAACTGCGTGACAGTGAACTGCCTGGAGCTGGGGGAGGAGGATGTGGCGGATATTTTGAAGGCCGTCCTGTACGAATTTCCCATGCAGGAGCTGGACCTGTTCCTTCCGCCCTGGGTAGACGCTCTGCCTGATGACCACCCCATCAAGGCGGAACTGTATGAGGCTGTCCGCCAGAGCACCGGACATCTGCGGCACATCCGGGAGGTGGAGGGCGTCATCGCCGTCCTGGGAGCCTGTCCCGACATCAGCGAGGCGAAGATCACCTCCATTGACCTTGGCACCGGCGTGGCCGCCGCGTCTTTGCGGCTGCCCAGGGAGCTGTTTTACCGAACGCTGTCGGAGCAGTCCGGCTTTGAGGTAGGGGATGACGGAGACCTCATGAGCCTTCTGACCCGGCTGGCGGCGGTGAAAACAGAGTATGACAAGGTGGCCCAGGCCCTGAAAGATGTGCGGGAGACCGGTTATGGCATCGTGGTGCCTGGTATCGACGAACTGAAGCTGGAGGAGCCGGAGATCATGAAACAGGGAGGCCGCTACGGCGTGCGCCTAAAAGCAAGCGCCCCGAGTATACATATGTTCTGGAACAAACAGAAGGTACCGGCGAAAAGGAGCAGGCGGAAAACCGTCTGCTCCTTTTTATAATAAAGTTTGTCAGCAGGGGACATCTGCCTTGCACAGCTCCACGAACTGCTTGGCCACCCGGGCGCTGCGGCCGCCCATGCGGATGGCAAAGGCCTCGCTGCGCACTGCCAGCTCCTTTTCGTCGTTTTCCAGACCGTACTGCCGGGCAAGTTCCCGGACGATGTGGAGGTAGCGGTCCCGGTCGGGGCTGAGGAAGGTGATGGTCAGGCCGAACCGGGCGGACAGGCTCATGAGCTCCTGACGGGTGTCGCTTTCGTGGATATCATCACCGGTGCGGTCCGTCAGAGTTTCCTTAATGAGGTGACGGCGGTTACTGGTGGCATATACCGCGATGTTGGCGGCCCGGCCGCCGACGCTACCCTCCAAAATGGCCTTGAGGGCGGCAAAGTTGTCATCATTGGCAGTGAAGCTCAAATCATCAATGAACAGGATGAACTTCAGGGGGTTTGCCGCCAGGGCGTCCATCAGGTCGGGGATCTGGTAGAGCTGGTTTTTCTTTACTTCCACCAGGCGCAGGCCCTGGTCGGCGAAGGCATTGGCAATGGCCTTGATGGCGCTGGACTTGCCGGTGCCCGCGTCACCGTACAGCAGCACATTGTTGGCAGGCTTGCCTGCAAGCAAGGCGCGGGTGTTGGCGATGACCTTTTCCCGCTCCTTTTCATAGCCGGGCAGTTCCTCCAGCCGCTGGGTATCCGGGTATTTTACAGGCACCAACTGGCCCTGCTCCACCGTGAAAACGTGATAGCGGGCAAAGATTCCGTAGCCCTTGGAGCCCACATCCCGCATCCGTTGGAGGTAGTCGGCGGCAATGGGGGCTGTTTCCGTCCGCCAGCCCACCAGGAAAGAGGGGGCATCGGCCAATCCTGCCGTGAGGTCCTCCAGCGTCACCTGGGCCAGTTCCTCCAAAAAGTCCAGCTCCCGGCGGAGGCACTCCTCCAAAACCGGCGTCACAGCGCCGGAGGCGGCGCCCCGGATGCATACATTTTCGCTTTCCATCACAGCGCTGTGCAGGTAGGCGGACCAGTTGTCCCCGTGCCGAAACAGGTGGGATTCAAACTCCGCGCAGTGGGAGATAAAAAGCTGCTGCTCCCGGCCGCGGGCCACCAGCAGGTCCCGGAACGCGGCCACCACCTCATCCTGAAGCAGTTCCCGGAAGACCACCAGGCCGTCCAGACGCTGCCGCATCTCATCAAACTGCAAGTCGATCACTTCCTAAACGGGGGTTACCGCAGCACCGCGCCCTCGTCGGCGCTGGTGACCATGCGGGCATAGCGGCTGAGCCAGCCGGTGGTGATGTTGGGGGCGGGCTGGACGTAGGCGGCCCGGCGGGCAGCCAGCTCCTCGTCGGACACCAGCAGGGAAATAGAGGCGTTGGGAATGTCGATGGCGATGGAGTCACCCTCCCGCACCAGACCGATGGGGCCGCCGGAAGCGGCCTCGGGGCTGACATGGCCGATGGAGGCGCCACGGCTGGCACCGGAGAAGCGGCCGTCGGTAATGAGGGCCACGGTCTTGTCCAGGCCCATGCCCGCCAGAGCGGAGGTGGGGTTCAGCATCTC
>Ga0129311_1000381_pt1 | contig 40751 bp, 27 predicted proteins | sample Go1ome_FD_94435 | JGI IMG/M metagenome (GOLD analysis project Ga0129311, IMG submission 94435) | Western lowland gorrila individual fecal microbial communities from Wisconsin, USA - Go1022B metagenome | ecosystem: Host-associated > Mammals > Digestive system > Large intestine > Fecal | place...
GAACGCCTTGACGAACCTGGCGCCGTTCTGTTTCAGCTCCGGGGTGCCGGATGCCGGCGGATAAATCGAAGCCATGCCCTCGTCGAGCGCCTTTTTCTGAGCCTCGACACCGACTTTACAGGCATTGATACCCGGAATTCCGAATTCCAGATGCACGAATTTGTCTCCGGAAATATGCTCCAGCTCATGCGCCACGTTCACGCATTGGCGTATCGTCGCATGATTTATATCGGAAATGTCCATGTCTTTCAGGACATTCTGAAGGTCTTTTTCTGAAATAGGTAGCATCAATTCAGTGTTTTTTACTTCTTCGACGCCTCAAGTCCGGCGTTGAATGCAGCAATGTTCATTTCCACGATTTTCTCTCCCTTGCGGGCAAACACTTCCGCGATTCCCTCGCGAAGTTTCTCAGGGTCAATGATTTCCATCACAGATGCAGAGGCACCGAGCAACACCATATTGGCGCTCTTCGGCGAGCCTACGTCTTTGGCGATGGCGTCGCAATCCACGGAGACTACCCTGCCTACGGATGCAAGTTCCTTATGGATATCGTCCATTTCCGGATAGTTCGGAATATTTACGAACGGTGTGGTATTGGTAACGATCCATCCGTCAGGAGCAAGCCAAGGAAGGTATCTGAGCGCTTCCATCGGTTCAAGCGACAGGATAAGGTCGCATCCGCCCTTAGGTATCAGGTCACTCCAGATACGTTCGCGGCTGAGTCGCAGGTTGCTCTGCACATCTCCTCCGCGCTGGCTCATACCGTGAACCTCGGCCTGTTTCAGATGAAGATTCTGGTCCAATGCTGCCCAGCCGATGACTGTAGCGATGGAGAGGATTCCCTGTCCTCCCACGCCTGCGAGAATAATGTCTTTCTTGTCCATATTATTTCTCCTGTTTTTTAGCGGCCGCTGCTGCATGACGTCTGGCTGTCTGGATGCATTCCCTGCGGCAGATTATAACTGAAACTCCGTGATAGTTGATTTCTTCTTCAATGACTTTTTCCATGTCCGGATAGTTCTTCGGAAGAGGGACGATGGTTCGGATATGTTCAGGCTCCACGCCGATTCCCTTGCAGATTTCCTCAAGTCGTCCGGTGCCTGCAGAGTCCTGTCCTCCGGTCATTCCGGTGGTCAGGTTATCTGAAATGCAGACTACGATGTCGGCTTTCGCATTGACGGCATCAAGCAGGCCGGTCATGCCGCTGTGGGTGAATGTCGAGTCACCTATCACAGCTACGGACGGCCAAACGCCCGAGCAGGCAGCGCCGATGGACATTGTAACGGACGCACCCATTTCGACGCAGGTATGGAATGCCTTGAACGGCGGAAGATATCCGAGCGTATAGCATCCGATGTCACTGAATACGCGCGCCTGCGGCTCATAACGCTCCAGGACCACGTTCAATGCCGTGTAGAAGTCTCTGTGACCACATCCCTGGCATAGTGCCGGAGGACGCGGAACGGCTACCTGGGACGGTGCCTTGTTTCCTGTAGGTGCCAGGCCGACCGCTGCGCGTACGCAGTCCGGTGTGAGTTCTCCGGTACGAGGCAATGTTCCGTCAAGTCGTCCGCTGATGGTGAGGGCAGCATTGTCCCCGTCATAGAGGAGCCCTCTGAGTCTTTCCTCGATGAGCGGCTGGCCTTCTTCCATTACGATTATGCGGCTGCACATCGAAGCGAGTTCGCGTGCCTGTTTTTTCGGGAACGGATATCTGGTGACTTTCAGCACCGGATAAGGGCATCCGTCAGGGAAATTCTCCATCAGATAGTTATATGCAATGCCGCAAGCGATGATGCCGACAGAATTGTCAGTTCCCTTCGCGAAAGCATTGTCCTGAGAATTTTCAGAATCTGCGGTAAACGCGAGCACATCTTCAGCGAGCTGGCGCACACGTTTTCTGGCATTGGCCGGCAGGGTCACCCAGTTGGACGCAAGCTGCGGCTCGGGGAATTTCACCTGGTTTTCTTCCAGAATTTCGCCGGTAGAAACGACGGCGCGGGAGTGCGCCATTCTGGTAGTCAATCTCATAAGTACCGGGATATGACGGGATTCCGAGTATTCAAACGCCTCACGGACCATGTCATAAGCCTCCTGCTGGTCGGACGGTTCGAAGCATGGAACCATGGCGAAATCAGCATAGAACCTGGAGTCCTGCTCATTCTGGGAAGAGTGCTGCGAAGGGTCGTCGCATGCCACGACCACCAGGCCGCCGTTGGCTCCGGTGATGGCCGAGTTCACGAAAGCGTCCGCGCATACGTTCATGCCGACGTGTTTCATGCAGACCAATGTTCTTTTTCCGGAATACGACATGCCGAGTGCCGATTCCATAGCGGTTTTTTCGTTGGAGCTCCATTCACAATGCAGGCCGCGTTCCTTAGTGAGAGGATGCGCCTGAATGTATTCCGTAATTTCAGTCGATGGAGTTCCCGGATAAGCGAAGACGCCGGACAGCCCTGCGTGCAGCGCACCTAGGGCCAAGGCCTCGTCACCGAGAAGAAGAAATTTTTCAGCCATATCAGTAACTTTTAAAGATTGTCACATATTTTCCTCCCCTAAGTTACAAATAATTCGAATTAAACAAAAATTTCTTCGATTTCCAAATACTTTTTCGCGAAAATGGCAAAAATTATCAAATACGCGCGGTCGGGTGGTATTTGGCCAGAGAGCCTAAGAAAAAAATATTAACTTTGTAAAGCCATATTGAAACTGTCACCAGAGAGAACGGGTATCGGCCGGAAAACGTAATTTATACCATATAATTAACTAATGTGCAACATGTGGAAAAGCAAATACAAGTGCTTTGTCATCAAAAGCAGATATATATGTACCAAGGACAGTGACCTGGCGACGGTCTATTCGTTAGTGAAACAGGCTTTGCGTCCGTCGGTTGACTCAGACAGCTTTGGCATATTGCTCAAAGATGCCATTTGCGCTCTTGAACGCTTTGCCGGCCATCGGCGACTGACCAAAGAGAGCCGATATGTCGACATCAGCATGAGCATGAAATGGGCTTACGACACCTACGACATTTCCGACGAAGACTTCCAGCGGACACAGGTCCTGCTATATGACTGCCTATACGGCTTGCAGGAACTGGAGGAGTGTGCCGACAAAATCTCTCCACTTGCTGTACCCGACACCAAAGGATATGATTCACGGGCAACGCACAGGGAACTTCGTATAAGAGCAACGCATATGACACGTGACATGTCGGTCGGCAACACCTACGATACCGATTACTATGTTGACATCGACCGCCTCGATGACAAGAAAATATCATACATCGATCTCCCCGCCTTGAATGGTGGGCAAATTGAGGTTGTGGCGGCCACGGCCGATGCCGTTACTCTACGATGGGGAGAGCGGACGTATTGTATCCGGTCCGGTGCGGAGGTCAGCACGGATGCCAGCCTGATTGACAATCAGCTATTGAGCTTGGACTCACTGCAACTGACCTTCGCCTATCGCGAGATTCCTGATTATATCGGAATTTGGAACATGATAGCAAGTTTGGGGCGCGATGAGAAGGAACGTAAAACGGAAAGGAGCATACTGGCAGCTCGAAAGAATGAAATATTACATTTCATCGAAATCGCCATAGAACATGGCAATACGGGACTTTACGTGGCAAAGGCATTGCTGAACATATACAACGATTGGAGCACATGTAAAATAAGCGACCTTCATGCATTTCAAAAGAAACTGCTCGAAGGTATTGAACATGGCTGCCTCGCACCTGACAACTATTATGGATGGGAATGGTTGGAGGTGGCAGCCAAATATAACAATCCTGCCTGCTTCATGGAAGACATGGACCTATATTACGAAGTGCTCGACACGGCCGCCTCTCACGGTGTGGTAGAAGCCCTCGATATAATGAGTTCCATTTGGGAACCTGAACAAATCATAGAGGAGGACTGACACAAATCTGACAGTGTACCGTGGAGCGTAAACCACTACCCCATAACGAATTAGCCATTTTCAGAGTTGGTGTTTCGCCAACTCTGATTTCGGTTATATGTCTGATTGTCTGCGAGTTACGCTCCACACCTTATGTATCGTCCTAAAAAAAGTTTACCAAAAAAAAGTAAACTTTTTTACATGACTAGACAAAAAACGCGAATATCGCACCGAAACAAGTTGGCATGGGTATGGGATTCCACTTGCAAGGGCGAAAATTCCTGCGTGATATTTTCCGGAGGTAAAAGAATGCCAAATGTTGAATAGGTATAAAATATTTTATATATTTGCACCATCGCACCCCTCGGGAAGGGCCGAAGGATGAACCAGAATAATAATATAAACGATACTATAATGAGACTTACCCCCCCCTGCACTATCTAACGTATTGTGCCTCATTTGTTTAGCATCCATTCCATTCGGATGTTCGAAAGCTCCGGCAGATTTGTCCAATCTCGAAGACTTCGTAAAACACAGTTACCCTGTGCAAAGCCAGGCTCTGACTGACACCGTGGACCTGTTCATTGACTATTCATCCTGCGTGGCCCAGGCCAAAAATTCCAACTGGTACAATGCCACCCACCCTTCCATCGTCGACTGCTCCCCTACCTTCTATTCCATCAAGGGGAACAAAATCAAAAAAGAAACTTCCGACAGACAGCAAGTCTATCAGTTGCTCAATACCATCACTGAGGTCAACAACGCAGACATCAAGTCCGCTGTAAACATGATCGTCAATTCGAACCATCAGGCAGTACTCATCACTGACGGCGAATATTTCCTCAGCAATGCATCCCGCGACAATCTGAACAATCCTTATCTTGCAGAAGAATTCCGCACATGGCTTACGAAAGGATATGACATATATATTTATAGTGAGCCATATCTCGAAAACGGACGATATGAGAAGTTCCGCTACTACATGTTCTTCACAGACACGAAGATAAAGGACAATGTCTATGAGAAGTTCGCCCGCACGGTTCCGGCAGACGCGAGAGTGAAGCTTCTCCACCTGAACAACGGCGTTCCTGACATCACATTCGCGGAGGATTACCCGAATATCAACCAGGCACTTTCGCCAAATCCTGAAACGACCAGACGCAACAGTGTCATGGATGTCCAGGAGTATCTGCTTTCATGGTCCGACATGAACAGCTATCTCAAGACCGGCAGCATAAACGAAGATTACATTTTCAGAGGCCTGTTCGTAAACAACAGAGACGAGAACAGCTACAAGATAAACAAAGTGGACGCTGTCGTATATCAGATCTACGACGAATATACGGAGTTCTGCGACAGTCTCGCATTGGAAGGAACCCTCCCGGCAGCCGTTCCTGTCTCAAAATTAAAAAAAGTCAAGAACGTATTCAAGGTCAACGACGGCATATTCGAAGAAACCGGAGAGATCGTGCTTGAACTCAGCAAGAATTTCGACGGCTTCGGCGACAGGCTGTCGGACGAGCACCCGAACCTGCTCCGCGTGGACTTCGTCGTTTCCGAGGCGAAAGACAATTTCTCGGGCAATGACGGATTGAACTCATCGTTCAAGTGGATGTCCATGTCGAGAATGCATCAGAACATGCTCAACACATCCATCTACCAGAGCATTTCACAGACGATTTCAGATCCGAAGATGAATCCGGCTACTGAAAAATCCGTAATCTACACAGTGTACATCAACACCGCATCAATTTAAAAATCCAATAACATCATGTCCCTAATCAAAACCGCACCGGAGTTGGCAAATGCCATTTCCGCTACTTATCTTATCGACCTTGCAGTGGCAGTGGTATTCTTCCTCGCAATGATTGTCACAGCATTCATAATCAACTATGACTACGGCAAAGTCGACAATTCCGGCAAGACCAGAAGAGCATATTTCTTCATTTATGGAGTCCTTACGCTATTAGTTTCATTGGCATTGAACTGGGCATTGTTTTTCAGGAACATACGCATCGCGGCTTTTTCCAACAAATATCTGATGCATCTGGCGTTGGCGGCTTTCGCGGCTACTGCTGCCTATTACCTGATAAGCTTCATCACTGTAAAGCTGTCGAAAAACCGCAAGCTTTCCAGCATTTTCCCCAAGAAGGACTAAAGAATCAACCACAACAATTCACCACAACACATTATAATCATGCCTAAAAGTGTTTTCGTCGTCGGTATCGGTGGAACCGGTATGCGATGTATAGAAAGTTTTGTTCACTTGTGTGCAATCGGTATGTTCGACGACACAGAGGTGCACCTGCTCGCAATGGATACGGACAAGGACAACGGCAACTTCCGCCGTCTGGCCACTCTGGTCGACAACTATAAAAAAATCAACGGGGGACACTCGAAAAGCGAGACATTGTTCTCGGCCAAAATCAATTACTACCAGTTCAGCCCTGACTACGACAAGACTGACAATGCGACGATGGCCAGAATAATAAACAACAATGCTGACAATAACATTGAAATAGCAAACAGCGTTTCCGGAACGAGGGTAAAAGCTACCGATCTGGCCGACCTGCTCATTCGTCCGGAAGTAAAGGAAATGTCTCTGGCTCACGGCTATCGCGCACAGACCCAGATGGGTTCAATGCTCATGTATTACGCGATTCTGGAAGAGGCATATAATACCAGAAGCAACTCCGGCGGCCTACGCGATTTCCTCAGCAACCTGAACAACGGAAGCGCCGGCAAACAGGTATTCGTCTTCGGTTCAGTCTTCGGCGGCACGGGCGCATCTTCATTGCCGATAATTCCTCCGGCATTCAACGAGGCCGCGAAAATCATGTTCAACAATGACAGTATCGACCTCGTCAAGAACAATTACTATGGCGCCGTGATACTCACGAACTATTTCACGTTCGACATACAGTGCAATGAAAAGGTCTACGCAACGGCTGACAAATTCGCGCTGAACTCGCAGGCTGCGCTCAATTTCTACAACAATGACCAGACGGTCAAGGATGTTTATAAACGCCTTTACGTTCTGGGAAGGGATGCCGGTTCTCTCAGGAGACTGCCTTCCGGAGGCACCGGTGGAGCTGACCAGTGCAACCCTTCAGATTTCATCGAGCTGATGGCAGCATTCGCCGCACACGATTTCTTCAAGCAGTGCGACAAGCCGAATTCGTTCGACAACCCGGACAAGAGATTCGTATGCAGAGGCATTGACGACAACATTTCACACCTTTCATTCAGGAATTTCACCGAAGACGACAAGGAATTCATGAAGAGGCTGGGAGTCATGACGGTAACTTCATTCATCGATTCCGCTTATGAATATTTCGAGAACCTGAGACGGGACACCGTTCATTTCGACGAGAACGACCTCATCCCTCTGAAAAAATATTTCCAGATGTTCGGTATCAAGTCTTATACCGATGAAAAAGGAAGGCTCGTCAAAGGCTGGCTGAACCAGATAGTGGAGTCTGCAAAGGATTGCGGTTACCAGGAGGGGGCATTCTTCAAACCGACATTGTTCGCCTGCAGTTCCGACAAGGATTTCAAGAAGTACGAAATCAACGAAAAGGTATTCAATATGGAAAGCGCTCCGACATTCAAAGTCAAGCTGTTCTCCAATCCTTTCAATGTCATAAAGGACAAAGTGATAGACACCAAGCCGGAGAACAACAAAACCCTGGAGCAGCTGATGGAAAGGACATATCTGGCTCTTTCAAGTCTGTACTCATTATAAGCAACCATATAATTTGACTAGAAATGGCAACAAAACCACTACTTATAAATTCAACCCAGGGCAACAGCATTGACAGTTCCGACAGTTGGGTGGAAATGAAATCATTGGATGGTTTCATCAACAGCATCGTCACTTCCGACGGTTCAGAAAACGCCTCCTCAGAGCAATTCAACACTCTGGTTTCAGGCGTGCCGTCCCCATGGGCAAGGATAAAATTGACAAAATACGCACTTACATCAGACCTGACCGACAAGGACGACAAGAGGATACTCATTGAGTGCTACAGGCACATGCGCAGCGAGTGGCGCGGTCTCATGGCTTCCTATATCCTATTCTCCGACAGGTTCATAACCTCCAGTCCTATCCCGATGTCCGGCAAGAAAATAACGGAAACGTACGGCAGATTCGACGCCAGGAACATCCTCGGCGAAATGCTGTTCAATGACGGGACATTGTGGAAATACACATCCGACACAGGAAAAAATGAAGACGCCGCACCCAAAATCCAATTGCTGTACTACAAGGATCCGGATTCACCGGACCTGACATTGGTAGGCGCGACTTCACCTTACACCATTTTCTTCCCGTCCACGAATTATTCCATGAGCAATGCCGTCAGCACCTCACAGAAACGGGAAGAGATGTTCTGGATAGACGATGAAGGCAAATTCGCAGACCCGGCTTCCGAAAGATTCAGAAAGCATTTCGATGATGTAAGGACGAAGAAGGACTTCAAGAAAATCGTCCAGTTCCTGAGGGACATAAAGGAATGCCTGCCGGCTTACCAGGAGTCCCTGCTCAGCATCGGAGGAAACGATATCATTGACTCCATGAAGGATATCGGGAACACGATCACGACAATGGCGGAAGACTGGATAAAGGACATCACCAAGATATATTCCGAGGCCGAATTGAACAACATTCCGGTATCTATAAACACGGCGGCCAAGCCGTCGGGACCATTGGCGCAGTTGCTGAACAAGAAATATACTTACTGGTGGGGCGACAACCAATTCTCCGCCACAGAAAAGGAGGGCAAGCAATATCTGAGGATAGACAATGTCCAGGACCTGTTCGTCGACAGCAAATATCTGGTCGCCTTCAAGAGCACGCCGGAAGAATGTGAAAAGTATGAAAATGCGCCGGTAATCTACCTGAAAGCCGAGGACAACGGGAACATCTATTTCACCGCCCTGCCGTTCAGCAGATTCGCCATCGACAAATGTTTCAAGAACGAGACCTACAATATCGTCAATGGCAATGCCAACGTGAAGGTATCCGCCAAGGTGAATTCCAACATGATCAAAATCACGCTCACTGCCAAAATCAGCGACAACGAAGTAGACATCGCGTCCAAGGAATACAGCATCTATGAGCCTGATTCTCCGGCACATATCATCACATGGCCGAACTTCGCGTCCAGCCTGTGGAACAAGTACTACTACTATAGCGAGTACCCTATAAACGGCTCAGGCATAAAGGCTTCCCCTATCTTCAAGGGTTTCGGGGGCAATGATGACAATTCCGCTCCGATACTGGATTTCACATTGAAGGACGAGGCGACGCAGGCAGAACTGGAGAAGAGATATCTCGTTTCATATCCTGTCGGCAAAGTCGATTCTTCCGCACACAGATACGAGATAATCCGCAGCGAATATCCGATTTATCTGGTCCAGCTCGGAATCGACCGTGACGAACAGGAATATACGGCAGGTTTCCTCATGCTGAAGAAAGGCGACAACGGAGGAATGAAAGAAAAGATCACCACCGTGGATTCATTGGCAAACGCCACTGTCGGCATCGACTTCGGAAGCACGAACACATGTGCCTATTACCGCTCGGACAAGGACGAGAAAACTATCCCTATGCCGTTCAGCAACAGGAGGTTGTCGCTACTTGGATTCGACAATCCGGCACGCAGTCTCGCCCAGAAGAACGAGCTCCTGTTCATTTCGAACGAAGAGACCATAAACAACAACGGACAGGTCAAGTCCTGGCTCCATTCGCACAACAGCCAATATATCGCTTCGGCCAAAAAGGAGAACGAGCTGATCGGCGGCGTGCCTGTGAATGAGACGAACATCGCGGTCAAGGAAATCAGCGAAAACTTCATAAAGACCAATGCCGGTGAGCTGTACAGCAACATGAAATGGCTCTCCGACACGAAAGGCAATGAACTGAAGAAATCTTTCATGAACACGCTTTGGGTCATGATTTGCGCTGATTTGTTCGACGCCGACCTCAAGCCGGAAAACCTGTTCTGGTCATATCCGAGTGCCATGAGCGGCAACGACAGGAAGAGCATGAGCAAGATATTCAATGACTTGCGCGACACGCCGATTGACGGTGTCAGACTGAGGAAAATCAAGTCTCATACTGAAAGTGAAGCTGTCTGCTCATACGCCATCACGAAAAAAGTATCTCTTCAGGACAACCGTCTGTTCGTCGGCATTGACATAGGCGGAAGTACCAGCGACATCCTGATTCTCGGAAACGGTAACGGAAACGGCAGCGGAAACAAGACTCTGCTTTCGCAATGCTCTATCAGAATCGCCGCCAACCATTTCTTCAAGGCCGTCAACTCTTCAGCCAAGTTCAGGAAAGCATTGTACAAATTCCATGAGTCCAAGGCTACGAAGGTCAAGGTCATAAACATCGAAGATATCATCAGCAATGACAAGGCAGTCTATTCAAGGGCGCCATATTATCTGAACAATATTTTCGACCAGCTCAACGGTGGCGACGAGTTCAGGAAATTCTACAATTCCCTGAACCAGGATGTGCCTTCAGCATTCTGCCTGCCGTGCTACATTACCGGAATTCTCGTGTTCTATGCCGGACTGCTCACACGCAAGGCCATAAGCACCAACGAATTGCAGAAAGACATCGACGAGATACACATGAGATATTACGGAAAGGGCGGCAGAACTTTCGAATGGATATACGGTGTGTATGAAGACGATGCCAAGAGATTCTATGCCAAGTGCTTCAAGGCAGGTCTCGGAAATGACGGCATAAAGTTCTTCTGCGACAATGCACAGGACATACTGTCGGAAGACATGCTTGAGAACAAGTCTGAGGTCGCAATCGGACTCGTAAATCTCAAACCGGACATTGACGGCATCTACAATGCTCCAGAGGACAACGGAGACGACTCTTCCGTAACTGACGACCCTAAGCAATTCCTGTCGGAAGTGTTCGGAGAGAAAGGTTTCTACTATACTGATTCTGACGGAAACAAGACTGAGATTGATGAATTGGACATCGTCGACGGGGCATTCATCAAGAAGCTGCATTGTCCTAGAGAGTTCGAAAACTTCTCGAAGTTCATCTCACTCTACACGAACTTCCTGGAGGAGACCGGCGTGATCAGGGACACACAGGACATCCAGACATTGAGGGACGAGAAGAAGAGCATTGAAAATGTCAAGCAGTTCTTCGACAATGACAAGGAATACGCCAAATATCTGGAATCCCGCAACACCGAGCATCCGTCCACATACAGGATGCCGCTGTTCATAGCCGAGGCATTGTACTACCTCGACAAAGTACTCCTTCCTGAAGTGTTCAAAGACTAAAAAGAGGTTTGGAATTACATGAATGACTACTTTTTGATACTCTATGTCGGCAACGACTACATCGTTCCGATCATAGACTCCCTGAAAGGAGACATGTACGAATACAGGCAAGGTGACGACAACCGCCTCTGGCTGTATTTCCATGAGGAGACGGACACTACGGACGTTACTTTCGGAAGGGAAAATTTCCGTTTTTCGATGATGGAGAAAGAGTCTTATTTCGGTCGATACTGGGAAAACGTATCGACCGAAAAGACCGTTTCCATCCATGGGGTGAAGGCGCATTATCAGGATCTCGTGAAATTGTCCGGCCTGACGGACACGCTTGCCAATTTCTATCACGGCATCGTTCCGGGAACGGCAGACATTCCTACGGTGTGCATTTTCGATGACAGCATCGATCCGCGCGCAAGGCTGAAGTTCCTGAAAGTGATTTCAAATTGCGGGTTCAGGACAGTTTCCTACAGTACTTCCTTCAATTCGCTGACAGCTCTCTATTTCAACGGCGACGTGTTCGGGCGTTCGGAGTTGTCCGATTCTACGGAAGGCTTCGGAAAGAAAATCGTAACCATCTCAGCTTCCGGCACTTCCGTAAATATTTCAGCATTGATTTATCTGGACGGTTCGTTCGTGACTTGCAGTGACACCATGAGGATACCGACCGGCGGAGAGAACCCTGTCAAGGAGGCATTGGTAAGACATATCGTCGATGAGAACAACCGCACCAACGGATTCTTGACACCGGAGGGCGTTCGCAGAGAGTATCTGTACCAGATGCAATACGCGGAAGAATGGCTGAAACTCGCAAACGAGACAGATGACAATTCATCTTTCAAGGTATCGTACCATCTGTCCATCGATCCGGAAATCAGCTATAGCCTGAATATCAGCAAGTCCTTTATACTGCGGAAACAGGCGGAACTCGTAAAGCCGGTTTCCGACGGACTTGCGAAATTCTGTTCCGGCATGAATGCTTCTGACATTTCCGCATATCTGTTCATGGGTGAGATGTTCGAGACGGAACAGCTGTACGAACTTCTGGCCAAGATCAGCACCGGAAAGAGCCACTATATCAGCAGCATCGAATACCCGGAAATTCTCCATAAATATTTGAAGGTCAATGCCGGGCTTACGGAAGACCCGAAAAATTTCGACAAGGTGACGGCAGACAGGACCAGAGCGGCAAATTCTGCCAGACTGTGGTCGACGGAGTCCGGAAAAATCCTCAGCCTGAAAAAGGCATTGACGGAAATCGTTCCGGATTTCAAACTCAGGGTCCAGTCCTTCAAGAACAAATGTTCTTCTGCATTGGCATCAATGTCATCGGCGCTGGAGACCAGCAATTTCAATCAGGCTGACGACCACCTCGGCAGCCAGGATGAGGAAAGACAGATGCTGAAGAACCATATCGTTCAGAACATCATGTCCGTCATCGACCAGCAACAGTCTCTCCGGCAGCTGCTTATGAAGGTTTCAGAATATCCTTTCGCCAAGAAGGTCGTATCGGAAATCAATGAACTTCATGACAGCATAGAGGAGCTTTCCAAGGTTTATGACGAGCAATGCCACCTGCTTGAGGAAGGAAAGGCAAAGGTCAGCCATTTCAGGGAATGTTATCCTAAATACAAGAAACTCCGTGCAGATTTCGAATCAGCATCGGGTCTCGAAGAGAAACGCAGGATATTGAACGAAATGTCGGGACTTACCGGAGAACCGCTTCCGGAGGACCCTTCAGAGGTCAATGGCGTCACTGTCGAGCTCAGCGGCGATGTGGAATACAAGAAGTCGCTCTTCAGCAAGAAACCTGTAAAGGTCAATATAAAGATGAGAATTTCAGGATGCGGCATTCTTCCGTACAATTGCGTGCTGGTAGTGTCCGGCTCCCCTATCTCGTTCATTGACAGGCGCTGCACCTGCATTGACATTCCCAAGGGAACGGAGCGGTCATTCCAAACGGAGTTGGCTCTGCCGCTGCCGAACGCTGCCGACGGCAAGTACATCAATGCCCGACTTTTCATCGATGATGAGAAAGAAAAGATGTATGATCCTGCCAAGGTTTCCTCTAATATCCTATATATAAACATTTGACAATAATATCATGAAAATACGCTGTCCATACTGCTTTAAGGAATTCGACAATTCCAAAGCGATGCTGATATGCTGCAACACCTTGAACAGGTGCAAATTGGAAACAACTCCCGAGTACACCCAATATTGGAAAGACTTTGGAAGCAACTCTGACACACCACGCCCCCATGTCTACAAGGGCGGATGGTCGCTGATGGGTGCGCCGAAAATAAAGCCTTGCCCCATATGCGGTGATGACGTCCCGAATTATGTATGTCCGCATTGCCATAATGCACTTCCTAAAGACATGGTTCTTTATGGTCCCGATATTATACCTGTAATCGGCGGCCCTGGCACCGGCAAGACCTGCTTCATGTTGGCGCTGCTACAGCAATTGAACAAATACGGTTCAAGGGTCAATCTCATTTCTTTTGTCGACAGCATGTATGGTGAGGAATACAAGGCTTATGAGGACATGACCAAGACACTGTTCGCCACCAAAATGATGCCCGACAAGACATCCATAAGCGACAATACCATATCTCGGCCATGGTTCATAAGAATTGAGAACCATAATAAAAAAAAGAACACAAAACCGACGTACTTGATATTCTATGACATTGCCGGCGAGCAGTTTGAAGATGCCAACATAATGCTGTGCCAAGGTGCTTTAAGGTATGCATCAGGTGCAATCGTCCTTCTGGATTCCTTCGATCTTCCTGTCGTCCAGGACCTTCTTAAATCACTCGGCAAAACGTCGTCAGAGAATCATTTCAGCATCGAAAAGACGGTCAAGGAATTGTTCAATATCACCTCGAACCATGAAAAGATTCTCCAGAACAAGCCAATCGCCTTCGCATTCAGCAAGGTAGACATTTTGGACAAGTACAGGGCCTCACTCAAATCCTTCGAGAATACGGTAGATTTGAAGCAGAACAGTTTCTTCCTGAACAGAAAATATGCAGGCAAACAATTGTCGGCAGATGATTTCAATCAATATCTTATGGAGATTGACCAGAAAGACCACGATTTCCGAAATGCATTGGTAGACTGCGACATGGAAAACATGCTCCATAACAACAACTGGGATGAGAAAAATGTGGAATTCTTCGGCGTGTCCTCATTGGGAGCCGAGACGGAAAGAGACGGCAGCCTGAATGTGGACAAGGTTTCACCTTACAGAGTTGTGGATCCGCTTGTCTGGGTCATGCACAAACTAGGCAAAATCGGAAGCGAGAGCAAATAAACCAGTATAATAACATTAAAAACTGATGATATGAAATTCCAGGAAATCCTTTACAATTCCTCCGAATCTTCCATAACCGGGAGCGTCGGATTCGGTGTCAGGGCGAAGACTGACGGGGCGTCGGAAGATGTTCTGAAAGCATTGAACAAGTCCAGCTTTTTCCTGCGCAAGTACTCGACCGGAACTTTTAAAGTCCCAGCTCCAAAAGCATTGCTGGAAAATCCGTCCGCGATACTGGATTATCCTGTAAACTATGCTTACAGAGAGACCAAGACCGAGGACGGGCGCACGATTTACGTTTTTCTCCGGCAGATCCCGATAGTTTTCGACTACGCGTTTTTCATCGACGGTGAAGCGACTAGGCCAGGAAACTACGGATATGACGCCATCGTTTTCGACCAGAAACCAGAACCGGAAGCATTTGAGATTTTCTATGATGCTCCTGCTCCGGGCGCCAGGGCGTTCTTCCCTGCAAACCGTGTGTTGAGCAAGGACAATCCGGAGCTCAAGTCCATCATGGTGGGCAAGCCTTCCCCGCTTCCGGAAGGGGAACTGGATGTAAGGACAGCCGCAAACGGACCGATAAACCCGATAGCATTGAACATATTCTTCCATTACGTGGAGGCGATGCAGGAAGGCAAGTCATTGATAGTCCGCATAGAAGACAAGGACAAGAACATCATAATCGCTGACCTTTTCAGGATTCTCGGAAAATATAGTGCAGACGTGACATTCGATGCATGCTCTTATGAACAGGGCTTCAGCGCAGATACGAAAATCACCTTCATCAGCCAGTATTATCCTTATCAGCTGATGATTCCTGGTGACAAATTCGTACAAAAAAACGCGGCTGATGTTCCGGATACGCCTCTGTACAAGGATTATGCAGAGAAGATGAAGGAGCAGATCCAGAAATGCGACTACACTGAACTCCACAAATTGTCATCCTGGATCTTGTCTGGAGAATGGAAACACACTGCCGGAAAATCGGAAGACATTGTCACCGGCTACTTCACATATTGCTCGAATCCGGATCAGTTCACATTGCCGATGACAGGCAACAGGGAGTTGCTCCGCCTCATCGCCGCGAAAAAGGGAGCGACATCCGCGAGAATACTGGAGCTTGGAAATGAGGTCCTTACAAATGCGTCGGACGAGACAGGGACTTTCGTCAAGGCGCTCAAGACGATTGCCGATTTGAAGGAGGACGGGTTCGACGTGTCTTCGCTGAAGGACAAGTTTTCTACCAGGTACACAGTTCTGGCTTCAGCGACTCCAGAGGCAATGGCGGGAGCATTTTCTGCCCTCGGGAAATCTTTCTTCGAGTATTTCCTGGACATTGCACAGTTCGGCGGAAAATACGATTACCTGTCTTCACCGGCATTGAGACCGATATTGAAAGATGTATTCTGCTATATAATTCCTAAACGCGAAAAGCGGATTCCGGTTCTGCTGGAGCAGCTCGTTCCTGCGGTCGGAGAAGATGAGACCGTCAAGATGCTGAAATTGGCGGAAAACGACGCGAGGGCCAGAGAACAGGCTTATGTCAATATCATCAAGACCTCGCCGGAAAAAGTTTCCGTCATTTCGCCGGTGATGTTCAAGGACATCGTCAGCCCTGCAACCAATTTCATCAAAGAGTTCAAGTCACAGGCACAGAATCCGGACTTCGCGGCGCTTTTCTATTACAGTGCAGCGCATATTCCTGTCACGGACGCGTCCGCTTTCATCGAATCGAACGCCCAGCTGATGAGCGACAATGCCGCTTACAAGAAAATGGTTTCTGACGGTGAGGGCAAGAACCACATCTATCACAGGCTCATCGCCGACATCATCAGGAAAATCACTGACAAGAATGCCGCGAAGATGGCAGATTTCATCAATCTGAACATTCTGGAACCTCTTTTCAATGACAACCCGAAAGAGCTCAAAGAGTGGTGCCTTTTGAGCGACATGCTGACAGGTCAATATGATGAGGATATCTCTCTCAAATATGAGCTGGCCCGTGACAGTCAGGCCAATAAGATTTTCTCGGAAATCGCGTACAAATGCCTTTCTACAGCTTCCGGACAGAATGAAATCAGCAAGTTGATAAACGACATGCTCGGAAAGGGATGCCTCGACAAGAAGAAATTTGTCGAGATGGCGAAATCATTGAAGAAAAAAGACATCATCTGTGCGGCGGGAACTTACATGGAATGCTCAGGAATGAAGTTCCAGGATGCAAAAGTCTTTGTAGATGAAGCATTTACAGAATATGCAGACCAGATTCTGGAGACTTTCTACAAGAACGATTTCAAGTCTTGGAAACGCAAGCAGGCCATGAAATCATTCTTCTCCAATCTGTTCAAGAAGAAGAAAAAACCATCAGATAATATGAAACTGAAAACACTATTGATTCCATTATTGTTCATCTGCTCGATGTTCCAGATTTCCGCAAGGGATTTCGGAGAGAATATCACCAAATACGAGTACCGTTATGTGGTGAATTGCCGGGCGCTGAACCTCAGGGAAAAACCGAAAACAGGTAAAGTCGTCATGGGCGCCAGACAGGGCGATGTCCTCTACGGCACCATTGAGACCGTTCCGGGGGAGACTTGGAACTGGCTCAAGGTGGACGGCGTGGAAATGTATGCATCCACGCAATACCTTGTTTCAGAGGTCAATCCGAATTATATGAAACCCGTGAGTCCGTATAAACTGAACACGTATGATTTCGAAAGGACATTGCGGATACAGAGGATTGTCCGATGGATTTTGCTGGGACTTTGCATCTTGGCTTTCGTCATATTCATGATCACGTTCGGCTGGGAATGGATATACGAATTGCTGGCCGAAACGGTATCAAGCAATCGGAGCATGCTTCTATGGTTCTATAGAACTCAACCATATCGGGCGGTATGGGCATTGACAGAAATAATCGTACTTTCAATCCTTGCCGGAATCATAGTCCTGATGACCGTTGCTGGTATAGGCTGGGGACTGATGGCCCTGGTATGGGTATTGATGTGGGCTCTGGTCGTCATCGGATGGATACTCGTCATAGGTGGCGTAATTACCATCGTAGTCGCTATTTTCAGCGGAGGAGAAGAGAAAGGATGCCTGGTAGGATTTGGCGGCATAGCTGCAATATTCCTCGGCTACTGCATCCTGAAACGGGAAGAAGATATTCTGGACTTCGGCGAAATGGCATTGGACAACGGAAAGGCCTTCTTCCAGCACCTATATATCATCGACTTCGTAAGAGATTTGTTCCTGGTATATTGGAAGACCGGTCTCATCATCATCCTCACTCCTATCGCGATATTCCTGGCACTGGTAATTATAAACTTCATAGTTTCAGGCATTCTCATCATCATCGAGAAAATCGCCATGAGACACTACAATATAAAGAATCCATGCCCTGTTTGCCAGCATAATTCCGAACCGGCAATATATTTTTCAAGGAAGAAAGACGGAACGATTGCAGATCTTCCGGTAAAACTCCAGCCGGGACGGTACGGACTGCTGCACATCAAGCATCCTGACACTGGAGAAATCATGCCGACCATGTTCTTCAATGGCAAAGACAAGTGTTTCCGCAAATGTGGCCATTGCGGCGCGGTAATCAAGGCTGACATGGGTATCGAGAAACACATTGCCCTGGTCGGTGTCGCCGAGTCCGGCAAGACGACATTGGCGTACCGAATGATAACCCAACTTATCTCCAACGGTTATGCAAGACTCATGGACAAGGACAACATGGACTCCGTGGTCAAGAATGACATCGAGACCGCAGTGGCAAACATCAAAAAAGGTGAAAGTATTCTTGAACAGCCTTATCCGAACAAGACCGAAGTCGGACTGATGCGTTCTATACAGCTCAAATTGAGACGTAAAGATTCTTCGATAGATTACAGGCTTTTCATCAATGACGTGGGAGGCGAGTTGTATGACACCACTTCAGTGGACAGCAGCACTTCGACACAAATCAGCCTTTTCGCGAGGAACGTAAATACGATATTGTTCCTTGTGGATCCTATGACCACTGATTTTTCATACAATGACGTGTCTGATGAATTCAAGGGATGGCTCAAGAAGAATCAGAAGCCTAATACAGTCAAGATCAACATCAAGAGAACTGCCGACAGGCTCATTGATCTGCTCACAGCGCACAACTTGAGCGACAAGGACCTGGGCAAAATCAATTTCGAGTTCATTCTGGTGAAAGCGGATCTCGGGTATCTTGACAAAGTGGACAACGGAAATGAAGAAGCGCTCAAAGGGTTCATGTATTCCGACATGGGTCTGGAGCCGCTCATCCAGACTGTGGAGACCAAGTTCAAGAATATCGGCTACAGCGTATATTCAGCCAACAAGAAATACTCCGGTTATCCATACATAACAACGAACCTTATCGAGAGGATTACCACGAAATTGGGTATAGCTCCGCTTGAAAAACTACCAGATGAACATGAATAGGACAATCATAATCCTGGTAACAGCGTCTATTGCAGCGCTGTTACTGGGGTCCTGCGGGACAACGGCTGAAAAACAGCTGCGCAACCTGGATTCGTTCGTCGACAAGGTCGAGGCGGATGCGGAGAGCTACACTGACGAGGATTGGGAGAGTCTCAATTCCGAGTTCGAGGCAATGATTTCCGACATTGAGGAGAATTCCGAGAATATGACCGACGAGGAAAAGGAACAGGCTCTCAACGCCATCGGAAAGTACTACGGCATCTGCGCCAAAAAGGGCTTGGAAACCGTAGTGGAGGGCGGCAAAAAGGCCATGGATTCCCTGATACCGTTCCTCAAAGGTTTCTCTGACGCTTTCAAGGACGTTGACTAGGCGTGGAGCACTAACCCCTGTCCCATAACAAATTAGCCATTTTCAGAGTTGGCGAAATAACAACTCTGAAAATGGCTAACTATTTAATAACCATCCGTTTACACTCCACACCTACAGCGAGATGAGCGCCTGGCGCGGGGCTGTGTCGTGGCGGCGGCCTACGTTGAAGGAAATGCCGAAATTCAGACCCAGGTGAAGTTGTCCGTATGGGTACGGAATGCCTTCGGCGGTCGCTTTGGCGTACTTGAATCCGATGGCGTCGGCACCCAGGAACATGTTGAATCCTGCAGTGTGGAAGCCCAGGGCAGCGCCCATTGTGGAGCCGTAGGACGAAATGGCGTAGTTCGTGGCCAGACTGAACCATTTGCATGGCTTCAGGTTGGCGTAGAAACGGCCTTCAGACCAGGTATACGGTCCATTGAAACGGGTCGAGCTGAGGAAACCGGCGGTGAGGCCATTGTAGAAAGGCATCACATATTCGGCACCGAAATTCAGGGTCATTGTCAGCATCTTGAACTTGCTGGCATCCTTGGCTGTCCTGTAGAACTTCGCAAGGTCCTGGAGATCATCGCCGAGAGTCTTGAACTGCTCTGAAAGCGAATTCTCCTTGCCCTCGCCCTCGTCGAACGAAATATTGTCGAAACCTTCGAACGACCAGCTGTCCTTCCTGGTCTTCGCCTCCGTGACGCTGTTCCATGAAATACCGCCAATGTCATTCAAAGCAAGGGAAAGCCTCAGGCCGGGAATCAGTTCCAGTTCCGCACCGAGGTCAATGGCAGCACCATAACCGCCTATTACCGAGCCGATATCGGAGCCGTTGAATTCCTTGAAACCGAACTTGTCCAGAAGGTCGGCATCCTCGGGAGAATCAATGTCCGCGCCGGTTTCCCCCTTCGTCTTGACGTCAAGAAGGCCGCAGGCTGCGGTCAATGTTCCACTGGAAGTGACGCTCCACTTGTCCTCGGTCATCTGGACACGCATCTTGTCAATACGGGCCTCGGCGCTTCCCTCGCCCATGAGGAACTTCACACGTGCACCGACATTGATCTTATCCGCGAACTGACGCGACCAGCCGAAGGAATACTCCATATAGGCATCAGCCTTGACAGCCATGTCCGAAATGTCGTAATACTGCGACTTGCCGGCATTCTTCATGAAGTCGAAGAGGCTGTACGGAACGTTCAATCCGGCATTGACACGCTGGCGGATACCGAAGGTGAAGAACGACTTTCTTCCCCAGATACCGAGCGAGAAGATGGACATGTCCACGTTCACACCGAGCCTGTTGTTATTCTTCAGTTTTCCAAGGAAATCATCCGGGGAGACAGCTGAGCTCATGAATGTAGTCAGCTGACCGTCAACAGGATATAGGAATGTATTCACACCCATGTTACTTTGTGCGGACAATGCCGTGCCGCCAAGTGAGGGCATGGAAAAATAGCTCCGCTCCGCTGAAAATGCGGGGTTCAGGTCCCCCCTTCCGTTATATCCGCTCATGAAATAAGCGGAACGCAACATCGTCTGCTGTGCGAAAGCGCTTGCTGCCACCAGCATTGACACCAATATCGTAAAAAGAATTTTTCTCATGATTTTCATAGATTAAAGACCGGAATCAATGTCCATTTTGGCCTGGAGCCTGATTTTCATGTTCTTGAACTGCACACCCTGGTTCTTGTTCAGGCAGACCCCGGCCAACGTGCCCGGATCACTTCCGGTAAGGTTCAGGCGAAGGCCGTCAAGCCTGCGCATCTGCTCCGCGCTACCTTCCAGATTCAGGGTCAATGCCGATGTAGATGGTTTTTCGACGGATCCTGCCGGAATATTTCCGTCCAATGATACCTTTATTTCAGGAATGACATTGCCGTCCACATCGATGGCAGCGGCATCGAGAGAAATGGACAAAGGAATCATGTTTACGAAATCGAACTTCACGTCAGCATTACGGATTTCCAATGAAAAACTCTCATCCTTAGGGTTGAAAGTCTCATTCCAGCCTGTAAAGTCAGTGCTGTAAACTATCCTGACATCCTTTCCGAATGCCAGCGAGGCAGCCACTTCATAATCATAAACGATATTGTACCTGCCACCCGAGGTCAACGTCACGAACTCGTCAGCAGCCTCTACATCAATGTTTTCCACACCTATGCGGTCAGGCACAATGTTGATGATCGATGACAAGTCAGGCACTACGACAGATGCAAATCCGGTCGGAACGCCTTCTCCGGTCCTGGAAACATAGAGCCGGTTCATCCCGGAAGGACTCAGTGTGACAGCCTTGCCTCCATTGGCATTGCCGACATGAGCAGAACGCCTGTCCGCGCCCTTGTATGACATGATGTCGGCATTGAGGTTCAATGTAAGAGGCGTGCGGTTGTCGATATCGATCTTCAGCACAGGATTGTACAGGTCGAGGACCACATCATCGCCGCTCACGAAATCAGGCAACGTGCCCACATTCGAAATGAAAGGCTCGATGACAATGCCCGGGTTCACCTTGGCCAATGCGGTCTTCACGGTCAATGATGAAATGGACATGTCGATATCGGCTGCAATTTCATTCGGAATCGCCGCCACAGTAGCTCCAAAGTCAGACAATACGGCATTCACATCGAAGGCCCCCAGTTTCACCTCATCGTTCAGCACAATCTTATGCTGCAACGGGAGGAATCCCTGCCCCGAAGGTATCTTGTCGAAATCAATGCCGACGATATTCAGATGATAGTTCTTGGCCGTCTTGGTGACCTGTGTACTCTTGATTATCAGGATATTGCCGTTCTGATTGAAGTTCATGCCTGTCTCTTTTACATCTGCAAATTCCAGATAGTCAGGAAAATCAATGGTCAGGTCAGACAAAGTCGCCTTTCCTGCAGTCGTCTTCAAAGAGACGGTCACGATGCCTGAAACTTCAGCATCCTTTACAGCCAGAATTTCCGTCGGGACATTTTCATTGACCGTCATCGGTGTCGAAGAGGCCTTGAAATGCTTGGTGTACGGTGTAGACGGAACCGCTCCGCTTGACGGCAGCGGGAGTTCGCTCTTCTTGATCGTGGCACTGTATCCGCCGTCCGTCACCAGCTTGTCCGGGAACGAGAAAACCGGCAGCGTCACATCCGAAGATGTACCGCGTCCGGTTACAGAAATATAGTAATTTCCCGAAGCATCAGCTTTCAGGACATCCTTGTCATCGTTACCAAGGTTAAGGAAGTCATCGACCAGAATAAGCTCGGAGTTTCCCAGCGGCGCGCTGATATCCCCGTCAATGCTTATATTCGTGTCAATGTCTTTCGTAAGATCGTAATCCTCATTGAAACATGAAGTTACGGATACTGCTGCAGAAAGCATTGCCGCGCCCGACAGCAGATGGGTCAAATTTCTTTGCAAAGACATAAAAAAAGGTTTTCGCAAAGTTACCCAATAATTCCGCAAATTCAATGTACTTGGAGCATTTCCTTCAGCCGGTCCAACGACATTGATGTAAAATCATTGATCGCATAGTCGGACAGAGGCTCGACCACCTCCCGCGGGTTCGAAGTCACGAGTCCCACGACGGTGGCTCCGCTCGCGCGCGCAGCCTTCAGCCCATTGACGGAGTCCTCGAACACCACCGTATCTTCCGGCGTTCCCCCGAGTGCGCGCATCGCCATCAGGAAGCATTCCGGATCAGGTTTCGAGCGCGTAAACGACTCACTTGTAAACACATGTCCGACGATATCCTTGAAATCTGGATAATGCCTGTAGACATTTTCCATCTTGGCCTTGTTCGAGCTTGTGACCACAGCCGTCGGGACGGAAACCGCCTTCAGCTGTTTCATGAACTCCATCACTCCGGGAATCGGCGCATACGACATGTTCTGCTCGAATTCATACAATTCTTCGATGATATGTTTCTGCAGTTCCGCCTGTCCCTTGAAGTAAGTATCCAAGATATGGGTCAATGTCTGTCCTTTGCTCAATCTGCCGATTTCGCCGACATCGCCGTACTTTTTGCCAATGTTGTTCCAGAGCACGGTGTACTGCGACTCCGTGTCCAGAACAACACCATCCAAATCGAAAAGAACGACCATTATTTGGAGAGTCCTTTGTTGATTTCGTGAGCAAGATACTCGTAGTGGGTCTTGTCGACGCCCTTCGCAGAAGAAGCTCTCTTTTCTACTACCTTCTTGATTTTCAGGAGAGTAGAGTAGAATGCAGCCTTGCCCTGGATCTTGATGTCAGATTCCTTGCGGGCTGCAGTGAGGCTGTTTTCCTCCGCATGAGCATGACCGCAGCCGATATGCTGGCATGGCCATGTGTCATCAATTGCCTCTACACCATGAGCGAAGATGTCATCAGCAGCGAAACCTTTCGCACTTACAGGGCTTTCAAGCAGACCGAGATAGTCGAACATGCTGTAGACGAACGCATACTCCATGTTTCTGTCAGAAAGCGTAAGCTGCTTGCCGGCAATGGTCTTGCCGAATACCAATGAATAAATGTCATCGATATACTCTTCTACGGTGTAAGGATTCTCAGCAAGTCTGGAAGTGTAACCCACCTTCGGATATGTGGCAATCAGGTTCCTGATATAAGCGGCCTGAAGGTCATTGACCAGAGGGTTGGAAGGCTCGAACTTGCGGAGCAGGTCAGGATTTTGGAGCCATTGCGGCATCTCTGCGGCTTTCGTATAGATGAACTCGAGAGCCTCTTTCTGCTTTTCTCTGGTAACAGGCTCAAATGCCTGCTTGCCGTCACCGTGAACAGGGTAGAGAAGGAAGTTTCCGCCGATGTACTTCATGACATGGCCCATGTAGCGGTTGAACTGCTTGAGGACCTCGCCATACATCTCGTGGGTATATTTGTAGTTCTCGCCGTCCCTTGCAGTCCACTCGTCCAGATGCGACATAATGATCTTAAGGTTGCGCATACCATACTCGCTGGCCTTGACAGCATCGTCACCGAGGGATTCGGTCTGCGCTGCAGGGTCGACAGAAGACAGGAATTCCTGCTCGCCATACCAGTACATAGGGTCGTCGGTATGAGCCTTGATCCACTCGTTCAGAACCGGTTTCTCATCTTCCGGAGTAGCGGCCCCATAGATAGGCTTGTAACCCCAACTGATTGCATAGTAATCATATACACCAAGCCTTGGAGGAAGAAGCCATGTTACGCCATCACCCGGCTGAGCCACATAATTGTAACGGGCATAGTCCATTACCGAAGGAGTGGTACCGTATTCGTCGGTGAAGGTCTTGCTGCGGAGAGAATCCACAGGATAAGCATAAGAAGACCTCATGTTGTGCATAAGACCGAGAGTGTGTCCGATTTCATGAACCACAAGATATCTGAGAAGCGGTCCCATCTGCTCTGCGGTATATACCTCCCTTCTGGATGCAGGCTCCACTGCAGAAGTCTGGATGAATGACCAGTTGTGCAGGAGTTTCAGCACGTCATGATAGAAATATACTGAACCGTTGATGATTTCGCCTGAACGAGGGTCTGTCCATGAAGGGCCCATCGCATTGGCAGTCTGGATGGAAGCATATCGCAGACAAGAATAGCGGATGTCATCCGGATTGAAGTCCGGATCGTCCTTAGGATAATCCTTGGCTACGATTGCATTCTTGAAGCCGATGGCCTCGAAGGCTTTCTGCCAATCCTCGATACCCTCCTTGAGGTAAGGACGCCATTCTGCAGGGAATGCATCGTCAATATAATAAACGATAGGTTTCTCCGGCTCCACCATTTCTCCGGCCTTGTATTTTTCCAGATCCTCAGGCTTAGGAGCTATGTTCCAGCGGTTTATATAGCTTACAATTTCGCTGCGGTCCTTTTTCTCCGTATACTCGACATGTCTGTCCTTGAAGTATCCGATACGGTAGTCTGCAAGTCTAGGACGCATCGGCCGGTCAGGAAGCCGGATCATTGAAACCGAAACTACAGCAGTAAACGGCTCTGATGCCACGGTATATACCATTCTGGTACGGAATACGATGTTCTTAGGGAAGGCCTTGAAATCAAGAATGGATGACATGTCTGACTTGAACGAGCCTTTCTTCCTGCTGATGCCGAACAGTCCGTCAAAAGGAGATGACGGGATGAACGGCGACATATATGACTCATCGCTGCAGAAAAACTTGGTGACATCAATCACGACACCTGTGGAATCAGGATTGACAGCCTTGATAGGGAAAGCCTTCATGACAGGCTTGGCGTAGTTCAATGCAAACCCTTTGGAAATGGACTCTGCAGAATCACATACGGCACGGATGGTGCCGTCCAGAAGATAAACCTTGTCTTCATCGCAGCTCCACTCGACCAGTGTAGGCTCGCCAGGCATCTGACCTGCAATGACATCCGAATTGTCACTTGTGGATGATACCTTGGTGGCGAGCAGCATCGGTTTTCCCATCAATCCGAAAGGAATCTCCAGGTAATACGTGCTCTTCACCTTGTGAATGTCCATGACACCTTTGGCGGTCTCCGCTTCAGCAGTAATGACCTTGTCATAGCTTTTCTTGGACGAAGCCTCAGACTTCGTAGTGTCTGCGCTTTCTTTCTTCGCTCCTCCCTTCAGAAGACTCGCGAGAGACGGCTGCGCACCCATAACCGCTGTTCCGGCAAGCATTGCTACAGCCCCGACAGCCAGCATTTTCATCATTTTTGTTTCCATCTACCTTTTTATATTTAGCAAATTTTATTTGGCATATTTGTTTCCTATCGCCTGCAAATCCACTCCGCAATTATCCTTTACGGCCTTTATCAATATGTCATATTTGATCCTGAGAATTTCGTAACCTTCCATAAGTTCCTGCATCTGTGCTGAAGAATGCGTCACGATTGTCTTGACGAAATCCGAAACATCCAACTCCTTTTTAGGACAAACACAAGGATAAACTCCGTCAGGGTCATAACGCCAGAAACCGACCTTTCTCGGATAGTCAGGATCATTTTCATATTGCTTGTATTCATCCTGCTTGAAAGAGACTCCGTAATACTTTTCACTAGGAGAAAAGAATCCTTCAGGAATGGTCATCAGATTGTTCGAATAGATATAATTTCCCCAGAGATATCCGCTTACCTCTCCCCTGATATCAGCCAACTTGTCCTCATCGGTAGGGATGTCTCCTTTATGGAGCCTTCCGATAGCGATATAACTCCTGCCGGAGCCGACCAGGAGGTCGTCACTCTTGCTGGTAGAAACGCTTATACTGTCGGCGAGAAGCACCTTCAGAGGAAAATATTTTTTCGCAAACTCTTCCGGATAGACCTCGGTCAATACAGCCTTCACATATTCGATGGCATCATCCAGCACCCCGTCCTTGATTCTTATCAAGTCATTATTGGACTCCGAACCGACATTCCACTTGAAATCCACGTCGGTATAATCGGAAAGGATATACACTCCCGTCTTCTGATTGTACTCGTAAATATAGTGGAGGGCAGGATTGTCGCTATCCTCTATCTTATAAGGAATCTCGCCCCTCTCAGAATGGAGAGGGTCTTCCTTGTAACAAGCCGTCAGCATTGCCGGCAATACAACGGACGCCAATATCGTCTTTATGGTCAATGTTTTCATTTTCAATACGATTTCAATGTTTTACGCCGTAGCCTGAGGATTTCTTACAGGCCTTTCAATATCAGTGAGTTCCGGTTCCATTTCCAGCACCTCCTTAGGGACAGGGAGCGTATACGCCGGATCATTTTCCTGGAGTACATAAGTCTCGGTCTCTTTTGGATTCTTAATGTCCGGAGTATAGGTATGGGTAATGGAAGGACGTCCCCATCTCCTGAGGTCGAACCATCTCAGACGTTCGAAGCACATTTCCCTTCTGCGCTCATCGCGGACAGCCTGGATTACATCTTCCTTGGAGGTCGCCGTAAGCGGCACATATTTGTCAGGCTTAATCCTGTTCACCCTGATCCTTTCCACATCTTCGAGGGCATCAGCTGATTTTCCGTCCATGTGGGAATAAGCTTCTGCCCTGTTCAGGTAAGCCTCCACAGTCCTGATGGCCTGTCCGTATCTGGAAGTATATGAAGCCATATATGACTTGAACGGTGCGTATTTCTTCACATTCAAGAAGCCGCCAAGCCATCTGATATACATGCCGGTCTTTCCTCCACGAAGGTCGCCGTCGATGTACATTGCCCGAAGCTCGGCTGACGGGGGATAGCAACTTCCTGCACCCTCAGCAGAAAAGATTTCCGTAGAATATCCGAAGGTGAAGAGAATCTCAGGATTTCGTGAGGTAAAGAACCTGTCCATGTAAGAATATGAATCGACAGAAGCGTCATCCACCGCCTTCTGGTTCAAATCCCAGATATCAGCCTTGATGGAGAGTGCCGCATTGGCGTACTTGGCTGCATCTTCCCAATTCTGCATATAAAGGCAGACGCGGGAAAGGAACACCTCAGCGGCAGCCTTGTTCCATCTGAACACAGAATTGCCGTCTCCGCAAATTTCGAATTGCTTCAATGCATTTTCACCGTTAGTGAGAATCTGGTCATAAATGGCAGCCACGCTCTCCCTCTTGAATTTCTTGTTTTCCACGCCGATAAGGCCATTGACCGGTACGCCGGCAGCCTTGTCCGCTGTCTTCGGGTCATAAGGCTCTCCATAGAGATTCACCAGCATATAGTAAGCATAAGCCCTGATCATGTAGGCCTCCGCCTTCACCTGTGCTTTCTCTTCCGGAGTTCCCTCCATGTCATCCACATCATTGAGAATCATGTTGCAAGTGAAAATCTGGTGATAATACAGTCCCCAGGCGCCATCGCTGTTCAGCACGCCTTCGCGCTGTCTTTCAGGCTCCTGCTGCCAAGTATAATAGCCGAAAGCCGCAATTCGCTTGTCAGGTGCGAAAGTCGAAGCCTTCTTCGCCAGTTCCTCGCAGTCATCCGTCATAGCGTCAAGCCATGCATTCTGCGGACTTGACTCGTTCATCTTGTAATATATCTCGCCGGCAATCAGTTCCTTGTAGTCACTGGCATTCTTCGGTCTGATCTGGTCCTGTGACGACTCCTTGAGGAAGTCCGAGCAAGAAGCCAGGGCCAATGCTGCCGAAGCGCATGCGAACACTTTGTATATTGTTTTCATTGTCATCATTATTAGAAAGTTATGTCGAGTCCGAAAGAGAATGAAGATACAGGAGGAGTAGTGATACCGATATTACCCATACCCAGCTGCTCAGGGTCCTGGCCGTTTAGTTTCTTCGAGCAGACTATCCAGAGGTTGTTGCCCTCCAGACGGACATTGGCCGCACCCACATGGATCTTCTTGCAGAAACTTTCAGGGATGGCATATCTGATGTAAGCCGTCCTGAGACGCAGGAAGTTGGCCGATACGACACGCAGGTCGCTCTGGTTGTACATCTGCCATCTGTTGTCAGCGATAGTCAGTTCCCTGTCACTGAAGAAGCCTGTCATCGAAAGGCTTTCCGTCGACAATGCCGGTATTACAGCCCATGCCTCATCTCCCGGTTTGCGCCATCTGTTCACGAATTCTCCAGACATATTCTGCTGAGGAGTAGGAAGATACTGGCCGCTGTTGTTATAGAGGTTGTTCCTGCGGACCTTCGCTCCCAAACTGTAGGAGAAGAACAGGCCGAGCGTCAGTTGCTTGTATGTGAAGTTCGTGCTGAAACCGCCCTGCATGTCAGGAACACGGTTTCCGGAATAGGCGAAAGCCTTGGCATACATTTCTTCACGGGTGATGCCGTCGGTTTCTTCAATGTCCTTGAATGTCGGAAGTCCCTTTTCATCGAGCCCGGCAAACTTGTAGGAGAAGAAGGAGTTTATGGCATATCCCTTGAGCACTGCGGAACCGTCCACATATTGAGCATAAGTATATTCATCCTGCATACCGCCTCTCGTAATCTTATTGATGTTCTTGGCGGAGTTCAATGAAAGTGACCATCTGAAGTCACGTGTCTTTACAGGCACGGCATTGATGATGAGTTCATAACCCTTGTTCATGATGTCTCCGACATTGAGGCTCATGCTCGAAGTTCCGGTGGTAGGAGATACCTCGACGGAGACGATCTGGTCATTTCCCTGCTTGTAGTAGTACTCCACTGTACCGGAAATGCGGTTGTCAAGTACGGAGAAATCGAGGGCGAGGTTATATGAGGTCGTCTTCTCCCATTTCAGCAACGGGTTAGGCAGTTTGGACAATGTCGCCAAGTAGTCACCCGTGGTCTGGTCCATTGAACCGAGCTTGATGATCATGCTTGGAGTCTGGTCGTCCGAAACGTTGCCCTGAATACCGTAAGAGCCCTTGATGGAGAGTTCATTGAGCCACATCACGTTTTCGAGGAATGACTCGTTCATGATATTCCACCTTCCTGATACTGACCAGATAGGCAGGAATCTTGTACTCTTGTCCTGACCGAACTTGTTGGAACCGTCCGCACGGACATTGGCATTCACGATATACCTTCCCTTATATGCGTATGAAAGCACACCGTAGACTGAGAGATAATTGGATACTCTGTCGGTGATGGAGTCCGGTGTGGATTTCTGCAATTTGTTGAACTGCGGCCACTGTACCGGATCAATGATTACAGAAGTCATACCGCGGTCCGGAAGATAACCCCACTGGGTGCTTGAGAGGCCCGTATACTTGGTGGACCTGGCCTCGAATCCGCCTGCAGCGGAAATGTGGTGTCCCTTGATGTATTTGCTGTAATCCAGCTGGAGACGGGCAGTGTAGCCGAAGTTCCTGGTATTGGAAGAATAGAACTTGCCTCCGTAAGGAAGCTGGCAGAGCTGTTCCTTGAAAGTCTTGTTGTCAGGAAGCGCCACACCATAGTTCGTACGTCTCAATGTAGCCGCCATGTAGGTCTTGTCGCTGAACCATTCCTTGTCTGTGGTATTGGCCACGTTCATGGCGAATGTACCGGTAGCGCGGAGACCGTCCCAGATACCCCATTCGAGATTCGAATTGAAACTGAAAGAGTCGGAAGAAACCTTCCTGCCTGAGTTGTTCTTCTCGTTTACAATATTGTATTTCAACGGGTTGGCATTGTAGCCCTGCTCGGCATTGTAATACGAGAGCGACCCGTCTTCATTATATGCAGGAATCGCACGGGAAGTATTGTACGCATAGCTGTACGGAGAGATGCCTGAGTTCAGGTAATCCTTGTTCTGGACGCTTCCCCTCACCTGTACGGTACCGGTAAGCTTCTTGGCAATCTTCACCTGCACCTTGCCCATCACATTGTAAGTCTGCATACCGGTTCCGCGAAGGTTCGCATTGTCGTCGGTATAAGCGCCTGACACATAATAGTTCACGCGGTCATCCGCTCCTGAAATGGAGAGGTTGTGCTTGTGGGAAACGGAGGTATGATAGAGGATGTCGAACCAGTCCGTGTTGATTTCCTCGATTTTCTGCACGCTGTCCAGGAAGGTATTGTAGTCTATCTTCCTGTCATACAGGTCATAGAGCAATCCCTCATAACCAACGGCAGCCGGTTCGAACCTGTATGCGAGACCTTTCTCTGCAATCTCCTTGGACACATCGACACGCTCCTTGGAGTTCATGAGGTTCAGCTTGTTGTAGCTAGGTCTCTCGGTAACGGTGACTGTTCCGGAATAATTGATTCTCGGCGCACCTTTCTTACCTCGTTTGGTTGTCACGACGATGACGCCGTTGGCTGCCCTGACACCATAGATTGCGGTGGCGGAAGCATCCTTCAGCACGTCAATCTTCTCGATATCCATAGGGTTAAGGCCGGAAATGGCATTACCTATAAGGTTCACATTGTCCAAGTCATTGAGCGCCTCGGTGGAAATGGAGACAGGGTCGTCCAGAATCACACCGTCGACAACCCAGAGAGGCTCACGGTTTCCGGAAATGGTGGAAGTACCACGGATACGGATCTTGGTAGCGGCACCTGGGGTGGATGACGAGCTGAGGACAGTCATGCCCGGAATCTTTCCCTGGAGCATATTGTCGAGTGTCGTGGCATTGCTCTGAAGCACTTCTTCACCGGAAACGGAGGCTACGGAAGACGCAGACATTCGCCTGTCAATCTTCTGATAACCAGTGTTGATGACGGCCCCGATCAATGTCGCAAGTTCATCCTTCATCTCGATCTTGAAGAAGTCCTTGTTGCACTTGTGTTCCTGCTGTTCTTTTCCAAGGCAAGAGAACACGAGCACAGGAGCCTCCTGACCGCTGATGACACGGACTTTCAATGAGAACTTACCGCTCTCATCAGTCATTGTGCCATTCTGGGTTCCTTTGACCATGACAGCAACACCGGGCTCAGGAGAGCCGTCAGTGCCCGTCACGATACCTGAGACCTCTTTTTCAGTTACTTTCTGAGCTGCGGCGGGCTGACCGGAAAAGATCAGAAGACATATCGCCGTCAAGCAAAAAAGAGAAACAGCCATACGGCTGCGGTTAACGGGTTTTAACATAAACACAAAACTAGTTAGAAAAATATTGACTTTTTTCAAATGTAGGAAATTCATAATCAAAAGTCAAGAGAAAATCGACCTAAAACGATAACGGAGACGGCACTTTGAATGCCGTCTCCGCAAGAATATCTAATGTTCAATGATTTGCTAGAAGCTGTACCTTACACTGAATGTAGGAACGAAACTGTAGACCAATCCGTCTTTCCAGAATTCTCCGTCACACATTCCGAATGCAGGACGAAGGTCCGCAGAAAGCTGGAGAGGAAACCAGAACTTGTATTCGAGTCCGATCTGACCTACAAATCCGAAGAAGAAATGATGGTCATCATTGTAATAGGTGGAACCCAGAGTGATACCAGGGCCTCTTTGGCGTCTGCCACCTGACAGCTCAACGCTATAAAGACGGCTTTCCGGCTCCGGCCTGTATGCAGAACGGAAGAAAAATAGTGGTCGATGTTGACCTCGCTATTGAATTGTTTAACACCTACCAGAATGGAAACAACTGATACCATCAATCCAATTGAGGCAATCACAGAATACCCATATGCCGAAAAAGTATTGCCACGGTCTCATTGTATAAGGGGAGAACATCGTCCTCTTTGCGCGCTCTAACGCAGGAAAATCCATTTTTGCTACCCAACTGGCCGAAGAGATCGCCCGAGAAGAGAAAGTGCTTTTTATAGACTGCGAACTCTCCAACAAGCAGTTCGAGATGCGTTACACTGATGAAGAGACGAACGAGAGGCACGTCTTCCCGGTCCATTTCCTCAGGGCCGAGATTGACCCAGCATCCTTGGAAGGCGTTGATATGTCCGAGGCAGTCCTTCAAAGCATTGAGATTGCCGCCCAAAGGGGAATCCGCAAAGTCTTCATTGACAACCTTACATTCATTTGTCGTGATGCCGAGAAAGCCGTAACGGCGGCCGAGTTAATGATTCGATTGGCCAGGCTCAAAAAGATGTACGACCTGACAATGGTCGTCATTGCCCACACACCCCGATACACCTAAACTCTTTTGAAGATTCAAACTGAAATCGTTAAATTTGTCATTGGCTAAATTAATGAGACTATGAGTTGGAAAGAAGACGCCATAAAGAACTTGCACAACAGCCTCCACCCCGTGAAGGTTGAACTGAATGAACTTGATTGGAAGAGCGGTCTCTCAGAAAAGTCGGAGAGGTTGGCTCAGCATATTTCCGCTTTCGCTAACCAGGTGGGCGGGGGAACCTTTGCCTTCGGCGTCAATGACGACGCCACTCTGTTTACGCCTTCAAGAGAGCAGGCCGAAGAGATCGTCAATCGGCTTGGCAGTATTGCCAGGAACAATTTGCATATCCCCATCAAGTTGGAACATGCTTCTGCAGAACATGAAGGGCATGGAATCCTATTCGTTCATGTCCCGGAACAAACTGACAAGCCCGTTTATCTTCGTGGTGGGACCATTTACGATAGTTACTACCGTTCGGCCGGCCAAACACACAAAATGTCCCGCCAGCAGGTGCACGACATGCTCGCCGCCAAAGAGGGGATTACCTTTGAGGATCGCATTGCCGCTTCCGGTCTTGCTGCCGACCAGATTCTTACTATGCTCGATTTCGGGGAGTTCTATAAGCTTACAGGTAAGCCGATTGCGACGGGAGCCGAAAGCATTGCCGAAGGCCTTGCCAACTATGGCTTCTGCAAGAAACAAGAGAATGGCTGGACCATTACCAATCTGGGCGCCGCACTCTTCGCAAGAGACCTAAGGAGTTTTCCTTCCTTGGAATTCAGGTATGTCGTTATCCGTCAATACAAGGGAACCAGTAATCTGGATATCTCGGCCGAAACCTTCTTCTACGAAGGATATGCCATTTCTCTGGACAAGATTGTGAAGTACGTCATGAGCCTGCTCGAGAAAACGGAAGACATCCTGCACCCAAAACGCGAGAATAGGTATCCTTATCCTGAGGTTTCCATCAGAGAACTAGTGGCCAACATGGTCCTCCATCAAAGCTTCGAGGTTCATGGGATGACCTTGGCTGTTGAAATCTTCACTAACCGTATCGTATTGACCAATCCGGGCGCCCCGCTCATCGATACCAATCGTTTCATTGACCTGCCGCCGAAGTCACGGAATGACAAGATGGCCCAGGCAATGTTCCTTTTCAACTTATGCGAAAAGCGTGGTAGCGGCATGGACCGCGCCGTTGCTGGAGTTGAGGCTATGCGCCTTCCCGCTATCACGATTGAGAAGGGTGAGAATTTCACCCGTGCTCGACTGTTTCCGCTGAAGAAGTACACAGAAATGTCCAAGGGCGAGAAGGTTATGGCTTGTTACCAGCATGCGTGCCTATTGTATGAGAACGGGGAGGCTCTTACAAACCAGTCTCTGAGGGATAGGCTCTCTATCGGTAAGAACAATGCAGCTGTCGCTTCAAGGATTATTTCTGATACGATTGCCGCAGGACTTATCAAGGCACAAGAAGGCCAATCTGCCTCAACAAAGTTCTGGGGATACGTTCCTTATTACGTATAGTTTTTCTTTGCACAGAAAATTCCTCCTAATGATTAACTCGCTGATTACTAGCGAGTTTTTCTTTGCACGGAAAATCACTCTAGTTGTTTCGTTTCCCGACAATCCTGATCCGGTTTCAGGGGACATTATCGAAGAATTCCCGCAACAATAATAACGGATTACTAAAAAACGAAATGCTGCCATCTCCATATCATCGTGAATTTAACATATTTTTGTATAATTAACTATCAAGTTTGACGGTCTTTGCCTTTGCAGGGCGTCCGCGTCGTTTCTGGGAGACCTTTCTGGATTTGTATTCAGTTTTCCGCAACCTTCAGGGATGTCGAAGCCAAAGGCTTTGCAGATGTCTTTTTGGGCACCGACAAACGGAGTGATGAACTTGGCCCGGCCATTATGCTCTATGCAGTGGATTGACCGCATCTCGTCAAGGATATCCTGGGTTGAAGCGAACTGTTTCTTGAGTCCTATCGTCTTCCAGATATGGCGCACGTATGAACTTATTATCAGGCAGACGAAGAGGATGAGGAGCCTTCCCGTCTTTCCTTCCTCTGACCAGTTGCGCTGACGGTCGAAGCCCATCTGGGTCTTCATCTGACAGAAGCACTTCTCCTGTTCATCCCTGAGACCATACGCATCAATGGTCTGCAGGGCGGTATAGTCAAGGCCGAGGGTGATGTGTCCGAAGAAGCCGGATGTCTTCTTCACATTCTCTATCTTCTTCTCATCGAGGCTGAAGGAGAGCAACTTGCGGTCCTTCTTGTCATATGAGACCTCGTACCAGTTGTAGTTCTTCTTTACACTTTCATCATCGTCGACACTTCCGCCCGCATCGAGTATTGACTGGAGGCTTCTGCGCTGCATCTCGACGGCGACCTCGAGTTCAGTCTGCTCTCCGGGTCGAAAAGCATGTCTCCAGGCTTTCCGCCGATGGTCCCAAACTAGGCAATCCTGTCAAGGACAATCTTCTGACGCATCTTGACGCACATTATCATCGGTTGGCTGCTGAGGATTTACTTCTCGAGGTTCTGCACCGATTCGTAGCCCTTGTCCGTCACTAGGATTACCCTCGGAAAACTGGCGTGGCTGATGTCGGTGAGGATGGTCTCCACGCTTCTGGAATCGGGGATGTTGCCAGGAAAGGTCCTGTAATAAACGGGCATATGGCTGTCGAGCGAATATACGACGACTTCGGAAGTCTGCGGCAGAGTGACGTGCTCCTTGTTCCGGCCCCATTTGATATCGGCGAGTGAACTGCCGCATGCAGATCTGGTCGTGGAGTCGACGGCACACAACTCGTCCTTGCCCAGCCTGTCGGCCCTGTACTTGAACAGGTTCATCCTTTCAGTCTCGGAGATGGACTGCGTAAGGCGGGTTATCGTCATCGGGGTAAGTTCCCTTGAGGACGGAGCCTTCTCCAACTTCTGCCATCTGGCCGCTCTGCTCCAACTATTTCCAGTTACGAAAGAGTAATAAGCAAGGGTGAGGACATCATTCACAATTTCTGCGTTTTCATGGAATGTCGCCATCAGGTCCGTACGAAGCCCTACTTTGTCTGCGACCCGCTCCATGAGCCAGACGTCGCCATAGAAACGATTGACGTCTGCACCCTCGTATGCTGGACGGCCTTGCCCGCGATTGCTTTGGAGTTTCTCTATTTCGCTGAGATCCCACTCTTCGGGAAAGATCAGCTTGGCCCGTTCCTCCGGAGAGGCATACAGGTACTGCTTGCCCGGGATAAACTTGAGCTCATCCGTCACGGTACCCCAATGTAGGCAGGAGTACTTCCTCTTGCCGTCCTCAGTCACAGTATATGGATGAGTTGTCGCGTACATATAACCTCCGTTCTTGTGAAGCGACATCCGATAAATGCTGTCCACTTTTGTGAGTCTTGCCATATCTATTGTATTACTTATACAATTTAATGTTAAACTCACGATATTATGAGGTGGCGGCAAAAGATTCGTTATCCCTATATAGGCTTTCCGGCTATTTCATCAATTCTAATAGAGGCCATTGAGCATCCAAAGAGAGTTGTTGAGATTGTCGGTCGCACTATCTATATCATCATAAAAACTACTATCCTTTAACTCAATCAATCTGTCATTTTTGAATCGTAAATACTTATATTTTATGATTTTACTGACTTCTGCTCTCATATTATAGCCTAAAGCGGAACTCAAACCCATTAGGAGATTGAATGCAGCTGCATCTTCACCCATCTCCTTGTCCATATAACGCTTGGCCATATCAAAATCATACTCCCAAATCTCGATTCTGTTATCATTCCAATCCGTAGAGGATGAAACACGATATGCATATAGCAGGACGTCATCTGTGCCGAACGCATCTGTGACCATCGCCTTTGTCATACCAATTTCAACAATACCTTCCGCAATCTTTGGACCACATGTTGATCCATATTTTGCAATCATCCTTTGACGACGGGCCTCAAATCGAATCTGCTTATCAAGTTCATTGATGATGTCATCCCATTTCTCGGCATCGGGTTTTATTTTCTTCGCGGCCAAATAGTATGACTTTGCTTCTTCATAGTGCTTTCCTTGTTCTGCTTTTTTAGCAGCTGTAATATACTTGTTGTAGTCTTGGTCGTTCTTGAATTCTATGGCCTTATTCCTGGCTTCCGTAGGGAAACGGAAGGAAGAGATCTTCGCCCACTGATCTTCGGTGAATCTGTATTCACTTAACCAGTCGCCCTCCGCTTTTGTTCCATCTTTGAAGTAGGTCGTACCGGCAATAGGGAATCCGCAGGTGTGTTCTTTGGACATATCACCTACGTAATAATCTCCGTTAGAGTAAGTGTATTTGCCTGTAGTTATGGTCTCTGATATGTTTTCTCCTTCTCCATCTTCAGACGGTGTAACCGTAAACGTAGCATTCCCGACAAATATATCTCCATTCTTGAACTCCCAACGAATCTCACTCATGTTCTCCAAAAAAGTACGGAGGTTCCAATATGATTCTTTATCTATCAATTGTTTGTCAGCTACAACGATGGTCTCTTTTTTCAGAGGTCCTTCTGATTTATCTTTTAATTCCATGCAGAGCTTTCCGAAATCCTCGTAGACCCTAATAGTTTTTGCTCCGCTTTCATAGCCTGTTCTTTCTCCTGTCAAGAACACATAAAGGACTCGGCCTTCTTCTCCTTCTGTCGCTAAAACATCACCCTTGAAATCCTTGTAGAAGCCCTCATTCCAATGCATTTTTACATTTTTGCTCAACGAAAAAAGGAGATCATAGATTTTGTTATAACCAATCTGCTTGATAGTGGCTTCATCCAGAGGGGCGACAAGATCGTTGTATGCATATTTACTACCCCTACCTTCAATAGCGATGCTTGGTGAGCCTTTTACCTTTACCGCTGTAGGGTTATTGCGGTAATACCCCAAATAATACTCGATCTCAAAATCAGTAATACTTAATTCTTGGGCCTTTTTCGGCTTGTAAATCATGAGGTTGTCTGGGCTGTTAGAGACATAAAATGACCCGTAAGTACAGCACTCTCCTTGTTCGGCATAATCATACTTGATACCTTTAACTAACAGTCTGTTAGCCAAATATGATACTTTGCCCCGCAGAATTAACACCGGATTGGATTCGGTGTTATAGATCTCCACTATCTGGCCTTCAGTGAGAACCCCCTTAGAGAAGAATCCCGTGATGCAGTAATGAAGCTGTGGATAATCTACAGTCTTATTCTTTGCACCTTTGGGCAACACCTCTTCGGAAACAGCTGAGCCATACCATCTGTCCGCTTGTGTCTTGATTTTGTTGTACTCTACCTGCCCCCAAGATGTCATGTAAGAGCAGAGAAACAGTAAAAGGAAAAGGGCTTTTTTCATTATGAGATGTTTTTATTCTTCAACAGATGTGTTAATTCGTACCGCTCTTCTTCGCCCGTTTTGCAAGATTTGCATCAGTAACGGTATCGCTCTCTGTGGTTATTCTCCATTCCGAGTCAACATATGTTACAATTAAATAGGACGGATAGCTCTTATACTCATCATCTGAATAATCGGTCCACACTCTCTTATCAAACTCAATTCTATAGGTGCCGTCTTCATTAGGGTAGAGGTGCACATTGACACTTTCCTGATGAAACAACGGATTCTTTTCAAAGAGCCTCTGCTTGCTGGCAATAACCTTCGAAAAAGTGTACGAACTTTGGTAATAATAAACCGTATCGGCATATATTTCATTCAGCGCTGCATCATTCTTGGTGTTGTGAGCGATGTCCCATTTCTCGATTATCTCATTGGTGGGAGCTGGATATGTCTGTTTTGGCACGGTCCTATCCGTGTTCTCAACCTTGGCAGGAGATGAATAGTTGCGAGAAACAGGCTCATCGTTACCATTCAAATCGTTCAATATGTAGTATACCAGTCCACCAATAAGAAGGAGTAACAGAATCCAAATCCACCAGGTGCTCTTTTTCTTCTGAGGTTCTTCATGCGCTGGTTCTTCGACGGGTGTGCTCGCAGGCTTAAGCGTCTCTCCACATTCTGGACAGATGACAGAATCTGCAGGGATGTCCTCATCGCAAATAGGACATCTTATCGTTGCGGGAGAAGGCTTGAGGGCATCTTCATCCAACCATTGGCCACAATGCTTGCATTTTTTCGCAACGGCCAGTATTTCGCCTCCGCAATGAGGGCAAATCTTCATCTCTGCCATATAGAATTAGTTAAGGAGTCCAGATAATACGTTAAGGAGTCCAGATAATACGCCGCCAATTGCGCCAAGGATAGCGACGATAATAATGATGTCGATAATAGAAATCAGGAAACCGACAACGGCCAATCCACGGGGGCGCTTGAACATTCCAATAAAGGACAATAATAGGCCGATGAACCAAAGGAATACATTCACTCCAGGCAACCAACTCAGGCAAGCGCAGATTAACGCAATGACAAAACCGGCCGTTCCGACGCCATTGGATCTGTGCTCCACTTGAGTAACCACGACTTGTTGTTGTGGGGCAGGTTGATATGCTGGCCTTTCAACTACTATCGGCTGCGGTGCTTCAGTTGTTCTTTGCAGTGGGACCGGTTTTTCAGTAAGCCATTCCCCGCAATGCTTGCACTTCTTGGCATTGACACTAATATCTTCGCCGCAATAAGGACACTGTTTTAGAAGACGTTCTTGTTCCATAGATAGTTGTAGTTCATTTATAAGGAATTATTCCTTTGTGGTTAAAAAATACAAAAACACGAGCGCTCCTTGCTCGTGTTGGGCCGTCGGATGACCATTAGCTAACAAGTCACGCCCGTGTAAATCACGGACGTTTACGACTTGTTCCAATAGCTAATCTCGTTAATTGAAATTTCCGACGTTTCAACACGATGGAACAAATTGCAAACGCATTTGTTGTATGTTCTGAAAAGTGTTCTCACACCTATCAACTTGCAAATATAGTATTATTTTCTTGCAAATCATTTTATTTAAAAAAATAATGAACTTTGAAGGGGCTATGATTTATTATGAATAACATTTGTTCTGAAAGTTTGACACTTTAAAATCCAAAATAAGTTAAAAATATTTGATAGAGTTCGTTCAGAACTCTTTTTTTGTCAAATTTATTTTCTATCTCTGTAATGCCTTTGTGACGCTTATTAGGTTTTTACGGATATGATTTTAAAGACTTTGTCTATGGGCAAACAGCCCGTCTATTATGTTCAGAAGAGTTACCGCAACGAAAACGGTAAGCCTTCCACCAAGTATGTAGAGCGCCTCGGCACTCTTGAGGATCTGGAGGAGCGCTTCGGTGGAGAAGATCCCATCGGAGAAGCCAAAAAGTACGTTGCCGAGCTCACCGCCCAGGAAAAAGAGAACGGGCCTAACCCCATAGTCCAGATGGGGCTGTTTACCGATATGGACGGCGTTCCACTTGCGTTCTGTGTCAATTCCGGGAACACGGCCGAGACTACCACACTCAAGCCTTTGGAGGAGAAGCTCAAGGAGAAATTCGGTCTGTCAAAAGTAGTCGTCTGCACTGACAGAGGCCTGTCGTCGTACGACAACAGGAAGCACGACAGTGTCGGAGAACGCTCTTTCATTACCGTCCAGTCGCTCAAGAAACTTGAAGGGCATTTGCAGGACTGGGCCATACAGACTACAGGATGGAAACTGGTTGACTTCAGTACCAAGAATGGCCCAACACTGTCAAAGGAAGAATACGACCTTACCCAGTTGAATCCTGACGAATATGCGGACAGGCTTTTCTGTCGGGAACGCTGGATAAAGACCAAACTCAGCAAGACGGGGGAAGAACTGGAGCAGAGACTGATCGTGACCTTCTCGTTCAAGTACCGCGACTACCTGCAGCATATACGAGAAAAACAGATAGCGAGAGCCGAACAGAGCATAAAGAACGGCACCGCCGGCAAACTCGGCAAGGGTCAGAACGACCCCAAGCGCTTCATCAAGTGCGAGAAGTGCACCGTCGA
>Ga0129311_1000382_pt1 | contig 40666 bp, 41 predicted proteins | sample Go1ome_FD_94435 | JGI IMG/M metagenome (GOLD analysis project Ga0129311, IMG submission 94435) | Western lowland gorrila individual fecal microbial communities from Wisconsin, USA - Go1022B metagenome | ecosystem: Host-associated > Mammals > Digestive system > Large intestine > Fecal | place...
CGGGGAAAATGACCAGCACCGGGGCCAGTTGGAATATGAGCAGAACATGATCGAGCGGATGGGCTTTACGGACTACTTCCTCATCGTGTCCGACTTCGTCCGCTACGCCAAGAGCGTGGGCATCCCCGTTGGCCCCGGCCGCGGCAGCGCGGCGGGCAGCATGGTCAGCTACTGCCTCCATATCACGGACATCGACCCCATGAAGTACAGCCTGTACTTTGAACGCTTCCTGAATCCGGAGCGGGTCAGCATGCCGGATATCGACATGGACTTCGGCGACACCCGGCGGGGCGAGGTGGTGGACTATGTCCGCCGGAAGTACGGCGATGACCACGTGGCCCAGATCGTGACCTTCGGCACCATGGCCGCCCGGGGCGTCATCCGGGATGTGGGCCGGGTCATGAATATGCCCTATGCCGATGTGGACCAGATCGCAAAGCAGGTGCCCAACACCCTCCACATTACCCTGGACGACGCCCTGCGGCTCAGCAAGCCCCTGGCGGAGCTGTACGACCGGGACGAGCAGGTGAAAAAGCTCATTGACACCGCCAAGGCCCTGGAGGGAATGCCCCGCCACGCCTCCACCCACGCCGCCGGCGTGGTCATCACCAAGCGGCCGGTGTACGAATATGTCCCCCTGGCGAAAAACGACGAGTCCGTGGTGTGCCAGTACGTTATGACCACCCTGGAGGAGCTGGGCCTTCTGAAAATGGACTTCCTGGGCCTGCGGAACCTGACGGTGCTGGATGACGCGGTGAAGCTGGTCCGGACGGAGCGTCCGGACTTCCGCCTGGAGGACATTCCTGAGGATGACAAGGACACCTTCGACATGATCTCCGCCGGCAAGACCTCCGGCGTGTTCCAGATCGAATCCTCCGGCATGACCGGCGTATGCGTGGGTCTCAAGCCCAAGAGCATCGAGGATATCACCGCTGTCATCGCCCTGTACCGCCCCGGTCCCATGGATTCCATCCCCAGGTTCATCGCCTGCTCCCAGGACCCCAAAAAGGTCACCTACAAGCATCCCGCCTTAAAGCCCATCCTGTCCGTCACCTACGGCTGTATTGTCTATCAGGAGCAGGTCATCCAGATCTTCCAGCAGCTAGGCGGCTACTCCCTGGGACAGGCGGACATGGTGCGTCGGGCCATTTCCAAAAAGAAAGCCGCCCAGATCCAAAAGGAAAAAGACGCCTTCATCCACGGTGACAAGGAAAGAGGCATTACAGGCTGCGTGGCCAACGGCATCCCGGAGGAGACCGCCCAGGCCATTTACCAGGAGATCTACGACTTCGCCAACTACGCCTTCAACAAGGCCCACGCCGTCTCCTACGCGGTGGTGGCCTATCAGACAGCGTACTTTAAATGCCATTTCACCAAAGAGTATATGGCGGCTCTGCTGACCTCCGTTCTGGACAACTCCGACAAAGTCTCCGGTTATATCAACGAGTGCAAGGACTGCGGCATTCAGTTGCTGCCGCCGGACATCAACCGCTCCAGCGACTGCTTCACCGTGGAGGAGGGAGGCATCCGCTTTGGCCTGGTGGCTATCAAAAACATCGGCCGGGGCTTCATCCAGGCGGTCATGCGGGAGCGGGAGAGCGCCCCCTTTACCTCCTTGACGGATTTCTGCCAGCGGATGAACGGCAGTGACATGAACAAGCGGGCGGTGGAAAACCTCATCCGCTCCGGCGCCTTCGACTCCCTGGGCGCCCGCCGGTCCCAGCTGATCCAGGTGTATGAAAAGGTCATGGACTCCGTGGCGGACCAGCAGCGGAAAAACCTGGAGGGACAGATGGACTTTTTCTCCATGGCGGCGGGCGTTTCCGGCGGAACAGCCCCTGTGAAGGAAATCCCCTTGCCGGATATTCCGGAGTTCACGCCCCAGGAGCTCATGAATATGGAGAAGGAGACCACGGGCTTGTACCTCTCCGGCCATCCCATGGACCAGTACCGGGACCAGGTGCGCAAGCTCCGCGCGCCCACCATCGGCTCTATTCTGGAGGACTTTGCCCAGGAGGGCGGGCCGGAGCGCTTCGCAGACGGCCAGCGGATCACCATCTGCGGCGTGGTCACCTCCAGCAAGACGAAGACCACGAAAAACAACAGCCTCATGGCCTACGTCACGGTGGAGGATGACACCGCCTCCATGGAACTGCTGTGCTTTTCCCGGGTGCTGGACACCTGCGGCGCGTATTTGCGGGAAAATCAGGCGGTGGTGGTGAAGGGGCGGCTGTCCGTCCGGGATGAGAAGGCCCCGCAGGTCATGTGCGATTCCGTTTATCCCCTTTCCGGGGCGGACAATGTACCTGCAGAGGAGCGTCCTCAGGAAAAGCACCAGGTGCTGTACTTGAAATTCCCCAGCCTGGACCATCCTGCCATCCGCCATATGAAGCTGGTGTTCAGTATGTTCCCCGGCACTACCCCGGTAAAAATGGTCATGGCGGATACGCGCAAGGTATTCGCCACCCAGGTCCTGCTCCATGAGGCTCTTCTCCAGGAGGCGAAGGAAACTCTGGGAGAGGAGAACGTGGTGGTCAAGTGAAAAAGAGTACCGCCCCGGACGGCTGTCCGGGGCGGTACTTTTTTCTCACTTTTCGCTTTTCATGTCCTGCCCGTCGCTGAGCAGAATGTTCATGATCTCGCTATACAGCTTTTCCGGGGCTTTGCGGAACCGCTCTGCCAGCATGACGGCCATTTCCTCTTGGAGTGCCATGACCTTCAGGTCCATGATGCTGCCCGTATCGTCATCCAAAGCCATGCTCACGGTGTAGGTGCCGTTGGGCCGCTTCTCCCAGGAGGAGCGCACCTGGCTTTTCCGCCGCAGCTTGCGGTTGCAGGTGGCCAGGTTCTTGTCGCACTGGAGCCGGACGGAGTAGGGGAGGGAGGACTCGCAGATGCGGCTGTTCCGAAGGCCCTTGTCCGTAATGGCGTACATCCCGTCCTCAGACAGGGTCAGATGCTCCGTTTTCACCAGGTCGTTGAGACACTCGGAAAAGTCGAAATAGTCCACGCCGTCGTCGCACATCGTCAGGTCCAGAACCGTGTCAAAGGGAATGGGCTCAATGACCCGGGCGGTGATATAGAGAATGAGGAACTTGATCTCCAGCTTGTCGTGGATAAAGCCCCGGCCTGCCATATGCATACACCTCCAGATGTTGTTTCAAATCTATATACAGTATACCGCATCTGGTGGCGGTTTGTACAGTGGCAAAACGAAAAAGGTCGGATTTTGCTTGACGGCTCTGGAAGACACTGGTATCATGAAGTTGACCATAATACGAAAGGCGGCGGCCCTATGAAAAAACGGTTCCTGGCGATGCTCCTGGCGGCAATGATGGTGGTCTCCCTGGCGGGATGCGGAAAAGAGGAGGAGCCGGCGGCACCGGTGATGGAGCCGGAGCCTGTGGCGGAGCCGCAGCCGGAACCGGAGCCGGAACCTTATGTCCCGGCAGGCACCAATCCCCTGACGGGAGAGCCCATGGAGCCGGAGTATGAAAAGAACCGTCCCGTGGCCGTCATGCTCAACAACCTGAAGGCCGCCCAGCCCCAGCTGGGTGTCAGCCAGGCGGATGTCATTTACGAGGTCCCCGCCGAGGGCGGCATCACCCGGATGCTGGGGGTGTACCAGTCTTTGGAGGGGGTGGGCACCCTGGGCAGCGTCCGCTCCGCCCGGCCCTACTATCTGGAACTGGCCCTGGGCCATGACGCCCTGTATGTCCACGCCGGCGGCAGTCCGGACGCCTACAAGGATATCCCCGCCTGGGGCGTGGACAATATGGACGGCGTCAACGGAGGCAGCGACGCTAAGATCTTCTGGCGGGACGCCGAGCGCCGGAAGACCATGGACTATGAGCATACCCTGGTGACCTCCGGCGAGAAGATCCAGGAATATGCCGAGAGCCATTTCCGCACGGAGCACAAGGACGGTTACACCTACACCCAGGCCTTCGCCGGGGACGGCACTCCCGCCGGCGGCGCCGCGGCGGAGCATGTGACGCTGAAATTTTCCAACTACAAGACCGGAAAGTTTGACTATGACAGCGAAAGCGGCAAGTACCTGGTGAGCCAGTACGGCGGCGCCTATACCGACGGCAACACCGGCGAGCAAGTGGGTGCCACCAATGTGCTGGTGCTGGAAACCGCTATCTCCGTTATCTCCGGTGACAAGGCGGGTCGGCTGACAGTGCAGCTGACCGGCAGCGGCAGCGGTACGTATTTCTGCGGCGGTAAGGCGGTGGCCATCCGGTGGAGCAAGGCGGACCGAAACAGCCAGTTCGTCTATACCCTGGCCGACGGAACCCCCTTGACCATGGGACAGGGCAACAGCTATGTGTGCATCATGAGTCCCAAAACCAGCCAACTGTCCTATGAATAAAAGAAAGCAAAGGAAGTCCCCCGGAATGGCCGGGGGACTTCCTTTTTGCGGCACTCCGCATGAGCCTGCCTGCCGCCGCGCATACTAAGGGCGGTGATGAACATGATGGACTCTCTCTGGGCGGATACCGCCCCGCCCGCCTTTCCTCCGTTGGAGCATGATGCGGAGGCCGACGTTTTGATCATCGGCGGAGGATTGGCGGGCATCCTGTGCGCCTACACCCTGACCCAGGCGGGAATGGACTGCCTGTTGATCGAGGCGGATACCATCTGCGGCGGTATCTCCCGGAACACGACGGCGAAGATCACCTCCCAACACGGCCTCATCTATGGAAAACTGGAGCGGCAGTTCGGACCGGACACGGCCCGCCTGTACTGGAAGGCCAATGAGGCGGCCCTGCGGCGCTACCGGCAGCTGGCCAGAGCCTTTCCCTGCGACTTTGAGGAAAAGCCCACCTACGTCTACTCCCTGGACCAGCCGGAAACGCTGAAAGCGGAGCTGGCGGCCCTGGAGCGGTTGGGCATCCCCGCCGCGTTTGCGGACCACGTGCCGCTGCCGTTTCCCACGGCAGGCGCCATCCGCTTTGAGGAGCAGGCACAGTTTCACCCACTGAAGCTGGCGGCGGGGGTGGCCCGGGACCTGCACATCCACGAGCACACCGCGGCCCGGGCCTTTGAAAAGAACACCGTGGTCACGGACCATGGCCGTGTCCGTGCCGAAAACATTATCGTGGCCACCCACTTCCCGCTGCTGAACAAGCACGGCGGGTACTTCCTGAAGCTGTACCAGCACCGCTCCTATGTGCTGGCCCTGGAGGGAGCCATGGATGTGCGCGGGATGTACCTGGACGCGGCGGAGAATGGCATTTCCCTGCGGAATTATGGCCCTTGGCTGCTGCTGGGCGGCGGCGGACACCGTACCGGCAAGGCGGGGGGCGGCTGGGAGGAACTGGAGAATTTTGCCCGGCGGTATTTTCCAGATTCCCGGGAAAAGTGCCGCTGGGCGGCGCAGGACTGCATGACGCTGGACGGAGTGCCCTATATCGGCCAATACGGCAGGCACACACCGGGATTGTATGTTGCCACGGGCTTCAACAAGTGGGGGATGACTTCCTCCATGACGGCGGCCATGGTCCTCAGCGACCTGGTTCGGGGAAAGCAGAATCCCTACGCGGCGGTGTTTTCTCCCACCCGGACGGTCCTGCGTCCCCAACTGCTGGCCAACCTGACGGAGGCCACCGCCAGCCTGCTCACGGTGTCAAAGCCCCGGTGCCCCCACATGGGTTGTGCCTTGAAGTGGAATCCTCGGGAGCGGACCTGGGACTGCCCCTGCCACGGCTCCCGGTTCACGGAGACCGGCGAACTGCTGGATAACCCCGCTACAGGCGGCTTGAACGGGGAATAGCGCCGGCCGCCATATATTCGCTGCGCGGAAAATGCCTGGCACCCGGAAGCGAGACCGCTTCTGCCCTGACAGCATCAGCATATACTGGCTTACCGTATATCGTTGTGAGGAGGCGCATTTGCGATGGACTAGGCGCGGGAGTATATTGTTGGCTCCTTGGAGCAGCATTTGTTTTTCGCCAGGATCATGAAGGAGCATTCTCTGTTTTTGAAAGCAGGCTTTTTGCCGCCCAACACAGACCTGGCGGCGGAGGCCGAGCGCTTTTTGCGGGGGTTTGAGGCACTGCTCTCCCAGGCGGCGGCACTGGGCGACTGTGTCGTTCGCCGCCGTGTGCTGATGCCCGGGGAGCTGATCACGGAGTTTACGGACCTGGCTGAGTGCCAGACCCCAAAGCTCACCGGCATTGCCATTGACCGGCAGCTGACCGCCCGGCTGGCGGCGCTGAAAAGCAGTGACGAGGCCCGCATCCCCCGGTCCCTGGTGGGACAGGTGCGGCAGCTGAACCGGGATGGACTGCGGCTGGTGGAGGGCCTGATCGCCTTTAAGGAGCGGCTTTTGCACAGCGTCCATAGCTGCTGCCTGTTTACCGCCAACTATCCGCTGCTGCTGGAGCATATCCTCCGGGAGACCCGGCTTTACCGGTCCCATCTGCTTCGCCTGGAGGGGCGGAGCGGGCGCTGCCGCCAGGAGCTTTGTGACAGCGAGCTGTTCTGGAATCAGATCATGATGGAACACGCCCTGTTTATCCGTGGCCTGCTGGACCCTGGGGAGGATGCGCTCGTTGAGACTGCCGGCGGCTTCGCGGAGGATTATAAGCGGCTGCTGGCGGCTTCCGCGGCGGCCAATGACGCCGCCATGCCCGGCGGCGCTCTGGAGCTGACCCGAAAATTTCGGGACTTCAAGCAGGCGGGGGTGGAGGGCATTGAGGCCTGCCGCATCCGCTCCATCATCCTGCCGCTGCTGGCCGACCATGTGCTCCGGGAGGCCCACCACTATCTCCGCCTATTGGAGGAATGAGGCACCGGTACAAGGGACTGGCTTTTCCCACCGCAGCGGGCGCTGGATGCCCGCTGCGGTTTTTTGAGGGCATTTCGGTTTCCGCACCATCCCGGCCATCCGGCATACACTGGATTGAAAGACACCATGCTTTCATCCAGTTACTTATTTTAGGAGGTATCACCATGCCCGATAAAGTCATGCCCGGGCCCATTTCGGACTGCGACGGCGTCCGGGAGGCAGTCTGTATCCATACCCGAAAAATCTACGATTCCTGCCGTGACAAGGATTGTGTGGAGGACCTGCGGTTCTATCCCAAAATGCAGTATGTGGACGTTATCAACCACGCTCTGTCTGTGAAGGGCGGCACCGCCCGGCTGCTGTACGTGTATGTGGATGTGGAGCCTGTCAGCTTCAACCGGGGATTTTTTACCGTGGATATGCGGTTTTTCTACGCTGTGAATCTCCAAGCATATCTCAGCTGCCCGGCTCCCGTCACTGTGGAGGGCCTGTGCGTATTTGATAAGCGGGTCATCCTGTTCGGCAGCGAGGGCAACGCCAAGATTTTCTCCTCTGAGATGCGGACCGGCGAGCCTGACATCCAAATGATGCGCCGGGCCAACGCTCCGGTGGCGGTGGTGGAGGCCGTGGACCCCATCGTGCTGGACGCCCGCATCCTGGACTGCTGCGGCAAGCGGGACTGCGACTGCGACCTGTGCGAGGTGCCGTCCTTCGTCAACAGCTGCTTTGACGGGGAGCTGTCCAGCGGAGACGATTCCCGCCGCATCTACGTGACCCTGGGCCAGTTCTCCATCGTCCGCCTGGAGCGGGATTCCCAGTTGCTGGTTCCGGTGTTTGATTACTGCATGCCTGACAAGGAGTGCTCCTGCAACAGCGGAGAGAGCGGTAACGTGGACCCCTGCTGCGTGTTCCGGAACATCGCCTTCCCGGTGGGAGAGTTCTTCCCGCCCAATACGGTCTGTATGCCGGAAAACTACGAGGACGCAAAGGGCTGCTGCAAGTGATGGTCATCTCCTCGCGTGCGGGGAGAACCATGCCCTGTGGGGGAGCGGTGCCGCTTATGCGGCGCCGCTCCTGCCTTTTGCGCTGGAAAGGGGAGCACGGGAAAATACCTTATGAACCGGCCTGGGAAGCCATCTCTATTGCCGGCTGACCTCGTTCAGCCAGAGCCTGCAAACGAATTTGCGCATAACTCTTGACGGCACCTTTCGTGCAACAAAATTAAAAATATTTCAAAATCAGCGATTTATATAAAAAATCGGTGAGTCCTTTAAGGACTCACCGATGGTCCGAGTGGCGGGAGTCGAACCCACGGCCTCATGGACCCGAACCATGCGCGCTACCAACTGCGCTACACCCGGATATTCAGTTTGGGGACCTTTGGTTAAAAACCGCGAATACGTCCTGTGCTGCATCAAGCCCCCCGATGCAGCGACAATCATTATACGGAATTTTTGCGGGAATGTCAAGGTCATATTGCTGACAAACCCTTCATAGACTGCAAAAGAGCTTGAAAAGGGGGGATGGACATGGCTTCACGGCAGGCAAAACGGAAACGGGGGATGACCGCATGGAGCGGACGGAAGCGGAGCGGCGCCCGGGTCTCGCTCCGGCAGGAAGATGCGGCGCTGAGTGCCAGGGAGCGGCGGTGGCTGCGCCAACTGGTGGCCTGTGGCGGGGTATTTGTCGTGATCGTGGCGGCGAAGCTGATCTTGCCGGACCGGCTGGACGGTCTGAGCTCCCAGCTGCGGGCAGTATTAGAGCAGAATATGGACGTCCGGGAGGTATTTTCCGCTGTTGGCCAGGCGGCGGCTGGGGAAAAATCCGTGGACAAAACACTGGACGAGGTATACCGGGCAGTGTTCCACCCCCAGGAGGACGGAGCCCTGCAAACAGCGTCGCCAGCGGTAGTGCCGGAGGTATCGGAAAACGCGGCCATGGATTCTCTCCGCTCCTTCCGGACCCAGCAGGAAGCAGCGGACCGGGAGGCGGAGGCCTCGGCCGGGAACCTGGCATACGTGCTGTATTCCGACCAGAACCTGCCGGAGAACGTCAGCATGGAGCAGGCAATCCTGGGGTTTTCATACTGCGCCCCTGTGGGTGGGACCATTTCCTCTGGGTTTGGCTACCGGGAGCACCCAACGGAAGGGGAGGAGCGGTTCCACTATGGCCTGGACCTGGCGGCGGACACCGGAACAGCCATCGCCTGCTTTGCGGACGGGACAGTGAAGGCGGTGGGGGAGAGCAGCAGCTATGGAAAATATCTCATCGTCTCCCACGAAGGGGGCTATGACACCCTGTACGCCCATTGCAGCAGCATTGACGTATCCTCCGGCACGGAGGTGTGCCGGGGGCAGACTATCGCCCGGGTGGGTGACACGGGGATCGCCACCGGCCCACACCTGCACTTTGAGCTCCACCGGGACGGCGTATACCTGAACCCCATTTATTATGTGGCGGCGGTATGACGGCACCCTGCACATCAGCGGCGGCTTTTGGCTGCTGCTGGGATGGTTCCTCTACGCCAATGGCTGGTGGCTGCTGCTGACGGTGCTGGCGGCGGCCGGGCTCCATGAGTGCGGGCACTACGCGGTGCTGCGGCTGCTGGGGGCCAGGGTGGTGTCCATGCGGGTGGGAGTTTTCGGCGCGGAAATGAAAACGTCGGGGGCCCTGTCCTATGCCGGAGAGCTGGCAGCGGTGCTGGCGGGTCCGGCGGCCAACCTGGCCGCCGGACTGCTGTTGGCCGGGGCGGGGGAGCCCTGGATTGCGGCGGCGGGCGCACAGGTGGTGCTGGGGCTGTTCAACCTGCTGCCGGTGCGCCCCCTGGACGGCGGACGGGCCCTGACGCTGGCGGTCAGCTGGGCGCTGGGGCCGGCGGTGGGTGAACGGGCGGCGGGCGCCGTCAGCGGCTGCGCGGCAGTGGCACTGGCCTGCGGGACGGTCTGGCTGATGGGAAAGACCGGCGGCAGCTTTTGGCTGCTGCCGGCAGCCGCGGGATTCGCAGCTGCCGCCTGGCGGGAGTTGGCGGGAAAACGTTCTTTTTTGTAAAAAAATGCTTGCATTGTGCGGACTTTTGTGATATCCTACTTGGGCTACAAAAGGGCGGTCCTCTGCCGCGCACGCGCTGAATGCGCCATTGTGCCATGGAAAAGCGGCATGAACACCTATAATTTAGGAGGAAAATCCATGGATCTCATTAAGGAACTGAACAAGGAAACCCTGCAGAACGAAGTGCCCAGCGTCCAGATCGGCGATACCGTCCGTGTGCACGTGAAGGTCAAGGAAGGCTCCCGCGAGCGTATCCAGGTCTTCGAGGGCACCGTCATTGCCAAGAAGCATGGCGGCATCGAGGAGACCATCACCGTCCGCCGCATCTCTTACGGCATCGGTGTGGAGAAGGTGTTCCCCGTTCACTCTCCCTCTATTGACACCATCGAGGTCGTCCGCAACGGCGACGTCCGCCGTGCCAAACTGTACTATCTGCGCGGCCGCGTGGGCAAGGGTGCCAAGGTCAAGGAGAAGCTCTAAGAAAGAGACAAGAGGAGAGGCGCTTGCGCCTCTCTTTTTTGTTTTCTTGACGGGGAAAAGCTCTTGTGATTCACGGCCTTCTTTGTTATACTATTTTGATTAAAATGGAAGAGGAATGCTGTCATGATCGTTGAGGAGACAAAGGCGCAGGCCGACCAGGGCTGGTACAGCTGGCTGCGGACGCTGGTGTGCGTGGTGCTGGCCACGGTGCTGGTCTTTACCCTGGTGGTCCGTGTCGTCCGTGTGGACGGGCAGTCCATGCGGGAGACGCTGCAAAACGGGGATATCCTGCTGACGGTAAACCGGCATCTGGCGGGAGAGCTGAAGGCCGGGGATATCGTGGTGGTAAAAAAGGAATACTTTGAGGATGGAAAGCCCATTGTCAAGCGTATCATCGCCACAGAGGGCCAGACGGTGGACATCGACTTTGACGAGGGCGTGGTCTATGTGGACGGCCAGGCCCTGGAGGAGGACTATATCCGGGAGCCGACGTATCTGGATGAGGGCTTGGCATTTCCCATCACCGTGCCAGAGGGCTGCATATTCCTGCTGGGGGACAACCGCAACAACAGTATGGACAGCCGCGATCCCAATCTGGGGCCGGTGGATGTCCGCTGCGTGATCGGCAAGGCGGTGGAGCTGGTATTCCCGGGAAAGAGCGCTGAGACCGGAAAACGTGAGTTCAGCCGTATCGGCGGACTGTAAGGAGCAAGACCATGGGCGAAAAGCAACAGGAAGAAAAAAAAGAAAACGGCCGGGAGCTGTACGAGTGGGTCCAGGCTCTGGTGGGTTCCGTGTTGGTGGTCGTTGTGCTGTTCACCTTTGTCATCCGCCTCATCGGCGTGGACGGCCACTCCATGGTCCCCACCCTCCAGCACGGGGACCGGCTGCTGGTGCTGAATTCCATACTGTACGATGACTACAAATACGGCGACATCGTGGTCCTCCGGAAGGAGACGTTTTTGGAGGAGCCCATCGTCAAGCGGGTCATCGCCACAGAGGGCCAGACGGTGGACATCGACTTTGACGAGGGCGTGGTCTATGTGGACGGCCAGGCCCTGGAGGAGGACTACATCAATGAGCGCACCTATCTGGAGGAGGGGACGGAATTCCCGCTGACAGTGCCGGAGGGCAGCATTTTTGTCATGGGCGACAACCGCAACCGCTCCAGTGACAGCCGGGATTCCCGGCTGGGCACCGTGGACACCCGGTATGTGATCGGCAAGGCGGTGTTTTTGGCCTTCCCGGGCGCCGACGAGGTGACGGGGAAAAAAGATCTGAAGCGCATCGGCGTGATCGCCTGAGTTTCAGCCGCGCGCAGGTGCATGGAGGTTATTTGTGAATATTCAATGGTATCCCGGTCATATGACCAAGACCCGCCGCATGATCGCGGAGCAGATCAAAAATGTGGACGCGGTGTGCGAGATTTTGGATTCCCGCATCCCGGTGTCCAGCCGGAACCCGGATGTGGACGAGCTGACGGCGGGCAAGCCTCGGTTGGTGGTTTTGAACCGGGTGGACCAGGCGGACCCGGAGGCCACGAAGTGCTGGGCCGCCTATTTTCGCGGCAAGGGCTACGCCGTGCTGGAATCCGACGCAAAGGGCGGCATGGGCACGGCAAAATTTGCCTCCGCCGTCCGGGAACTGCTGGCGGACAAGCTGCGCGCCTACGCGGAAAAGGGCATGGCGGGCCGGGTGATCCGGGTCATGATCCTGGGAATCCCCAACGTGGGCAAATCCACGTTTATCAATAAGGTGGCCGGCCGCAAGACCGCCAAAACCGAGGACCGCCCCGGCGTCACCCGCTCCAAGCAGTGGGTGCCCATTGACAAGGGACTGGAGCTGCTGGACACCCCCGGCATCCTCTGGCCCAAGTTTGAGGACCAGAGCGTGGGCCTGAACCTGGCCTACACCGGCGCTGTGAAGGATGACATCCTGGATGTGGAGACCCTTGGCTGCCACCTGATGACCTATCTGGGGGAAAATTACCCCGAGGCGCTGAAAACCGCCTACAAGCTGCCGGCCATCCCGGACCGGGAGGACGGGGAGAACGACGTAGCCTGGGGCTACCGCTTGCTGGAGGCGGCGGGCCGGAAGCGGGGCTTCCTGGTCTCCGGCGGCGATGTGGATACGGAGCGGATGGCGAAGATTTTGCTGGATGAGTTCCGGGGCGGCAAGCTGGGCCGCTTTACCCTGGAGCTGCCGGAGTGATAGGGGATAAGGACATGGACCTTTGGACATACGAACGAGAACAATGGGAAAACGGCCTTTCCGCTCTCTGCGGCGTGGACGAGGCGGGAGCCGGCCCCCTGGCGGGGCCGGTGTATGCCGCTGCTGTCATTTTGCCCCGGGAAGTGGATCTCCCCGGCCTCAACGACTCCAAAAAACTGACGGAGAAACGGCGGGAGGCCCTGTTTGACCTCATCACCGCCCAGGCGGCGGCGTACAGTGTTGCACGGGTGGAGGCGGCGGAGATCGACGAAATGGACATCCTCAACGCCCGGATGCTGGCCATGACCCGGGCCATCGACGGTTTGTCCGTCCGTCCGGACCTGTGCCTCATCGACGGCAACCGGGACCACGGCAGCCGGTATGCCATCCAGGCCCCTCACATCACCATCGTGGGCGGCGACGGAAAAAGCGCCTCCATCGCGGCGGCGTCTATTCTTGCTAAGGTCAGCCGGGACCGGTACGTGTCCACGGAGCTGGACGGCCAGTATCCCCAGTACCAGTTCGCCAAGCACAAGGGCTACGGCACGAAGCTCCACTATGAGATGCTGAATCAGTACGGCCCCTGCCCCCAGCACCGGCGGACGTTCCTGAAAAAATGGGAGCAGAGGAAGCCATGACCACCAGAAGTACCGGCAACGCCGGAGAGGCGGAGGCGGCCCGATATTTGCGAAAACAGGGCTACACCCTGCTGGCCAGCCAGTGGCGCTGCCGGTTCGGGGAGCTGGACCTGGTGGCCAGAGACCGCAAGGGCACCATCTGCTTTGTGGAGGTGAAGCTCCGCTCCGCCGGAGCCATCGGCCTGCCCCGGGAGTTCGTGGACACCCGGAAGCAGGAGCGGCTGCGGAAAGCCGCCGCCTGCTATCTCAGCACCCATGACCTGGACGCCCCCGCCCGGTTCGACGTGGCGGAGGTCTATACGGATGAAGGGCACCGCATCGTCAGGCTGGAATACCTGACGGATGCGTTCCAATAAGACTTTTTCCGAGAGAAAGCGAGGAAATGAACATGAAATATTACAGCACACGGGACTGCACGCTGCGCTATGAGGCGGCGGAGGCTGTCAAGATGGGCCTTTCCCGGGACGGCGGCCTGCTGACCCCTGTGGAGATCCCCCGGATCGACGAGGCCTTTTTGCAGAGCCTGGTCCACGCCCGCTACCAAGAGCGTGCCGCCAAGGTCATGGGCCTTTATCTGACGGACTACACCTATGAGGAGCTGTCCGCCTTCGCGGAAAACGCCTACGGTCCGGAGAAGTTCGACACCCCCGCCGTGGCTCCCGTCCGCACGGTGGATGAGACTACCCACTGCCTGGAGCTGTGGCACGGCCCCACCTCCGCCTTCAAGGATATGGCCTTGCAGATGCTGCCCCAGCTGCTTTCCGCCGCCCTCTGCAAGACCGGGGAGGACAAGACTGTCTGCATCCTGGTGGCCACCTCCGGCGATACCGGCAAGGCCGCCATGGAGGGCTTCGCCGATGTGCCCCAGACAAAGATCATGGTGTTTTACCCCAGGGACGGCGTCTCTGCTGTCCAGGAGGCCCAGATGGTCACCCAGGAGGGAGAGAACGTGGGCGTATGCGCCGTGGTGGGCAATTTTGACGACGCCCAGTCCGGCGTGAAGCGCATCTTCTCCGACATGTCCATCCGGAACACTCTGGCGGACCGGGGCTATGTGCTCTCCTCCGCCAACTCCATCAACTGGGGCCGCATCCTGCCCCAGGTGGTGTATTACATCTCCGCCTACTGCGACCTGGTGCGGGACGGAAAGGTGGCCATGGGCCAGAAGGTGAACTTCTGCGTGCCCACCGGCAACTTCGGCGACATTCTGGCGGCCTATTACGCAAAGCGCATGGGCCTGCCCGTGGGCAAGCTCATCTGTGCCTCCAACCGCAATGATGTGCTGACGGATTTCCTGCGCACCGGCGTCTATGACCGCAACCGGCCCTTCCACACCACCATGAGCCCCTCCATGGATATTCTCATTTCCTCCAACCTGGAGCGCCTGCTCTTTGACCTCTCCGGTGAGAACGACGCCGAGGTCCGGGGCTACATGGACGCTCTGGCGAAGGAAGGAAAGTACGAGGTAACCGATGCCATCAAGGAAAAACTCATGGAACAGTACTGGGGCGGCTTCTGTGATGAGACCGGCACGGCGGCCACCATCGCGGAATATTACCAGAAATACGGCTATCTCATCGACACCCACACCGCCGTGGCGGTGAACGTTATGGAGCAGTACCGCGCCGCCACCGGCGACGACACCGTGACGGTGTTTGTCTCCACCGCGTCTCCCTATAAGTTCTGCAACCATGTCCTCACTGCCATTGGCCAGACCCCGGCGGGGGACGGTGTGGAGCTGCTGGACCAGCTGCACGCGGTGTCCGGCGTTCCCGTGCCCCGGCGCCTGGCGGCACTGAAGGGCAAAGCCCGCCGCTTCGACCTGACGGCTGAAAAGCAGGACATGGAGCAGGTGGTGCTGAACTTCCTGAAATAAAAAGGAAAAGAGTAGCCATGAAAACGCTGAAGAGGAAATGGGCCAGAGTGGTGACAATCCTGATGGTCATATCTATTGCGTTTGCTGTTCTACCTGTATTGATGTATGATGTCCTGGATGCAGATACCCTTGTCTGGGGTATCCTGGGAGTGACTGGCGCAACGGTGGGACTGATGGCTATGTTCGCTGTGCGGTGTGTCTTTTTGAAGTGTCCATCTTGTGGCAAGGGCCTGGCGCGGCCATACTGGAAAGCCGGGGAGGGCCACGAACAATTCTGCCCCAAATGCGGCCAGCCTTTCGTGTTTGACGATGAGGCGGATGAATAAACGAAAAGGAGGGGTCGAATGGCCCTCTATGCCATCGGGGACCTGCACCTGTCCCTGACTGCTGACAAATCCATGGAGGTGTTCGGTCCCGCATGGGAAAACTACGTGGACCGCATCGGGGAGAGCCTCTCCGCCCTGACGGCGGAGGATACCCTGGTGCTGGCGGGGGACACCTCCTGGGGCATCGACCTTCCGGAGGCGGAGGCGGACTTCCGCTTTTTGGAGCAATTCCCCTGCAAAAAGCTGCTGGTGAAGGGCAACCACGACTACTGGTGGTCCACGGTGTCCAAGATGAGCGCCTTTTTCGGAGAAAAGGGGTTCACCACCTTTGATTTTCTCCACAACAACTGCCATGTCTATGGGGACTACGCCCTCTGCGGCACCCGGGGATGGTTCCTGGAGGAGGAGCAGAAGCCACACAACGCCAAGGTCCTCAACCGGGAGGTCATGCGGCTGGAGACCAGCTTGCAGGCGGCGGGGGAGAAGCCTATTTTGTGCTTTCTCCATTACCCGCCCCTGTACCAGGGCTATGCGTGTCCGGAGATCCTGAACCTGCTTGCAAAATACCGGGTACAGCAGTGCTGCTACGGCCATTTGCACGGTCCTGTTATCCGCCGCAGGGTGGAGGGACAGCGGGGGGAAACGGCCTTTTCCCTGATCTCCGGGGACTATTTGGGATTTGTTCCGAAAAAAATTTGCGATTAACGGAAAAAAGGCTGGATTTTTCAAGAATTTTCTGTTAAAATATCAATTCGCACCGGCATTTGATCGGTGATGAACGGAGGAGTTAACATAATGAGTGTAAAAAGCTGCGAAAAAGTCGAAAAAAGTCAGGTCGCTCTGACCATCGAGGTCGGCGCGGCAGAGTTTGAGGCTGCCATCGAAAAGGCATATCAGAAGATGCGCAAGAAGATCAATGTACCGGGCTTCCGTCCCGGCAAGGCCCCCCGCAAGATCATCGAGGGCATGTACGGCGCAGAGGTGTTTTTCGAGGAAGCCATCAATAACGCGTTCCCCGAGGCCTATGAGGCCGCTGTGAAGGAGCAGGAGCTCCGCGTGGTGGGCTATCCCACTGTGGAGATGGTGGGCGAGTGCACGAAGGACGGCTTCACCTTTAAGGCCACCGCTCCCGTGTATCCCGAGGTGACTCTGGGCCAGTACAAGGGCCTGTCCGCCGAGAAGGACGAGGTGAAGGTCACCGCCGCCGATGTCAACGAGCGCCTCAAGCAGCTCAGCGACCGCAACACCCGCCTGGTGAGCGTGGAGCGGGAGGCTAAGGAGGGCGACACCGCCGTCATCGACTTCGAGGGCTTCCTGGATGGCAAGCCTTTCGAGGGCGGCAAGGGTGAGAATTACAGCCTGGAGCTGGGTTCCCACAGCTTCGTCCCCGGCTTTGAGGAGCAGATCGTTGGCATGAAGGCCGGCGAGGAGAAGGACCTGGACATCACCTTCCCCGAGGATTACCATGCCGACCTGGCCGGCAAGGCCGTCGTGTTCAAGGTGAAGGTCCACGAGGTCAAGGAGAAGGAAGTCCCCGCCCTGGATGACGAGTTCGCCAAGGACGTCAGTGAGTTCGACACCCTGAAGGACCTGAAGGCCGACCTGAAGAAGAAGATCACCGAGGAGCGCCAGAAGGACGCCGACCGGGCCTTTGAGGATGCACTGATGGAGCAGGTGGGTGCCAACATCACCGCCGACATCCCCGACGCTATGATCGAGAACCAGGCCCGCCAGTTCCTGGACAACTTCAAGATGCAGATCGCCCAGCAGGGCATCCCCTATGACCAGTACATGAAGATGACCGGTATGGACGAGGCCAAGCTGTTGGACGACGCCAAGGAGCCCTCCGAGCGCCAGGTGCGCCTGGATCTGGCGCTTGCCGCCATCATTGAGGCGGAAAAGCTGGAGGTCTCCGACGAGGAAGTGGAGGCCGAGTTCAAGAAGATGGCCGACCAGTACAACATGGATCTGGAGATGGTGAAGAAGTACCTCCAGGCCGACCAGGTGAAGGACCAGCTCCTGACCCAGAAGGCCGTGGCCGTGGTCGTGGACAGCGCCACCGCCATCAAGCCCGAAAAGAAGACCGCCAAGAAGACCACGAAGAAGGCTGAGAAGGAAGCCGAAGAGGTTGAGACCGAGGCCAAGAGCGAGACTGAGGCCGAATAATCTCCGAATCTTTTCCCGACATTTTACAGATTCGACACATTCTCTCATGGTGCCTGTGGTATCATGAGAGAATGGTTTATAGGGCCAATACGGCCAGGCAACAAAAGATCGGAGGTTTTCAAAAGTGAGTTTAGTCCCTTATGTAGTGGAGCAGACCAGCCGCGGAGAGCGGTCTTACGACATTTTCTCCCGCCTGCTGAATGACCGCATTATTTTCTTGGGCGAGGAGGTCAACGCCACCACCGCCAGTCTGGTAGTGGCCCAGCTGCTGTACCTGGAGGCCCAGGACCCCGACAAGGATATCCAGCTGTATATCAACAGCCCCGGCGGCTCTGTCACCGATGGCATGGCCATTTATGACACCATGCAGTACGTCAAGTGCGATGTGTCCACCATCTGCGTGGGCATGGCCGCCAGCATGGGCGCGTTTTTGCTGTCCGCCGGCACCAAGGGCAAGCGCATCGCCCTGCCCAACGCGGAGATCATGATTCATCAGCCCTCCGCCGGTACCCAGGGCAAGGTCACCGATATGGAGATCGATGTGGAGCATTTCCTGCGGATCAAAAATAAGCTGAACCAGATCATGGCGGAAAACACCGGCAAGACGCCGGAGGAGATCAAAGAGGCATCCGAGCGGGATCATTGGATGACGGCTGAGGAGGCCAAGGAATTCGGCCTGGTGGATAAGATCATTACCGCCAAGAAGTAAGCCGCAGCTTCCCTAAATTCCCAGAAACCGAGGTAATACCATGAACGACGACGGCAAGAAGACACTCCGGTGCTCTTTCTGCGGCAAGCATGAAAATCAGGTGCACCGGATGATCCAGGGCCCCGGCGTGCGCATCTGCGACGAGTGCGTCCACCTGTGCATGAGCATTCTGGACGATGGGTTTGATGACGCGGAGTCCGATGCGCTGGAGGATATGCCCGACCAGCTCCCCACGCCCCGGGAGATCAAGGACGTACTGGACCAGTACGTCATCGGCCAGGACGAGGCCAAGGTGGCCTTGTCCGTGGCGGTGTACAACCACTATAAGCGCATTTTCTGCGGCGGCGGCGAGGATGTGGAGCTCCAAAAGAGCAATATTCTGATGCTGGGCCCCACCGGCTCCGGCAAGACGCTGTTTGCCCAGACGCTGGCCCGCATTCTGAAGGTGCCCTTCGCCATTGCCGACGCTACCACCTTGACGGAGGCCGGCTATGTGGGCGATGACGTGGAGAATATCCTTCTGCGTCTGTTGCAGGCCGCGGACTTCGATGTGGAGCGGGCGGAGCACGGCATCATCTATGTGGATGAGATCGACAAGATCGCCCGCAAGAGTGAAAATACGTCCATCACCCGGGATGTGTCCGGTGAGGGCGTACAGCAGGCCCTGCTGAAGATCGTGGAGGGCACCGTGGCCAACGTGCCGCCCCAGGGCGGCCGGAAGCATCCCCACCAGGAGTTTATCCAGGTGAACACCAAAAACATCCTGTTCATCTGCGGCGGCGCCTTCGACGGCTTGGAGAAGATCATCGAAAAGCGCCTGGACCAGAAGAGCATCGGCTTCGGCGCCAATGTTCAGGGCAAGAAGGACAAGGATCTCAACAAGATCCTCCACGAGGTCCAGCCCCACGACATTTTGAAGTTCGGCATCATCCCCGAGCTGGTGGGCCGTCTGCCGGTCATCGCCCCCCTGAACGGCCTGACCCGGGAGGACCTGGTCCGCATTTTGCAGGAGCCGAAAAACGCCCTGGTGAAGCAGTATAAAAAGCTGCTGGAATATGACGACGTAGACCTGGACTTTGACCCGGAGGCCCTGGAGGCCATCGCAGACCAGGCCATCGCCCGCAACATCGGCGCCCGGGGCCTGCGGGCCGTGATGGAGGGGCTGCTGACCCAGGTCATGTACGATGTGCCCTCTGACCCCACCATTGTCAAGGTGCGCATCACCCGGGACTGTGTGGAGGGGAAGGGCCAGCCTGAGCTGACCCGGGACCCCAACAGAGCCGCGCATTCCGTGAAACTGAACACCGGCAAGGGCGAAAAGCCGGCCTCCGGCAATTCCGCTCCCGCGTCGGCGTCTTAATGAGAAAAAAGGGGACGCCGTCTGGCGTCCCCTTTTCCATTTTCCACCCCTGTAAAGGAGGAGCATTCCCATGGAACCCATTACATTGAATATTCCCGTTCTGGCTCTCCGGGGCCTGACGGTTTTTCCCCATATGAGCCTGACCTTCGACGTGGAGCGGCGCATCTCCATCGCGGCCCTGGAACGGGCCATGGAGGGTGACCAGGACATTTTTCTGGTCACCCAGCGGGAAATCGGCGTCAACGCGCCGGAGGAAAAGGACCTGTACGCCGTGGGCACCGTGTCCCACATCGTGCAGATTTTGCGGCTGTCCGCCACCTCCGTCCGGGTGATGGTGGAGGGCCGCCAGCGGGCCCACCTGCGGCGGCTGTGGCAGACGGAGCCCTTCCTCCAGGCCAATGTGGCTTTGCTGGAGGAGGAGCCCCAGAGCAAGGCCATGGGCGCCAGTCCCCGGACGGAGGCGCTACTCCGCCAGACCTATAACCTGTTCAGCGATTACGCTCAGCAGGCCGGAAGCCTTCCCGAGGAAGTGGTCACCACTGTTATGGACTGCCGGGACCCCGGGTACCTCGCGGACTACATCGCCCAGAACATTGCCCTGCGCTATACGGATAAACAGGAGATTCTGGAAGAACTGGCCCCCTTCATCCGCCTGCGGAAGCTGAACGCCTTCCTGGCCCGGGAAAACAACGTCCTGGGCTTTGAGCACGAGATGGAGGGCAAGGTCCGGGAGCAGCTGGCCCAGACCCAGCGGGAGCAGATCCTGCGGACCCAGATCCGTGTGCTGCAAAACGAGCTGGGGGAGGGGGAGGACCCCGATGACGAGCTGCAAAGCTACCGGGACCGCATTCAGGCCCTGGGGCTGGACGAGGACACCACCAAGCATCTGCTGAAGGAAGTGGCCAAGCTGGCCAAGCAGCCCTTCGGCAGCGCCGAGAGCGGCGTCATCCGCAACTACCTGGATGTGTGCCTGGAAATGCCCTGGAACACGGAGACCAAGGAGCGGGTCAGCGTGGAGGCGGCCAGAAAGGTGCTGGAAAAGGACCATTTCGGCCTGGAAAAGGTGAAAGAGCGCATTCTGGAGACCATTGCTGTCCGCCAGATGAATCCGGAGGGCAAGGGGCAGATCATTTGCCTGGTAGGCCCGCCCGGCGTGGGCAAGACCTCCATCGCCATTTCTGTTGCCAAGGCATTGAACCGGAAGCTGGCCCGGCTGTCTCTGGGCGGCGTCCGGGACGAGGCGGATATCCGGGGCCACCGGAAAACGTACATCGGCTCCATGCCCGGCCGCATCATTGAGGCCATCAGCCGCAGCGGCTCCATGAATCCCCTGCTGCTGCTGGACGAGATCGACAAGCTGGGCAATGACTACCGGGGCGACCCCGCCTCGGCCCTCCTGGAAGTGCTGGACAGCGAGCAGAACTATGCCTTCCGGGACCACTTCCTGGAGATCCCCGTGGACCTCAGCAAGGTCATGTTCATTACCACCGCCAATACCACGGAGACGATCCCAAGACCTCTGCTGGACCGCATGGAGGTCATCCAGCTTTCCAGCTATACCGACGAGGAAAAGCTCCAGATCGCCCGGCACTACCTGTTGCCCAAGCAAATGGAGGAACACGGCATCAAGAAGGGCGCCCTCCGGGTCGGGGATGATGTGCTGCGGGCCGTCATCCGGGACTATACCCGGGAATCCGGCGTCCGCCAGCTGGAGCGCCGTCTGGCCGCCATCTGTCGAAAAGCGGATATGCGCCTGCTGACAGGAACTGTAAAGCGTATTACCATTACAGAAAAAGAGCTACCGAAGCTGCTGGATTGCCAGCCCTTCCCGCCTGCTCTCCACACGGAAAAGGAGGAGGTCGGCGTGGTGAACGGCCTGGCCTGGACGGAAGCCGGCGGCGAGATCCTGGAGGTGGAGGTCAACGTCATGGCGGGCTCCGGCAAGCTGGAGCTCACCGGCAACCTGGGAGATGTCATGAAGGAGTCCGCCCAAGCGGCCCTCAGCTGTCTGCGCAGCCGGGCGGCGGTGCTGGGCATCGAGGCGGATTTCTACAAAACAAAGGACATCCATGTGCATTTCCCCGAGGGCGCTGTACCCAAGGATGGCCCCTCCGCTGGCATTGCCGTGACCACCGCCATGCTCTCCGCCCTGACGGGACGGAAGATCCGGGCCAGTGTGGCTATGACGGGTGAGGTGACCCTGCGGGGCCGGGTCCTGCCCATCGGCGGACTGAAGGAAAAGACCATGGCCGCCCTGCGCAACGGCATCGGCACCGTCCTCATTCCCGCGGACAATGTCCGGGACCTGGAGGAGATCGACCAGACGGTCCGGGCCGCCTTGCGGTTCGTGCCGGTAGCTACGGTGGACGAAGTCTTTGCCGCCGCCCTGTGTCCGGAGGGTGTCCCTGCCCGCCGGGAGGAGCCGGCCGTGGCGGCCGCTTTCGCGCCGGCCGGGCGTGAGACCCCCAAAGACGCCGCCTTGCGGCAGTAAAGGAGAATTCCTGTACATGTCATTGAATTTCAATAAAGCGGAGTTTGTCCGCTCCGCCGCAGCCCGGGATGGCTTCCTGCGGGACGGTCTGCCCCAGTTTGCGTTTGCGGGCCGGTCCAACGTGGGAAAATCCTCTGTTATCAACCGACTGGTGAACCGGAAGAACCTGGCCTATGTAGGCGCCTCCCCGGGAAAAACCACCCAGATCAACTATTTCCTCATCGATGGAAAGGCCTACTTGGTGGACCTGCCCGGCTATGGCTACGCCAAGGTCAGCCAGGCGGAGAAGGAGCGCTGGGGCCGTCTGATGGAAAGCTACTTCCAGGAGGGGGCCGACGCCATTACCACCGGTGTCCTCATTGTGGATATCCGCCATAAGCCCACGGAGAATGACCGGGTCATGCACGACTGGTTCCGCCAGACGGGCTGCCCGGAGATCATCGTGGCAAATAAGCTGGATAAGCTGAAACGCAGTCAGGTGGAGCCGGCGATGGCCCTCATCCGGGAGACGCTGGAGCTGACGGACCGGGATATTTTGGTGCCTTTTTCCGCGGAGAAGGGTTCTGGCAAGGAAGAACTCATCGGCCTATTGAACAAAGCCTGCGAATAAAAAAAGAGAGCGGTCAAGCCGCTCTCTTTTTTTGTTGTCATAACCCCGGACGGGCCGTCATAGAGTGGAAACGACCAAAGAAAGGGGGGCAATTCCCTTGGAAAAGAATCAGGACATCCTGCGTTATGAGGAGGCCGCCGCCATTTTGCCTGTGCGGCTGCGGAAGGCGGCGCTGGTCCTGCCGGCGGAGGAGCGGAAAACCGCGGAAGAGCTGCGTCTCCGGGCGGGGCGGCCCATGACGGTGCTGCTGCCGGGAGGAGAGAAGGAATTCGAGGTCATCGTGGAGCCGGAGGAGCTGGAGACCCTGTGCGACCTGGCCACGGAATTTTCCCGGTACGCGGCGGCGGAGACCCTGCGGGAGGGCTTTTTACCGGTGCGGGGCGGCTTCCGGGTGGGCCTGTGCGGCACGGCGGTCATGAAGGATGGCGTCAACACAAATCTGAAAAACCTGTCCTCCGCTGCCATTCGCATCGAGCGGCAGCACTTAGGAGTGGCCGACGGCCTGGTGCCCCGGCTGCTGCGGGAGGGACGGTTCCAGAACACCCTGCTGCTGTCTCCGCCGGGAGGCGGCAAGACCACGCTGCTGCGGGACCTGGTGCGGTGCCTCTCGGAGCAGGGATGGCGGGTGTCCCTCATCGACGAACGGGGAGAGGCGGCGGTCATGGTGCGGGGCGAGCCGCAGATGGATGTGGGGCCCCGGACGGATGTGCTGGACGGCTGCCCCAAGGCCCTGGCCATCCCCATGGTGCTGCGGGCCATGAATCCCCAGATCATCGCCGCGGATGAGATCACCCTCCGGGAGGACCTGCGTGCCATGAGCCTGGCCGCCGGCTGCGGTGTGGGCCTGCTGGCCACCATCCACGCCGCCGACGTGGGGGAACTGCTGGAAAAGCCCTTGTACCGCCAGCTTCTGGAGGACCGGGTGTTCCGTTTGGCGGTGTGCATCCGCTGCGTGGATGGAGAGCGGAGCTATGAAGTGGAGGAGCTGCCATGAAAAAGCTGTTGGGGGCGGTGTGCGTGCTGCTGGGCGGCGCCTGGGCCTGGCGGACCCAGATGTCCGCCGCCCGGCGGCGGCGGGACACTCTGGCGGGGATCACGGCGGGACTTGGGCAGATGGCGGAGGAGATCCGCATGGCCCGGACCCCGATGCCCGCCCTTCTGGCGTGCCTGGGCCGCAGCCGCCGGGGACCGGAGCGGGAGTTTTTCCGCCGGGCGGCGGAGGCTTTGCGGCAGGGCGCGGAGCTGCCCCAGGCGTGGAGGCAGGCTGTGGATACACTGGACCTGCCGCCGCAGGCCCTGGCGGTCTTGGAGGAGCTGGGACAGGCACTGCGGGGCGACGAGGAAAAGGTCTGTAAAGCAATATTGCTTGCAGTAAAACAGCTGGAAAAGCAGGTGACGGAGTGGGACGAGCGACGGCCGGAAGCGGAGAAACGGACCACGGCGCTGTGGTTTTCCGCCTCGGCGCTGCTGGTGATCTTACTGATATGAGGGCTGACCTATGGATGTGGATTTGATATTCAAAATCGCCGCCATCGGCATTTTGGTGGCGGTGCTGAACCAACTGCTGGTGCGCTCCGGCCGGGAGGAGCAGGCCATGATGACCACGCTGGCGGGGCTGGTGGTGGTGCTCATGATGATGGTGCGGCAGATCAGCGACCTGTTTGAGCTCATCCGTACCCTGTTCCGCTTTTGACCATGGAGCAGGCCATACAGGCAACGGTCCTGTGTGTGCTGGCGGCGGTGCTGGCCCTGACGGTGAAGCGGGGCAGCCCGGAGTCGGCGCTGCTTTTGGTGCTGGGCGCCGCTGTGGCGGTGCTGCTGTCCCTGGGACAAGCCCTGGGGGAGGCGGTGGCGTTTCTGGAGGAGTTGGGAGCACGCAGCGGCGTGCCGGAGGGGCTCCTGACGCCCCTTTACAAAGTGGCGGGCATCGCCCTGGTGGTGAAGGTGGGCAGCGGCCTCTGCGCCGACGCTGGGGAATCCGCCCTGGCGTCGGTGGTGGAAACAGCGGGGACCGTCTGCGCCCTGGCGGCGTCCCTGCCGCTGCTGCGGAAGGTGCTGGAATTGCTGATGGAGCTGATGGCATGAAAAAGTGGGTGATCCTGCTGGCGGCGGCCTTGCTGCTGCTGACTGTCCGGGCCCGGGCGGCGGAGCTGCCCCGGGAGGTGGAGCGGGCTCTGCCCCGGGAGGCGGAATCCATTCTGCAGGACGTGGACCTGGAGGAGGACAACGCTCTGGCATCTGGCCTGGGCGCCATATGGGAAACGCTGGCGGACAAGGCGGGCGGCGTGGTGCGTCGGCAGGCCAGGGGCGCCGTGTCCGTGCTGTTGGCAGCGCTGCTGTGCGGCGCGGCGGAGGGTGCCTGGCCCGGGGAGAAGGTGTCGCCGGTGGTGTCCATGGCGGGGGCCCTCAGCGTGTCGCTGACCACGGCGGGGAGCCTGGAGGAGCTGATGGGCCTGGGCGTGGAGGCCATGCGGCAGTTGAACGGATTTTCCACGGTCCTGCTGCCCACCCTGGCGGCGGCCACCGCCGCCTCCGGGGCGCTGTCCTCCGCGTCGGTACAGCAGGCGGCGGCCATGCTGTTCGCAGACATCCTGATGCGGCTGGTGAACGGGCTGCTGGTGCCGCTGGTGTACCTGTACGTGGGGGTGCTGACCGCCTCCGCCTGCCTTCCGGAAAACCGGCTGGGCACGTTGGCGGAGGGGCTGAAAAATACGGTCTCCTGGCTGCTGGCCACGGCGCTGACAGCCTTCACCCTGTACCTGACGGCTGCCCGGGTCATCTCCGGCGGAGCGGACGCCCTGACGGTGAAGGTGACCCGGGCGGCCATTTCCGGCGCGGTGCCGGTGGTGGGGAGCATCATTGCCGAGGCGTCGGAGACGGTGCTGGCCGGCGCGGGGGCGCTGCGGAGCGTGGTGGGGCTGGGGGGCGTGCTGGCGGTGCTGGCTGCTTGCGCCTATCCTTTTTTGCGGCTGGCGGTGCAGTATCTCTTATATAAGCTGGCGGCTTACCTCTCCTCTCTGGCGGGACCGCCGGGGCTTTGCAAACTCATCGACGGCCTGGGCAGCGCCTTTGGACTGGTGCTGGGGATGACCGGCGCCTGCGCCATGCTGCTGCTGGTATCCATTTTGACCTTTGTGGGGGCGGTGGTGCCATGATGGAGCATGTGCGGCAATGGCTGGTCTCCATTGTGGTGGTGAGTCTGCTGCTGTCCGTGGTCCAGAGCCTGGTGCCCAAGGGGAGCCTGCGCCGGGTGGCATCTTTTTTAAGCGGATTGGTGCTGCTGGCGGTGCTGCTGGAGCCACTTCCGAGGCTGGACCTGAAGGGCCTGGAGCTGCGGGATTTGCAGGGGGAGACGGAAAAGGTGCGCCGCCAGCTGGAGACGGAACAGGAGACCGCGCTGAAAGCAGGCATAGCGGAGCAGACGGAAGCATATATATCGGACAAAGCCGCCGCTTTGGGACTGACCGTCCGGGCCCGGGTGGAGACCAGGACCGGCGAGGACGGCGTGCCCCTGCCCTGGTCGGCGGAACTGGAAGGCGGATATGCGGAGGAACTGGCTCAGTGGATAGAGGCGGAACTGGACATCCCCCGGGAGAGGCAGGTGTGGCATGGACGGGAAGGGGAAAGTTGAAGGAGTGAAAAAGCTATGGGACAAGTACAAATTCGCAGCTTTTGTGATGCTGATCGGCGCCGTGCTGCTGTTATGGCCGAATGGGAGCAGCTCCACCGGGAAGAACGGCGGGCAGAGCGGGACCGCCGCCATGGAAGCGGCGGATATCCAGCGGGAGATGGAAGACATTCTCGGCAAAATAACCGGCGTGGGGCAGGTGCAGGTCATGCTGACCCTGGAGAACAGCGGCGAGCGGCAGCTGGCCCAGGATGGCGAGCTGTCGTACAGCGGTTCGCCCCAGGAGCCGGAGGACTATTCGCGCCGATGGGAAACGGTCATGGCGTCCGACAGCGGGGAGGACGCGCCGGTGGTGACCCGGCAGACGTATCCGGTGTACCGGGGAGCCCTGGTGGTGTGCCAGGGCGGGAACCGGGCGGAGGTGCGCCTGGCGGTGACGGAGGCGGTGACAGCCTTGACCGGACTTTCCGCGGACCGCGTCACCGTGGCCCAGTGGCAGTGATCATTTGGAGGAGGAGAGGACCCATGAGTGCGAGACTGAAACGAAACGCCGTGGTGGTGACCATGGCGCTGCTGGTGTGCGCCGCCGCGGCGCTGAACTGGAAATACACCGGGCAGCAGACGGAAAAAACACCGGCGGCCCAGACCGGGGAGACCACGCCGGAGAACGGTACAAAGATCCTGGGGGAGGCAACACTGGTCTCCGGCGGAGAGGGCAGCGAGGCAGGGGACGAGGAGACGGTCTACACCGGTTCGGATTACTTTGCCTCCGCCCGGCTGACCCGCCAGCAGGCCCGGGACAACGCCGTTTCCCTGCTGCAGGAGGCGGCGGAGCAGGAGGGCGCCGACCAGGAGGCGGCCACGGAGGCCTCCCGGGGCATCCAGGTGCTGGCGGGCTACACCATGAAGGAGGCCCAGATCGAGAGCCTGGTCACCGCCAAGGGCTATGCCGATTGCGTGGCCTTTATGGGGGAGGACGGCGTCAGCGTGGTGGTGTCCACCGACAGTGGGGAGCTCACCAGCGAGGATGTGGCCCGCATTACGGACATCGCAATGAAGGAGACCGGTTATGATGCCAGCGGTATCCGCATCATGGCGGCAAATTAAAGGTTGTATTTTCCCTGATACCATGGTAAAATATCTATCCAGGAATGCAATGCGGGGGAGGCGCTTCCAAAGGAAGCCTCCCATTTACCAAGGATAGAATGATTTAAGGAGAAGATACCATGGGCGAAAGCAAGGAATACATGACCCTGCCGGAGGAAAACGGCAGCATCAATATCTCCGAGGAGGTCATCGCTGCCATCGCCGTGGGCGCTGTCCGCGAGGTGGAGGGCGTCTCCGGTATGATGACCAATCTGGGCGGCAGCGTCACCGATCTGGTCAATAACAGAAAAAATGCCCAGAAGGGCGCCAAGGGCGTGAAGATCGACATGACCGGCGCCGCCCTGACCCTGGACCTGTATTTGACGGTGGAATTCGGCCACCCCATCCCCGAGGTGGCGGAAAACGCCCAGAAGGCCGTTATCTCCTCCGTGGAGGCTATGACGGGCTGCCCCGTGGGCGCGGTGAACATCCACGTGGGCGGCGTCACCCTGCCCTGAGCGGGAACGGGCGTGTTTTGAACGAGAGAGAAAAGGACGATTTGAGTTATGGTACGGAATACCGCACGGGAAATTGCCATCCACCTGTCTTATGAGCTGAGCTTCACGGACCGCGGCGTGGATGAACTGCTGGATGACCGCCTGACGGCGGAGACCTTCGCTACGCTGGCGGGGGAAGACGCCATCTATGCCGAGGCGCCCAATGCCAAGCAGGCGGCGTATATCCGCCGGCTGGTGAAGGGCGTGGACGAGCACGCCGCCGAGCTGGATGGCTACATCGCCAAGTACGCCAAGGGCTGGAACTTTGCCCGCATCCCCCTGGTGGCCTCCGCCATCATGCGGGTGGCCATGTATGAGATCTTGTATATGCCGGACATCCCCAACGGCGTGTCCATCAACGAGGCGGTGGAGATCGCCAAGAAATACGAGACGCCGGAGACAGTGAAGTTCATGAACGGCATCCTGGGCAGCTTTGTGCGGCAGGAGATTTCGGAATAAAAAAGCGGCAGAGCGGGGCCGGGGAGATTCCCCGTCCGGCTCTGCTTTTTTGTAAGGAGAATCCCAGTGGACAACCACGTTTTTACCGTCACGGAAGTGAACAACCTGGTCAAGCTCCTGCTGGACAACGAGCCCATGCTCCAGAACGTCTGTGTCCGGGGCGAGCTGTCCAACTATAAAATGTACCCCTCCGGCCACCACTATTTCACGCTGAAGGACCCGGAGGGGGCCATTCGCTGCGTCATGTTCAAGGGCAGCGCCATGAAGCTGCGCTTCCGCCCGGAAAACGGTATGAAGGTGGTGGTGACAGGCCGGGTGACGGTATTCCCCCGGGACGGCGCCTACCAGCTGTACTGCAACACCATGACCCCGGAGGGCGTGGGAGATTTGGCGGTGGCTTTCGAGCAGCTGAAGGCCAAGCTGTACGCAGAGGGCCTGTTTGACCCCGCCCACAAAAAGCCCCTGCCCGCCTATCCGGAGAAGATCGCCATCGTCACCTCCTCCGCCGGCGCGGCGGTCCACGATATGATCCGCATCCTGCGGCGGCGGTACCCGATCGCCAAGGTCATTCTGCTGCCCGTCCGGGTCCAGGGAGCCGAGGCACCGCCGGAGATCGCCGGGGCCATTCGCTACGCGGACAAATGGCGCATCGGCGACGTCATCATCACCGGCCGGGGCGGCGGCTCCATGGAGGACCTGTGGGCCTTCAACGACGAGCGGGTGGCCCGGGCCATTTACCAGTGCGAAACGCCGGTCATCTCCGCCGTGGGCCACGAGCCAGATGTGACCATTTCGGATTTTGTAGCGGATGCCCGGGCATCCACTCCCTCCAACGCGGCGGAGATCGCCGTGCCGGACCAGGGAGAGCTGCTGCGGTGGCTCCGGGGAGCCGGGGAGCGGATGGAGCAGAGTGAGACAGCGCGGCTGGAGGCTCTCCGGCAGCGGCTGGAGACCCTGGCGAAGAAGCGCTGCATGACGGACCAGCTGGCCTATGTCCAGGACAAGCGGATGGAGCTGCTCCACGCACAGCAGCGGCTGGGGGACCTGGCCGCCGGGCAGCTGGCCCGGAAGAAGCAGGGCTTTTCCGCCCTGGCGGCGTCTTTGGACGCCATGAGCCCCCTGAAGGTCCTGGGCCGGGGCTACGCCATGGCCCAGAGCGGGGACGGAACGATCCTGAAAAGCTGGCGGGATGTGACAGACGGAGAGCGGGTGTCCGTCACGCTGGGAGAGGGCGGCTTCACCGCCACGGTAGACAAGCCCTTTGAGGAGGTAAGAAAGCAATGAGCGAACAAACGGCCACATTTGAACAGAATATCCGCCGCCTGGAGGAGATCGTGGCGGCCCTGGAAAAGGGCGACGCCCCTCTGGCGGATTCCCTGGCCCTTTTCGAGGAGGGCACACGGCTCATCGCCGCCTGCTCCGGGGAGCTGGACCGGGCGGAGCAGCAGGTGGTGAAGCTCATGAAGGGGGCCGACGGCGCTCCGGTGGAGCTGCCCTTTGCGGAAAAGGAGGAGTGAGGCATGGAGAAAGCGGCATTTGACGCCCGGTACGAGGAGTACCGGCAGGCGGTGGAGGACTATTTGCAGGGCCTGTTCACGGGAGAGCCCCACTGGAAGGACCTGTACGAGGCCATGCGGTACTCTCTGCTGGCGGGCGGCAAGCGCATCCGGCCGGTGCTGACGCTGGAGTTTGCGCGGCTGGCGGGTATGGATTGGCGCGGCGCCCTGCCGGCGGCCTGCGCCCTGGAGCTGGTGCACACGTATTCCCTCATCCACGATGACCTGCCCTGCATGGATGATGACGACCTGCGCCGGGGCAAGCCCACCAACCACAAGGTCTACGGCGAGACGCTGGCGGTGTTGGCAGGCGATGCGCTCCAGCCGGAGGCCTTCCGCCTGATCCTGACGGCGCCGGACCTTGCGGCGGAGCGGCGGGCGGACTGCGCCCTCATTCTGGCGGAGGCCGCCGGAGCCGACGGCATGGTGGCCGGCCAGGTCATTGATACGCTCCACGCTCCGGCTACGGAGGAGGAGCTGACGGAGGTCTACCGTCTCAAGACCGGCGCCATGATCGCCGGCGCCTGCAAGCTGGGGGCGGCCGCCGCTGGGGACCGGGCGCTGCTGGCCGCGGCGGAGGAGTACGGCTATCAGCTGGGTCTGGCCTTTCAGATCCGGGATGACATGCTGGATGTCATCGGCACCGACGCCTTCGGCAAGCCCATCGGCTCCGACAAGGAGGAGGGCAAGGTGACCTTTGTGGACCTGCTGGGGCTGGAGGGCTGCGGCAAGGCGGTGCTGGCCGCCACGGAGCGGGCCAAGGCCGCCGTCACGGCTTACGACCGGGAGGGTTTTCTCTCCGCCCTGGCGGATTCCCTGGCGGAGCGGAACAAGTGAACGGGACCACCGGGACAGCGGAGAGATTTTCCTCCGCTGTCTTTTGCTTGCGGACAGTCCGACTACCGTGACCAAAAAATTCACACTTTGGATATACAGAATATGTTGTATATTTATGAAAACTGTGCTATACTAGACTTCGCTAACCGGCGGCGCAGTATTCTAGTCAGATCTGCCGTTTCCTAGGGAGGGCCTAAAAATCCTCTGAAGGGCATACCGATGAAACCCGTGGTGCCTGCTTGATACGCCCAGTTTCGGGTGGGTGCTGGGGGGAAGCGTGCGGCGCACGCTTGCGGACTCAGGGCGCTTTCCAATGGCATGGTTATCCCGACCCTGTTTCCGTGGAGACCTGTTCTTGTGCACAGACGTACTCCCACAGTGGTATTTCCGGCCTGTGTACGAAACAGAATATGAACCTGCAATGCGGTGCATCGCCCCTCTTAGGGGCCGTAACGCTGTGTGCAGATGTAGCCTGCCTTGCGTGGGGCAGGTGGATGGGGGAACAACGCGGTGTTTCGCTCTGGCCAGAGCAGCCGGCCGCGATCGCCCCCTGAAACCTGGTCTGCAAAAGAGGCTAAAGAAACGGACAGACTGTGGTGGAAATCACCTAGGCTGTCAACCCGGGCGAAAAAAGGATTGCAGTGCGGACTAAGTGGCAGTCGGGTCGCATGGCCGGCGACGCCGTGCCGCGGCGCTGAAAGGGGAACCGCCTCCATCGGCAACGAGAGGTGCGCCGCGGGGAAATCCAACCCGTACCTAAGCCGTAAGATTTACTTTTTTCGCCGCCGTCGTGTTAGCGGATTTTACGATCAGCCTTCTTCTGGGGGGAATTTTTTGAAACAGACACAACCGAAAAAGACGGAAAAAAAGAAAGGCGGCACATCCGGACAGTGGGCGATGACGGTGTTCTGCATGGCGGTGGGCCTATCCGCCATTTTGAGCCTGGCATCGGAGTTTGTGATGGACGGCGCCGGCGTTGCGGTGGCCCTTTTGATTTTGACGCTTTTCATTGGCCTTGGCATTGTGTTCGACGTGATCGGCGTGGCCGTCACGTCGGCGGACGCCAGGCCTTTTCACTCGATGGCGGCCCATAAGGAAAAGGGCGCCAAGGAGGCCCTGGGGCTTTTGAAAAACGCCAGCCATGTCTCCAGCGTCTGCAACGATGTGGTGGGCGACATCTGCGGCATTGTCAGCGGTGCCACCGGCGCGGTCATCGTCACCCAGCTTCAGCGGGCGCTGGATACCCACAGTGTGCTTATTTCCGCGGCAATCACCGCCCTGGTCTCCGGCCTGACCATCGGCGGAAAGGCGTTGGGCAAAACGTTTGCCATCAATCAAAGCACCAAGGTGGTCTATTGGGTCGGCCGCTTCCTGCACCTGTTCCACCGCTCCTGAGCATCAGGAGCCTTGAGAGGAGATAGAGAATCCATGATATTGGAAACCATCCATTCCCCGGAGGATGTGAAGGCTCTGGACAAGAGTCAGCTGCCCCAGCTGTGTGGGGAGCTCCGGGAATTTCTGGTGGAAAACGTGTCCCGCACCGGCGGGCACCTGGCCTCCAACCTGGGGGCCGTGGAGCTGACGGTGGCCATCCACCGGGTGTTCGACACCTCCCGGGACCGGCTGGTGTTTGACGTGGGCCACCAGTGCTATGTGCATAAAGCCCTGACGGGCCGCAAAGAGCTGTTTTCCACCCTCCGCCAGTTCGGGGGGCTTTCTGGCTTTCCGAAGCCCTACGAGAGCGTTCATGACGCTTTCATCGCGGGACATGCCTCCAATTCCGTGTCCGTGGCCCTGGGTATGGCCCGGGCCAGGACTTTAAAGGAGGAGAATTACAATGTTTTGGCCCTCATCGGTGACGGCGCCCTTACCGGCGGCCTTGCCTACGAGGGACTGAACAACGCCGGCGCTTCCGGTGAGCCGCTTATCGTCATCCTCAACGACAACGGCATGTCCATCAATCCCAACGTGGGCGCCATGCCGGGCCACCTGAGCCGCCTGCGGTCCAAGCCCGCTTACTACCATTTCAAAAAGTGGTACCGGGGCCTGTTCGGCAAGCACCCGGAGAAAAACCGGGTCTACCGCTTTAACCACCGGGTGAAATCCTTCCTGAAAAAGAGTATCTGGCCCCGCAGTACATTGTTTGAGGACATGGGCTTCATGTATCTGGGACCCATCGACGGACATGACCTGCCCCGGCTGTGCGACATGCTCCAGTGGGCCAAGGAGCTCAATGGCCCCGTGTTGGTCCATGTCCATACTGTCAAGGGCAAGGGCTATTCCTTTGCCGAGCAGAACCCTGATAAGTTCCATGGCATCGCCCCCTTCGACCCCGCCACCGGCCTTTTGAAAAAACCCGGCGGAGAGAGCTTTTCCTCTGTGTTCGGCAAGACCCTGGCGGACTGCGCCGCCCGGGACAGCCGGGTGTGCGCCATCACCGCCGCCATGGCGGACGGCACGGGCCTGGGGCCCTTTTCCAAGGAATTTCCGGAGCGGTTTTTCGATGTGGCCATCGCCGAGGGACACGGAGTTTCCATGGCAGCGGGCCTTGCCAGCCAGGGCATGATCCCGGTGTTCGCCGTGTACTCCACGTTTTTGCAGCGGGGCTATGATATGCTGGTCCACGATGTGTCCCTGCAGCACCTCCATGTGGTGCTGGGAGTGGACCGGGCCGGCCTGGTGGGCGCCGATGGCGAGACCCACCACGGCTGCTTCGATTCGCTGTTTTTGTGCGCCATCCCGGGCTTTACGGTGCTTTGTCCCGCCAGCTTTGCGGAGCTGCGGACCATGCTGCGCCAAGCTCTGTTCGACATTCCCGGCCCTGTGGCCGTCCGCTATCCCCGGGGTGGGGAGGGGGACTTCCGGGCGGATACGGCGGGAAAGACCGCCGTTTGCCTGCGGCCGGGCACTGATGTGACCTTGGTCGCCTACGGCGTCCTCATCAACCACGCCCTGTCGGCGGCGGAGCTGCTGGAGAAAAAGGGCATCAGCGCGGAAGTGGTAAAGCTCAACCGCATCTCTCCCCTGGAGATCGGAGATATGGAGGACTGCTTCGGACATACGGATACGCTGCTGGTGGTGGAGGATTCCTTCGGCGCCGGCTGTGTGGGCCAGCGCCTGGCCGCCAAGCTGGCGGAGCGGGGCATGGCGCCCAAGAAACTCATTTTGCGAAATCTCGGCAAGACCTACGCCCCCGAGGGCAGCGTGGCGGAGCTGGAGCACAGCTTCGGCCTGGACGCGGAAGGTATCACCAGAGCCGTGGAGGAGGAACGACATGAGCAATAAAACACGGCTGGATGTGCTGCTGGTGGAGCGTGGGCTCCAGGAGAGCCGCCAGAAGGCCCAGGCCACCATTATGAGTGGCCTGGTGTTCGTCAAGGGCCAGCGGGTGGACAAACCCGGCACCGCCGTCCCCAATGATGCGGAGATCGAGGTCCGGGGCAATGCCCTGAAATATGTCAGCCGGGGCGGGCTGAAGCTGGAAAAGGCCATGGCCTCCTTTCCCATTGACCTCCATGATGCTGTCTGCGGCGACATCGGCGCCTCCACCGGCGGCTTTACCGACTGTATGCTGCAAAACGGCGCCCGGAAGGTGTACGCCGTGGATGTGGGCTACGGCCAGCTGGCCTGGAGTCTCCGCAGCGACGAGCGGGTGGTGTGTATGGAGCGTACCAACGCCCGCTACTTGACCCATGAACAAATTCCGGAGGAACTGGATTTCGCCTCCGTGGATGTGAGCTTCATCTCCTTGAAGCTTATCCTGCCGCCCCTTTGCGGCCTGCTGCGGCAGGGAGGCCATGTGGCTTGTCTGGTGAAGCCTCAGTTTGAGGCCGGCAAGGAAAAAGTGGGCAAAAAAGGCGTGGTCCGGGACCCGGCCGTCCACCTGGAGGTGCTGGAGCACTTCCTGGATTATGCGAAGGAATCTGGCTTTACAGTCCTTGGCTTGACATATTCTCCCATCCGGGGACCCGAGGGCAACATCGAGTACCTGGGGTATCTGGAAAAGGGAGACTGGCAGGAGCGTGCCTTTGACCTGAAGGCCCTGGTGGCAGAGTCTCATGAGACGCTGAAAGAACACGGAGAGGGGAGCGGCCTATGAATCCAAAGAAGATCATCCTCTGTCCCAACCCCAGCCGGGACCGGGGAATGGCGGCCACGAAGGCGGCCCAGAAGCTCCTCCACGAGATCGGCTTCCGCACCGTGGTGTGCTCTCCCTTCCGGGACCAGCGGGACGGGGCCTTCGCGGACTTTGACGTGCGGCCTTTGCAGGCGGAGCTGCGGTCCGCGGACCTGCTGCTGACCTTCGGCGGGGACGGCACCATTTTGCACCTGGCCAAGCTGGCGGCCCTGAACAAGATCCCCGTGCTGGGGGTCAACATGGGGGGCCTGGGCTTCATCGCGGAGCTGGAGGCCGGGGAGCTGGAGCTGCTGCGGAAGCTGGAGAGCTGGGACTTTGAACTGGAGCAGCGGATGATGTTGGACGTATCCGTCATCCGGGGGGGCAGGCAGGTCTACACGAACCTGGGTCTCAACGAAGCTGTCATCCGGGAGGGCCCCATCTCCCATGTCATCCATCTGAAGATCGACTCCGATGGCCGGCATCTGGCGGACATTGCCGGCGACGGCGTGATTATCGCCACCCCCACCGGCTCCACGGCCTATTCCCTCTCTGCCGGAGGCCCTGTGGTGGAGCCGGTGGCCCAGACCATGGTGGTGTGCCCAATCTGCATCCACAACATGCGCTTTTCCTCTTATGTGCTCTCGCCGGAGCACACCCTCACCATCGGACTGGAGCGCAACGGCCGGAAGCCGGTGTACCTGTTCGTGGACGAGAGCCGTGGCTTTGCCCTGAGATCTGATGACCAGGTGCTGGTCCGCAAATCCAAATACACCACGAAGCTGGTCCGTTTGTCGGAGAAGAGCTTCTGTGAGATATTCGCCCAAAAAATGCTGCCGGGAGGGTTCCATGATGAAAAATGACCGTCAAAACATGATCCTGGAGATCATTTCCCAGGAGAATATCGAGACGCAGGAGCAGCTGCTGCTTCGTCTTCAGGCACGGGGCATCACCAGCACCCAGGCCACCATTTCCCGGGACATCAAACAGATGCACCTGGTGAAGGAGCCGGTGGGGCAGGGCGTGTACAAATACGCCGTATCCGGCAACCGGACAAAGCTGAACTTCGCCGAGAAGCTGCGGACCATCTTCCGGGAGAGCATCACCAGCATCGACTACGCCCAGAATATCGTGGTCATCAAGACCATGCCTGGCCTGGCCAGCGCCGCCTGCGCGGCTCTGGACAACATGGAGTTCAATTTCCTGGTAGGCTCCCTGGCGGGAGATGACACCGCGTTTTTGGTGATGCGGGATACGGATTCCGCCGCGGAGTTCTGCGAGGAGATCAAAGAGATGCTCTAAATATCCAAGGGGGACTGGCGTCCCCCTTAGACGCTGTGCCGGGCAGCGCCCGGCTCCGCTGAACCCCCTCGCCCGCATACGATGCGGGCGGCCGCCGCGGCAGGCAGAGGTGTCCCGGCAGAAGTGAATTCTGCCGGGACGGAACCGGAGTTTTTGAGTTGAGGAAAGAAGGGCCAAAGCGTGCTGGAATTGCTGCATATTGAAAATATCGCCGTCATTGAGGAGGCGGACATCCGCTTCCTCCCGGGCTTCAACGCCCTGACAGGTGAGACCGGCGCCGGCAAATCCATCGTCATCGACGCCATGGGCGCTGTCCTGGGGGGACGGACCTCCCGGGAACTCATCCGCACCGGTGCCGACAAGGCCTTCGTCAGCGCGGAGTTTTCCGCCGTTCCGGCGGACTTGCCCGGGCTTTCAGCCACCGGCGTGGCTCCGGACGAGGATGGAAACCTCCTGCTGCAGCGGGAAATCGGCGCCGACGGCAAGAATACCTGCCGGGCCAATGGCCGGCCCATCACCGTCAGCCAGCTGCGGCAGATCGGTGCGGACCTGCTGAACATCCACGGCCAGCACGACGGCGCGGCCCTCCTGGACGAGGAACAGCACCAGACCTATCTGGACCGCTTTGGCCGGACAGAGGAGGTCCTGGCGGCTTACCGGGAAACATACGACGCCCTGGCGGAGCTGCTGGGCCGCATCCGGGCGCTGAAAATGGACGAGGCGGAAAAGGCCCGGCGGATGGACAGCCTGCGCTTCCAGATCGGGGAGCTGGAGCGGGCGGAGCTGGTGCCAGGCGAGGAGGAGGAGCTCCTTGCCAGGCGCACGCTGCTGCGCAGCGGCGAGAAGTACATTGCCGCCCTGGACGGGGCGGATTACAGCCTTTCCGGCGGCGAGGACTCCGGCGGCGCCCTGTCGGCCATCCGGGATGCGGAAGAGGCCATCTCCGGCGTCCGCACCCTGAGCGACGACCTGGGAGAACTGTACAAACGATTGGAAGCACTGCGGTGTGAAGCCTATGACCTTGCCGAGATCGTCCGGGACAAGCGGGCGGAATTCGACTTTTCTCCGGCGGAGCTGGACGCGGTGGAGGGCCGGGCGGACCAGCTGTACCGGCTGAAAAAGAAGTACGGCGCCACCGTGGAGGACATGCTGGACTATCTGGACAAATGCCGGGCGGAGCTGGACGCCATAGAGACCGCCGATGACACCCTGGCACGGCTGGAAAAGAAGCTGGGAAAGGTCCGTCAGGCTGTGGCAGCCGCCGGCGCGGCGCTGACCGAGGCCAGAAAGGCCGCCGCCGTCACGTTGGAGCAGCGCATCCAGGCGGAGCTGCGGGATCTGGACATGCACAAGGTCCGCTTTGCCATCGACTTCGCGGAAAAAGAGCCCGGCCCTGACGGCTGTGACACCATCCGCTTCCTCATGTCCGCCAACGTGGGGGAGGACTTGCGCCCCATCGCCAAGATCGCCTCCGGCGGCGAGCTGGCCCGCATCATGCTGGCGCTGAAAAACGTGCTGGCGGAGCAGGAGGCTGTGGCCACCCTGGTGTTCGATGAGGTGGATACCGGTGTCTCCGGCCGGGCGGCCCAGAAGGTGGCGGAGAAGCTGGCCCAGGTGAGCCGGCGCAAGCAGGTGCTGTGCGTCACCCATCTGCCCCAGCTGGCAGCCATGGCGGACACTCACTTTTCCGTGGAAAAGGGAGAGCGGGGCGGCCGGACGTACACGAAGGTGGTCCTGCTGGACCGGGAGCAGCGCAAGGCGGAGCTGGCCCGTATCACCGGCGGCAGCCATGTGACGGAGGCGCTGCTGGAAAGCGCCGGAGAGTTGCTGGACCAGGCGGAAGCGTACCGGGAAACTTTGTGACCGCATCCCCGGCGTCTTGGTGAAAAAGACGCCGGGGATGATTGCCCTTCCGAAGGCTGAAATGCCGGAATTTGTGTTGACAAATGCCTGTTTATCGGATAAAATAACCCCTGCATACAGCGAGGAAGCGGAGAAGTAGCCGCAAGAGCCCTGCCAAGAGAGCCCCTGGATGGTGGAAAGGGGAGAGGAACGGGCGGCGAATACACCGTGGAGCTGGCACCCGAACGGCGCTTGAAGGCCCAGTAGGCGTGCTCCGGGGGCGCCCGTTACAGCGCTGCCGTGTGTTGGCACGGCCTGAGGCCGCTTTCGTGAGGAGGCGGCGAACCAGAGGTGGTACCGCGAAGAAGTTCGCCCTCTGTCCCTGCCGGGACGGAGGATTTTTTTGTTCTGTTCCGCAAAAATTATTTTGAACAGGAGAGACTACTATGCAGATCTATGAAGAACTGAAGGCCCGTGGCCTGATCGCCCAGGTCACCGACGAGGAGGAGATCCGGAACCTGGTGAACAATGGAAAGGCCGTGTTCTATATCGGCTTCGACCCCACCGCCGACTCCCTTCACGTGGGCCATTTCATGGCGCTGTGCCTCATGAAGCGGCTGCAGATGGCCGGCAACCGGCCCATCGCCCTCATCGGCGGCGGCACCGGCATGATCGGCGACCCCTCCGGCCGCACGGACATGCGCCAGATGCTGACCCCCGAAACCATCCAGCACAACTGCGACTGCTTCAAAAAGCAGATGGAGCGGTTCATCGAGTTCGGCGAGGGCAAGGCCATGATGCTGAACAACGCCGACTGGCTCATGAAGCTGAACTACGTGGATGTGCTCCGCGAGGTGGGCGCCTGCTTCTCCGTCAACAACATGTTGCGGGCCGAGTGCTATAAGCAGCGGATGGAAAAGGGCCTTTCCTTCCTGGAGTTCAACTATATGATCATGCAGTCCTACGACTTCTACCACATGTTCCAGACCGTGGGCTGCAACATGCAGTTCGGCGGCGATGACCAGTGGAGCAACATGCTGGGCGGCACCGAGCTCATCCGCAAGAAGCTGGGCAAGGACGCCTACGCCATGACCATCACCCTGCTGCTGAACTCCGAGGGCAAGAAGATGGGCAAGACCGCCAGCGGTGCTGTGTGGCTGGACCCCAACAAGACCTCTCCCTTCGAGTTCTACCAGTACTGGCGGAACGTGGGCGACGCGGATGTGCTCAAGTGCATCCGGATGCTGACCTTCCTGCCCCTGGAGCAGATCGACGAGATGGACAAGTGGGAGGGCAGCCAGCTGAACACCGCCAAGGAGATCCTGGCCTACGAGCTGACGAAGCTGGTCCACGGCGAGGAGGAGGCCGAAAAGGCCCAGACCGCCGCCCGGGCCCTGTTCGGCGGCAGCGGCGACAGCGAGCACATGCCCTCCACCACCCTCAGCGAGGCGGATTTCACCGATGGCCAGATGGATGTTCTGACCCTGCTGGTAAAGTGCGGCCTGTGCGCCTCACGGGGCGAGGCCCGGCGTCTGGTGCAGCAGGGCGGCGTCAGCGTCGGCGGCCAGAAGGTGAGCGACATTGAGGCCAAGTGGTCCTGCAAGGACTGCGCCGGCGACGGCATCATCATCAAAAAGGGCAAGAAGGTCTACCACAAGGCCGTCTTGGAACAGTAAACCGTCACACGCCATACAGACGCGGGGCACTCGCTCCGCGCCTGTTTGCGCGTATAGAAAGGAATCATCATGATCACAGTCAACGACATCAGCATGAATTTCAGCGGCCAGACGCTGTTTAAGCACGTGGACCTGAAGTTCGTTCCCGGCAACTGCTATGGCATCATCGGCGCCAACGGCGCCGGCAAGTCTACATTCCTGCGCATCCTCTCCGGCGACCTGGAGCCTACCACCGGCGAGGTCATTATCCCGAAAGAGGAGCGCATGTCCATCCTGAAGCAGGATCACTTCCAGTACGACGCCTATTCCGTGCTGGATACCGTCATCATGGGCAACCAGCACCTGTACGATGTGATGAAGGAGAAGGACGCCTTGTATGAAAAGGAGAACTTCACCGATGAGGACGGCGTGAAGGCCAGCGAGCTGGAGGCGGAATTCGCCGAGATGGGCGGCTGGGAGGCCGAGAGCGACGTGAGCCGCCTGCTCCAGGGCCTGGGCCTCTCCAACGACATTTTGTACAGCGAGATGAGCAGCCTCACCGCCAAGGAAAAGGTGAAGGTGCTGCTGGCCCAGGCGCTGTTCGGAAAGCCGGACATCATTCTCCTGGACGAACCCACCAACCACCTGGACATCCAGGCCATCGAGTGGCTGGAGGACTTCCTCATGGACTGCGAGGCGCTCACTCTGGTGGTCAGCCACGACCGCCACTTCCTGAATACCGTCTGCACTAGCATCGTGGACGTGGACTACGGCCAGATCAAGATGTACGTGGGCAACTACGAGTTCTGGTATGAGTCCAGCCAGATGGTCCAGCGGATGATCCGGGACCAGAACCGGAAGAACGAGGAGAAAATCAAGGAATTGCAGCTGTTCATCCAGCGCTTCTCCGCCAACA